>Ga0134121_10002653_pt1 | contig 15315 bp, 13 predicted proteins | sample KB301_FD_96463 | JGI IMG/M metagenome (GOLD analysis project Ga0134121, IMG submission 96463) | Terrestrial soil microbial communities without Nitrogen fertilizer from Kellogg Biological Station, Michigan, USA - KB3-0-1 | ecosystem: Environmental > Terrestrial > Soil > Unclassified ... | reverse complement strand
GGTTGTGCAGGCGCTCTGGGAGATCAGCCGCGAGGTTGAATCAACCGTGCCCATTCTAATCAAGGTGCTCGGTGACGCGAACAATCCAAACCGGGCGAGGGCGGCCATGCTCCTCGCGCAAATGGGACCGGCTGCGCGCGACGCCGCCCCGGCGTTGAGAAACGTGACGCGCGAGGAATTCAGCTATACGCGTGTGAAAGCCGAGGAGGCGTTGAAGGCAATGGGCGCGCAGACGGCGTTGAACGCGTCAGCCAATCCATGAGGCGGCTCTCGAAAAAGCGGCTGCTCGCCCTCGCGCTGATCCTGGTGGCGGTTGCGTCCGCGTTCTTTGCAATCTCCGGTTTCTTCGACCGCGAACCGGTTTATCAGGGAAAAACCGTTTCGGACTGGTCGCGCGACCTGAACAGTCCCGTGCCTTCGGTGCGGAGCAACGCGACCGCGGCTTTGCAGACGCTCGGACCCAAAGCGGTGCCTTATCTCGTGCGAGCGCTTCGCAAGAGTGATCCGATTCTTAAAAAACCGTTTCAGTCGTTCGCACCCAGGATGCCGTTGTGGATGCGCCGCGGGATGCTTCGCCTGGTGAAACCTTTCCAACCCGGAAATGACCGGCTCGCGGCGGCCACGGCCCTCGTCGTGCTGGCCACCAACGCGCCGGCGGAACCTTTGCTGAAATCATTGCACGATCCGGAAAGGGGAGTTGGTTATCAGTCGGCGACGGCTCTCGGGCGGTTGGGTAAGCCGGCGGTTCCCGGACTGATCACAGCCTTGAACGATTCCGACAGCTATGTGCGCTCGATGGCCTGCTACGGGCTGGGCATCGTCGGCCGGGACGCCGTCGAGGCGATCCCGGGCTTGATTTCAAAATTCACCGATTCCGCGGCCAACATTCCCAAACAATCCGCCTACTCGCTCGGGAGGATTGGAACCGAGGCAATAGAGCCCCTGCTCGAGGCGACGCGGAGCGCAGATGAACGCGTCCGTCTTCACGCCATTCTCGCGCTGGGCTGGATCGGCCCGCCCACGAGCCGGTTTGCCCCGAGATTGATTGAAATGATCAAGGATGAGCGCCCGGCAGTCCGCGCCGCCGCCGTGGAAGTACTGGGCAACATCGGACCGTTCACGGAGGAATCGGCCGCGTCGTTCCGCGCCGCGCTCAAGGACAGCGACGCGAATGTGCGCACGAAAGCGCTGCAGTCGCTGGGGAAAATCCCGCAGCACGCGAAGTCCGCGATGCCCGAACTGCTGGACGCGCTGAACGACAAGGAACCGCAGGTTCGCGGCTCGGCGGCATTTGTCCTTGGCCAGATCGGGCCGTCCGCCGAATCCGCAGTGCCCGCGCTGAAAGCATTGGCGAAGGACGAAAGCGACTTCGCTCGCAGCAAGGCGCAGGAGGCGCTCGATCGCATCCAGCCGCGGAAAACTCCCGAACCGACGGCGAAGTAACTCGCGCTTCCGCGGCAGGTGTCGGATTCAATTCCGAACTCGACACGTGACGCTTGACCCTCGACAGTTTCCGGCGTGAGTTGGTTCTATCGGAACCTCGTCCGGTCCGCGCTCTTCACGCTGGATTCCGAAGGGATTCATGATCGCATGGTGCGGACGCTCGGTTGGATAAGCCGCCACGAGATCCTCTGCGACGCGGTTGCGTCACTTTACGGCGCGCCCCGCGACTGCGGCGTCGAGTTGTTCGGCCTCAAATTCCCCAATCCGGTCGGCCTGGCCGCAGGCATGGACAAGCACGCCTCGGCGGTGCCGGTCTGGGAAGCACTCGGATTCGGCTTCGTCGAACTCGGCGGCGTGACGTGGCACGCGCAAGCGGGCAATCCCGCGCCGCGAATGTTCCGGGCCGTTTCGGACGAAGCGCTGATCAACCGGATGGGTTTCAACAATCACGGCGCCGAGGCTGTTGCCGCGAAACTGGCCGAATGGCGCGCGTTGGGCCGCTGGCCCGGTCATCCGGTCGGCATCAACCTTGGCAAATCGAAAGTCACGCCGCTGGAAAAGGCCGCCGGAGATTACGCCGGCTCCTTGCGGGGGCTCCGGCCGCATGCCGACTTTTTTGTCGTCAACGTCAGCTCGCCCAACACGCCGAATCTGCGCCAGCTCCAGGACAAAGCGGCGCTGGACGAAATCCTGGCGGCGATCCAGCAAAACAATTTGCCGCAGGCGAAACCGGTGTTGGTTAAAGTCGCCCCGGATCTTTCGTTTGAAGCGCTCGACGAGATTCTCGAACTTGTCGGACCGCGACACATCGCCGGCGTCGTCGCCACGAACACCACGGTTGCTCGACCTGACACCAGCGATTCCGCACTTAAACGCATCTACGAAGAATCGGGCGGCCTGAGCGGGCGGCCGTTGCGCGCGCGGAGCACGGAGATCATCCGGCATCTCTACCGCCAGACCAAAGGCGCGCTGCCGATCATCGGCGTCGGCGGCATTTTCAACGCGGACGATGCGTGGGAGAAAATTACCGCCGGCGCGTCATTGGTGCAGCTCTACACCGGCCTGGTTTACGAAGGACCCGCCGTGGCGAAGCAGATCGTGAAGGGACTGGTGCAAAGGCTGGCCGCGGCAGGGTTGAAGGATTTGAAACATGCGGTGGGAATTGGAAACGCGTGAAAACGGAAACCATCTTCAGGGGAATTTCACCCGGTCTTCGCACGGTTCCAGCTTTGCGATCGCAGACATGATTTCGTCGGCGACTTCCTGGTAAATCCGTTTGAGGCGCTGCCTGGAGCAGGCCCGGGCTTCAGTGCGGAGCGCTTCAAAATCCAGCGGATGTCCGTATTTGACGGCGACAGATCGCGGCCGCGGAAATTTCATGTGCCGGCCGAACGCTTCGAATGTTCCGAAGACGCGGACGGGGACCACGGGCGCATCGGATTTGATCACGGTCAACCCGATGCCTGAACGCGCGGGTTGCAATTTGCCGTTACGAGTTCGCGTGCCTTCGGGGAACAGAAGAATAACACCGCCGTCCAGCAGGCGATCGAGAATCGCCTTGAGTCCCGCGCCGCCGCCGCCCTCGCGGTCCACCGGGACCACCTTCCAACTCCGCAAAAGGCTTCCGACCACAGGCACGCTGAACAGCGTGTCCCGGGCGAGGTAATTCACCGCCCGGTCGAGACCGGCGCCCACCAACGGCGGGTCGATGAAGCTGGCGTGATTCGAGGCGAGGATGACGGGGCCCGACGACGGCACGCGTTCCGGATGATAAACGCGCCAGCGGAAAAAGGCGGCATAGACGAACCGGAAAGCGTGCCAGCCGATGCGGTAGCTCAGATTCACTGCTTCTCAAGAAGCCGCTTCCGGACTTCCGCGATGATCAAGCCGCTGGTCTGTTCCGAGGTGAGTTGGGAATTGTTGATGACTCGCGCGCCGAGCGGGATCATCAACGGCGCGGTGGCGCGCTGGCTGTCCCGCCGGTCGCGCGCGGCCAGGTCCTCCTGCACGCCATCCGCGGCCCGGCGCCTGGACCGCTCGTCGAGTGAGGCGTCCAGGTAGAATTTGAATTCCGTTTCAGGAAAAACGTTGCTGCCGATGTCGCGTCCTTCCATGACGAGATTCCCGAACTGTTTGCATTCCCGCTGGCGCTTCACCATCCATTCGCGCACTTTGGGAATGGCCGCGACATGCGGCGTCGCGGCGCTCGTCTCTGCGGTGCGGATTTCCTTCTCGGGAAAGTAACCATCGACCAGCAGGCGGACCCGGCCGTCCACACATTCAAGCCGGGTTTTCCATTTGCGCACGATCGTGCTCACCGCTTTGGGATCGTGGATATCGATCTTCTTTTGCAGGCAATGCCACGCGAGCGTGCGATACATCGCGCCGGTGTCCACGTAAACGTAGCCGAGCGTCCTGGCGACGAGCTTCGCGTTGGTGCTCTTGCCGCTCGCGCTGGTGCCGTCAATGGCGATGACAATGGGCTGGTTCATCAAATCCACTCTCAATCGTCCTCGCGCTCGTCCCGGTTCCGCTGATCGAATCAAATCGAGTCGGAGATCGAAGAGGAGGAATCAATCCGCGAATAACTCTCTCGCTTCCAATTTCCGTCCTGTCGTGGCATCCAGAATCGTCGCGCCCAGTCCGCGCGGCGGGGCGGCGGCGAGTTTCTGAAAAAAGTTCGGGAACGTTTTCTTCACGCACGCGGGATTTTTGATTTTTATGCCGGGCACTTTCAATCCCAGAATCGCAAAGCACATCGCCACGCGATGGTCGTTGTAGGTTTCGATCTCCGCGCCATGGAGTTTCGAAGGGTAAACCGTGAGCGTGTCGCCTTCTTCAACAACCTTCGCGCCGCATTTGGTCAGTTCGTTCCTTAACGCGTGGACGCGCTCTGTTTCCTGAAGTCGAAGGCGTCCGAGATCGACGAACTTGATCGCGTGATCGTAAAACGGAGCAACCACAATTGCCGTCATGATGCTATCAGCCAGGTCATGAAGGCGTGAAAAAGAGCTTGGCGATTGCACTCCAAAAACTGGCATCCTCATTGGAAATTCGGAATCGATTTGCAATTCGAAGTCAGGCCATTTCGAAACTTTAACAGGCAAATCAAGTCGGGACTCCACCCTGTTGAATCCATTCATTACGACTCCAGCCGCCCAAAAATAACTTCCGCTGGACGCATCCGGTTCGACTGCAAACTCCCCACCGCGCGTCGGGAATTTTTCGATGAGTTGCATCGTCATCGCCACATAGGGCGATTCTTCGGCGTTTTCGCCCACGACGTTTACATGCCAGCCGCCGACCTTCGCGCACAACATCAACGCCGACGCGAACTGGGAGCTTTCTCCGATGCTAACGACGCACGTTGCCCCGGGCTTCGGGCCGCTCCCGTGCACGAGCACCGGCAGTTTGTTGTTCACTGAGTCGAGGCAGTAGCCGAGTTCGCGCAACGCGTCGAACAGCGCCTCCTGCGGACGCTCGTGCATCCGCTTCACCCCTTTCAACCGGTAAATGCCCTGGCCAAGACAGACCAGGGCCGACAAAAACCGCGCCGCTGTGCCCGCATTGCCGACGAACAGTTCCAGCGGGTTTTCCAGCGTGCCGCCGTTCGAAATTTTCCCGCCCGTCCCTTGCGCGGTGATCGTGCGATTGCAGATTTCGTCGGGGTCGGGCTCCACTTTCACCGCGAACCCCAGTTTTTGCAGGCAATCGGCCATCACCTGGGTGTCCTCGCTCCAAAGCGCGCCGCGCAACGTCGTCTCGCCTTCTGAAAGCGCGGCCAGCACCAGCGCGCGGTTCGTGATGCTCTTCGAGCCGGGCACCGTGATCTCGGCGCGCACGGGTTTTTCGAGCGGGACGATTTCGATGAGGTTCGGGAGCGGCATTGCTGTGGGACGCGGCGGATCAAAACAGGCCGAATCGTTTTTTCGCCACATTCTTCCGATTCAAGTCCACGAGTTCGCTGATGCCGTGCTTGTCGAACCGCTCCACCAGTTCATCCGCGCCTTTCTTGAGTTTCAGTTCCGTCTCCTCCGCGTAGAGCGGCAGAACGGCCCAGAAGTGGATCGTGGTTTCGGGATTCACCTTGAATTCCCGGAATTCCTGGGGCGCCAGGACAGGGGGTGCCAGCAATGCGCAACAAAACCGCGTGCCCGGGGCATACGGCTCGGGCGGGTCGCCGTTGGGAACGGTGTGCGCGTATGAGAGCCACGTGTCGTATTCGTGCGGCATGCGCGCGAGCACCTTCAGGAGGCGGACCGGCCAGTAGTTGTTCTCGTCTTTGAAATCCTCCTGGCTGAGCCGCCAGTCGGCCGGCAGGCAGATGAGCAATTCGGAATAGGAATACTCCTCCATGCCTTCCGGAGTTTTCATCGCCCGTTCGCTCATGCCGGACGTGATCAGCGTGTGGAAGTCGCGGTCCGGACGCGGCGGCACGATGTGGACGTCGATATGCACGAGGTCCGACACGATCTCGTGAAAAACCCACGAGACGTCGCCCAGGTGTTTCCCGATATGATCGGCGATGCGTTCGATGTGTTCCGGCTTTCCGGTCACCGGTTCGAACGGCTTTTCGCGCGGCTTGTGCCGGTAAATCGGATTGCCGCTTTCAGAAAACTCGGGCGTCTCGTTCATGGTGGCGTGCCTTGGCTTATTCGGGCGAATCACTCTGGCTGCTCCATTTGTCGCGGCGCTGCTTGGCCCTTTCAAAGAATTCCTCGATTGTCTTGTGGTCGCCGTTTTCGAGCGCATTCTGGAATTTTTGCAAATCTCCGATGAAAACCCCGAGCACACGGCCGAGGTTCTTGCGATTGGCCAGAACGATGTCGCGCCACATTTCGGGCGAACTCGACGCGATGCGCGTGGTGTCGCGAAATCCGTTCGCGCAAAGCAGCGCCTGCTCCTGGGGATGTGCCGGGCTGAGAACATAGTTCGCCAGTTCGGCTGCCACCACGTGCGGCAGGTGACTGGACCGGCTCACGAGATGATCGTGAACCTCCGGCGTGAGCCGGACCGGACTCGCGCCGACCGCCCGCCAGAAAGTTTCCACGCAGTCCACCGCATCCGGATAAGACAGCGGCGTCGGAGTGACGACACAAACGGCGTTGACGAACAAATCAGCGCGCGCCGCGCTCGCGCCGGTCTTTTCCGCCCCGGCCATCGGATGACTGCCAACAAAACGTCCGCCGGCGTCAGCGACGAGTGACTCGAGTTCCTGCACGACGCCCGCCTTCACGCTGCCAACATCGGTGATCACCGCGCCCGGCTTGAGCGCGGGCAGCATGGGCGCGAGCACCTCACGCATCCGGGCCAGGGGCGTGCAGAGGATAACCAGTTCGGCGTCTTTGACGGCCTGCTGCGGGTCAGTAGTGGCTCCGTCCACCACGCCGAGTTGCTCGCATTCGGCGATGCTCGCCTCGCGCCGGACGAAACCGGCGACGTGCTTCGCCAGTGAACGCTGCTTGATCGCGAGCCCCAGCGAGCCGCCCAGCAAACCCACGCCGGCGATGGTGATCTTTTGAAATGGCACGACGACAGGATAAAGGAGGAAGGATGGCGGTGGAAGATAGAAAAGGACGCAGCCGTGTATGGCGCGCGTCAGCTTCGCAAGGCCGCCTCCCGGACCCGTTCCAGGATTACATCCGCGATGCGTGGTTCGCTGCCGATGGCGGAGGAATACCACACCAGTTTTCCGCTCCTCTCGGTCGGGTTGCGCCATGTCGGTTCCCCGCGCTTGAACCGCGCCTGCACGACTTCCTTCGACTCGCCGAGCAGCACCGGAATGTCCTCGTAGGAATGGAGGCCATCGCTGATGAAGAACGGCACCATCACGACGTTCTTCGCCCGTGACAGTCCGTGACAATCGCCAATGCGTGGTTCCTCCTCCATGAACACCGCGTGCACCTCCGCGTAAACGGTTCTTGCGCGAATCAACTCGACCTGGCGTTCGATGGCTTTGCGCGAGTTCTCATTGTTGCCCGTGCCATGACCGGCGATGAACAAAGCGGTCTCGGAGGGCCCGGGGACGCGAGCGCCGGGATGCCTGTCCACGATCTCCCGGGCGCGCGACAGCAACACCTCGGTCATGCTGTCGTGCGTTCCCACGGGGCCGCAGTAATAAAGCGTTTGATCGCCGCGTTTCTGAACGCGGGAAAAATCCTTCTGTTCGTTCGTTCGCAGACCGAGTTCGCGCGGGATGACCTCCTCGGTGAAGTAACCTTCGCTGATGAACACCGGCACAGCGAAAACGCGCGGTGCGAACACGCAGCGCAACACGCCGCAGATGAACGGTTCTTGTTTCCAAAAGCACTCGACAACCTGCGCGAAGATGCCGCGGCGACGCAACTCGTCGGCATGCTGATACGTCGGCGCGCCGGAGTCGGCGTTCAGCGTCGAGCCGTGACCGATCAGCACGAGGGCGGCGTCGGAAAAGTCTCTGTCGGACACAAGTGAATGTTGACTCAGGGCCGGCAAATCCGCAAGGCACGGTCGAGTCCTGATCGTGCGCCCCAAAAACTCCTTGCCCGGATTCAGGCGCCAACAATACTCTGAATCGGTAATCACATTGTTGCGTCTGGAACCACCGTGCTCACTATGAATGCTCCCAAGATTCTTCTGACCATCTTTTCGTTCGTCACTATCGTTGCCGGCCCGACCGCACTTCGCGCTCAAGCGGCGGGCGCCCCCAGACAGGCCACTCCCGCCGAAGCCCTGTCCACGCTGCCGGGTTTCAAGGTCGAACTCGTCCGTTCCGCCGCGCCGGGCGAAGGGTCCTGGGTTTGCATCACCGTGGATCCCAAAGGACGCCTCATCATCTCCCCGCAGGATCCCAAACAGCCCTTGCTGCGTGTCACGCTCACGGGCGAAGGTCAGATTGAAAAAATTGAGCAAATCGATCTCCAGGTCGGTGGCGCCATGGGATTGCTTTACGCGTTCGACAGTCTTTACGTGAATGGCAAAGGCAAGGACGGCCTGGCGCTCTATCGCCTGCGCGACACGAACGGTGACGATCAATACGACAGCGTCGAAGTCCTTCGCAAATGGAGCGGCGACGGTGGCGAACATGGTCCGCACGGTGTGGTGCTCGGTCCGGACAAGAAACTCTACATCGTCAGCGGCAACTTCGTGAATGTGCCGGACGACATCCTGCCGTCGTCGCCTCACAGGAATTACGCGGACGACATCGTGCTGCCGCGTATGGAGGACGGCAACGGGTTTGGCGCCGGCAAGAAGCCTCCCGGCGGTTTCGTGGTTCGGATGGACCCCGACGGCAAAAACGCGGAGTTGTTTGCCTCCGGTCAACGCAATACTTACGACATCGCGTTCAGTCCCGACGGTGAATTGTTCGGGTTCGACAGCGACATGGAATGGGACTGGGGCACACCGTGGTATCGGCCTACGCGCGTCAATCACATCGTCAGCGTCGGCGACTACGGTTTCCGCGAAGGCACGGCCAAGTGGCCGGAGTATTATTCCGACAGTCTGCCGGCGAACGTGAACATCGGCATCGGCTCGCCGACGGGCGTGAAGTTCGGCCACGACGCGCATTATCCGGACGGTTACCGCGCGGCCTTCTACATCATGGACTGGTCCTATGGCCGGATCATGGCTGTTCATCTGAAGGAACAGGGCGCGACCTACACCGGCACGTTCGAGAATTTTGTCGCGCCAAAGTCACTGCATGAATCAGGACCGAAGGCGACGTTGAACGTGACCGACCTCGAGTTCGGCAAGGATGGCGCCATGTATTTCCTCACCGGCGGACGTGGCACGCAGTCAGGACTGTATCGCGTGACCTACACGAAATCGATTCCCGCCGCGGGTGGAGAAGAATTTCCTTCGACGGCCGCCGTGGAAGCGCGCAAGTTGCGGCACGAACTGGAAAAATTTCATGGCAAGCAGGACGCGAAGGCGGTCGGGTTCGCCTGGTCGCACCTGAACAGCCCGGATCGCTGGATCCGCTACGCCGCGCGCATCGCCATCGAGAGCCAGCCGGTTTCCGAATGGAAAGACCGCGCGCTGAAGGAGAGCAACGCGGACGCCGGCCTCACTGCATTGCTGGCTCTGGCGCGACTCGGCGGCAAGGAATCTCAGGCTGACGTGTTGAAAGCACTCGGGAAGTGGCCCCTCGACTCGCTCAGCGAGGAACGGAAGCTGGAGAAACTGCGCGTCATCGAAGTCAGTTTCGCGCGGCAAGGCCGTCCGTCGGACGACCTCGTCAAACTCGCGGTTGAAAAACTGGATCGCCAATACCCGGCGAAGAGCTGGCCTTTGAATCGTGAACTGTCGCAGATACTCATTTACCTCGAAGCGCCGGGCGTGGTCACCAAGACTCTCGATCTGTTGACCAAAGCGCAGACACAGGAGGAACAGATTCATTACATCATCAGCCTGCGCAATCTGAAATCAGGCTGGACGATGGATGAGCGCGCGACCTGTTTCGGCTGGTTCAACGGCGACCGGAAGGTCGTCCGGCATGCGCCGGAGACGTTGAAGTGGTTCACGGACGTCGGGCGCGACTACAGCGACGGCGCGAGCTTCCCGAGGTTCATCGCCAATATGCGCAAGGCAGCGACAGCGGCGTTGAGCGACAGTGAGCGCGCGGAACTGGCCTCCGTCATCACGGGCGCGCCGGTGACGCCAAAGCCGCCGTTGGTGCCGCGCCAGTTCGTGAAGGAGTGGAAGATGGACGATTTGCTGCCGGAGCTGGACAAGGTTTCCAAAGGACGCAGCTTCGAGAAAGGCAAGCAGGCGTTCAATGACGCGCAGTGCATCGCCTGCCACCGCTTTGGCAACGAAGGTGGCTCGGTCGGACCCGAACTGGCCGCGGCCTCGAGCAAATACACCCGGCGAGACATTCTCGAATCAATCCTAGAGCCCTCGAAGGTGGTTTCGGAGCAGTATCAAAACACAGCGCTGACCCTGAAGAATGGCGACGACGTCTCTGGCCGCGTCGTCGAGGAGAACAGCCGCAGGCTGGTGATGGTGACAGATCCGCTGAAGCAGACGCAGCAGGAGATTCAGAAAAATGAGATCAAGGAGCGCAAGCCTTCCAAAGTGTCGCCGATGCCCGAAGGGCTGGCGAACATCCTGACCAGGGAGGAGATTCTTGACCTCCTCGCTTACATCGAGTCGGCCGGGAAGCCGACTGCGGCGGCGTTTAGCGCCGGGAAATAGCGGGTTGCTTCAATGAAGAAAGTCAACCTGAGTTACGGCGACGCGGAGGGATGACCTTGCCTCGGCCGAATCTAGTATGACGAATAAAAGACGATTTGCGATCGGGTTTTGCGCACTGGCGTCCATCGCGCTCGCGTTGGCCACGGCGGGGTGCAAGTCGTCCGGCGCTCCGCTGACGCAATCTGGTCTTCCGGAAGTCGCACTGTCCGCGCAGGTGACCCCGAACAAGGTAAAGACCGCGGCAGGAGAATTTTTTCTTAACCGCGGCTATGTTGAAGCCGAATCGCGCCACGCTTACGAATTCGTTTTCGACAAGCCGCTCAAGGGCGGTCGCTCAGCCAAAGCCCTGCGCGTTCGACTGCGACTAAGCAAGCAGGTGGATGGGTCGTGGCGACTGGTTGGCGCGCCGATGGGTGTCGAATCCTGGCGAGGTGATCTGGAATCCGAAAGGGTGGTGCCGAATGGCGCGAGTCAGATCCAGGGATTTCTGGGCGAGATTAAGAGCCGGGTCGAATTGGGGCTGTAATCAGTCTTCGGTTGGCTCTCCATCGTGAGGGTTGGGGCGACCGTATCGTGGCTGAACTGCTCGAAACCATTGCCAATCCGATCGATTCTCCCCACAATCTCCACACAACAACACCTGATTTGACCATGAGCATCAATACCGTCACTTCTCTCAAAACCCTCAAGTCCAACACCAGATCCAAAGTCGAAGCCGAACTCTCCCGCACCGGCGGTTTGCTTCGCCTGGCGCCCAACTGGGTGCCGCGCTCGTTCCTCCAACCCGGCCTGCGCATCAAGCTGCATCCAGACGACACCTACGCCTACGGCGCGAATCGCGGCGGCATCGACGAACGCTGGTTCGCGTCCACCACCGAAGCCGCCAACGAAGGCCGCGTGCCGGATGAGGGCCTCAGCTACTGCGTCGTCGGCAAGGAGCGTTTCACACTAAGGCAGGCGGTCGCCGATTGCGGCGCGACGCTCGTCGGCAAAACGATTTGGGACAAATACAAACGCTGGCCGGTCTATTCTAAATTCTTCGACAACATGGGACCGATCCCGCATCACATGCACCAGAGCGAAGAGCAGGCGAAGCTCGTCGGCCAGGAAGGCAAGCCCGAGAGCTATTACTTCCCGCCGCAGCACAACAACGTGGGCAACAATTTTCCCTACACCTTCATGGGATTGGAGCCGGGGACAACGAAGGCGCAGGTGCGCAAATGCCTTGAAGATTGGAACAAGGGCGACAACGGCATCCTGGATCTCTCGAAGGCCTACCGGCTCAAAGTGGGCAGCGGCTGGCTCATCGGCCCGTGCATTCTCCACGCACCGGGCTCACTCTGCACTTACGAGCCGCAGTGGGGCAGCGACGTCTTCGGTATGTATCAGAGCATGGTCGAGGGCCGTTACGTGCCGTGGGAACTGCTCGTCAAAGACATGCCCAGGGAGAAACACCGCGACCTCGACTTCATCGTAGACCAGCTCGACTGGGAGGCGAACGTGGACCCGAACTTCAAAGACAACCACTATCTGGAACCGGTGCCCGTCGCGGACACGCGCAAGGAGGGTTTCGTGGACCGCTGGATCGTTTACGGCAAGGTCCGGGGCAAACAGCTTTTCACTGCCAAGGAATTGACCGTCGATCCCGGCGTGAAATGCACGGTGAAGGACAAAGGCGCTTACGGCCTTATCTGCGTGCAAGGCAAAGGCGCCATTAACGGCCAGGCTTTGAACAGTCCGAAACTGATTCGCTTCACCGAACTGACGGAGGACGAATACTTCTGCACCGAAGACGGCGCGAAGAACGGCGTGACCTTCGAGAATACGAGCGAGACCGAGCCGCTCGTGGCGCTGCGCTACTTCGGCCCGGAAGTGAACCCCGACGCCCCGGCGATGGGCGCGTATCGGAAGAACAAGTTCAATTGAGGCGGTGGGGCGAGACTCTGTCGGGCGCAACTGGATCAGTAGGATCTCGCCCGCGCCAGACCGCCCGAGGACTGCATCGGGGAATGGATCGAACGATGAAAAAGGCAACGCTGGGTCCCACCGCGAACATTGACTCGCTCATCCGGACAGTGCGCGGCGAGCGGGTGATGCTCGACGCCGATCTCGCGCGACTTTACGGCGTTCCGACCAGGGCGCTGAATCAGGCGCTGAAGCGCAACGCGGAGCGGTTTCCTGCCGACTTCGTGTTCCAATTGACGGCCGAAGAGCACGAATCTTTGAGGTCACAATTTGTGACCTCAAGTTCCGGGCACGGGGGACGCCGGTTCCTCCCCTACGCCTTCACCGAGCACGGCGCGATCATGGCCGCCAACGTCCTCAACAGTCCGCAGGCCGTGCAGATGAGCGTCTATGTCGTCCGCGCATTCGTGAAGATGCGCGGCGCGCTGCACGACTCGCGCGCGATGGCGAAGAAACTCGCCGGCCTCGAAGCTGAATTGAAAAGCCGACTCGACGTGCATGAAGTCGCCATCGTGGAAATTTTGCAGCGCGTCATGGACATCCTCGATCCGCCGCCCGAACCGGAATCACCAAAACGTCAGATCGGATTTCACGTGAAGGATGGGAAGGAATCTGGCGCGAAGCCTAAAGTGAAATGATAGCGCGCAGAGAAATGTCGGCTCGCGAGGGGAGCGGATAAATTCAAACCCTCAAGCAAATGAGCCAGTCAGCAGGTAGAAGGCGTTGGGTGCCGGGGGCAATCGTGGCATGCGCACTTTTGATATGCGGTCTTATTGCCGCGCGTGTGGTTCTCGACGTGAGGCATAAGGCCTGGATAGAATATACAGAGTCGAATATCAGGAATATTTCCGGTTTTATCGAAAGCTATCGAGATGAGCACGGACACTATCCACCTTCGCTTCCGGAGCTTTTAAGGGGCGTCGACCCTCAGTTTAGAGAATATCTGGGTGTGGCCCTGGCTGACCAGACAGATCGCAGGCATGAATACCTTCCATCGACTAACGGATTTGTGATTATCGTTACGAAACCGGGAAATCTGTTCTTCAAGGAAGAAAGAATGGAAAGGTGGTTCAAAATGGGCGAAGCACACGAACAGTTTGGCGGCCATCCAGCACAAAAGGAATGAGGTAAACACCAGGACCGGGACTTCTTCCTGACACTTCCCGGTTTGCCAACGGCCCTTGCGGTGTGGCAGCCTCAGGGTCAATCACACGTCATGCAACTGACCGACCTGACCTGGCCGAAAGTCCAAGCGCTCAACAAGGACACGCCCGTGGTCATTCCTGTCGCCGCGCTCGAACAGCACGGACATCACCTGCCGCTGTTCACCGACAGCCTGCTGCTCGGAGAAATTATTCGTCGCGCGGCCGAACGCTTGCGTGATCGCGTTCTGTTCGCGCCGCTGACCTGGCTCGGCAATTCCGATCATCATCTCGATTTTCCCGGCTCGCTCTCCGCGCCACCGCGGGTCTATCTCGATTTGCTCGTCGGGCTCGCGGAGAATTTCATCCAACACGGCTTCAAACGGATCGTCTTTGTGAACGGCCACGGCGGAAACGACGTTCCCGGTCGCCAGGCGATTTTTGAAGTGCGCCAGCGCCATCGCACGCGGACCGATTTGCTCCTGCTCTTCGCGACGTATTGGAATCTGGGCAATCCGCCCGCCGCCGGCTTCGTGCAGCGCGAGATGGCTCACGCCTGCGAATGGGAAACGTCCATGATCCTGCGGCTGGCGCCTCATCTCGCCGGCGACATTTCAAAATTGGAGCCGGTCGGGTCAGGCAACGCGTTTGAGCCGGTCCCTCGCGGCTGGACCACGAAAGATCGCACGGTTACGGGGCACATCGGCGATCCGCGTGCGGCCACGCCGGAGAAGGGCGAGACATTGTTTCAGACTTTTGCGGCGGGCGTCGTCGCCTTGCTCGAACGTGTGGTCGCTTGGGACGGCAGGAGCTGGAGCGGATGAGCGTGGAAGCGCGAACACGTCCCGCTTCCTGGAAGTGGTGGATCTGCGGCCTGCTGCTTTGCGCGTCGGCGATCAACTACATGGATCGTCAGACGCTGGCGAACGCCGCGGTCCGCATCACGCAACAGTTTCATCTCCACGAGGAGCAATACGGCAACCTGGAACTCGGTTTCGGCTGGGCCTTCGCGGTTGGTTCGCTCGTGTTTGGCGTGTTGGCCGACCGCTTTCCCGTCCGCTGGGTGTATCCGGCCGCGCTGCTCTTGTGGTCGGCGACGGGCTTCGCCACCGGCCTGGTGCAAAGCTACGGCGGCCTGCTCGTGTGCCGGACGATGCTCGGATTCTTCGAGGCCGGCCACTGGCCGTGCGCCGTGAAGACGACGCAACGTCTGCTCGACCCCGCGGACCGTTCGATGGGGAACAGCGTATTGCAGAGCGGCACGTCCATCGGCGCGATCATCATACCGTTGATCATGCGCGTGCTGTTGACGCCTGAACCTGGAAGCTGGCGGATCGTGTTTCAAATCGTGGGCGTCATGGGCCTGGTATGGATCGTCGCCTGGTTTGCGATGATCCGAAAAGGTGAAATCGAAACACGCACTGCCGTTGAAACGAACGCAGCGCGGGAATCCGGCATCGCAGAAGTGCTGTTCAGCCGACGGATGCTGGTCGTTCTCGTCGTCGTGGCCCTCATCAACACCTGCTGGCAACTGTTGCGGGCGTGGCTGCCGAAGTTTCTTCAGCAAGGGCGCGGTTACGCCGAGTCC
>Ga0134121_10002652_pt1 | contig 15316 bp, 15 predicted proteins | sample KB301_FD_96463 | JGI IMG/M metagenome (GOLD analysis project Ga0134121, IMG submission 96463) | Terrestrial soil microbial communities without Nitrogen fertilizer from Kellogg Biological Station, Michigan, USA - KB3-0-1 | ecosystem: Environmental > Terrestrial > Soil > Unclassified ... | reverse complement strand
GGCCGTATCGCGCCACGGCGTTCCCCCGCGACTCAGGCTCAGCGGCCGCCACCGTCCCCACATCTCGGCGATGCTCACGCCACCCGTCACCCCGACGCGCTTGTCGACGACCACGACTTTGCGGTGGTCGCGGGGAAGGAGGCCGAGCCACCGGCGAAATCCGGGGCGGTTGAACACGCGAACCTCGCCCCCAGCCTGCGAAACCGCCCGCAACATCTTGATCGTCCCGCCTCGCGCGCCCACCCAGTCGAGCAGCACGCGCACGCGGACGCCGCGCTTTGCCGCGGTGGCCAGGGCGTCCGCGAATCCACGGCCGACTTCGTCCGGATCCCAGTAGTAATGCTCGAAATCGATCGAGCTTTGCGCGTTGGCAATGAGCGTGTGCATCGCGCCGAACGTTTCCGGGCCGTCGATCAGCAATCGCACGCTGTTGCCACTGGTGACGCGCGCAGCCGCGACGCGCCAGAGAGCGCGCGCGAGCGTAATGCGGCTCGAGGCCGGCACCACGCGAGTGAGCGGTGCCGGGTCGAGCTCGGCCGGATCGGTCATGGGGGCACGATGCGCGCCGCGCCACTCGAGCGGAAGTCCCGTCATCGCCCTTGCCCGTCGGCTTTCGCCCGGCAACAATCCCCCATGCTCTCCATTGATCTTTCCGGCCGGCGCGCGCTGGTCGCCGGCGTCGCCGATGACGCGGGGTACGGTTTTGCCATCGCCAAGGCCCTCGCTGAGGCCGGCGCGAGTGTGTGCGTCGCCACATGGCCACCGGCGCTTAACATCTTTCTCAACCTCATTGAACGGGGGAAGATCGACGAGGCGCGCCGAATGCCCGACGGCTCGCTGCTCACCTTCGAACGCATCTACCCGCTCGATGCTGTTTTCGATTCGCTCACGGACGCTCCGCAGGACATCCGCGAGAACAAGCGGTACCGCGAGCTCGGTGATTTCTCGGTGTCGGGGCTGGCTGACCGACTGCGGGCCGACTTTGGCGACAAGCCCCTGGACATTCTGGTGCATTCGCTCGCCAACGGACCGGAAGTGAAACGGCCCCTGCTGGAGACCAGCCGTGGGGGCTACCTCGCGGCCGTCGGCGCGAGCGCGTATTCCCTCGTCTCGCTCGTGCAGCGGCTCGGCCCCTGCATGCGGGCGGGGGGCTCGGTTGTGTCGCTCACGTACCTCGCGAGCGAGCGCGTGATTCCCGGCTACGGTGGCGGCATGTCGACCGCGAAAGCGGCGCTGGAGAGCGACACGCGGGTGCTTGCGTACGAAGCAGGACGGGCGCACGGCATCCGCGTCAACACCATTTCGGCCGGCCCGCTGGCGTCGCGCGCGGCGAGCGCCATCGGCATCATTGATCGCATGGTCGAGTATTGTCGCGTGAACTCGCCGCTTCCCGAAGCGCTCACGGCGCGCGAGGTCGGGACCGCCACCGCGTTCCTCGCGTCGCCGCTGGCGAGCGGCGTGAGCGGCGTGACGCTGTATGTCGACAAGGGCTATCACGCCATGGGCATGGCCGTCGGCGGCGCACCGGCCTGATCCGGGACGCATGACACGTTCGCGCTGGCTCATCGTCGCCGCGTCGTTTGCGGCGATGATCGCGATTTCCGTGTGGATCGTCCGCGGTGCGATGACGAAGCACGGCGTCATTCCGTCGATTCCACTCTGGGCGCACGCCCTGGCGCTCGGTTTCGTGCTCCTCGAAGCGGCTTCGCGCTCGATCAAGATCCAGTGGGGTGCGCACGCCCTGCACATCCCGCTGTCGTACGGCGCCGCGGTGCGCACGAGCGTCGGCGGCGATTTCGCCTCGTGCCTCACGCCGTCGCGATCCGGCGCGGAGCCCGCGCGCTTTCTCGTGCTCGCCGAAACGGGAATGCCCACGCCGAGCATCCTCATGGTGCTGTTTCTCGAGCTCGTGATGGAAGCCGTGACGTTCGCGGTCGTCGGCTTCGCGTTCTGGATCATTCTGCACGGCACGACGGCGATGTTTGGTTTTCTCACGACTATCACAGTCGGCTACATCGCGTTCCTGTTCGGACTCGGCGCGCTGGGCCTCCTGCTCGCGCAGCGCGGACGTTCGGGGCCGCCGCCGAAGTGGGTGCGCTCGGTCGGCCTGCACGCAGGACACTGGCGCGCCATTCAACGTTCAATCCGTCATCTTCGTACGAGTTTCGCCGCGATTCGCTCGGCGAACATGCGGAAGCTGTCGATGTCGTTCGCGGCGTCGCTGGTGCATCTCACGGCGAAGCTCGCCGTGCTGCCCGCCATTGTGTGGAGCATCGACCGCACTGCGCGTCTTTCCGGCCTCGTGATGTGGCCGCTCGTGCTGATGTACGGCGCGTCCATCGCACCCGCGCCGGGCGGGGGCGGCGCCATCGAGTTCGGGTTCATGAAGGCATTCGACGGCGTGCTCGACCCGCCCGTGCTCGCGACGGCCCTCATCTGGTGGCGCTTCTACACCCTTTACCTGTACATCATGCTCGGCGCGCTCGCGGGCGGCGCAACCGTCCTGCGAGCTGTACGGTCTGACAAGAGGGTGAAAGCCGCCTGAACGCCTGGCTGTGACCCCGGAAAACGGAACGCTGGGTCTCCTCCGTGCGTAGGGCTAACACCCGGCTTCCTCTGGACGTCTGTCTCGATACGAGACGCCGCCCGGTCCGAGGCGGCGCGCCTTCAGCGCGTGGGCTCCGCCAACCGCAGGGGAACGCGCCAGTGTCCAATACGTAGCGGTACCTCGCCCACTTCGCACACGGAAAAATGACCATGCTTCACAATCGCGGTCGCCGCGCACGGCTCCGCCGGCGCTTCGGTTTCACGCTGATCGAAATCCTCGTCGTGATCGTCGTGATCGCGATTCTCGCGACGCTCGTGGCCCCCAGCATCTTCCAGAATGTCGGCGCGGCAAAGACGGCCACGGCGAAATCGCAGATCGAGATGCTCTCGACCGCGCTCGACTCATATCGGCTGAGCACCGGTTCCTATCCGACGACCGAGCAGGGACTCAACGCGCTCAATGAGCGGCCCTCCATCGATCCGCCTGCGAACTGGAACGGTCCGTATCTCCGCAAAGCGGTGCCGCTCGATCCGTGGAATCGCGCGTATGTCTACATCTTCCCCGGCCAGCAGAATCCGAACGGGTTCGATCTCATTTCGTACGGCGCCGACGGATTGCCCGGTGGTGAAGGCGAGAACGCCGACATCGTGAGCTGGTAGTCGCCTTCGGGCGCGCGCAGGCATGCCGACGTACGCATACAAGGCCGTCACGGGTGACGGACGCAAGTCGCGAGGATTCGAACACGCGGCGAGCGTCGGTGCGCTCACACGCACGCTCGAGGATCGCGGTCTGCTCGTGCTCGAAGTCGCGGACGCTCCCTCGGACGCGGCGTCGGGTGGCAAGCGATTCAGATTCGGCCTGCGCCGTGAAGTTCTCGAAGTGACGCGCGCGATGGCGGCCCTCCTTCCGGCCGGCATGCCCCTCGCGCAGTCACTCAATGCGGCGACCGGTGTCGCATCAGGCGAAGTCCAGACCGCGCTGCAGGAAATTCGCGCGCGCGTCGAGCGCGGTGAGACGTTGTCGGCGGCGCTCGCGCAGTATCCGCGGCTCTTCGGACCGATGTATGTCGGGGTCGTGCGCGCGGGAGAACGCAGCGGCGATCTCGACAGTGCGTTTTCGCGGCTCGCCACGCAGCTCGAGCGCGACGAAGCGCTGCGCGGGCGTGTGCTCTCGGCATCGATCTATCCGCTGCTCCTCGCGACGGCCGGCACTGCAGCGATCACGGTGCTGCTGTTTTTCGTGTTGCCGCGCTTCGTCGGGCTCCTCGCGGACACGGGCGCGAAGCTTCCGACGTCGACGCGAATTCTCCTCGGCGTGTCCGGCCTGCTGCACCGGTTCTGGTACCTGCTGATCCTCGCGCCGGCGCTGATTGGCGCGCTGCTGACCTGGCTGCGGCAGACGGCAGAGGGACGGCTCACCGGGGCGCGCATCATGCTGGCGCTGCCGTTCGTGAGCACGCTTCGGCGTTACGCGCTGGCCGCACGATTCTCGCGCCTCGTCGGCGTGCTTCTCGGCGGGGGCGCGCCGCTGCTCACCGCGATCGACGACACGATCGAGTCGATCGGCGATCCGGTCGCGCGGTCGGAGATCGAGCGCATCCGCACGAGCGTCCGCGAAGGCACGTCGCTCAAGGCCGCTGTTTCGTCGAGCGCCATCTTCCCGGTGCTGCTTTCGCAGTTGATCGGTGTCGGCGAGGACTCCGGCCGCCTGCGCGAGTTCCTGCTCAAGGCCGCGGACATTTTCGAAGAGCGCACTGAGCGCGCCACACAGCGGCTCGCGACGATCGCCGAGCCGGTCATGATCGTGATCTTCGGCGCCGTCGTCGCAACGATCGCGCTGTCGCTGCTGCAGGCCATCTACGGCATCAACGCGGGCAGTTTCAAATGAGGCCGGCGCGTATGCGTTCGCGTATGCGGCCGCGCCGCGGGTTCACGCTCTGGGAAATGGCTGTCGTGCTCGCGCTCACCGCGCTCACGGCCGCTGTCGTGATTCCGAACTGGAGCGACTTCGGCACCGCGCCGCCGGCGCTGCCTGGCGACGCGGTGGTCGCGTTGCTGCGCGACGCGCGCCGTCACGCCATCGATAGCTCGCAGACGGTATCGGTTCGCATCGATCCCTCGTCGCTCTACTTCCGCGTCGACACGACCGGCGCGAACGGCACCGGCGTGCTCGCCGACGGCACGCTCGGCGTCGGCACGTACGAAACGCTGATCACCGATCTGCCGCGCCTGCAGTACGTGTTCCGTCCGACCGGTGCGGCGATGGGCGACACCGTCCTCGTGCGTGGCGACATCAGCGTGATGATCGCCGTCGACGCGTGGAGCGGGGAAACGGTGCGTTATGCGCGTTGACCCGCGGCTTCGGCTGCGCGCCAGGCGCGGCCTCACGCTGTTCGAGGCGGTGACCGCGATGGCGATCGTCGCGATCACGGCGATCGGGGCGCTGGAAGCGGTGGGCGGCGAGCTGCGCACGGCCGTGCGCGCGCGCCGCGCGGAAGTGGCGCAGGCGCTCGCGACCGAGCGGCAGGTGTTCATGTTCCTGCTCACGGACCGCGACCTGCTCAATCTCCCGGACTCCGTCGCGAAGGGCGTGTTCGAGTATCCGATGGACGAGTACCAGTGGACCACGACGTCGACGCCGAGTCAGACGTACTCCGGGCTCTACGATATCAACGTGGTCGTGGCGTGGAACGAGAACGGCCGGATGGAGACGTATTCGACGACGGCGTCCCAGTACCGGCGCCCCGCCGTCACGACGAGGGGACGATGAGACTCTCCTCGCGCGCCGGCCTGACGCTGCTCGAGCTGATGGCGGGCATCGTCATCACGGGGCTCGTCGCGGTCATCGGCGCGTCCGCGTTCTATTCGATCACGGATCACCGCCGCATCATCGTCAGCGAAACGATGGAAACGGAGCGCGCCGCGGCACTCCGCGAAATGCTGCGCACGTGGATCGGGTCGGGCACCATTCAGATCACGACGGGCGGCGCGCAGGCCACGAGCACGCGCCGTCCCGCACCGCCGACGATCGTGAGCCTCGGATCGTCCCAGACACCGACCATCACGTCGGCCGCGTCATCGGGCGACGAGCTCACGTTCACGACGAACGCGCTGACGCCGCTCATGACGCCGAACACGCGTGTGCGCCTCTTCGTGGACGGCGATCCCAACACGCCCGAGACCGGGCTCACGATCGAGTACCAGTCGTCGACGCAGACGCCGCTCCAGCGCAAGCAGCTCGACTCGACGATCGTGATGATGACCGTCGAGTTTCTCGATCAGACCACGAACAAGTGGTACCCGTATTCGGAGGCGAGTACGACGCGCCCAATCGCCGCGCGTCTGTATTTCCCGCCGGTCGACAACTACTACGTACCGCCGCTGCTCCAGTACCCGCTGCTGTTCGTCATGCAGCAGCAATCGACCAACACGACCACGACGATCGGGCGAGGTGGGCGATGAAGGCGCGCCGGGGCATTGCGATGCTGGCCGCGCTCTGGCTCATCACGGCGATCACGATCGTCGCGCTCGAGTTCGCGGTGAGTGCACACGAACGGCGCACGCTGGGCCTTGCGGCGGCCGATCGCGGACGCGAGCAGGCCACGGCGCTCGGCGGGCTCGCCACGATGCAGGCGCGCATGGAGTACGATCTGCGAAACGGGTCCACCACGCTCAACGCGACGCGTGGGAGCGACCCGTGGTTCGGCGTGGACTCGACCTACAGCGGCACGATGTACGTCGACAGTCTGCCGGTCGACGTGATTGCGAAAGATCTCGGCGCCGTGGTGAACATCAACACCGCGCAGGAAAACGATCTCCGCATTCTCTTCGGCTACATCATCGGCAACCTCACCACTGCGGATCAGCTTGCGGCGGAGATCATGGATTGGCGCGACGTGGACGATAACGCGCGCAACGACGGGGCCGAACGCGATCAGTACATCAAGGCCGGCTTTCTCGTCCTGCCGGCCAACGGGCCGTTCCGCGAGGTGGATGATCTCATTCACCTGTACTCGATGACGCCGGAGGTGCTCGAGCTCATCCGGCCGTACGTGACGACCCACGGCACCACGCAGTACAAAACGAATCTCAACTCCGCCCCCGAGGCCGTGCTCCGGTCCCTGCCGGGCATGACGGATCAGATCCTCGCGCAGATTCTGGCGCTTCGGTCCAGCGGGCGCCGCATCACATCGGTCAATCAGGTGCTCACCGCGTCGAACCGTGGACAGAACTTTCAGGTCACCGGGGGCCGCGGCGGGCAACCGCCGACTCCGCAGCAGGCGCGCCTCCAGGCGACGCAGGCCCAACTCGAGCAGCGCGTGATCGTGACCACCACGGACGTCGAACTGACTTTTCTCGTTTACAATCCGGCGCGCACGCAACCCACGCGCCTCGTCGCGATCCTGAATCGCGCGAATAACCAGGCCAACATCTCATGGCAGTTGTGGTAACGCGCCGCGCTCGCGGTCCACGTGTCGGCATCGCCGTGTCACCCACGGCGGTGTGTGCAGCCGTGCCCCGCGGCGCGCGCGTCGAGGCGTGGCGCGCCACGATCAACGCGCTGAACGGCGACGGGTCGAACTGGCCCGGCCTCGCCGATGCGCTTCGCACGCTCGCACGTGATGCCGGCATCACCGACGGGCGCCTCACAGTCGCACTCATGCCGCCGCTTGCGGAAGCGCGCGCCGTCGACCTGCCGCGTGTTGGCGACCGCGAGCTTCAGCAGCTGCTCGCTCGTGGGGCGGGCAAGTACTTCGTTGCCGCGCGCGGCGCGCAGGTCGTCGGCGCGGTTACGCCGCCGAGCGGCGCCGCCGACGCTGCACCGACGGTCGCGGCTGCCGCGGGCGCGCGCCTCGTGAACGCGATCCACGAAGCGGCGACCGCAGCCGGCTGGACCGTGGAATCCGTCGTGCCCGCTGAAGCCGCCTGGGCCGCCGCCGCGGCACAGTGGGCCGGCCGGTCGCGTCCCACGGCGCAGCTCGTCGTCGCGCACAACGATCGCACCGATCTTCTTCGGGTCGATCGCGGACGACTGGTTGGACTGCGGCGATTCCGCGCGGGAACGGCGGACGCCGATCTCATCGCCGACGCATTCACATCGCGGGCAGGCCAGCTCGCCGTCGTCGGCGCATCGCTCACGCGCCGCGAGCTCGCGCGCGTATTGTCGTCGCGCGGCGTGTCGGTCGAGGCACCGCCGGCCGCGTCAACCGATTTCGCGGAGCAGCCGGACCTGCTCGCGGCGGCCTTTGCGACGCCTGCGGCGCAGCCGGCACTCGTCACGGACGCTGTGCGCGCGGCGCGCGCGATGGCGACGCGCCGCCTTGCCATGCGGTTCTTCGTCGCAGCAGGACTGTTCGTGCTCGTCGGACTCGCGTTCGCTGTGCTCGATGTGCGGCGAGAGCTGACCGCCGTGAAAGCGGAACGCGCGACGCTCAAGCCACTCATTGCGTCGACGCTCGTGGGACGCACCACGGTCGAGAACGCGTTCCGCCAACTGCAGGCGCTCGCGACGGAAGAGCGTTCGGCGGCGCACTGGTCGGCGATCATCGCGGGCATCACGGATCATCTGCCGGAAGACGCCTACCTCACGGGCTTCCGCGGCCGCGGTGACTCCGTCTCGGTGGAAGGATTGTCGTCGCACGCATCACGTGTGTTCGGCGAGCTGGCGAAGGACAAGGCGCTCACCGGCGTTCATGGCGTCGGGACGGTGCGAATCGAGAATCCCCCCGATGGACCGCCGATGGAGCGCTTCGCCGTCTCGGGGCAGCTCGTGCACCCGGGCGCGCCGAAAACGCCGTCGCCGAATCCGGCTGGACCGCAGAAGGGCGCGACGCAAAAGGCGCCGGCGCGCGGAGGTGCCAAATGAGCCCCATGAATTCCAAGGATCGTCGCGCGTTGTTCCTCGGCCTCGCCGTGCTCGTGCCCGCGCTCGGCTACATCTGGGGCCTCAAGCCGTTGCGCGCGTGGCACGCGGACCTGCGCGACCAGGTGACCCAGCAGCAGTTGCTGCTCGCAAACGAGCGCGCGGCCGTATCGGCCGCGAAGAAGAACCCCGAAGCGCAACGCGTCGCGGATTCCGCGATGCGCGCGATGGAGCCACGACTGTTCGAGGGGAGTGATCCCTTCGTGGCGAGTGCGGAGCTCGTGTCGCACCTGACGCAGATTGCGCAGCGCGCGAACGTGTCACTCACGACGGCGTCGACGCGGCCGGCGACATCGGCGAACGGCGTGCGCACGCTTCGCGTCGAGATTCGCGCCGAGTCCGACATCACGGGACTGCTCGCGTTTCTGGAGTCCATCGAGAACGGCGAGAAACTGCTCAAGGTCGAACGGCTGGATGTATCGCGCTCGCTCGCGGCCGCCGAGGTGAAGGGCGTCGAACCGATCGCGATTTCGGCGGCGATCGCCGGCTACGCGCTCGGCGACCCGAATGTGCCTGACACGCCCCCGGCGCGCGGTGCGAAGCTGCCGGCGTCCTCCGCACCCGCGCGGGGAGGCGCCCGCTGATGAATCGCGAAATGCTTGGTGCACGTTCCGTGCAGATATCACTCGCGGCACTCGTGCTCGCGTTTGCGTTCGCGCTCTGGTCCGGGACGCGCGCGTATCGGCTCACGTCGGTGGCGTCGGCGCAGGAACCGGCGTTCGCGTCCGGGGCGGCGCTCGCACGGAACGAGATGACGGTGCCGGCGGACATTCAGAGCGTGGTGTCCCAGAATCCCTTTTCGGCGGACCGAAAGGCGCCGTCGGTGCGTTACCGGCTCGGCGGATACGCCAATGAAGGTCCGGCGACGCCGCCGCCTCAACCCGTGGTACTCGGCACGACTGTCGCCGACGAGCACCGCAGCTTTGCCGTGGCCAGCGTGGGAGACAGTCGTGCGACTGTCGTCCGCATTGGCGACAAGATCGGCGGTTACACCGTCAAATCCATCGAACGTGGCCTCGTCGTGTTCACGACGCCGGCCGGCGATCGGCTCGTGATCACCGCGAGATAGACCACCCGAGATGACCACATGAAAAAGACTTTTCTCGTTGCGCTGCTGACGCTCACATGCTCTGTGCCCGTGTGGGCGCAGGGCGGCGGCCGCGGCCAGCCTCCCCGCCGGGACAGCACGGCGACGCGCAAGACGCCTGAAGGCGACGTACTCGACTTCAAGGACGCCGATATCAGCGTCGTCCTGAACGCGATCGCCGAGGCCGGCAACCTCAACATCAACATCAACCAGCCTCCGTCGGTACGCGTAAGTCTTCGCGTCTCCGCGCAGATGACGAAGGAGACGGCGACCGAAATGCTCAAGGTGGTCGCTGAAGGCAACGGATTCACCGTGACCGAAACGCCGTCGATCATCCGGCTGGTCGGACCGCCGAAAGCGCCGCCGCCGCAGCAACAGACGCAGCAGCAGACGCTTTCCGCAGCGCAGCTTGCCGCGATGCGCGTGCGCGAGCTGCACACCGTTCGGCTCAAGCACGCCACGGCGAGTACGGTGGCGCCGATCCTCATGAGTCTGCTGCGCGGTACGGGCGGCGTGGGCGGCGTGGGCGGCCGCGGTGGCATCAATCCGGTGACCGGGATTCAGCAGGGGATCAATGCGGGACGGGGCGGAAACGCCGGCGTTGGCGGAGCCGGCGCTGCGGGTGGCGCCGGTGGGGGCGGTGGGGGCGGCCGCGGCGGCCGCGGCGGCGGTGCGAACAATCCGGTCGCGATCCAGGGGGGTGGCAACATTTTCGGCGGCGCGGGCGGGAATCCCGGCATCCAGGCGCTCGCGAACCTGTTCGGCGGTGGCGGCGGCGGTATCACCACTACGGCAAGCCTCGCGTTCAGCGACATCAACATCGTCGCGGACGACGGCACGAACTCGCTGATGATTCTTTCCACGGCTGAAGACTTCCAGGCCATCCAGCCGCTGCTGCAATCGATCGACCTTCGTCCGCTGCAGGTGCTGATCGAGGTCACGATCGCGCAGGTGGAGCGCTCGAAGGACCTCAACATGGGCATCTCCGCTGTCACGACGAAGAACGGCAAGAAAACGACGAGCACGAGCACCACGACCACGAACGCGCAGGGCGTCAAGTCGACCACGTCGACGGCGACGACGACGGGCAAGGTCGATACGACGGGCATCTTCCCGTCCGCGGCGTCCGCGCGCGATTTCATCGCACAGCTCGTCGGCGGCAAGGGCGCGATCAATTACGCGGTCGCGATCAACGCGCTGCAATCGATCGGCGATGTGCGGGTGCTCTCGACGCCCGTGCTCATCGCGCAGAACAACAAGCAGGCCGTGCTCAACGTCGGCGCGCGCGTGCCGTTCGTGCAGGTGTCGCAAACGGTCGTGAACGATCCCACAGGCCGCGTGCAGACCGTGCAGTACCAGGACGTCGGCACGACGCTCACGATCACGCCGACCATCAATTCCGACGGCTACGTGAACCTCGCCGTGCAGCAGACGAGCGATAATCTCACGAACAACGTCCAGTTCGACGCGCAGATCATCAACACGCGTCAGGCGCAGACCCAGATCTTCGTGAAGGATGGGCAGACCACGGTCGTCGGCGGGCTCACTGACAACACGACGAGCAACTCGAAGGCGGGCATTCCCATCCTGAGCAAGATTCCGTTCATAGGCGGACTGCTGTTCGGCAACACACAGAACAGCAAGGTCACGACCGAGCTGTACCTCTTCCTCACGCCGCACATCGTGTCGAGCGACGAGGACATCGATCGGCTGCGCGAGTCGGTGCGGGGCACGAGCGATGTGCTCAAGGGGCTGCAACTCCAGAAGATCAATCCCGGCGGCGACACGGTGCGTGTCGGCGTCCCGAAGGATTCCGTGAAGAAGAAGGGCGGTGAACCGCCGAACGGTCCGAAGTCCGATTCACTGAACGTGCGTCCGGATTCGCTCCCCCTCCCCCAGCCGGCGCCGGCTTCGCGCGAGCTCTCGTTGGTGCGCGTGGCGCCGTGGCGTCCCGCGCAGGAGTACGTCTTCGGATGAGCGCCAACGGGAACGGCGCGCCGGAGCATTCGGCGGCCGAGCTGCTCGAAGTCGAGCGGCTCACGAACCTGCTGACGGCGGATTGGCTGGAGCAGCACGCGGTGCTGCCCATGCGGCTCGCGGAAGGCCGGCTCACAGTCGGCACGTGGTCCGACAAGGTTGATCCGCTGGTCCTCGACGATCTGCGCCTCACGTTCGGCGCGGATGTCGCGCTCGAGCGCTTCGGCGAACACGATCTCCGGAGCGCCATTCGGCGCGTGTATTCGCAGGACGCAACGACCGCGGAAGGCATGATCGCAGGGATGACCGGCGACGCTCTGGCCGTGAGCGCGGACGAAATCCCGCTCGACGACCTCCTGCATCTCGCGAACGAAGCGCCCGTCGTCCGTCTCGTGAATCTCCTGCTGATCGAAGCGCTCGATGCGCGTGCGTCGGACGTGCATCTCGAGGGATACCACGACGGCCTGCATGTGCGATATCGCGTGGACGGTGTGCTGCAGCCGGCACCGTCACCGCCGGCGCATCTCATGGCCGCGATCATCAGCCGTCTCAAGATCATGGCCGAGCTCGATATCGCGGAGCGCCGCGTACCGCAGGACGGACGCATTCGTCTCCGCCTGCAGAACCGGCAGGTGGACGTGCGTGTGTCGACGGTCCCGACACTGCGCGGCGAGAGCGTCGTGCTTCGCTTGCTCGACAAGGAGCGTGGCGTCATCTCGCTCACCGAGCTCGGCATGGCGCCCGATACGATCGATCTCTTCAAGGAAGCGATCTCCCGCCCGCACGGCATCGTGCTCGTCACCGGCCCGACGGGCTCCGGCAAGACGACGACGCTCTACGGCGCGATCGAGATGCTGCGGACGGGCCGCGAGAAGATTCTCACGGTTGAAGATCCCGTGGAATACGAGCTCGCCGGGGTGCCGCAGGTGCCGGTCAACGAAAAAATCGGCGTGACGTTCGCGACGACGCTGCGCGCCATGCTGCGCCAGGACCCGGACATCATTCTCGTCGGCGAAATCCGCGATCCTGAAACAGCGCAGATTGCCACGCAGGCGGCCCTCACAGGCCACCTCGTGTTGTCGACACTGCACACCAACGATGCGCCGACAGCGCTGACGCGCTTGCTCGATCTCAACATTCCGGCGTACCTCGTCGCCAGCACGGTCGACGCGGTGCTCGCGCAGCGGCTCGTGCGCGTGATCTGCCCGAAGTGCAAGGCACCCACAAAACCCGATGTCCGCGCGGCACGCGCGTTCGACATCGAGAAGCTCGGCCTGACGACGGTATGGAAAGGAACCGGCTGCGAGTATTGCCGCGAAACCGGCTACCGCGGACGCCAGGGCATCTACGAGCTGCTCGTGATGGACAATCAGCTGCGGCTGGAAACCCAGCAACGACGCGGGTCGGAGGAACTCCGCGAGATCGCGGTCCAGCACGGCATGCGCACGCTGCAGGACGACGGCCTGCGACTCGCGCGCGCAGGCATCACGACGCTCGACGAAGTGCTACGCGTCGCGCGCGCGTAGCACTTCTCCGGTGATCATCTCGCGGCGCACGCACGCCTGACGGCGGTGAGCGGCGGCGCGGCGCTCACCGCGTCGCCCGCCACCCGCACCGTCTGGCCGCGCAGCGTATCACGGCGCACGCTGAACGTGAGCTGCACCGTCGCGCTGTTCTGAATCCACTCCGTCACATAGGTGGAGTCGTTCAGCTTTCGCGGTGTCGCGTTCTGCACGCGCAGGTTCGGGGAAACGGGTTGCAGCTGCAACCCCTGTCGCTCTGCGCGTGAAGCGAGCGGCGCGGCAATGCGAAGCGCATCGGTGACGGTTGGATCGACGAACCGCAGCACGAACGCGTCGCGGTCCACACGAGAGTCCGGGATATCGATGGGCTCCCAGCACCCCGCGAGCACCGAGTCCGTCGTGGCGGACACCGGACGTCCCCCACGGCCTCCACCACGCCCGCCGCGTCCTCCACCACCACCTCCTGCCAGACCGCCGGCGGCGCGCGCTGCGGCCCCTTGTTTGAGATCGTTGGCAACGCGCTGCGCCGCGGTGTCCGAAGCAGCACCTGCGCCTGCGGCGCTGCCGGCGGCGGCCATCGCCGCATTCGCGGACACGGTGGCCGGCGGCTTTGCCGAATCGCGGAGGGCCGCGGGTGGGGTCACGGGGGGCGCCGTCGGCGGAATGACCGGCGACGCCGCAGCGAAGCCCGCGCGTTGCGGCGCGTCGGCCGCTTTCGCGGATGCCTCGCTCGCGGCGCTGTCACGTTTCAGTGTCGCCTTTTGCGCAAGCGCCTTCGGTGGTGTCTGCGCAGGAGGCGCCGTCACGACAGAAGGCTGAGCACGCGCACCAGCGCTGGCCCGGTCCGCGTTGGACAAGGTGTCAATGTGCGCCTGCTCTTTCATCTGAACTTGCGCCGCCGGAGAAACGGTTTCCGGTCTCTGTCTCGACACGAGCGTTGCAACACCCGCGACCAGCACGAGACCAGCCGCCGCGCGAAACCCTGCGGTGCGCCAGAATGGGCGCGCTGCCGGTTGCGCGGCTCGCTCCATGCGCGCTACCGGAGCGGCGGCAGCGGCCACGAATCGCTCCGGCAACGCGTTCGGCACGTCGTCGAGCGCACCAAGAATCCGCGTTGCTCCCGCAATCAGCCCGCGCGCCTCCGCCGCCGCCGCGCCCCACGCCGGATCGGTCGCCACCAACTGTTCCACGCGCGCGGCGTCATCGGCGGGCAGCTGCCCGTCGAGCCAGGCGTGAACGAGTCCTTCATCAACGTGTGCCATCGCGCGCCTCCCCCTCTGATGCACGCTGCTGCGCTTCAAATGCTTCGACCAATCGCTTGCGCGCCCGCGCGAGCGTTGTCCCCACCGAACCCACCGAAATCGACAGCGCGTCCGCGATTTCGGTGTAATCCAGTCCTTCCTCACGCATGAGCAGCGCGTTGCGATCGCGTTCCGCGAGCGCGTCCAGCGACTTCCGCGCCAGCGCCTGCTCATGCGCACGTTCCAGCGCCGAGTCCGGTGCGGGCGCCGCTGCATCACGCATCTCGTCGGCGAGCAATTGCAGATGCCGCCTGCGCCGCGCGTCCTTGCGCGCCTCGTCCCGGATCAGATTCGTTGCCACGGCAAAAAGCCACGAGCGTTCGTTGGTGAGTGATGCGGCGCTCTGGCGGAGAGCGCGCAGGAAAGTCTCCTGCGCGATCTCCTCCGCCCAGTCGCGATCGCCCAGCCGTCTCGTGAGATAGCGCACGAGCGGAGCGTGGTACGTTCGGAACAGGCGATCGGCGTCGTCCATGAGCTCTGTCAGTTTCTACCAGTCGCGTACAACTCCATCCAGCTCCGCGGCGGACAACTGCTCTGTACCGTTCGCCGCAAGCACGAGTGCCACGTTCCTTCCACCCACCGACACGCTGTCGCCGAGCGCGAACGCTGCCGCCAGCGCCGGCACCTTCTGGACGAGCGCGAAGTATGCCGCTGAAAATGGCTTGATGGTCACTCGCCGCATATCATCGCGGAATCGTGTGTCCACCCACTGCCCTCCGCGCTGCACGAACGTACGGTCACCGACCTGGCGCGCCAGAGCATCCACCTCGCGCCGGTCGCGAGCGCCCGCATTTTGCGTCACGGGCGCAGGCGCGATCGATGCCGCGTCGGCCAGGGATTTTACTGCGCGCTGCGCAGCCGCGGCGCGGGCGGCTACGAACTCATGTTGTGCATCGCCGGCGCGGCCGCCCAGGCCTCCGCCGGCCCCTGCCGCGAGCGGCTGATTTGCCGGCATGCC
>Ga0134121_10002651_pt1 | contig 15317 bp, 16 predicted proteins | sample KB301_FD_96463 | JGI IMG/M metagenome (GOLD analysis project Ga0134121, IMG submission 96463) | Terrestrial soil microbial communities without Nitrogen fertilizer from Kellogg Biological Station, Michigan, USA - KB3-0-1 | ecosystem: Environmental > Terrestrial > Soil > Unclassified ... | reverse complement strand
GGGCGCTACGATATCGGGGTTGTCGACAACCAGGACGGCACGTACGATCTCACCGCGGACTGGTGGGGCGTCGAGACGACCAAGGGTGTGTCCGAGGACGAATTCAAGCACCAGCTCAATCAGCGGTACCAGTATCACAACGTGAAACAGGCCTGCGAAGACAAGGGCTATGCGGTCGAGGAGGAAGTGAACGAGGAGGACGGGTCGATCCGCCTGGTCGTTCGCAAGTGGGTCTCCGAGTAAGCAGGCGAGAACGAGCAGAGGGGCCCATGCACAAGCAAGACATCGAGATCGTGATCAACGCCAAGGGCGAGGTGACCTTCCAGGTGAAGGGCATGAAGGGCGGCAGCTGCCTCGACGAGACCAAGTTCCTCGAGCAGGCGCTCGGCGGCGAAGGCGCGGTCATAGATCAGCAGAAAACCAGCGAATTCTATGAAGGATCCGAGGGTTACGTTTCGACCTGGGCCGGGGAAGGCAAGGACGAGTAACCTCGTAGAAAGACTGGCGTGAGCGATCAAGAAACCGACCCGAACGATCCCCAGCAGGGCCCGAGCGCCGACCAGCTCACCGACGAGCTTGCGCGCAAATACGATCCCGAGCGGATGCTGGGCATGGTGTCGCGCCGCGCCGGCAAGGGCGAGCGGCTCGATCACTCGATCCGCAGCAAGTACGAGAAGCGGTTCGGCGTCGACCTCGGCCACGTGCGCGTGTACACCGGCGAATTCGCCGAGGAGTTCAACCGCCAGCGCAGCGCCTACGCCGTCACGATCGGCTCGACCGGCATGATCCTGATGGGTGGCTCGCCCGACAAATCGATGGGCAGCGCCTCGGGGCAAGCGCTGCTCGCCCACGAGCTCACCCACGTCGCTCAGGCCCAGAAGGGGTTGCACCGCAAGGCGAGCTTCTCGGGCGGCATGCCGTTCGCCGAGGAGCACGAGGCAGAAGCCGAGGCGGTCGAGCAATCGGTCGTCGAGAGCGGTGGCGATCACGGCGGGGACACCAAGGGCGCGACCGAGGCGGGGAGCGCGCAGGTCGCCGGCAAAGAGGCGTTCGCGCGCGCGATCGAGCAGATCAAGGCGCGCGTCCATGAGCTGGCCGCCGATGCCGCGCGTAACCAGCTCCTGCGTAACGGCAGCCAGCGCCGGGCTTGACCCAGCGATTGCCTGACCCGACCGGCCCTGGCCGCGCCAGCGGCCGTGCGATCCGGAGCAGCACGACCGATCTTCAGGGATGATCTCGGGGTATCCTCGTCGGGATGACCGACACAAGCGCCGATGCGGGCGTGGTCCAATCGCGCGTCCAGCTCGAGCGGTTGGTCGCCGAGGACGAGCTCGCGGGCCGAACCATCAGCGGCTTCGCGGCGCCCTCGGTCGGCCTGCGCAACATCGATCTCGACGGCGTGACGATCGAGCGGCTCGATCTACGCGGCGCCGACGGCGACGACAGCCGGCTCGAGCGGGCGGAGCTCAAGCAGAGCGACCTGCGGACGTCGCAGTGGCGCGGGGCGCTGTGGCACCGCGTCCGCGCGAAGGACTGCGATCTCACCCAGCTCGACCTGACGGGTGCCCAGCTGTTGCGCTGCGAGCTCGGGCCGGTGCGGATGGCGCGGATCCGGCTGCACCGCGCGAAGATCCAGGACACGACGTTCAAGGAGTCGGAGCTGTACTCGGCGGACTTCGCAGGCGCCGTGCTGCTCAAGGTCGTGTTCGAGGGCTACGAGCACGCGACGGTGTCGCTGTCGCGCACCGACTGGACCGGCGCCGCGCTGTTCGATGTCGACTTCCGGCGCGCGAACCTCTACGGCGCGACGCTGCGCAACGCGGCGCTCGTGCGTTGCAACCTCACGGGTGTGAACCTGTGCAGCGCCGACTTGACCGGTGCACGCTTCGTCGGCTGCGCGACTTCCGGCGCCGACCTCGACGGAGCGACTTTCTAGGAGAATCCATGCCGTCCCGACCTGACCTCCGCGAGATCGCCAGCAATGTCAAAGACGCGTTTGCCGACGCCGATCGCGAGACCTTGCTCGACATCCTCACGTTCGTGATCAAGGAGTACGTCGTCGAGGGCCCGCCGCCGATGCTGATCCACCAGGCGGAGACGCTGGCAGATCTGCAGGGCCAGTCGTTCGCGCAGCTGATCGCCGCGCTGCAGACCCGCTGCGATCACCCCGAACTCGCGATGTTCGTCGTCGATGGCGAACAGGTCGGCGTGCGCATCGGCGGGGTGGTGCAGCCGCTGGTCCCCGGGCGGCAACCGCTCGCAGGTGCCGCGGAGCTGCCGCGTCCGCAGGCCGGCGTGCGCGTCGTGGAGACCACGCTCCAGCCGCGGCCTCCCGCACCCCAGCCGCCGGCCCAGTCGCAGGGGACCGCACCGCCGCCGTCGCGCGGATTATCGATCCGTGGCACGCCGGCCAGCGCGTCTTCTGGCTCTGGCGGTGGCGCGCAGCCATCGAGCGGACAGGGCGCCCCGGGCGCAGCCGCGAGCTCGCAGGGGCGTCCGCCGGCCGCGGCCGGTCATTCACCGGCGCCGGCCCAGCCACCTGCTGCACCGTCGGGCGCACCGTCGGGCGCACCCTCTGGCGTGCCCAGTGAAAAACCCGAGCCGAGCGGCGATGACGCGACGGCGCGGTTCAGCCTCCTGGAGCTCGACTGATGTCTTCGGTCGCGCGCCGCTACTACGAACGCGGTCGCTCGGCGCTCGACGCCAACGATCTCGAATCGGCACAAGAGGCCCTGCGCGCCGCGCTCGATCTCGCGCCGGCGTTCGGCAATGCGCGGGTCGCGTACGCGGTCGCGCTTGCCAGGGCCAACGATTGTCCGCGCGCCGCCCAGGTGCTGCGTGCCGGCCTGGGCCGCGCGTCGTCGCGTATCTCGGCGGCGGCGATGTACGCGACGCTCGGCGACGTTCTGACGCTGGGCGGTGATTTCCTCGGCGCCGAAGAAGCGTTCAACACGGCCGGCCAGACGCCGGGGTTCGAGGTTCGCGTCGCGTCGGGGCTCGCTCGGGTCTACGCCCGGCTCGGCCGGTATCGCGACATGGCGGCTCAGCTCAAGCGCGCCGCCGCGCCAGCATCTGTTCCGTCGCGCGCCACGTGAGCTCGCGGCCATCTCTGGTCGCCGATCAGTAGCGCTGCATCTGCTGGGCGTAGACGTGCTGCGGGATCCACAGCGGATCGACGAACGTCTGCGCGAGGACGACGGTGATGTTGTCCGTGCCGCCGTTGTTGTTGGCGGCGCGGATCAGGTTCTCGGCGACGACCTCGAGCGAGTCGCCCGACGTCATGATCTCGCGGATCATCCAGTCGTCGACCAGATCGGACAGGCCATCGCAGCACAGGAGGAAGATGTCGTTGTGCTCGGGCGGCATCGTGTGGTGCTCGATCTCGACGTTCGCGTCGAGGCCGACCGCGCGGATGATCACGTTCGACGTTGCAGGGCCCAGGGTGCCGATCAGGTCCGGCCGGTCCTGGTAGAGGTTGCGCAGCGAGTGATCGCGGGTGATCTGCTGAAGCTGGCCGTGGCGCAAGAGGTACGCGCGCGAGTCGCCGCAGTGGCAGACGTGGACGATGTTTTCCTCGAACCGCAAGCCGACGGCGGTCGTGCCCATCCCGTGGCACGTTGGATCGGTGAGCGAGCGCTGGTACACGGCGGCGTTGGCGGCCTTCATCGCCGCGACCAGCGAGTCTTGCCCCGGTGCGGGCAGTGGGTCACCGGTCTTGAGTGAGTGGACGATCGTGCGGATCGCGATGTCGGAGGCAACTTGCCCCGATGCATGCCCGCCCATGCCATCGCACACGACGTACACGCCAAGGAAGTCGTCGTAGTACATCGCATCCTCGTTCTGGGTGCGTTGTGCTCCGACATCGGTTCGGCCGACGGCACGTAAGAGGAACCGCTCGACCGGAATCGGACGCGTTTCCATCATCATGCAGGCCACTCCGGGCAGACAAGCATCATGCGATCTACGCCGTCATCGCAGCACACCTTCCCCACTACGTCACCCGTCTGTTCGGCATCTTGATGTCGGTCCAGGGGCGGTGTCGGTCGTCGCGTAGCTCGAGGATCAGCGCACGTGCCTGGTGGAACGGCGATGGGCCGGGTGGAGGCAGCTTCCAGTGGGTCGCCATGGCCTGGGCAACCGCCGCCGTGGCGTCGAGCCGTTGCTCGGCGCTCATGTCCACGATCTCGAAGACCTTTTCGAAGTCGGTCTCGGGGCGATGGAGGTCGCGTAGCAGGGCCTGCGGCGTACAGTCGCGGAGGTCGTCTTGCAGATCTTCGGGGCGCTCGACGTCCCTGGGCTCCGCCACCGAACCCTGGCGCTCGATCATCGTCAGATCGACCATCGCGAGGTCTGGATCGACCTGGACGTTGATCGTGGCCTTGAACTTGATCAGATCGGCGGGTGGCTCGACACGGCGACGATGGGCTTCGAGCAGGACGGGGTCGATAGCGGCGAGCGCCTCTGCACGCCGCTTGAGGACGGCGGCGATCTCCGGATCCTCAGCTGGGGGCGCCGGCTTGATCCCTTGTTCGGCGAGCTGTTCGAACGAAGGCAAGCCAAACCATCGCTCGAGCTCGGCGCGCGTCGCCGCGTCGAGCAGATCCTTGACTTTCTTGTTGTCCTGGTCGTCCTGGTCGGAGGGCATCGCTCGCTCACAGCTGAAGGACGATCACATAGGCGAGCGCACCAACGGCGACACCGATCACGAGGCTCACGATCCAGAATAGCGTCGAAGCACCCTGCTGGATGGCACCGGTACCGGCGGGCTGCACGGCCTGACCGGTGCGCGCGACCGATACGACTCCTTCGCCCGGTTGCAGCATCACCGTCTTTTGGGGTCCCGACGACGCGGGCCCCCCACCGGGTGGCATCTGCTGTATCGGCGGAAAGCCGGGCGGCATCATCGGACCGCCGGGGGGACCGCCCTGGGCACCCGGGCCAGGCTGCTGCATCAGCTGACCACCCATGATCGGCGGAGCCATGCCTGCGACGATGGTCTTCTGCATCGCTGACGCTTGCTGAAAGCCAGCCGGTCCAGGTGGACCCGCCTGCATGCCACCCTGAGGCATGCCGCCCTGAGGCATGCCGCCCTGAGGCATGCCGCCCTGAGGCATGCCGCCCTGAGCAAACGGGCTCGGCTGCGCGATCATCGTCTTTTGTTGTGGCGATGCCTGCATCGACGCCAGACCGCCGGCGGCGGGGGGCGGCATGCCGGGTAGGCCAGGGGCAGACATTCCAGGGGGCGGCATTCCGGGCAGACCCGGTGGCTGCAGGCCAGGCGGCCCCAGGCCAGGCGGCTGCAGGCCAGGCGGCTGCAGGCCAGGCGGCTGCAGGCCAGGCGGCTGCAGGCCAGGCGGCTGCGCGCCAGGGTGACCCGGCGGAGGGCCCCCCGCGATCATCGTCTTCGGCATGCCGCCGGCGCCGATCGACATGCCCCCCTGGGAGACTTCGGCGAACACCTGCTGGCAGTGCTGCATCATCTCGCCGGAGCTCTGGTAGCGCCGGTTGGGGTCCTTCTCGAGCGCACGGCGGACGATCTGCTGCACCGAGTACGGGATGGTCTGCGCCAGCGGCGGTATCGCGCCGTGCAGGTGCATCTGGATCACCGTCATCGGGTTCTCATCGTTGAACGGCACGTTGCCGGTCAGCATCTCGAACGCGAGGATACCGAGCGCATAGAGATCGGAGCGCGCGTCGAGCGGCAGGCCGCGGCCTTGCTCGGGCGACATGTACTGCGGCGTCCCGAACACGACGCCGGCTTGCGTCTTCATCCGATCACCTTCGAGCAGCTTGGCGACCGAGAAGTCGAGCAGCTTCACGAAGTCGGGCGAGCCCGCCATGTTCAGGAGGAACACGTTGTCGGGCTTGATATCGCGGTGGATGATGCCAATCGAGTGCGCTTCGGCGAGCGAGGCGCAGCACTGGATCAAGATCTTCACGACCCGCTGGGGCGCGAGCGGCCCCTTGGACACCGCATCGCGCAGCGACATGCCGTCGAGGAATTCCATCGTCATGAACAACCGGCCTTCGTTGGTCTGGCCGAAGTCGAACATGCGGATGGTGTTGGGATGCTGCAGGCGCGAGCACGCCTTGGCCTCGTTGTAGAAGCGCTGGACCCACGTTTGATCGCCGGCCATCTGCGCGTTCAACATCTTGATCGCGATCACACGATCGATGGATGTCTGGCGCGCCTTGTACACCACGCCCATACCACCCTCACCGATGCGAGCTTGGATCTCGTACCGGTTATCGATGATCTTCCCGACGAAGGGATCCTGGCTCACGGCGCGCTGAGCCTTACCTTGGAATTCGAGAGCAGCTGATCCGTGGTCAAGTGGACCCTGCCATAGGTCACAGCCTTGTCGACACGAGTCACCTCGATCTCCCCGCCCGCGAGCGGTTGATCGGTGTCACCACGCAGGACGACCGCACGCCACTTGTCCCCCACACCCGAGTTGCTGCCCGCGCCGATCGTGACGACGACGGCGCCGCTCTGGATGCTGCTATTGATGATGCGGCCGATGACGGGCGGCACCTTGATGTTGTCGCAGTTCGGGTTCTCCGGATCTGGCTTCTTCGGATCCGGGCACGGCGGGAATACCCTCGCGGGGCACTTCTTGACCCTGCGATCGGGTGGTTTGGGACACTCCATCGTTGCCAGGCAGGCGGGTATGTTGATGTCCGGCGGGTTCGGGCATTTGCCGGCGCACGCTGGCCAGCCGGGTGGCGCGCCGGTCGCCGGACACACCGCCTTGCATGCCGGGTTCTTCGGATCGAACGCGAACTCGTCGCAGGGCACTTCGGCCTCGGGGACCGCGGCGAGCTTCGGCGGATCGGGGATCTCGAGCTTGAGCGGATCAAACTTGGGGCCAGCGGTCGCCTCCTTGAACTCGGCGGTGAGCCGGTACTTGCCGGCGTCACCGCGCCCGACGGCGTAGACCCGAACGTAGTACTTGCCCTTCGCGCTCTCGACCGAGGCGGTCCGGATCCGGCCCTTGCTCCGCTTCTTGCTCGTCTTCGCCGACTGCACGATCGGCTGATTCCACTCGTCGAACACATCGAACGCGAGCTGGAGGCCCGGTCGTGGTGGCGTCCACGACAGCTTGAGATCGAGGGTGCCGCGCTGCTTCTCGGGCAGCTCGATCAGCTTCCAGTCGACGCGGTCGCCGCCGGGATACGTGACGATTCCGGACGCCTTTCCCTCGCCGTTCTCGAGCGTGATGGTCTTCGCGCCCTTCTGTTTGCCGTCGTTGCCACTGTTTGAGTCCTGCGGGACGTTATGCGCGCAGGCCACAGCGAGGATCATGAACCCTACGAGACAGCCCCTTGGGCCCACCAAGTTCCCGAGCATAGGGTTGGTGTTACGCCAATTGACGCGTGATCGCAAGGGCTTAGGGCGATAGGTCAGGCCAACGCCGCATTTTGCGGCAGCTATCCTGGAAAGCGCAGAAAGATCCATCCCTGCCTGACTGGCAGCGGCTTGCTGAGGGTCGTGCCGGGGCTTCGAGGTTGCGCGACTCCGGATGTCTGCTACGCGGTCAATGGAGCGTTACGACGCCGCCTGCGCTCTTGAGCTGATCCGGCGTCGCCTTGACGGTCGCCGTGCACGTCCGAGCGTTGCAGTTGCCGATCGGGACATCGCCGATCCCGGCGATCTTGGCCATCATTCCGTCTTTTGCGCCGGTGTCGTTGCCACGCCCGACGGTGATCTGGGTGCCGCCCGCGACGACCTGGACGTTGATGATCCGTGCGGTGACCGGATCCGCCTTGGGCGTCGGATCGGGCTTGGGCGTCTCCTTGGGATGGCCCTTCTTGATCACCTTCACGACGACCGGCTTCTCCGGCTTGTAGTTGCGCGGTGTGTCGTCCTGGATCGGGACCATCGCCAGGGTCGGAACGAACGGCACCTCGGCGGGGTAGTTGGTCTTTGCCTCGGCGGCCGCGGTCGACTTGAACGTGGCGTGCAGGACGAAGTCCGCGGTGTCCATGCGGCCCTGCAGGTAGACGTGGATGAGGTACTTGCCTGGCGCGAGATCGACCAGGGTCTTCTTCTTGGTGAGCTCGTGCGCGTCTTCGTCCTCGAGATCGGACTTGCTGATCACGTGAAAGCTCGGATCGTAGACCTCCATCCCGAGATCGAAGTCGTCGTTGACGGCGTCACCCGGTGGTGTGATCTCGAGCATCAGCGCCAGCTGACCGTTCGAGGTCAGATCGACCTGGAACCATTTGGCGCGCCGCATGTCGGGGTACGACACGTCGCCATCGGACTTGGCCTCCATCTTCTCGTCGAACTTGAGCGGCTTGGGTTTCTTCCACGGCTTGGCGTCTTTGGGCTTGTAGCCGTTGTGCGTCGGGATCTGCGGACCACCACACGCCATCAAGAAGATCGATAACGAGACAATCCACCGCATGCGCGGAACACTACCATGGGGTTGCCAGCGGCAGCGGCCGATGGCACATCGCGTGGGTGAAGTTGTGGCTGCTTGCCATGTTGGCGTCGTCCCTTGGCGGCTGTGGCCGGGAGGCGGGCGGTAGCAGCGCTGGCCCTGTTACCGCCCGGGCGTTATTCGCGTCGATGTGCGCGAACTGCCACGGACCGAACGGCAGGCCGCCGGCGGGGATGGTCGCCCAGCTCGGGGTTCGCGATCTCACCGCACCCGAGTTTCGCGCGCGGGTCACGCCGGGCCTCGTCGAGCAGCAAGTGCGTACCGGGTCCAAGAACAAGCTGATGCCGTCGTTTCAGGGCGTGGTTGATGACGCGCAGATCACGACGATCGCGGCGTACGTCGCGTCACCGCAGTTTGTCGCGCCGCCGTGAGCTCGGCGGCCACGAACGGATCGAGATCGGCGTGAGCGTCGAGCACGCCCGCGGCGCCCAGCTCGCCGAGCGCCCACACTGCGTGGCCGCGGACCAGCGCAACACGGTGACCGAGCAACGCAACGAGGGCCGGGACCGCCCGCGCGTCGTGCGTGTTGCCCAGAGCGATCGCGACGTTACGCAGTAGCGCGTCGCGCGGCACGCGGCGCATCGCCGTGCGCTTGACCAGCTGGCGAAGCTGATTCGCGCCCTTGGCGGCGAGTGCCACGAGATCAGGCAGGGCGTGCTCGAGCGAGCGCGGCCCGAGCAGCGGATCAACCTCGGACGCCGCGGGGCCGGCGCCGGCGTTGAACGGGCAGACCTCCTGGCAGACATCGCAGCCGAACACCCAGGTGCCGATCAGTGGCCGCAGCTCGCGTGGGATCACGCCGTGGTGCTCGATCGTGAGGTACGAGATGCAGCGGCGCGCATCGAGCACGTAGGCATCGACGAACGCCTGGGTCGGGCACGCGTCGAGGCAGGAGCGGCAGCTCCCGCAGCGCGGGCGCGGCGGCTCGTCCGGCGCGGTCGGCGCGAGCTCGGCATCGACGAGCAGCTCGCCGAGTAAGACATAGCTGCCGAGCCCGGGGGCGATCACCATCGTGTTCTTGGCGACGAAGCCCACGCCGCCGCGCTCGGCCCACTCGCGCTCGAGCACCGGCGCTGAATCGACGCACGGCCGGCTGGCGACCGGGTGTCCGAGCATGTTTGCGAGGCGGTCGGCGAGCACGACCAGGCGATCGCGCATCACGAGGTGATAGTCCTCGCCGCGCGCGTAGCGAGCGATCTTGCCGCGCAATAGCGTGTCGGTGGGGATCGGATCGGCCCGGTCGTACGCGAGCGCGACGACGATCAGCGCGCGCGCGGTGGCGAGCAGCGCCCGCAGATCGGCGCGCGGCGCGACGTGCGCCGGGGCCGCCAGGTACGTCATCTCGCCGGCGTGGCCGGCGGCGAGCCAGCTTGCGTACATCTCGTGGCGGCGCGGCGCCTCGATCGGCACGATCGCGATGCGCGCGAAGCCGAGCTCGCGGCCGAGCTCGGCGATCGTCGCGGCGATCAAGGGCTGGGTCATGTCTCGCTCAGGCCTTTGTAGCGCGGGAACGGGAGGCCGCGGGCGATCAGGGCTGCCTCATGGGAGGGCCGAGGTTTGCTCGGGTGCGACCTGCGTGTCACTACGAGGCATGCGTATGCTCGTCGCTGCGGTGTTTGCTCTCGGGGTGCTGCCGGCGCGCATGGCCACCGCGGCCACGGAAGATACCTGGCTCGGTGGCCTCACCGATCGCGTGGTCGCCGATCTGGCGGCCGGTAAGCCCCTCGTGATCGAGGTCCATGTCCCCTTGTGCGACAACTCGATCATCCGCTGCGGCAACGCCAAGCTCGGCGACGGAGACAACCCCGAGACCAACCTCTACTGGTCAACCACGCCGGGGTTCGGTGAATGGTTCGCCCGCAAGGGCGGGGGCTGGAAGCGTGTCGTCAAGCAGCGTGCGGGCGACACCGGGGACAACGACATCCTGGCCGTCCACGCTTATCGCCGCTCGATCACCACGCCCACCGCGTGGCGCAAGGCCGGCGCACCGAAGACCTTCGAACTCGACATCGTGATCCACGGGTGGCGCGGCAGCGCGATCGATCGCGCGCTTGCCGCCTACGCCGCCGATGCCGCCGGGAAAGCGGCGCGGCCGGTCACGCTCGACGATGGCAGCAAGCTCGATGCCGGCGGTGCCGCACAGATCGTCGCCTGGGTCGGCCACAACCGCTTGATGGACCTCGACCACTACGATTGGCCGGCGCCGTCATCGACTGCCAAGGGCACGATCGCGATCGCCTGCGATACCGCGACCTACATGAAAGCCGATGTCCCGGCCGCCACGCGCGTGCCCCTCCTGATGACGAGTGACCTCCTGTTCGCGAACGCCGCGCCGCTCGAAGCCGCGGTCCTCGCGTACACCGCAGGCGGTGGCTATGCGCAGATCCGCCACGACGCCGCCACGGCTTATGCAGACGTGCAAGGCAGCACGTTCGCGCATGTGGCAGGTGCGTTCACGAACCCGGCCGACGCGCGCTGGAAGAAGCGGTAGCCGCGGCACCGATTCACGAGCGAGACGGATCTCAAAGTCGACGCACAGCGTGGATAGGTGCGTTGGGGATGCGCGTGCGCGGAACGGACTCTGGTGGAGAACTCTTACTTTGCTGGCGCGGCGGAGACCGCGTGCCGGCCTGTGACCTGAGAGAGACGCTCCGAAACCCATTTGTCGTCGGCGCTCTGCAGCTCTCTCGGGCACTTGGACGCGACTAGATCCGCTGTGGAACGCTGGGGGCCGCCGGATCCCGTGGCCGGTGGCGAAGGTTTGGCCAAGAATTCGAGCGCCGGATAGTGTTGCGCGATTTGGCCGATGAATTCACGCCGGTGGTTCGAGGTCGCCGGCACTAGGGCGTGCGCCGCGAGGAAACCAGGCTTTGCGCCATCGCACGGCTTTTCGCGAATTCACAGCTCCCCGACCGTGTTCAGGCTCCCAACACGTACCAACTCGACGACAAAGACGAGCCGGTCGACATGTTGGCCTTCATCGACGCGCACGCGGCGGCGGGGACCTTGTTCAACGAGGATGTTCTGTCAGCATCGATCGCCGAACCCAGCGAATCGCCGGGTAAGAGATCGACCGTTTCGAGCACCACGATCTCGTCCGTTCATATCGGCGAACTACGCGCGTGCGCCGAAGCGGATGAGCTCTACCTGCCCCGTGGCAGAGTGCGACCAAGCACTCGGGCCTCCGATGGATCCGTTGGTCTGGGCGCTCGATCTTCGCCGACGGCTCGCTGCGCTCTACAACGCGTTTCTCCTCGATCACCTGTCCCCTCCCGGCCATTGGACGAGCCACGCGTGGCGACAGGTCGGGCTCGCATCTGGACAGCTCCTCGACTTCCCCGACCTTCCGGCCCCCGTGAATAAGATGGATGTCTCCCGTCTACTCGCCGAGGCGCAGACGCGGCTCCGAGATGTGCACGCAAACGATGTGCCCCTCGATGACCAAGCGGACCGCGCGCGATGAGCTGGCAGCATGCCCATTCGCTGGAGTGGCGGCTCCAGCGAATGGAAGCGGAGCTCAGACGCCAGCCGCATGAGGATCACCGCGATGCGAACTGAAATCCACCACCTGTAGTGGGGCACTGATCCCAATCACTGACCTGGCGGTAGATGAAGCGAGGCGGCACACGGCGCCCGTCGCGTCTGAACAGCCGCCCGAACCCCTGACGGGTAGCAGAGCCCGAACCATGACGGGTAGCAGAGCCGGTCAGCAGATCGGGTGTCGTACTTTCCCCGTAACGGTCGCCCTAGCTGGTGCGGTGTACCGGTAGCTGATGCGGTGTGCCGGTAGACCAGCCGAGGCGCCTCCCCGATGACTCCATCCGTAACCTTCCAACTCGTCGACCTCCATGATAGCGGCACGGTGCTGACCGTGCAGTGGCGCAGCACGCCCGGGATGGACGCGCGCTCGGTCGATGCGGCAACGCTGGATCGCATCGCCAGACACGTGACCGCGCTGGCGGTGGCCGAACGCCACGCCGGTCTGGCGCGCGACATCGTGGTCCCTAGCCTGCATGCACCCTCTGGCCCCGGGCTGGCCGAGGCGCAGCACGCGCTGGGCGAGACCGTCTACGAGCTACTCGACGGTCCCGACCGCGCCCTGGCGCGGCGGCTCGAGGACGCCCGGCGCGAGGGCGCGACGCTGCATCTGGTGGTGCGACTGCGCACGGCCGACCGCAAGGCGCTGGCCCGGCATCGGGCGCTGGGCTGGCACCTCCAGCTCGTCGCCTCGGCTGAGGGCCCGCTCGCGCTGGCACCCGACGTCACGATCGCGGTGCAGATCGGGGATGCCGAGATCACGCCGCGGGAGACGGTGCCGGGCGGGCGGCTCCAGGTGCTGTTCATGGCGTACTCGCCGCGCGACGTGCAGCCGGTGCTCGACTACGAGGCCGAGGAGGAGCGCATCCTCGACAAGCTGGCGCCCTTCGTTGAAGAGCGGCGGCTGGTCCTGAAAGTGGCAGAGGACGGCAGCCTCGACGAGCTTCGGCGCCGCCTGATGCGCCGCGCCTACGACGTGGTCCACCTTACCGGCCATGGTGTGGTGACCGACCAGGGCCCGCGGCTCGTGATGGAAGACGCCACCGGCGACCGCGATGACGTCAGCGCGGAGCGGCTGCTCAAGGCACTGCGCGACGGCCGGGCGATGCCGCGCCTGCTGGTGCTCTCGTCGTGCCACTCAGCCGAGCAGCGGGCAGAGCTGCCCAGTCTGGCGGCAGAGTTGATCCAGGGCGGAGTGCCATGCGTGGTCGGGTGGACCCGACCGGTGTTCGACGACGTGGCGACCGATGCCGCCGAGGAGCTGTACCGGCGGCTGTGCAGCGGCGACGTGGCGACCGAAGCGGTGGCCCGCGCCCGGCGCGATCTCGACCGCGATGACCAGGGCCGGCCGGTCCCGGCGCACGCGTGGGCGACGCTTGAGCTGTTGGCGACCAAGGTGCCGGGCTTCGCGATCAACCCCGACGAGACGCCGGTGCGCGATGCAGCGCCGGCCCCCGGGTTCGTCTACCGGATCCTGGGCAGCCGCATGCGCGTACTGACCGAGGGGTTCGTCGGGCGTCGGCGCGAGCTCCAGGCGCTCGGGCGAATCTTGCGCCACGGGCGGTGGACACCGCATGGCGAGGCCGAGCGCGCGGTCGCCGGTGCGCTGGTGGTGGGGATGAAGGGCCAAGGCAAGTCGTGCCTGGTCGGGCGCGCGCTCGACCGCCATCAGCAGGACAGCGGTGAGCTATCGCTGGTGGTGCTCCACGGTAAGCTCGACGAGCTCCAACTGCTGGAGGCATTCCGCATCGAGGCGGTGCGCCTTGGTGATGACCCTGCCGAGGCGATGCTCAAGGACGCGAGCCGGGCGATGGCGCAGCGGATCGAGCGATTGCTGCGCTACCATTGGCGCGAGCGCCGCCTGGTGATCGTGCTCGACGACTTCGAGCAAAACCTGGAGATCCCAGGGGTGGGCGAGGCCCGGCTCGAGCCGTTCGCCGCCGTGCTCCTGGAGGTGCTGCTGCCCGTGTGCCGCGATGAGCAACCTAAGCTCCTCGTGACCAGCACCGCGCGTTTCGCGTTGCCGGCGCCCTTCGACGGCGTGCTCGCGGACGTTCCGTTGGGCGCCCTCGACGGCGCCAGCGTGCGCAAGCTCTGGGTGCGTGGCCGGAGCGCCGAGTTGGCGAGCATCAGCCCGAACGCGTGGAGCACCCTGTGCGAGCGCTTCGGCCGCAACGCTCGCATCCTGGACTGGGCCCGGCAGCTCCTCGGCGGCAAGACGCCCGACGAAGTCCGCAAGGTCATGGTCGAGGCCGGCACGGCGTTGCCGGTGTGGAAGGACCAACCGCTCGACGAGGCCAAGCAGGACAACCTGGTCGCCACGTTCTTGCGCCACATGGCCTTTGAGGATGCCGAGAAGAAGGTGGGGCCGAACGCGATGACGTTCATCGATCGAGCGCGGGTGTACGAGGTGCCGGTTCCCGTCGACGCGTTCGCTGAGCTCATCGCGGACCTGGCGGTCTCGCTCGATCGGCACGTGCCGGCGCTGGCCAACCTCGGCTTGCTGGAGATAGGCACCGAGGGAGGTCGCGCCGTGTACCGGGTAAGCCCGCTGGTGAAGCCTGCGTTCGATGCGGCCGATGGCGAGACGTGGCATGGGGTCGCCGCCGAGTACTGGTGGAAGGTGGCGACGCAAGGGGACGGCTGGAGCGCGCCCGGGGTACTTCAGGCCTGGGAGCACGCACTCGCAGCGAAGCGGCAAGACATTGCCAACCAGGCCGCCGATCTGCTGAACCCCTGGCTGGACAGGCGCGGCGCCTATGCGCATAGCGCCACCCTCGGGGCGCGCCACGTCGCGGCCTTCCCCGACAGCATGGCCAGTCTGCAATGGGCCGGTTACGCACTCTTTCGTGACCTTGCCTGGGTGTGGTGGTGATGGGATCCATTCTCCGCGCACCAATACCGGACGCCGCTCAGGATCACGTCGAAGGCTGCCTGGCGTGTCGGCTCCTGGTACTCGACGCCACACGCGCGATGAACGCTGGCGGTGCCGGCACTTGAACCGCTGGCCCCGAAGCTGAGACTGGTGGCAGAACCTGTCAGCAGATCGGGTGTCGTACTTTCCTGTAACGGTCGCCCTCGCTTGTGCGGTGCCTTGCGAAACATGACGGCGTCGCGGTTTTAAAGGAGGCGATCGCAATGCACATGGGCCACATCGTCGATCTACTGAAGCAGCCGTCGGCCGAAACGTACGGCGTGCTGATGCGCGGTGTTGTCGAGCATCCAGACTTCCGCATCCGATCCGACGTGCTGCGGGAGCTATGGAAACGATTCGAAGCGGGCGATCTTGCTGCGGTCCGCGAAGGCATCAACACCATCGCGCCGCTCTGGATC
>Ga0134121_10002650_pt1 | contig 15320 bp, 11 predicted proteins | sample KB301_FD_96463 | JGI IMG/M metagenome (GOLD analysis project Ga0134121, IMG submission 96463) | Terrestrial soil microbial communities without Nitrogen fertilizer from Kellogg Biological Station, Michigan, USA - KB3-0-1 | ecosystem: Environmental > Terrestrial > Soil > Unclassified ... | reverse complement strand
TCCGCTCCGACCACAGCGGCTAGGAGAGCACCATCGGGGCTGAACACGGCCTTTGTCGCGTCGCTGATGTGCAGGGCGTCAATCTCGCCTTTCGCCACCAAGTCCAGGACACGTGCGCCGGAAGCGGTGACGGCGAGGAGACGCTTGCCGTCGGCCGAGAACTCCACGGACTTCGCCCAATCGGACCCGAGAGGCAGAGCGAAAACTCTCGCGTTCTTCGCGATGTCCCATACGACCACTTCCGATTCACTTCCGCCGCCGGAACCCGCCGTAGCGAGCCACGCGCCGTCGGCTCGGAAGGCTGCATGATGGACTCGCGTCTGGTGAGTCAGCGACACAATCTCCGCGCCAGTGGCGCTGTCCCAGATGCGCGCGGTTCCATCCGCATTGGCTGTAGCGATGCGGTGGCCGTCCGGACTCAGCGTTGCGTAGAAGACTTGAGATCCCGGCGACACGGTGACAGGCGCGTCGCTCCCCTCGAGATTCCACAGCGTTGCCTGCGAGTCATTCACGCTGAGTAGGTGCCGGCCGTCGGGATGAAACGCAATATCGCGGACGCTCTCCTGTTTCAGAGCGGCCGGCAGCTTGGGCAGATCCCATAGCCGAATGAGACCGGTAGTTGCAGTAGCGAGATGCGTTTGGCTGGCATCGAATGCGACGTGTGTCACGTTTGCCTCGTGATAGAGCGGCGGCGACAGCGGCTCGCCCGTGTGGGCGTCCCACACGCGTGCGACACGATCGGTACTGGCGGTGGCAAACCGCCGGCTATCCGCGCTGAACGTCGCGTGCAGTACCGCGCCTGCAGGTTTCGCCACGGCTAGTTCCGCTAGCGGATCGAGAGTGAACACGCTGGCTTGCCCGAAGTCGTCGGCCAGCAAAAGCATCTTGCCGTCCGGGCTGAACTCGGCGTGATTGACGCCGCTCCAGGAACTCAGATGAATGGCTTTCGGCGAGGCGATATCCCAGAGCCGCGCGTCACGTGCGGCGACAGTGACCGAGTAGCGGCCGTCGCGCGTCACATCAACCTGGGAGACCGGATCGTCATGCGCAAGGGTCCGGTGCGAGAGGACATGATGGCCGGCGCCGAGCGTCCAGATGTGCGCTGTTCCCTCATCCGTGATGCTCAAAACGCGGCTCCCGTCCGGCGTCAGGCCTACAGCGGTGACCGCGCTCTCGTGCGGCATTGTTTCGAGCAAACGCCCGTCGGAGGCATCCCATAGATGCACGGTGTGATCGACAGACGCCGTGAGAACGGTGCGGCCGTCGTCACTGAAATCGGCGGACAACGTCTCAGCAGGATGATCGAAACGTGCGATCTCGGTGCCGGAGCCTGCGTCAAGCAAGCGGGTGCCGCCCTCGCGGTTCGCGACAATCAAGTGCACGCGATGATCGGCAACTGCATCGACGGCCATCACCCGCTCTCCGGCCGGCACGCGAAATGCGAGCTGCTCGCCCGTTTCGGCATTCCAGACGCTTGGCCCGTCTCCAGGCACCGGCAGGTCCTCGTGTGTTGCCGGATCGGTGTCGGATTTCACGCCCTCACTGATGACGTAGCGTGCGTCGCGCCCAAATGCCACCAGGCGCGCGACCACCGATGAATCGGCCGGCCAGACGCGTGCCAACGCCGGGTGCGCGGCCATCGCGCTGCTTACCCGGATGCGCTGCAGTTCCCGCGCGCTCGAGCGGCCAGGTTCGAGGCGCAGTGCCTCGGCGAACCAAAGCGCTGAAGCTGACAGATCGCCGTTCTCCATCTCCCTCGTGCCGTTCGCCACGAGCAAATCCACAAGCCGTCCCTGGGCTTCATTCCGCTGTTGAAACGCGAACGTGGCCGCAGCAACGGCCGCGACAAACAACACCGCAAGCGTGCCGACGGCAGTGCCTGCCAGGCGTCGTGTTCGCCGGTACTGACGGATGTCTTCTCCAAGCAGGTCGTCGACCGGAATCTGGCGCAGGGTCGCCGAAAGGCGGCCTACGGCTTCAAGGAATTCCGGCCGCCGCGTCGAGAGGTCGGCGCTGCTGTTGGCCCAGCGCAGATCCACATACAACGGCTCGGCGTGAAACACGCCCCGAAGGCGGGGATGCACGGCGGTGCAGCGTTTCCAGTCGAAGTCGTTCGCCGCCGAATCCCAGGCGAGCTCTCCATCCGTCCAGACGATGAGCAGGCGATCCGGCGTCCGGATGCTGAGCCATTCATTTAACTCGAGCTCGACCCAGTGCGACTGTGCCGCCTGCTCCGAGGCGAACAGGATGAAGTACTCGGACGAGTGCAGCGCTTCCCGGATCGCGGCCCATAGATCCGGCGTTACGGCGAGTCCGGTGGTATCGCGAAACACCCGGATGGCGCGCCGCCGGTACCACGCCTTTGCGAATCCCTGGAGCGCCGATTGCAGGAAGGCCGCCAGGTCGCCGTCCGCAGCGTGACTGTAGGAGAAAAACGCCTTGTAGGTATCCGTCGGATTCTTGATATCCATCGATGCGGCTCAGGTTTTCGTTGTCCTCAGCACCACCATCTTCGCGTTGCTTGAGCCGATGTCGCAGTTACCGAAGAGGCGTTTGAGTTTTTCGGGATAGCCGAGATGACGATTGCCGACCACCCACAGTTCGCCACCCGGTCGCAGTGCGTCGCGAGATTCGACGAACATCTGCCACGCGGTGGCATCGCTGACGGCATGGTTTTCATGAAACGGCGGATTGTTCAATACAAGATCGAAACCGACCGTCGCGGGTGCGCCATTCGCCAGGTCAAACAATCCGTTTGCTACGATGAAGTGCGCCTGGCGTTCCGCGCCAAGGTTAGCCCGAAAAGTCGCTTCGGCAGAAGCCACGGCTCTGTAGGATTCGTCCAGGAATGTGATCTCCGCTTTCGGATTGTCCATGGCTGCTCTCACTCCGAGAACTCCGTTACCGCAACCCAGGTCCACAATGCGCTGCGGCCCATGGCGACGGGGCAGATGTTCGAGTAACAGACGCGTACCGACGTCGAGACGCTCCCCAGCGAAAACACCGGCGTGGCTGATCACGACCTCGTTACCGGGACCGATGGTGAACGTCTTTGGCCATGGATTCGGCGGACGCTGCAGAGTGAGATCAGGCTCGCAAAAAATAAGTCGTGCCTTCTTCTCTGCGAGGGACGTGCGCGTCGGTCCGACGATCTTTTCGAACAGACCAAGCGTTGACATGTGAATGTGTTTGGTCATCGCCGCTGCCAGTACGGTTGTTTTGTCGTGGAGGTGTGGGGCAATGCGATGAAGTTGGTCTTCCAGCAAGGCGAGGCTTTTCGGCACTTTCATCACCACGAGGTCGATCCGGACCGGCAGGGGATCGAAGCTCGTCAGTGGCCTTACGGCCGCGAAGTCCAAGTGATTACGTCTGAGGTTCTCCTGGATCGCCGCATGAGCCAGGTACGAATCGGAGAGGGCCCAGGGCTGGAGAGGCGCCAGGCCCGTCGATAGAGCACCCCAGGCGTCATTGACGATCAACACGTTTCCAGATGGTTCCTGGCGGTTCTCGAGTTGACGAAGAAGGAGAGTGTCTGCGGCATCCCATCCCTGCAGCGTGTCCTTCGCGCGTGTTGGATAGCGCTCGAGTTCGAACTGTCTCGTCATCTTCCGAAACTCTCCATCCGGAATGGTTAGCAGACTGAGCCCACGTTCCTTACAATGTCGCTCAGTTTCATCAGATGAAGTGAGGAACACATGAGCTGGCTTAACATTGCGGCCAATTTCCTGCGGGACGCCATAACCTCGTCGAACGAGTCCACGGAGCCCGTGCAGGAGGCACCTCCGCCGGCCAACATCGCCGAAGTGATGGGGCTGCTGAACCGGCATCGATCTGAAATTGACAAGAACTTTGAAGCCGTTGTCGGGATGCTGAACGCTCAGAAAGCCCGCCACCTTAAAGCCATGCAGATTCAGCGCCGCTGGAACTATGGACTGACAGCGGCTCTGGTCCTTGTCACGACTCTGGTAATCGTGGTCCTCTGGCGTCGTTAATTTGGGGTCAGACTACTCGAACCCCAAACTCGCATTGCAGAGTTTGGGGTTCGAGTAGTCTGACCCCAAATTAACGGGACCGGCTCCCCTACTTTCCCTGCATGGCTTTGATGTCCTGGAGCAGCACGGCCTCATGTCCGTCCGGCTTGACGTCGGTATAAACCTTACGGACGATGCCCTCGGGATCGATGACGAAACTCGTGCGATTCCAGTACATCGTACCTTTGTACTCGCTCTGGCTGACGCCCGCTGCCTTCAACAGTTCCGCACTTGGATCGGCAAGCAGGTCGATCGTGAAGGCGAACTTGTTGCAGAAATCCTTGTGCGAGGCGACATCGTCCTGGCTGACTCCAACGACTTCGATTCCCGCCGCCTGAAAATCCGACTTCGTCGCGGTGAATGACTTGCCCTGAATCGTGCAGCCGGGCGTATCGTCCTTCGGGTACACGTAGACGACCAGCCACTTGCCCGTGAAATCATTCAAGCGGACGACCTCCCCATCCTGATTGGGCAGCGCAAAATTTGGAAACGGCGTTCCGACTTCGACCATGGTTCCTCCCGATTCGTTATCTGTATTCAAACATTCTGCGCCCGACTGCCGCGTATCCGGTAATAAACCACGTGCAATATTGCACCGACGCGATTTTCTCAAATGGCGCACACTCGTCAAGCAAAGCCGCTTGCGGCAAACCGGAGGAACAATTTGTCTAAAAGAAATGGCGACCGCTCGCGTTTTAATCGCGTGCGAAAATTGAAGATGCACGACAGGACTCGCATGCGGGAGTTGCGAAAGACACTCGGCCCCCAGGAAGAACCCGCTACAAAGAAGCCCGAACCGATCCCGGCATGATGTTCTTGTCCGCGCTGAACTCAGCAGTGGGCCGAGAGGTTAGTTATGCAGCAGCTTACGAATCTTGAATTAAGCACAGCTCTTCTCGGATTCAACGGGGAAGCCGTCATCTATTGCGACGGCATTACAGATAGCATCGCGCACGACTATGCGTTGGAATACGCGAGGATGGTGGAAAACCGCGTGAGGGGGCTGGAAACGCAGCTTCCCCGAATGCCGCACGGGCTCTTCGAGCCCAATCGCAAGTTGATCCGTTCGACCCTGGAGCGGATGTGCCAGAAGTATTTTTCGTCGAAGCGATAAGATTCCAGCCACGATTTACGGGATTTAACCGCCAAGACGCCAAGATCGCCAAGGGGGGAATGTAGGCATCCACTCCCTCCCTTGGCGTCTTGGCGGCCAAATCCGGTACACCTTTCGCCATCCCGCAACATCCCTGCTTTCCTTCCCCCAACCGGAGTTGGTATTGTTTCCCGGGTGAATCAACCTTGAAGATTAAGGACATTCGAGCCACGACCGTAACGGTGCCGCTGGAGGCGCCACTGCGCCACGCGAATGGCGTCCACTGGGGCCGCTTTGTTCGCACGATCGTCGAGGTCGAGACCGACAACGGACTCGTGGGGCTTGGCGAGATGGGTGGAGGCGGGGAATCGGCGGAAGCCATCTTCCGCGCGATGAAAGCCTACCTCGTGGGGCACGATCCCGCGCGGCTCGAAGAGATGCGGTTCAAGATCGCGAATCCCACCGCCTCTCTGTACAACAATCGAACTCAGGTCCTCGCAGCGCTGGAGTTTGCATGCCTCGATATCCTCGGCCAGGCCTGGGGCGTTCCGGTCTCCGAGATTCTTGGCGGCCGCGTCCGCGATCGCGTGAAATTCGCGACCTATTGCTTCTTTCGTTACCCGAACCCGAAGGATGGCTTGGGCGAAGTGCGTACCCTCGAACAGTTCGTCGGCCACACGCGGGAGCTGAAGCAGCGATTCGGTTTCACGACGCACAAGGTCAAGGGTGGTGTGTTTCATCCGGCCTATGAGCTGGAAGCCTATCGAGCGCTGGCGGCTGAGTTTCCCGGCGATTCGCTGCGGTTCGATCCGAACGGGGCGTGGTCCACGGAACAGGCGATTCGATTTGGCCAGGCGATTGAAGGCTTGAATAATGATTATCTCGAGGACCCTGTATTTGGGCTGCACGGGATGAGGCGGACGCGACAGATGATCCGTGTTCCGCTTGCGACAAACACGGTTGTCGTCAACTTCGAACAGCTCGCCGCAAATGTTCTCGACACAGCGGTCGATGTGATTCTTCTCGATACCACGTTCTGGGGCGGTATTCGCGCATGCGTCAAGGCGGCAGGAGTGTGCGAAACGTTCCAGCTTGGCATTGCGGTCCATTCGTCGGGAGAGCTGGGAATTCAGCTCGCGACGATGCTGCATCTCGGCGCTGTGGTTCCGAATCTTTCCTTCGCGGCGGACGCGCACTACCATCAACTTACGGACGACATCGTCGAGGGTGGATTGATGAAGTATGAAAATGGCTCGATCCGTGTGCCGACAGGTCCGGGCCTTGGTGTGAAGCTGAATCGCGACAAGATGCGCGAGTACTCGGAACTCTACAAGAAGCTGGGTAACTATCCTTACGATCAGGATCCGGGGCGCCCGGGGTGGACGCCGCTGATCCCCAACGATCGATGGGCGGATCCGAAGGAAACTCGACCGGTATCGATACCTTATTAATATGGCAAACATTCTGGGTATACGTGATCGCGTTGTGGTTGTCCTGGGTAGTACGTCGGGCCTGGGACGCGCGCTGGCCGTGGGTATGGCGGAGGAGGGTGCGATCGTCGTGCCCTCAGGCCGACGGCAGGACGAACTTGCCAGACTGTGTGGAGAGATCGATTCGACTGGTGCTCGTACCCTGTGCCGGACGTCGGATGTGAGAGATCGTGTGTCGATCGATGCGCTTCGCGATGACGTGCTGAAAAAGTTCGACCGCGTAGACGTCCTCGTGAATGCTGCAGGAGTGACCTTCAAGCAGCCGACCGCGACAGTGTCCGAGGACCAATGGAATGCGCTGATGGACACGGACCTGACCGGAGTGTTGCGCGCCTGCCAGTCGTTCTACGAGCCCCTGAGGAAGAGCGGCCGCGGAAGAATCATCAACATCGCGTCGTTAGGCTCCTTTCTTGGGTTCTATCAAGTCGCAGCGTATGCGGCAGCGAAGACGGCTGTCTTGTCGCTGACGCGCAGTCTCGCTTGCGAGTGGGCGAAGGATGGGGTTTGCGTGAATGCCATCGTGCCGGGAGTGTTTCCGACGGAACTCAACAAGAAGCTGATTATCGGGACGCCGCGTGGGGATGAAATGATCATGCGCACGCCCATGGGACGTTTCGGCAAAGCGGAGGAGTTGGTCGGCGCTGCGGTTTTGCTCGCGTCGGACGGCGCAAGCTTCATCACGGGACAGAGCATTGCCGTGGATGGCGGGTATCTGGCGTCGGGCGTAAACGTGTAGGGGGCGCGTGACGCATCCCCACCCCGAAGGGGTGAAGGACGGTAGCCGGGGGTAAGCGCGAAGCGCGCAACCCCCGGTCAAGGGACATTCCTATCCTGGCACCCCCGAAGGGGGTGCCAGGACTTCTTGGTACCGCCAACCGGAGGTGGCTCGCTCGCGCTCGCTCACCTCCGGTTAAGCTCCTTTCACCCCTTCGGGGTGAGGATGTTGCCCAAGGCTTGGAGGAGCGATGTTGCGAAGGTTAGTCCTAATGTTCATACTGCTTACACCCGCGGCGCTTCACGCCGAATCCGGCCTCGACGCGTGGCTGCGCTATGCCCCTCTTGAAGAGCCGGCCGCGCGTCGCTATCGAGACGTCTTACCCCCGATTGTCGTAACTCTCGGCACCGAGGCCCCGATCGAAAGCGCCCAAGGCGAACTCCTTCGAGGCATTCGCGGCATGCTTAACCGCAATCTCCGGGCGGAATCTAAGGTCTCTTCCGAAGCGGCAATCGTGATCGGCACTCTTGCGCAGATCCGCCAGGCTGCGCCGCAACTCGCGCCCGCAGGCAACATTGAAATCGATGGCTTCTGGCTGCGAACTGTCCGAACCAACGGTGCCCGTTCCATCGTCGTTGCCGGGCAGAACGATCGCGGCGTCCTCTACGGCACGTTCGCTCTGCTTCGAAGGATCGCACTTGGCGAATCCATTACAGACCTCGATCAGAAGGAAGAGCCTTACTCGCCGATTCGTTGGGTCAATCACTGGGACAACCTCGACGGTTCGATCGAGCGCGGATACGGCGGCCGCTCCATCTTCTGGGAAAACGGCAAGGCGCGCGAGGATCTGAGCCGCGTTTCGGACTACGGCCGCCTGCTCGCTTCGCTGGGTATCAACGGTACGTCGATCAACAACGTCAATGCGGATGCGCGTGTCCTCTCTCCCGAGTTCCTGCCTCAGATCGTGCGCGTGGCCGAAGCGCTGCGCCCCTGGGGTGTGAAGGTCGCACTTTCTGTGGATTTCGGAAGCCCGCGGTCGGTGGGCGGCCTGATGACGTTCGATCCTGTGGATCCGGCGGTGATCTCTTATTGGAACAACAAGGCCGATGAAATCTATCGTGCCGTCCCGGACCTCGGCGGGTTCGTGCTGAAGGCGGACTCCGAAGGCCGCGTTGGTCCGTCCGCTTACGGACGCACGCATGCGGATGCGGCCAATGTCGTCGCGCGGGCCCTAAAACGTCATGGAGGTTTCTTTTTCTATCGCGGTTTCGTCTACGACAACCGCATGGATTGGCGCAACCCGAAGAACGATCGCGCCCGAGCCGCTGACGACAACTTTCGCGGCCTTGACGGCAAGTTCGACGACAACGTTTTCATCCAGATCAAGAATGGACCGATTGACTATCAGGTGCGCGAGCCGGCGTCGCCTCTGTTCGGGACGTTGGAGAAAACCAATCAGGTCATCGAACTGCAGATCACGCAGGAATACTTTGGGCAGGGCCGCCATACGGTGTTCCTCGTGCCGATGTGGAAGGAAGTACTCGACTTCGACCTGCGCGCGCGGCCCGGTATGCCGACGCCCGTCAAGGCGCTCGTGTCTGGTAAGACTTTCGGGCGCCCTTCTGGTGGCGTGGTCGGCGTTTCCAACGTGGGACTCGACGAAAGCTGGTTTGGGAATCACATGTCCCAGGCCAACCTCTACGGTTTTGGACGCCTGGCGTGGAATCCCGATCTGAGTTCGAAGCAGATTGTCGATGAATGGACGCGCCTGACCTTCGGAGACGATCCGAAAGTTGTCGAGACGATCGAGTCCATACAGCTCAGTTCGTGGCGAACGTACGAGAACTACACGGGACCTCTGGGGCTGCAGACGCTGACCGATATTGTGGGCAATCACTATGGCGTTGCTGTCGAGGCCTCCGAGCGCAATGGCTGGGGACAGTGGCATTTCGCCGACGAAAAGGGTGTCGGGATGGAACGCAGCGTCGCGACGGGAACGGGTTTTGCCGGCCAGTATCGTTCCGACGTGTCGAAGGTGTATGAATCGGTTGAGAGCACTCCCGACGACCTCTTGCTTTTCTTTCATCACGTCCCCTACACGCAGAAACTCAAGTCCGGGAAGACCGTGATTCAATTCATCTACGACTCGCACTACGAGGGCGCGGAAGCCGTGGCGAAGTATGTGGACGGCTGGAAGGCTCTTAAGGGCCGCGTTGATGATCGTCGTTATGCAGAAGTGCTCGCGCAGCTTCAATACCAGGCCGGCCAGGCCATCGTGTGGCGCGACGCCGTCGCTGGCTATTTCTTCAAGATGTCGCGTATCGCGGATGCCAAGGGCCGCGTCGGCAACTATCCCGGCCGGATCGAAGCGGAATCCGCGATGTTGAATGGATACGTGGTCAAACCGGTCACTCCGCCTGAAGGCGCGTCTGGAGAGAAAGCCGTCGAATGCGGCGCACCGACTTGCACCGCCACATTCAAGTACAGCGGCGATTCGGGATGGCGCAATCTGACGGTCCGCTACTTCGACGTCAATAACGGCGCCGCAAAGTTTCGCGTGAAGATTGCGGGACAACTTGTCGCGGAGTGGACCGCCACGGATCGCGTGCCCACACGCCGCGTGGACAGCGCCTCTTCGGCGCGCCGCATCATTGAGGGCGTCATGCTTCGGCCTGGCGACGAAATCCAGATCGAAGGCATTCCCGATGGTGGTGAAACCGCCGCATTGGACTACATCGAGATTTTCCCCGCCTCTTGAACTGACGATTGGGCACACGTAAGGCCGGGCCTGGCTATTTTCCTTTGACGCCTTTCGGCGTGGACCGAAGCAGCTATTCCCTGGGCTTTGCACAGAAAGTCGAGGACTGTTCTCGAGCGGGCCTTCTCCCCCCGGGAGAGGGTGGCCGAAGGCCGGGTGAGGGCGCGCGAATGGGCCCTCATCCGGCCCTTTTCTTGAGGCTTCGCCCTATCGGGCTCGCGCTTCGCCCGGGCCACCTTCTCCCGGGGGGAGAAGGCCGCGCGAACACATGCCGGACTTTTTGTGCAAAGTCTATTCCCGGTGTCTAGTGTGACCGGGCGTCTGCGTCTTGAGGTTTGGACTGTTCCTCTGCACACGCGGGAGCTTTACTGCACAGACAGGCGTTATCCCGATTGCTACTGTTGGTCGAATAGTGAGATCGCAATTCGAAGTTCTAATCGAAATAGTGCGAAGGAGAAAAATGAAGAAACTGAGATTGTCAGTAGCCGTGTTCACTCTGATGGCTGTGGGAATGTTGGCCGGATGTTCAGAAACGACCACAAAATCACCGGATGTTTCCGACAGTATTCGCAAATCGCTCGATGAGGCCAACCTGAAAACTGTCTCTGTTACTCAGGATCGCGACAAGGGCGTCATCACGTTGGGCGGACAGGTCGCCCGTGAGGACGACAAGTCGCTAGCCCTGGCCCTTGCAAAACCGCTGGCAGGTGCCCAGGTTGTCGCAAACGAGATTGCCGTGGTTCCCGTTGGTGTCGAAAAGGAAGCCAAGGCCGTGAACTCTGATCTGGATCAAGGCATCGAGAAGAATCTTGACGCGGTGCTGATCCTGAAGCAGATGCACGACAACGTAAAGTACGAAGTGAAGAGCGGCGTTGTCACGCTTACCGGAGAGGTGAACTCGCAGAACAACCGCAGCCAGGCCGAAGACCTGGCCACTCAAGTGCCCAACGTGAAGCAGGTCGTAAACAACTTGCAGGTTAAGGGCCAGAAAGCCACTTCATCGCAGTAGCAGTAAAGGAGACACGTTATGAGCACTCTTGGATTAACGACGACACAATTGGGATTGATCATCGCACTGGTCGTGATTTTGGTCGCGGGCTTCGGGACATTGATGTTTCTCCGAAAGCGCCGGTCCGACAGATTGAGAAACAAATTCGGTGAAGCTGAATATGCCCGATCCATGAAAGAAAGCGCTAACCGTTGGCAGGCGGAGGCTGAACTCAAAGAGCGCGAGGAACGAGTTGCCAGCTTCCACGTCCGGCCAATCGCGCCCGCCGATCGTGCGCGATTCGAGGAGGATTGGCGCAAAATCCAGGCGCGGTTTGTGGACGGGCCCACCGGCGCGGTTGCGGAAGCCGACGAACTACTCGGGCAGGTAATGTCCACCCGGGGATATCCCGTAAGTGACTTTGAACAGCGCGCAGCGGATATCTCCGTGGACCATTCGTCGGTCGTGGAAAACTATCGAGCTGCCCATGAAATCGCACTTCGCCAGGTAAAGGGTCAGGCCACTACGGAAGATCTGCGCCAGGCAATGATCCATTACCGGACCCTCTTTGAGGAGTTGGTGAGCGAGCCCTCAGTGACCCACATGAAAGCTGCCTCGTGATGACGCTGGTTTGAACGTTATGCGGTCGGAGAAAGAATGGAGAGAATCAAATGAACGAAGAACTCGGGAATAGTGGACTGACGACTGCCGGATTGGCGGCTGCCATTGAACCAACAGCAATGAAGAACGACCCCGATCTGCGAGCTCGGGAATCGGAATCAAATCTAATCGATATTCCGGCGGGCGACACCCTCACCAGAGCGGCTAAGAGAGTTGCAGACACCGCGGGGGCGCCATCTACAGTCGTAGGAGAACAGCCGCCGCCCCTCCTTTCGACAAAAGAGGCAACGGAGCTTCGAGTCCGCTGGGATTCTATCCAGGGGGGCTTTGTGGATGAGCCCCGCCAGGCGGTAGCCCAGGCGGATAGCCTGGTCGCGGGGACTATGAAGCGCCTCGCCGAAATGTTTGCGGAGGAAAGGGCGAAGCTGGACGGCCAGTGGGATCGCGGTGCCGACGTCTCGACCGAGGATCTTCGTCTTGCCTTGCGTTGTTACCGATCGTTTTTCGGGCGCCTGCTTTCTGTTTGATGTAACGCTAACGACCACGCTAGTGCGAGGGAAACGTCTGTGCGAACCGGTGCGCCCGCGAGGGGCGTACCGGTTTCCGCCGCAAAAGACCTGAACAAGAGCATCGTGATCGCGACGACTATACCTATTCCATCGTCGTTCCCCGATAGTCAGTTGTTAGTCGTTCACCGTAGGACTTCCACGCACGAAACTCCTCTCTGTGCCTCATTCTTATCCGCTATGCTGCGGTCCGGCGATGAAATCGAGATTGAAGGATTCCTGACGGTGGCAAGATCGCCGCGCCGGACTACATCGAAATTGTCCCGTCCTCAAGAGAAGGGGACTGCTCATCCGCGGAATCCTACCGAGGTCTTCTATGAAATCGTTCATCTGCGGAATTGTTCTTGGGGCATTGTTTCTTTTCCTCCCCGTCACCGCTCAATCTCCCCAATCCATCTACCTCGACCCCAACGCCCCACTCGACAAACGCATCGACGACCTCATCTCGAAGATGACGCTCGAAGAGAAGGTCTCGCAGTTGATGAACGACTCCGCTCCCATCGATCGCCTGCGAGTTCCCGCCTACAACTGGTGGAACGAAGCCCTGCACGGCGTGGGACGAGCAGGCCGGGCGACAGTCTTCCCGCAGGCTATCGGGCTTGCGGCGACCTGGGATACGGATTTGATGTTCCGTGTCGCGTCGGCCATCTCCGATGAAGCCCGCGCCAAGAACAACGAGTTTGTCCGACGCGGAAAGCGCAACATCTATCAGGGGCTTACTTTCTGGACGCCAAACATGAATCTCTTCCGCGATCCGCGGTGGGGACGCGGCATGGAGACCTACGGAGAAGATCCATATCTCACGGGGCGTTTCGCCGTGTCGTTCATCAAGGGAATGCAGGGCGACGATCCGAAATATCTCAAGGTGATCGCTACCGCCAAACACTTTGCCGTCCACAGCGGTCCAGAGCCTGGGCGTCATACCTTCGATGCAGTAGTCACCGACAAGGTGCTTTTCGAAACGTACCTGCCGCATTTCGAAGCGGCGATTCGCGAAGGCGGCGCGTTCTCCGTGATGTGCGCCTACAACAGTGTGAATGGCAATCCCGCCTGCATGAACTCGCGATTGCTCGACGACATTCTGAGAAAGCAATGGGGCTTCAAGGGATACGTGGTGTCGGACTGCGCGGCGATTCAGGACATTTATCTCAACCACAAGCGACGGCCCAATGCGGAGGAAGGTGTTGCGGCGGCCATCAAAGCGGGCACGGACCTCAATTGCGGCACCGAGTACACGAACGTGACTGCGGCGGTTCGCAGCGGCAAGCTTACCGGAGCGGATGTCGATCGTTCCTTGCGCCGTTTGTTGATGGCGCGCTTCAAGTTGGGAATGTTCGATCCTCCTTCGATGGTGAAGTACACAAAAATTCCGTACAGTGTGAACGACAGTCCGGCACATCACGCCCTATCGCTTGAAGCAGCGCGCAAAGCCATCGTGCTTCTCAAGAATGGGAACAAGACCCTTCCGCTCAGCAAGGCGCTCAAGACGATCGCGGTGATCGGTCCGAACGCCGACGACGCCAGCGTCCTGCTCGGTAACTACAACGGGATCCCCTCAGCTCCCATCACGCCGTTGGCGGGAATCCGGCGGAAGCTCGGAGCCTCGACGCGCGTGCTGTACGCGCGCGGCAGCGACTTTGCGGCCAAGATGCCGAACTTTGAAGTGATTCCGTCCACAGCGCTCTTCACTTCGAATGGCGCGGACCGCAAGAGCGGACTCAACGCCGCTTACTATGGCTCGGCCGATTTCGACGGCACTCAGCACCGGCCGGCGGAACTCACATATCCGAGCTCGGGAAAACTGGTAGGCCAGATTCCCGCGAACCTGCAGCCGTCGTTCACGCGCGTCGACCCGAAGGTGGATTTCCATTGGTGGGACGGCTCGCCCCGCCAAGATCTGAAGGACGACGACTTCGGCGTGCGTTGGACTGGATACCTTCAGGTTCCCGCAAGCGGGGCCTATGAACTCGGCGCAATCGGCATGAATGGCTTCGAACTGTATCTGGACGGAAATCGCATTTCCCGCGGCAACACGATTCATGAATTCACGCCCCAGTCTGCATTTGTTTCTCTTGAAGCGGGCAAGATGTATGCCATTCGCCTCGACTATCACGAGTACGTCAACGACGCGGGTATTCAGCTTGTGTGGTCGCGACCCGGCACTACAAGCGACCAGGAGGCGATCGCTGCGGCGGCGCAGTCTGATGCCGTGATTATGGTGCTTGGCCTTTCGCCCCGGCTCGAGGGCGAAGAAATGAAGGTTCCTGTTGAAGGCTTCGAGGGTGGCGATCGCGTGTCGCTGGGAATTCCGCAAGTCCAGGAGGACCTTCTGAAGAAGATCAAAGCGCTCGGCAAGCCGACCGTGCTCGTCTTGCTTAACGGAAGCGCTGTGGCTGTGAATTGGGCGAAAGACAACATCCCGGCGATTGTCGAGGCCTGGTACCCCGGGCAGGAAGGTGGCACGGCCATCGCCGATGTCTTGTTCGGCGATACCAATCCTTCGGGAAAACTTCCCGTCACGTTCTACAAGTCGGCTGACCAGCTCCCGCCATTTTCCGATTACACGATGAAAGGGAAGACCTATCGCTTCTTCACAGGCGAACCGCTTTTCCCGTTTGGCTATGGGTTGAGCTTTACGACCTTCGCCTATCGCAATCTCGTGGTGTCTCGCCAGGTGAGGGTTACAGAATCCTTGAAAGTCAGCGTGGAAGTGGCAAACACAGGGCCGCGCGCGGGCGAAGAAGTCGTTCAGCTCTACGTGAAGGGAGGCGGTGCAGCGGACGACCCGATCCGCTCCCTGCAGGGGTTTCAGCGCGTCCCGCTACGGCCGCAGGAGAAGAAGACAATCCAATTCACGCTGAAGCCCGAACAACTCGGAAGAATCGACGCCACCGGTCGTCGTCAGAGCGTCGGCCCCGCCGAACTGTCGGTTGGTGGGCTATCCGCCGCCTTTTCAATTGCACCGTAGTTCAGAGGGTAATTCGGGGACGGTCACCAAATTCGCGCGAGGCATTTCGATTTTCGGTGCGAGAGATCGGGGATGAATTCGGACCGGGTA
>Ga0134121_10002646_pt1 | contig 15332 bp, 13 predicted proteins | sample KB301_FD_96463 | JGI IMG/M metagenome (GOLD analysis project Ga0134121, IMG submission 96463) | Terrestrial soil microbial communities without Nitrogen fertilizer from Kellogg Biological Station, Michigan, USA - KB3-0-1 | ecosystem: Environmental > Terrestrial > Soil > Unclassified ... | reverse complement strand
CGCTGAAACTCTTGACGTCCATCGGATTCAACGATCGACGTCCGGCGAGTCGCACTTCAATAGTCTTTCCCGTTTGCTGGTGTACGCCGCTGAGACTGGCCGGGAGTGTCGCGGCGTCGTTTGCGATGACGAGATCATTCGGGCGCAGGAACTCGACGAACGCAGTGCGTGGCACATGAATCAAGTTACGTTGCGAATCGACGACGAGAAGTTTTGCGTCCACGGGACGCTGTACTGCTGAATTAGCGGCTAACATAACTTTCCACCGTAATCTCTGCTGCTATTGCTTCCAAGAACTCGTGCGCCGATTGTTCCGGACGCTTGAGTGACGCCGTGTCTGCATCGGGTATCGCCGCAGCGTGCATCGGCGTATCCATATCACCCGGATCGAGTGAAAGAAACCGGACGCCTTCCGCCGCGTGCTCTTCGTTCCAAATGCGACTCATGTGATGAAGCGCTGCCTTGCTCGAACCGTACGAGCCCCAGCCAGGATAAGGATTCACTGCCGCATCACTCGACACGTTGAGCACTACCGCGCCGCGACCTTCGCGCGCCGAAGCAGCGAGGGCGCCCATCAGCGCCTTCGTTAGACGGAACGGACCAAACACATTCGTCGCAAACACGTGCTCGAGATCCTCACACTCGGTGTCAGAAAGCATCGGCAGCGGTGTTGGGCCAAGATCGGAAGCGTTGTTAATCAAGACGTCGAGTCCACCGAGCTCGCCTGTGATTTGAATCGCGATCGGGTAGATGTCTTCCTTCACGGAAACGTCGCCGACGATGCCGTGCGCGCCCGGATTCTCACGAGCGACTTGTTCGACTCGTTCGCGCGTCCGTGCCACAAACGCGACGCGCGCGCCTCTTTTGACCAGTTCACGAACGAGGGCGAGTCCGAGTCCGGACGTGCCGCCCGTAATTGCTACTCGCAAGCCTGAAAAAGGATCTAACATACTTTCTAAAGAATCTCCTTTACTAAGTCGGAAGGTTAGCACCGACTATTGACTTTGTAAAGAGAATTCTTTAGAAATAGTTTCATGAGTGCTGGAGCGCAGGCGCCGGGCGAGCGAAAAACTCGTCGCGCCATTACGAAACTGCTAAAAACCGAGGGGCCAATCGATTCGGCGCAGCTCGCGCAAAAGCTCGGGCTGACGGCGATGGCGGTCCGGCAGCATCTCTACGCCTTGCAGCGCGAAGGGCTCGTGGCCTCGGAAGAGCGACCGGTGCCGATCGGTCGTCCGGCAAAGTTCTGGCGACTCACGCGTGAAGCGGATCACTTGTTTCCCGAGGCTTATGCAGAGCTGAGCGTGGCGTTGATCGACTCGGTGAAGGATGCGTTTGGCGATGAAGGACTCGAGCGGGTCTTGACGTCGCGTTGCGCGCGGCAGCGAGTCGACTACGGCAAACGAATCAGACCGCAAGACTCACTCGATCGCAAACTGGACGAGCTGGCGAAGGTCCGGACTGAAGAAGGCTACATGGCCGAGGTCAGAAGGGAAGACGACGGCAGCTTTTTACTGGTCGAGAATCATTGTCCGATTTGTGCGGCGGCGAATGCGTGTCAGGGGTTTTGTTCGACTGAGCTGGAGTTGTTTAGATCGGTGCTTGGACCAGGCGTGACTGTTGAGCGCGCCGAACACATCATCAAGGGCGATAGCCGCTGCGTCTACAGAGTTCAGCCGCAAAAAAGCACAAAAAGCACAAAAGATTAATTTGTGCCTTTTGTGCCTTTTTGTGGCTAAAAATTCAGTACCTGCGCGCGACGCCGATTTTCCTTTGCACGAGACGCTCGACTTCCATCGGCACGCCGTCAGCCTTTGCGGCGCGAATGAAGTCAGTATCGATCTTAAAGATCCGCAGCTTCACTAAATCTTCAATCTCAACATTAGTCAGCCCTTCATTACGCATCTCCGTGACAAACTCAGGCGTGACTTTGAAAATCTGCATCTTCACGAGACTCTCGAACGGTTCCTTATCAAAACCCATCTGAGCCACCTGCCGCACAAACTCCGCGTCGATTTTGAAGATCCGCGCTTTCACCAGCTCTTCCATTCCGAGGTTTGGAAATCCACTCGCTTTCATCTCACGCATGAACTGCGAGTTGATCTTGAAGATCGCTGCTTTGAAGAGGTCCTCGGTTTTGAGTTTCCCGAAACCGGCGGAGTTCAGGTCATCGGCGAGCGCGGTGGTGACGTTGAGCGCGGTGGCTGCGAACAGACGGTCTTCAGAATCACGATCATCGTCATACCTGGACGATTGTTCGAAGTCGAAACCGCGGCTCTTCATTGCGGAGACGAAACCCGCATTCGGAGTAAAACGAAAAGTTCCTGAGCCTTTCCCATTTTGGAACGTGCCTTCCATATCGATTCTGCCTGCTTCCCGCACGAGGCTAAAGCTCACCGGACCGCCGTTGAGCGCCTGCTCGCGAGTCAGGCCCTGAAACTCGGAAAACTCGTAGGTCTGCCCCATCTGGTTCCGGCCGGACTTGCCACTGCGGCGCTCAAGATTCAACTGGAGTTTTGTGTCCTGCGAAGAAAGATGCGCGGTCCAATCGCCTGACGTGGTGCTCTGCGCGATGACCTTCGCGCCCGCAATCCAGATCAGCAGCGCGAGGCTGGTGATCAGGGCCATTCCGATAAAAAAGCGGTTCCAAACAGTTCTTGGCATGAGATTCCTCCGGGAAGTTCAAGAATTTCACTTTCAAAGTGATAACACCCACGAACGGGAGTTTGTGACGGAAAAACTTTTATCCACAGATTACACAGATATTATAAAAATCTGCGAAATCTGTGGATACGGCTTTTGAAATTCTGTTGCACGACGAAAAATTCGGGATTAGAATCCGCGCCAGCATTTGTTTCCCTGATTGCCTGGTTTGGGCACGATCGCCCCGTGTTCCCACGCAAAGCTAAAGCATAACTTCGCGCAAAAGTCGCTCCGCGCCCAGACGCGTCTCGCTGCGTGATTGGCCGTTCTCTTGACTGAATCCTTGTCTCCTGGAGGTTGCAAGTATGAGAGAGAGGCGCAGAGCTCAGCCCACCCACGTCACAAAACCGGCTGAGCTCACGCAAGATCAGACCCAGGAACTGCTTGAACAAAAAGAAGCGCGCCTGGCTGCCGAACGCAAATATCGCCGGATTTTCGAAAACGTCAGTGAAGGTATCTTTCAATCGACTCCCGAAGGAATTTACCTGATGGCGAATCCGGCCCTCGCGCGGATCCATGGGTTCAAATCGCCGCGCGAATTGATCCGCTCGCGCCGTGATATTTCGCGCGAGATCTATGTGGATCCCGCGCGTCGGGAAGAGTTCAAGCGACTGATCGAGAAGCACGGCGTGGTCCGTGATTTCGAGCATGAGACGTTTCGCAAAGACGGTAGCAGGATCTGGCTTTGTGTGAACGCGCGCGCGGTATGTGATGAAGCCGGGAAGATCTTGTACTACGAAGGCACGGCGCGCGATATCACGCAGCGTAAACAGGCCGAGCAGGCGTTGCGCGAAAGCGAAGAGCGCTACCGCGAGCTGTTTGAGAATTCGAAAGACGCGCTCTACGTGCATGACATGAGCGGCTGTTACACGTCTGTCAATCGCGCTGCTGAACGTCTCTCTGGTTTTACGCGTGAAGAGCTCATCGGCCAGCATTTCTCGATCTTTCTCAGTCCTCAATACGAGAGCCATGTTCGCGGTCATCTGGACAGAAAATCAGAAGAGCCTTCCGAGACGACTTACGAAACCGAGATCTCTACGAAGTACGGACGCAGTGTTCCGGTGGAGATCAGTAGCCGTTTGATATTTGCGGATGGTGTGCCGGTGGGTGTGCAAGGCTGCCTGCGCGATGTTTCTGAACGAAAGCGAGTGCAGGCTGCGGCGCGGACGTATTCGCGTCGTTTGATCGAAGCACAGGAAGGCGAGCGGCGTCGCATGTCGCGCGAGCTGCACGATCAAGTGGGCCAGATCCTGACCGCGGTGAAGATGAACTTGCACGCGTTGCGACAGACGTGCAGCGCACCGGAAATACTCTCGTCGATTGAAGACAATATGAAGGTTATTGACGAGGCTGTCGATCAGGTAAGAGATCTGTCAGTCGATCTCCGGCCGTTGCTGTTGGACGATTTTGGTCTGGTGGTCGCTGTTCGCTGGTATCTCGATCGACAGGCGAAGAATTGCGGAGTGCCGGCGAAGTTTACGACGCATTCGCTCAGTGAAGACGATCGTTTTTCTTCAGAGCTGGAGACGGCGTGTTTCCGGATCGTGCAGGAGGCGGTGACAAACGTGGCGCGGCACGCGCGGGCCAGTCATCTTTCAGTCGTACTCGAGCGAGTGGGCCAGGATCTGATTTTGTTGATTTCAGACGACGGCGCCGGTTTCGATATGAATGCGTTGCGGACCAGCGCCGCGACCCTCGGCCTGCGCAGTATGGAGGAGCGAGTGCAGGCAGTCGGTGGCTCAATTACGATCGATTCGGCGCCCGATTTAGGAACCGCGATCTGCGCACGCATCCCGATCCCCTACCCACAGGGCCGCACGCTCTCAGCAGCCCTGAACGCCGCGATGAGCTAACAGAACCGAGCGCGGTAGCGCCGGGTCAATTTCTATTTATCACGCCTCTTAAAATCAAATTGACCCGGCGCTACCGCGCTCGGTTCTGTGCCTCTTTGTGGCTAATAATTCTTGTGTTAAGCTGTGGCCCCGTGAATCACACGGTTGCCATTGTTCCAGCTCGCCTCGCTTCAACACGTTTACCGGGAAAAGCTCTCATCGATATTGCTGGAAAGCCCATGGTCTGCTGGGTGGCGGAACGCGCCCAGGCTGCACACAATGTTGACCGGGTTATCGTGGCTACTGACAGCCAGCAGATTGCTGATGCGGTCCAGGCGAGAGGCATTGAAGCAGTCCTAACGGCTATTGATCACACCAGCGGCACTGATCGTGTCGCCGAAGTTGCCGCACAAATTCCAGACGCCGAGATCATCGTCAACGTCCAGGGCGATGAGCCACTCATTTCACCAGCGACAATCGAACGAGCAGTCGAGACGATGGCTGCCGAGATTTCGAAACAGAACGGAGCCGGTATCGTAACAACGTGGGAACCAGTGGAGTCGATCGATGATCTGTTGAACCCGGATCTCGTGAAAGTCGTGCTGGATGAAGACGAGAACGCGGTTTATTTTTCGCGTTCGCCCGTGCCGTACCCGCGCGACGCCGTAAAAAGCTATGGCTCAATAGCCAAAGCGTGGGACAATGAACCCGAGCTGAGAAAACTCTTCCGCAAGCACACCGGACTTTACGTTTATCGCAGAGACGTGCTGCTGGAGTTTACAAACTGGCCGCAGTCACAACTCGAGGAGATTGAAGCACTCGAGCAGCTACGCGCGTTGGCCCACGGCGTGAAGATCAAGGTGGTTGCAGCATGTGCAGCTTCGACGGGCGTCGATACTGCTGAAGATCTCGAACGTGTTAGAGAACTGGTCGCAGCAACAATATGAACGACTGGATCGGAATAGGCATTATCGCATTCCTCGCTTTATGCGGGCTGTTTGGCTTGTCGCAACTGAGCAAGCCGTATGACGTAACGACTGAGGAGTTCGAGAAGCGCGCGCAGGAGGGACCGGGCCTGCTTGGCGCGAGTCTCGTGGGCCTGCAAAAGGCACTCGATCCATCGAAGGAAAAAGCAGTCGAGGTGTTGGAAGACTTGAAACAGGGACGTTACGACGGCGAGCAGGGATCCGGAGAACCTCCGGAAGCTGGTCAAGGTGATGAAAAGGGAGAACCCGATGCCTAAATACATCTTCGTTACTGGTGGGGTGGTTTCGAGCCTGGGCAAAGGCCTGGCAGCGTCGTCGATCGGATGTTTGCTCGAGACTCGCGGACTGCGCGTGGCGCTGATCAAACTCGATCCATACATCAACGTCGATCCCGGAACGATGTCGCCTTTTCAACATGGTGAAGTGTTCGTTACTGACGACGGCGCGGAAACCGATCTCGACCTGGGCCACTACGAACGCTTCACTCACGCGCACCTCTCACAAGCCAACAACTGGACCACCGGAAGAATCTACCTGTCAGTGATCGAGAAAGAGCGTCGTGGCGATTATCTCGGCAAGACGATCCAGGTCATTCCACACATCACCAACGAGATCAAAGACGCCGTTCGGAAAGTCGCTGAGAACGACAAACCCGACGTGATCATCGTCGAGATCGGCGGCACGGTCGGCGACATCGAATCGCTGCCGTTTCTCGAAGCCATTCGCCAGATGGGCAACGAAGAAGGCGCCGGCAACGCGCTCTTCGTTCACGTCACGCTCGTGCCGTACATCGCCGCTGCCGGTGAGCTGAAGACGAAACCCACGCAACACTCGGTACGTGACCTGCGCGAGATTGGTATCGCGCCCGATATTCTTTTGTGTCGCTCGGAAAAGCCTTTGTCTCGCGAGCTGCGCGCGAAGATCGCACTGTTTTGCAACGTGAAAGAGTCTGCTGTGATCAGCGCGCAGGACGTCGACACGATCTACGAAGTCCCACTCGCATTTCACGAGCAGGGCCTCGACGATTTGATCGTTTCGCTACTCAAACTCGAGCAACAGGCGCCGCAGGCTGATCTGGCTGAGTGGCGCAATCTGGTGGGGACGATTCGCGAGCCTTCCGGTGGCGAAACGAAGATCGCCATTGTCGGTAAGTATGTTGAGCTTGAAGACTCGTACAAATCCCTGCGTGAAGCGCTCACGCACGGTGGCGTCGCTAATAACCTGCGCGTCGATGTGAAATGGATCGAGTCGGAAGAGTTGATGGACGACGAGAATTACGAAGATCGCTTGCGCGACTTCGATGCGATCCTCGTGCCCGGTGGCTTTGGCAAACGCGGCGTGGCGGGAATGATTCGCGCGATCTGCTACGCGCGCAAGTCGCGCACGCCGTACTTCGGCATTTGTTTGGGAATGCAGACCGCCTGTATCGAGTATGCGCGTAATGTTTGCGAGCTGAAAGACGCTGATTCGACTGAATTCGATCTCGAAACACCGCATCCGGTTATTTTTAAACTGCGAGATCTCGTCGACGTCGAAGAGTTAGGTGGAACCATGCGACTCGGCGCATGGCCCTGCCGGCTCGCGCCCAGCTCGCTGGTCCAGGAAGTTTATGGCGGTGCTGATGAGATCAGTGAGCGTCATCGACATCGTTACGAGTTCAATCCGGAGTTTCGCGGAGCACTCGAAAAGGAAGGTCTGGTGTTCAGCGGTGTGTCGCCCGATGGCAAGTTTATTGAGATGATCGAGCTGTCGCGCGACATTCACCCGTGGTTTATCGGCTGCCAGTTTCACCCTGAATACAAGTCGCAGCCGCTCAACGCTCATCCGTTGTTCGCATCTTTTGTCCGCGCCGCGTACGAAAATCGTTTGCACTCTGAGACCTCAATGGAGAAGAATGGAGAAGTCGATCTGGTGATGCATGAGCGATTGACCGCCACCAGCGGCGACTGAACTGCCCAGAAGAACCTCACTTCATGAAATGAAAGACTTTCAGACAATGTCTGCGACGGACTCGTTTGTAGGCCGGACGCTCGACGAGAAATATCTCGTTGAAGAGCCACTCGCCACCGGCGGCATGGGTGCGGTGTATCGTGCGCGTCACTTGTCGATGGACCGTCCCGTCGCGATCAAGTTCCTGCACCAGCGACTGGTTGAAGACGAGGCGGCGAGAGGTCGCTTTCATACTGAAGCACGAGCAGCCGTGAAGCTGCGTCACCCAAACGCGGTTTCAGTGACGGACTTCGGACAAACTTCAGAAGGCGTGGTTTACATCGTCATGGAGCTGCTCGAAGGCCGCACCTTGCGAGAGATACTGAGCAGGGAAGCGCCGCTCGAAACTGCGCGCGCCATCTCTATCATGCTGCAGGCTTCCGACGCAGTCGCAGCAGCTCACGAGGCCGGCATCATTCATCGCGATCTAAAACCCGCGAACATTCTCGTCACGCAGAGCGCGGATCAACCGGCGGTCGTGAAAGTGCTCGACTTCGGTATCGCGACATTTTCCGCCGATGACGATGAAGATGCGACAGCGTTGGTCCAGACCAATTCCGTGATCGGCACGCCGCGTTACATGTCGCCCGAACAGCACAACGGAAACGATTTGACTGCGGCGGCGGACGTTTACAGTCTCGGCGTGATTCTTTATGAAATGTTGACCGGCATGGTTCCATTCTCCGGCGCGACGCCCGCCGAGATCGCGCAGAAGCATGCCAACAATCCACCGCATCCGCCGCGCGAAGTGGTTCCGGCTATTCCTGAAGACGTCGAACACGACGTTTTGCATGCCCTCGAGAAACAACCCGCGGATCGACCTGCAAATGCGGGTGAGTTTCGACGCGATTTACTCGAGACGGCTGAGCGGCTGGGTTTGGAGCATCACGCGATCACGAGCGCGCCTGACATCGAGATGCTGCGTGATTCCGGCGTGGAGTCGCCGTCGGGACGTTTGGTTGTCGATATCTCGCGGCTCCGTGAGAAGCGCGCGCTCAGCTCGGGCTCGAACGAGATCAAGGTTTTGGGTAAATCTGCTGAAAAGCCTGCCACTGACAGCGAAAAATCACCCCAGCCCAGTTCATTTCTGGACAAGGTCAAGCGTATACTCGGGATTTGAGAAGTTATCCACAGATTACGCCGATTACACAGACTGTTTCTTTCTTTGCGATCTGTATAATCTGCGTAATCTGTGGATAACTTCTCCTGTGATCCGATATGTCCAAATCTTTCTCTGTCGGCAATGCCACGTTTGGCGACGGCCGGCTCACGATCATCGCCGGACCCTGCGTGGTTGAATCACCCGAGCACGCGTTAATGATGGCACGCGAGTGTCGCGATCGCGCCCAGGCCGCGGGCCTCGACTACGTCTTCAAATCCTCATTCGACAAAGCAAACCGATCTTCAATCAAGAGCTTCCGCGGCCACGGCATGGACGCCGGGCTCGAGGTTTTGCAACGCGTGAAGGAAGAAGTCGGCGTGCCTGTGCTCACTGACGTTCACGACGTTTCGCAGGTTGAACGTGTTGCTGAAGTCGTTGACGTACTTCAGATACCCGCATTTCTCTCCCGGCAAACAGATCTGATCGTCGCCGCCGCAAAATCGGGGAAGGCCGTCAACGTCAAGAAGGGACAGTTTCTCGCGCCATCGGACGCGCGCAACATAGTCGATAAAGCGCGCGAGGTTGGTTGTGAGAAGCTGTTGCTCACGGAGCGTGGCGCGAGTTTTGGTTATCACAATCTGGTGGTCGACATGCGCTCGTTTCCGATCATGCGCGAGTTTGGCGTGCCGGTAGTCTTCGACGTGACCCATTCGCTGCAATTGCCCGGCGGGCTGGGTCATGCAACGGGCGGACAATCCGAATACATCGAACCCCTCGCGCGTGCAGGAGTTGCGTGTGGCGTCGATGCCGTGTTTATGGAAGTTCACGACAACCCGGCGCAAGCGTTGTCAGACGGGCCGAATGCATTGCCGCTCGAGCGTCTCGCGCCGCTGCTCCTGATCTTGCGCGACATTCACCAGCTTGTTCGTAAATCTTAAACCGTTAACTATGAGAACACTTCTTTTACTCGCGCTCATCCTGTGTCTGGTGATGCAGGCGGGCGCACAGGCGCCAGCGACTGTTATCTGGCAGGTCAATTCGTTTGATGTGAACGCGAACGTGCAGCAGACCGAGCGTGTGCTCAACAGCGTCGCGGCCATCAACGCGACGAACGTCGGCAGTGGATCAGGTCGAACGCTCACACTTCGTCTCAATGCAAAGGCGAGTGTGAAATCGGTGACTGTCGGCGGCGCGGCAGCGAATTTCAGACCGGGACCGGCACGCGGCGACGTGCAACCGATTGAGATCACGCTCCCCGCGGCCGTCGCTCCGAATGCGACTGTGTCAGCGACAGTGACTTACGCGCTGCCAGTTGAGAGTAACAGCGGCCTTACTGCGATCAGCCCGATTGGGACGCAGTTTTTGCCGTTATCATTCTGGTACCCGATCCCGAACACGCCTTCCTCCCCGCGCGGCGCTGACACGGCTCCTTTTCATTTGACCGTCAACATTCCAAACGTGATTTCATCGGGCGTTGAGAAGGCTGGATCACCGGGTTCGATCACGTTCGATCAGTCACTTTACGGACAACCGTTCTTCGTCCAGGGCGACTGGGACAAACTCGAAGGCGCCGCTGATGCAAAGAACGTGATCGTCATGCTCGAGAAAGGCGCGGGCGCAGACGATCGCAAACACGCTGAAGCATTGATGGCGTTCACGGCTGCAGCGCGTGCTTTTTACGCGGCCGCGCTTGGACCAGCACCGGAAACGCCGGTGCGTTTGGTGGCCGTGCGTCGCGGCGCAGGATTCAACGATGGCGGCACGGTGCTGTTTGACGCTGACACGTTGCGCATGCCGAAACTCGATGCCGGCACGGCGCTCTCCGTAGCGGAGACGGTTGCACGGTTGTGGATTGGCGGCCAAACGCCTGTTCGCGGCGAGGGCGCTGGGGTGTTGCGCGATGCGCTCGTGCGCTATCTCGCAACGCAGTTTCTCGAAAAACAGTTTGGCGCGGATGCGGTGAAGTCGGAGTTGTACCGCCAGCGACTCGCGTATGTGACGGTTGCGCAGCGCGATGGTCCACTCGCGCACACGAGTCAATTAGACAGCACTTATTTTGCGTCAGTACCGAATCGTGGCGCGATGTTCTGGCGTCTCGTCGATCGTCGTTTGGGTCGAGATGCCTTGATGGGCGTTTTACGCGCGTCGCTTCAGACCGGGAAAAGTGATCCGAACGGTTTCAATCTCGTCTCCGTTCGTGAAGCACTCGCGGCGCGTGGTGGCGACAGTTTGAAGGCGTTGCTGGACCAGCAGCTCGATCAGGTAGTCGATACAGATCTGCTGATCGGATTGCCGGTGCAGCGCGGCGCTGACTGGGTCTCGGCGCTACGCAATCTCGGCTCGATCGACGTCACTGTCACAGTAGCCGCGACGACTGAGCAGGGGCAGGAAGTGCGAGCGGAAGCGACTGTGCCTGCGAAAAACTTCGGCGAAGCTGTTTTCAAAACGCCGGGGAAGATAGTGCGCGTCGAAGTTGATCCGGACAAGCTTTACCCGCAGCTCGATTACGGCAACGACGTGATGCCGCGCGGCAAGGATCTTTCGGTCGCGTTGAATGAGGCGGCGTTACAGCTAGGCGCACAGGATTTTGCGAAGGCTGAAGCGACTGCGCGTGCGATGCTCGCCACGGCGCCGCGCTTTCAGGAGGCACAGATCATTTTGGCGCGGGCGCTACTGGGCCAGAATCGGAATGAAGAAGCGGAAAAGCTGTTTCGCGCGTCGCTCGAGGAGCCGCTGCCGTTTGCTGCGACGGTTGCATGGGCCAACATCGGTCTCGGTGAGATCGCGATGAAGCGCAACCAGTCGGCCGAAGCTGTCAAGCGATTCAACGACGCGGTGTTCGCGAGTCGTGATTACCCGTCGTCTTTGTATGCGCGTGCGGCACGAATCCGCGCGGAAGCCGCGGCCAATAATGCGCCGCCGGTCGACGAAACGGCGCGTGCGTTTATCACGCAGTTTGCGCAGGCAGTCGTTAGTAACAAGAAAGCCGAGCTGGAATCGCGGATTGTTCCCGGCGAGCTCACGCGATTTATCAACGCGAGCATCGGCACGGAAGCGTGGGACACAAAAGTCCTGCGCACCGAGCAGCTCAACGCAAACCTCATTGCCGCGGACGTGCAGATCCATGCGAGCAAGCTGGGCACAGTTGGTAACGGCACGGCCGTGCTGATGCTTGCGCGCACACCTTCGGGCTTGAAACTCTCCGGTATCGAGCTCTTCGAAGTGCGATGAACGCTGACGTTCAGGGACGTGCCGCACGCATCAAGCTACTCTTGATGGATTGTGACGGTGTGTTGACTGATGGGCGCATCTGGCTCTTCGAAAATGGTGAGGAGCAGAAAGGCTTTCACACGCGCGACGGTCTCGGCATTGAGTTGTTACACCGCGCCGGTTTGCGATCCGGGATCATCTCGGGGAGAACGTCGAGCGCGGTTGAGACTCGCGCGCGAGCGTTGGGCATGGCGTTCGTGGTCCAGGGACATGAAAATAAAGTACAAGCGTTCGCTGACGTGTTGGCTCAGGCCGGCGTGACAAATGCAGAAGTCGCCTACATCGGCGACGACCTCAACGACATTCCTTTAATACTTCAATCAGCACTCGGCGTCGCCGTTGCAGACGCCGCTCCCGAGACGCGCAAACATGCGCATTACGTGACAAAAGCTCCCGGTGGTTTCGGCGCGGTCCGTGAGGTAATCGAGCTGATCCTCAAATCACAGGGCCGCTGGGACGAGCTAATCAGCGGTTATCTTTCAGCCCGCTGATTTGAGATCACCTGATCACCAGCACTGAACCCCGGAATGAAAGTGAAGGCCCGAGTGGTGCGTGCCGATCCACTCGGGTTTACCCATCACTAAGGCAGCTAAATAGATCTTTGTATCTTCATTTCTCTTGATTGAGAATAGCCTCCACTTCTGCTTTTACGCTGAGGTCTTTCATTTTCGCGGCCTGATCGAGCAACGCCCTCTTCCCAAATCGTCTTTCATATCTGCTGACGCATCCTTTGAATGCGTAATCGTTGATAGCCTTCCGCGCAAAGGCAGTTGTCAAGCTTTCGAAAGATTCAATGGAGCCCATCTCTCCAAGTAGATCACCCGCCGCGACTCTGACGAAGTTGTCCTGATCTTTAAGGAGCAGGTTAGGAGCTTTTTCAATTGCCTCTTCAACCCTCATTGCAAGAAGGCAGTTAAGTGCGGTACCACGCACGCTAGAGTGGTCATCAAACAAGGCTTCTAATAACGTAGTAACTATTTGTTGTCGGTTATGTTCATCCGAATAAGACTGCAGCTTTTCCAACGCAGCTCCACGAATTGAGTGATTGTCATCCATTGTGGCCACATCTATCAGGAGATTAAAACTATCTTTTTCCGGCAGATTCTTCAGAGTCTCCAGGACGATCTTTCGTTCCATCCAGCCAGACTCATCCTCCCAGAGCCTTCGGATACGCTTGCTGTCTGAGTAACCGTAGTAAATCAAAAGCCGCATGGCCTTCCATCGAGTCAGTGACTCTTTGTCATCCAAAAATGAAACCAGTTCATTAATCACGTTTTCGGTTGATTTCTCATCAAATTTGCTCTTGAGCTTGCCAAAAACGCGTCGGGAATTATTATCCAGAATATAGAAGGATCCCCAGCTTCCGTGTTCCTTGGCATCAATACTGTTCAACGCATCCTGGATAATGTCGCGGATTGCAGCTCTATCGAGTGAGCTAAGCGTATCGTTACTTTGTTCAGTACCATTTTCTGTTGCCGGCTCAATATCCACTAATGTTTCCGCCTGCGTCTTATTAGGTCTGTTAAGAGCGAGCTCTAAAGAATCAGAAACTTCGCTGGCACTCCCTGGTCGCATAATTGGTTCTTTTGCGAGCATACGACTGACGAGTTGCTCGACTGCTTCAGGTATCTCAGGGCGGAGCGTGCGTACAGAAGGGGGCTGTTCCGTTAAGTGTTGACGGATCATTTCGTGAACCGATGAGGCATTGAACGGGAGTTCGCCTGTTAGCATTTGGTAAAGTATGACACCAAGCGAATAAATATCTGCGCGGTTATCGATGCGCCCACCTTGTCGGAACTGTTCCGGACTTGCGTAATGAGGCGTGCCCAGCGCTTGAGAAACCAGCGAGCCTGCCGTATCACTGATCACTTTGGCAATACCGAAGTCCAGGACCTTCACCTGTTCACGTCCGTCCAAGCGCTTAACGAGCATTACGTTTGAAGGCTTAAGATCGCGATGTATGATGTGGTTGACATGCGCCTCGTTGAGCGCAGCGGCAATCTGTCGAATGATAAGGGAACTACGTTCTAAGCTAGCTGGTTTCCGAGTTGAAAGCTCGTCTTCGAGGGTATGGCCCTCAAGCCACTCCATTACTATATACGCAAGATCCTCGGGCGTACGGCCGGCATCTGTGACCAAAACAATATTCTCATGCAAGAGACCACTAACCATCTTGGCCTCACGCTCAAAGAGATCAATCACGACGCTTTTTGCAATAGCTAGATGAGGTAAAAGAATCTTGACGGCAACGCGCCGATCGAGTCCGAGGTGGTTTCCACAATAGACGGCGCCCATTCCCCCAACGCCGACGAGGGCATAAAGGCGGTACTTATCCACGAGTAGCCGTCCCACTAATTTATACGGATCTCGCAGTGAAAGTAACGCGCCATCATTCGAACAGAGTCGTTCTTTTTCGGAGTAGGTCCGCTGGCACTGAGGGCAATACTTCATCGGTCCTCTCCAGAATGATTAGATATGTCGAAGAAAAGGTTATTTCCTCGAAGGAGGACTTGTCAAAGAATCATCTATCACAATTCACGCCAGAAAATTGCGTATACCTGAAGCAATTATCCAGGCAATGCCGCTGGCGACTAGTAGGCGAGTAACTATATGCCAGTAAGGCATTTTCCACATGGCTATCGTTAACACTCCAGCGCCAGCAGAATGAAGCCAAAAGAACTTCCGCAAATGCGCGTCTATACTGGCCACATCGCCGACAGCTGTAGGCTTGAGACCTGCGGCTTTCCAATTAAACCATCCCAGAGTCATCAAGACGATGCCTGCCAGTAGGGCAATGAATTGCAGGACATTTAGGACCTTGGACCATCGGACATTTTCTGATTTCATGACGATGCCTCCAATCTTCGGTTGATGGGCCGTGGGCGTAGCGGTTCGATCCGTTCGCGACTGTCGCAATCGTTTTGAGTGTTGGTTAATAAAGCTCTCCCGAAAATAGTATTCTACTGCGACCTTCCGAAGGAATCGCCGCCACGACAAAAATTAAATTCTGAATCTCAGATTAGGATTGAAACTTTCTCATTGACAGACGAAGAGCTGACAATCCTCATGCTCATGCCTGTTCAGCCATTGCAACCCGGACAGTGATGCCTCATTCACCTGGGCGTGGTGGTTTTCCGCGACTCTTCTCGCGTTAATAGATGAAGAGTTCGTAGCCAGACGAAGGAGATACGATATGAGTAGCGATCCCACCACGCAGATTCAGGAACTTCTGAACAATTACGCTACAAATCACATCGGCGTGGTTGCCGGAATCATCAGCCCTTCAATTCCCAGCGGAAGCGCGCTGTTGTTTGCCGGTATTGATGATCTCTTGAACACACAACATAATCCTCTAACGCTTGATGGTGATACGATCTTCAAGCTTGCCTCAGTCACTAAAATATTCACTTCAGTGGTCCAGTACAACCTTCATGGCAACTACACCGGCGT
>Ga0134121_10002645_pt1 | contig 15339 bp, 11 predicted proteins | sample KB301_FD_96463 | JGI IMG/M metagenome (GOLD analysis project Ga0134121, IMG submission 96463) | Terrestrial soil microbial communities without Nitrogen fertilizer from Kellogg Biological Station, Michigan, USA - KB3-0-1 | ecosystem: Environmental > Terrestrial > Soil > Unclassified ... | reverse complement strand
TCAGGCTGGTTGCTCCGCAAATTTAGTAACAACCGCGGCCGTATCAGGCTTGCAGCCCTCAAACTTGACTAGATTGCGGAGCAGAATTTGCACTAAGTACATGATCCGACGTATCTCTCCGACTGTTAATACGCAGGTCCCAGGTTCGAGCCCTGGTCGGGGAGCCAATCTATATACGGCCCGCAGCGATGCGGCTGTTTCAATTTCTGGCGGCCATGATTGTGACCGTTGAACGGTAAGCGCCCGCTTACTATCCAATGCGGTCATTGGCGCAGTTCAACTCGAACGGCAGCGTCGTGCCAACAGCCGACATCGGCATTTCTATTGCCGGTATATCCGCTGTTGTCCAGGTTCAACCCGGATTTTGTTTTCCAGTTCCCCTGAGAACTTGAGTCAATTCCCGGACATCCTTCAATTCTTCAAGGCTATCGACGAGTGACACGACGCGCTCTGCGCCAGCCTTCCTAATGACAGGAACCGCGAAGTTCATGAATTTGCGTTCTAGGGACGATCGCGAAAGTGGGCGCTCCGCGTCGCCTTCCGGAACTTCCACGGTCTCGCGCAAAGACTGACCGTCTGCGAAGACAATCTCGATGCTTGCGCCGCGTCCCTTGGGAAGTTTGCTCATGAGCGACTCCCCTGGTTTCACGGAAGTCTTTTCCACGAGCGCCATCACGTCCTTGGCCCGCCAGCGATCTTTCTCGAATTGAGCTACCGTCACATCGCCGTCGAGAAGGGCCATGGCGAGGCAGACGGGAAGGCTATGATCTGCGGTACCCTTTGTCTGCGGCCGGAATTTTGCGGGGTCCGCAACGCGCTCGATTATTCCGGGATAGGTCTCAACCGTGATCGCCCGGATATCCTGTCCCCGGCCCTTGATCTTCGCGGAGAGCGCGGCGCCGGCTTCTGCGACGGCTTGCAACTCAATTTGAATCGGGAAGCGCTTGAAGGCCACCCGGGGCAGCCGATATCGCGCAAGCTCGAGGTCAACGGCGAAACCCTCCTTGGAAGGTTTCATTTTTGACGCCAGCCACTCCAACGTGCCGGAAGGGCCGGTAAAGCCCTGGGCGGCGAGCCGTGTTGCGAAAACACCGTCGGCCGCGGTCGCGGCAAGTCCCATGGCTTTCATCATGCTGATCGCGCCGCTATTGACGACGAAGCTTGTGAAGCCGCGTGCGCCCGAGATTCCGACCGCGTTTGCGATGGCTTCCTTGGGAAGTCCCCAAATCTTGCCCGCAATCAGAGGAATGCCGTAGGCCGCCGCGCACAAGGGGTGAAAACCTCGCTCAATGAAGGAAATAGCGTCATTGACGCGCATGCTCGCCTCGTAGCCTACGACCATCGCCTCGATAAGCTCGCGGCCAGTTCGTCCATTCTCCTCGCAGAGCGCGAGCGCCGTCGGCAAGACTTCGCTTGGATGAAGGGGCTCGGTGCCGATGTAGGTGTCGTTCATGTCGAGGGAGCGAACGAGGACCCCATTGACGAACAGCGCGCCTTCTACGGTAGCGGGTCGCGGATAGCCGATCACGGTGGCTGCATTGCCGTCTCCGAAAGTCTTGCGGATGGTTGTCTCGGCTATATTGGCCGGCTCGGACCCTACGGATCCGAATGCGCATCCGAGCGTGTCGAGAAGAACGCGCTTGGCTGAGGCGATAACGTCCGCGGGCAGAGCTTCATATCGGATGGAAAGTGCAAATTCGGCAAATTTCTGCTCAAGGGTCGCTTTCTGGCCATCGCCGTCGGCGGCAAGCGCTGAACCGACGAAATGATAACCGTCGGACCGGACGCTCCCTAGGAGGAGGCTTGCGGAAACGGCAGTTGCGGTTCGTGTCAGGAAATCACGACGTTTCATGAATCTCTCCGTTATGAAATTGCAGGACGGGACCGATCAGCAAGCGCCGTTTGAAAATCTTGCCCACGACCGAGTGTAGCTTGAACGAAACCGCGATAAGCCTGATGGGGATGAAACTTAGAATCGATGACGGGCGTACCGTCAAGCAATCAGCGTGGCGCGAACGCGAAGCGGTGGAACCCGCAACAACACAATCTGGGCACAAAAGCGAGTACTAAGACGGGCATCCACGCGAAAATATGCTACTGGGGAATCGCCACTGTCGCCTCCTTGGCGGCCGTGGCTTCGCCTGCCTTTGGCAGAAGCGCAATCAATCGGGCACCAAGAGACTCTGTTTCCGCCGGCCTCTGTCGTTTGCCGGGAAAGAGATTGAGTGTCGAAATGAGAGTTCTTCCAGCGTCAGTCGTGGATAGTTTCGCCAGGCTGCCTCCTCCCAAGGATCGACGTTCATGCGCGCCAATGTGGATAGGACGCTGAGCCGCATTCCGCCGGGCTCATCGCAGATCGGTGCAAACAGAAAGTTATCGTATCGAGAAGTGACGTTCAAAGCTGAACCTTGATTGGCCATACCGGGGCCGCCTGCGCTCATAGCCTTTTGAATTCGGTCATCAGTCCCTGCCGTGGCAGCTCTATTCATGGATTTCGGCGATTTGGCAGCGCCGGGAAGTGCTTGACCTTCCGAAGTGATGATCGATCTGGTCAAATTAAAAATAGCGCCCGCTCGACGATTATGTCTGTGCGACGGCGCACACTCGCGCGAGTAGCCATCTGCTCTGACGGCACGGGAGGGGTGAGACCGTCGTGTTCGTGTACGGCGCAGGCACCGATTTGAGGATATGGAACGTTTGCCCGGACGTCCGGTGCAGCGGGGATCGCCCTGGGGGCGGCAATTAAAGCGATAGCCGCGTCGCGGCACCCGTTGCGATGAAGCGCGGTTTGCGGGCGTCGTCGTGTGACGAACTGATGGCCTCAGACATCATCGAGCAAAGCGTTTGTGGTGAGCAGGGATCCGGGTTGCCGCACATTAGACCTGGCCGAGGATCGGGCAGGGTCGGTACGCCCAGGCATTTCGATACGAAAGAGTCCCTAGACCGTCACGCGCCGACAGTGTGGTCGAATTCCCTTGCGGGGCAGGGCGTGCCTTGTGCGGCCGCACGCCGGCAATTACCATTTAAGCACAGAATGGTCGCGGTAGCTGCGCCCCTGCCTGGGTAATACGACACAGCTCCCATTGCGTTCGGCGCAAGGGGTCGGGGGGTCCGTAGGTAGATGGCCGAGGCGATTTCGGACCGACAACATCCATCTCCGGCTCGCATCGTAATGTGACGGTCGCAGGCTAGACTCCACCTTTGCATAAAACCCTTACCGATCTCCTTTCGCGCTGGCTTGCGTCGTCGCCACTGCGCCACCCTTCGTTTCGGCTGTTTTATTTCGGCTCGATCGGGGTGGCGCTTGGGTACACCATGCAGGCAACGATCGCGGCTTGGTTGATGGCGACGCTGACGCCATCGGCGTTCATGGTCGCGCTGGTGCAGACGGCAAGCACCGCTCCGACACTGCTTTTCGGCCTGATTGCCGGAGCCTTGGCCGATATCGCCGACCGGCGAAGGATCATTCTTATCACGCAAATCGTGCTGCTCACGGCTGCGATTGTCCTCGGTGGGTTGACCGTCGCCGGTATCACCGGTCCGGCAGCGCTGCTTGCGCTCACGTTCCTGATCGGTGCCGGCTTTACGTTTTATCTACCCGCACAGCAGGCGAGCGTCAACGACCTGGTATCGCGAGCTGAACTGCCGAGCGCCGTTGCATTGAGCGCGGTCGCATTCAATGTCGCGCGCGCCATCGGGCCAGCGCTCGCTGGCGCGATCGCCGCCTGGGGTGGTTCAGGCACAGCGTTTCTCGCGGGCGCTCTGTTCTTTACCGTGATGATCGTCGCACTGCGCCGATGGAAGGGCCACGAACGCGCCCCGCCCGGTGTCCCGGAGAGGGTGCTTTCAGGCATTCAAAGCGGGCTGAGATACGCCCGACACTCAGCGGCGATGCGATCGCTGATCATCCGCAACCTCAACTTCAGCGTGTGCGCGAGCGCCTTCTGGGCACTTTTGCCCGTCATTGCGCGCGATCAGCTCGGACTCGGCGCCGGCGGCTTTGGATTGCTTTCCGCCGGATTTGGCACGGGCGCTGTCGTCGCTGCCATGGCGATACCTAATCAACTAGGACGTCAATCGTTAAACAAGATCGTGACCTCGGGCGTTTTGCTGTGGACCGTGGCCATCCTACTCGTCGCGGTGACCCACATCACGGCGCTCGGCCTGGTCGGCGCTTGCTGCGCAGGCGTCGCCTGGGTCACGGTCTTTGCAAGCCTTTCGGCCGGCACCCAAAGCACGGCGCCGGCATGGGTCCGAGCCCGTGCGGTGGCCATGAACATTCTTGCCGTCCAGGCCAGCCTGGCCATCGGAAGCGCTATCTGGGGCGCGCTGGCGTCGGCCGTCGGAACGAATATCGCCTTGGGCACGTCCGCTGCTCTCATGGTCGTGCTCCATCTCCTGAATCGCAGCGTCCGTGTTGCGATGGGAACCGAGGCCGATGTCACGCCCGGAGTGCAATTGCCTGACATGGCTATCGCCGTCGAGCCGCTGCCGGACGATGGTCCGGTTCTGATCCAGATTGAATACCAGATAGAGCTCCGGAATCGCAAGCCGTTCCTGCGCGCCATTCATGCCGTCGAAACGATACGGCGCCGCAACGGGGCGACCAGTTGGCGGGTCTTTCGTGATCTTGCCGAAGAGTACCGTTTTGTCGAGCGCTATATCATTGCTTCGTGGGCGGAATATATTCGATTGCGGTCAAGGATGACGATGGGGGATCGAAAGCTACTGGAACACGTTGAACAGTACCAGCGTCCTGGCGCTCCCATCCGGATATCGCGACTCATCGGACTCAATACGCTCGATGATGAATCGGATGTCAGCGACCAAGATTCGGAGCGGCCGTCGAGCTAGGTTCCACCAAGCTGCAAATTGCCGCACTTCGTAAAAAGTCAGAGGTCTTGAGCAAGATCGGTGTGAGTGATGTCGCTGCCAATGGGGGCAGTGGGTCGAAAGGGGTCACCCTCGTTGGTCCGCAAAATTTGGCACCACCGCCCCTGTATTAGGCCTGCAGCCCACGAATTCAAGCCTTGGTGGGCGCTGCGCGCTCGTGCGTGAGCCGCTCGACAATCGTCTCGCGCAACTGACGCTTGAGAATCTTTCCGACCGGGCTCACCGGCAGTTCGCGGAACAATTCGAGCCGCTCAGGCAGCTTGAACGAAGCGATCTGCCTTTCGCGCAGAAACGCGATTAGGTCGGCGAAGGCCAGCGTTTCGCCGGGCAGTGTGACCACGCATGCACAGGCTTTCTCGCCGAAGACGGGGTCGGGCATGCCGACCAGCACGGCGGACTTGACGCTCGGATGTCCGAGGATGAGGCTCTCGATCTCCTCGCAGCTGATCTTTTCGCCACCGCGGTTGATCATGTCCTTGCGCCGACCCTCGGTGTAGACGTAACGGCCGCGGCGCCGGACGACGTCGCCCATACGGTACCAGCCCCCGGGCAGGAAGGCCTCGGCGTTCTTGTCGGGCGCGTTGTAGTAGCCGCGGATCGTGTAGGGGCCACGGGTGACAAGCTCTCCCGCTTCGCCATCGGCCACTTCGCCACCGGCGTCGTCGATGACCATGATCTCGTCCTCGTCGCATACCGGGGCGCCCGAACTTTCGAGCAGCAGCTCGTCCGGATCGTCGAGATGAGTCATGTTAATGAGACCCTCGGCCGTACCGTAGATTTCCTGCGGCGTGCAGCTGAGTTGCTGTCGGAGGCGGCGCCGCAACTCCGGCGCAAGGCGCGCGCCGCCGTTCTGCACGACCGCGAGCGATGACAGATCGTATGCTGATAGCACTTCGGAGTTCAGCCACGTCGTGATTAACGGCACGACCGCGGCGATCACCGTGACCCGCTCCCGCTGCACCAGTGAGAAGACTTCGTCGACGCCCGTGCCGGGTGCGATCACTACCGTACCGCCATAGTAGAACGTACCCAGCATACCCGGCGATGCCAGGTTGTAGTTATGACCCAGCGGCAGGATGGCCATGAACACCGTACGGTTGGTGAAGCCCGCTGCGGCGCCGCACAGGCGTGCGTTGAGCACGTAATCGTCGTGTGTGCGCGGGATCAGCTTCGAAAGCGACGTGGTACCGCCCGATAGAAGCATCGTCGATACGTCGGCCGGCCGAGGCCCATTCACAGGAGGCCGGCGCATCAGGCAGGCTGGCCAGCGCCAATTGGCCCGGGGCCGGTTCGCCGGCCACGAGCACGTGCTTCAGCTCGGGGAACTCGGCCTGCATTTCCCGAGCCATGACCCGGAAATCAAAGCCACCCACGACATCGGGTATCAGATAGACCGTTGCCCCGGATGCGCGCAGGAAGTGCCGCACCTCGGCTTGGCGGTGCGCGCGCAGGGCCATCACCGGAATGACTCCGATCATGTTGACGGCGAGGTAGCTGACGACGAACTCGATGGTGTTCGGCAACTGCATCAGCACGAGATCGCCGGGCCGAAGGCCAAGACCGGCGAGGCGGGCGGCGCGGTCCCTCGAGCGCGCGAGCAGTTCACTGTAGGTCAGACGCTGCTCCCCTTGCACCAGGGCGAGCTTATCCGGCGAGCGACGCGCAGTGCGCTCGAACATCTCACCGATGGTCAACCCTTCCCACAGTCCGCTCGCGCGGTAGTGCGCTGCGATGTCGTCCGGCCAGCCGACAAAGCTTTCCATGGCACTCGTCTCCCGTGCTCTCAGCGTACAGCGGATCAAAGCACTTCGTGGATTCCCTGCTTGCGCCGCAAATTGATCTCGATCGGCTTCCTTCAGGCAAGGACTTCCGGATGCAACGCCTCATAGGCCGCCGCCAGCTTCGGATCCCGGCGCCTGACTTCAGCGTGATCGACGCGACCGGTGCGCGTCATGTAACTGTGGGCGAACTCCACCGGCGTGAGCGCCCGGACGAGACGGTCCATGTCCTCATACCAGCGCAGGCTCGCGTTCGCCGCTTCCCAGATCTTCCTCATCGGCGGCAGGCGCTCTTGCTGGAACAATGCTAGCGCACCGGGGACGTCCTTCGCCCCGACTTCCCTGAAGGCCTTGAACAATGCGACGGAATCCTCCATCGCTAAGCGCGTGCCCGAGCCGATCGAGAAGTGCGCCGTGCGCAACGCGTCGCCCAGCAGCACGACATTGTCGAAGCTCCAGCGCTCGTTCCAGATCGCCGGGAAATTGCGCCACTGCGAATTGTTCGAGATGATCCGATGCCCATCCAAGTCCTTCGCGAAGACTCGCTCGCAGTGGCGGATCGTGTCGTCCGGGTTCATGGACTCGAAGCCTGCGCGGTGCCAAGTGGCGGCTTCGACCTCGACCAAGAACGTGCTGCGGTCGGGATGGTAACGGTAGTGATGAGCGCAGAACACGCCGAGGTCCGTCTCGCGAAACGTTAGCGTCAAGCTGTCGAAGGCCTTGGTGCTGCCGTACCAGATGAATTTGTTCTGGCGCCAGTCGGTCGTGGTGCCGAACCTGTCCTCGTTCTCGCTGCGGATCCACGAAAATGCTCCGTTCGCCCCGACGACGAGATCGGCTTCGCCCAACTGTCCCAGCGTGGTGACCTCGGCGCCGAAATGCAGCTTCACGCCGAGCCGCTCGACATAGCCGTACAGCAGCGTCAGCAATTCGAGGCGGCCGATTGAAGCGAAGCCGTTGCCGGCGATCGGAATCGCCGTGTCGTTATGGACGATGGTGATGTCTGGCCAGTTTTCCAGATGCGGCGTCAGGTACTGGTACAGCGCCTCGTCGTCGGCCCGCAGGAACTCGAGCGCGCGGTCGGAGAACACCACGCCGAAGCCCCAGGTCGCGTCGCGCGGGTTGCGATCGAAGATCGCGATATCGTGCGACTGGTCAAGGCGCTTCATCAGTGCCGCGAAGTACAAGCCAGCCGGGCCCGCACCTAGGATCCGGATCTTCATCGTTCGGTCAGCCTTATCGACAAAGTGACGAGTGTTCCGGCTCTTGGCCGCTCTCGGCCTGACTATCGACGTTGCCGTTCTACCCGTTACTGTCTGTCCTGCGCTGCAGAAGGGGAGGTCCGCGGCCTGCGCCGGACTGGACAGGCCCGCTTGTTAGTCCGCGTAGCCCGGTGACTCGCGATCAAGTACTCGCATCATAGCCTCGAAATACAAACGCTCACGTTCGGCGCGGGAATGCCGGTCGTTCCCTGATGGCGCTTGGAGCCGTCTCACGACGTCGTCCGACAATACTTCGATCGGCCGGCCCGTGGATAGCGCCAACACCTGCGTGCGACAAACACGCTCGAGTTTGTAGAGTCGCTTGTAGGCCTGCCCAATGTTGTCGCCGGTGGCGATCACGCCGTGGTTTTTCATGAAAAGGATCTGCTTGTCGCCGATCACGCCAGCTAAGCGTTCGCCTTCCTCCAGCGAATCAGCGGTACCGGAATAGTCATCATCATAGGCGATGTGGCCGTGGAAAAAAGCCGCAGTCTGGTTGGCGGGCAACAGGCGATTGTCCTTCAGCATGTTGAGCGCGAGCGCCCAGGGCTGATGCGTGTGAAGCACGACCCGAACGTCGCAGATACGGTGGATTGGCGCATGTATGCACTGCGCCGACAGTTCGACCGCGCCTTCGCCCTCGAGCGTCGTGCCAGATTCGTCGAAAACGATCATGGCGCTCGCTCGGGCTTCCGACCAATGGAGGCCGAAGGGCAAGATGAGGTACCGGTCGTCCTGTCCGGGTACGGTCACTGTGAAATGGTTGTCGATCCCTTCCTCCAGCTCGTGCAGCACGGCCAGGCGATGGGCAGCGGCCAGCTGGGTCTTCGCTTGCGCGATCGCATCGATGGCGTGCGCGGAAGTCAACGGGTGAACGGACATGATGGGTCCTCGAGAACGCTTTCCGGGCGAAGTATACCGAGGATAGTGTCACAGGTGGCCCCCGCCGGCGCTGCAATCCACGGCGCTAGCGACGGCGGCGAGGGTAGGTCACCCTCTGATAGGCCGCAGCTCGGCGTAGCTCACGACAGCAGATTATTTCCGGTTTCGGTCGTCTTGGTCCGAAGCAGCTGAAGCGAGCTCGGCGCGCTTTTTGGTCAAGACTTCGAGCTGCGCTTCCTGTTCGGCGATGCGTCGGGAAACCAGTTCGTCGTCTGCGCTGCCCGAGTAGCCTGCGGCCTGCTCGACGAGCTGGCGAAGGTTTTCGCGCACCGTCGAAATGCGTTTATCGATTTCCTCGAGACTCCCCGGAATGTCCGGCATGGCTCACCTTTCTCGTGACAAGGCTTCATCAGTGTCGTGAGCCGTCGCAATTCCTGCTTTGCTCCGCAAAACTAGGATAGCAGCGACTGGTATCAGGGTTACGAGCCACGACAGGCGTTATTTCTTGCCTCTGCTATTCGACCAGCCTCGCAAAGCGTCCAGTGTCTTTTCCACGTGCTTGGTTGGATTCAAGCTCATATATTGGAAAACGACAGTGCCATTGGGAGCGATCACGTAGGAAATGCGGTTGGCGTATTCGGGCCTCGTCTGCATGACAGCGTCGAAGGACTTCATGATCGCCTGCGTCTTGTCGGAGGCAACGGGAAACTTGCTCTGACAGACCTGGACGGAAAATTTGGTTAATGTTTCGATGTCGTCTCCGGAGACGCCGATTACCGACGCACCGAGCGCCTTGAACTCTTCCGTCGCATCGGCGAAATAGTGCGCTTCGATGGAGCAACCTTCGGAATATGCAGCGGGAAAGAAGTAGAGAACGACCGGTCCCTTCTTCAGTGATTCGGCCAGCGAGAAGTTGTAGACTGTTCCCCCCAGCGCCGCCTGCGTGACGAAAGCGGGCGCAGCCTCGCCGATGTCCAGCGCGGCGCTTGCGGGGAGCGAAGTGCCCAGCAAGGCAAGCGCGCAACCGAGACAACGTAACATGGCTCCCTCCATCGGAACTGCAGCATTCATTGTATCGCGGCTTCGCGGCTCCGTAGCGTTGCTGGTGTCGGTTTTGCTGTCTGCTTGTGGCGCGCTGCCCATACAGGTCGACCGGCCGTATTCACCGGCACTGCAACCATCCACCGAGAGCCCGCTGGTCCGGATCGCAGAGGACTCAAGCCCCGGGCCGACACTGACGGGGTTTCGGCTCATGCCGCTTGGTTTCTACTCGCTCGATGCCAGGATCCAGCTTGCCCGCAGGGCTCGCCACTCGCTCGACGTCCAGTACTATCTGATTCAAAACGATCGCACCGGACGCCTGCTGATGCGCAACTTGCGTGACGCCGCATTGCGCGGCGTGCGAGTGCGACTGCTGGTGGACGACCTTTACACGGCAGGTGGCGACCCGATGTTTCGCGGACTGGCGGCGTTTCCGAACGTCGAGGTACGCCTGTTCAATCCGTTTTGCTGCGCACGACAGAGCATCCCCAGCAAATACGTCGCGTCGATCGGCGATTTCACACGGCTCAATCACCGGATGCACAACAAGCTCTATATCGCCGACGGCGCGGTCGCGGTCATGGGCGGACGCAACATCGCAGATGAATACTTTACGCGCAGCGCGACGGCCAACTTCGTCGACATGGACGTATTCCTCGTGGGTCCCGTCGTTCGTCAGCTCGCCGGCATCTTCGACGCTTATTGGAACAGCCCGCAGGTCTATCCGGTGGAAGCCATCCTCGGCGAATCCGCAGACCGCGAAGAGGCGCGGCGCGACTTCGACCATCTGGTCGACGACGGGGAGCAAATGATGTCGGTCACCGTGCCACCGTTCGATATCCTCGGTTATGGCCCGATAAGCGACGATCTCGATTCGGGACGTCTCGGGCTTGTTTGGGGTACCGCGACCGCGTTTGCCGACCAGCCCGCCAAAGTCATGGCGACGTCGGCCGAAACGGCGCGATCGATGAGCGCACAGATGAATGTCATGGATCGGGTCATCGAAGCGAAGAGCGATGTCGTCATTTCGTCCCCGTACTTCATTCCGGGGTCGAGGGGCGTGCAGGAATTCGGCGACCTGATAAAACGCAATGTCAAAGTCGCGATCCTCACCAATTCGTTTGCGGCCAACGACGAGCCCCTGGCACATGCGGGATACGCGCGTTACCGCGTCGAATTGCTGCACACCGGGATCGACATCTATGAGCTGAGCCCTACGCGTATCCAGCACAACGAACGGCTCATGCTTCCCGGCGCATCGCTCGGCCGTCTGCACGCCAAGACGGCAGTGATCGATCAATCGGCCGTTTATATCGGATCGGTGAATCTCGACCCGAGATCCGCGAGCTTGAACACCGAGCTTGGACTCTTCGCCAGGTGTCCGGAACTTGCGAAGGAAGTCATCCGCGTCATCAACATCAGCAAGCTGCAGAGCTCATACCGACTGCGATTTGCCCCTGATGGCCGGAGCCTGGAATGGCTGGCGACGGATGATCAGGGAGATGTCGTGCTTTCCCAGGAGCCAGAGGTCACACCGTTGATGCGCCTTCAGCAAATGCTGGCTGCGCCTTTCGTGCCCGAACAACTGCTGTAGCGTAACTACCGCCAACTAGTATCATTTGCTTAATGTCGCTCAATCTCTTCAGCCGCTTGATGCCCGCCGAGGTGGCCTTTACGCCACTGTTTTGCCAGCAAGCGCAGTGTATTGTCCAGGCGGCGGAGCAATTGCGACAGATGATTGGCGAGGACGTTCCCGCCGAGCAGCGTGTCGCCATCATTCGCGAAATCGAGATGGCAGCCGATACCGTGGCGAGAAAAATTTTCATTGGCGCCAACCGCACTTTCAACGCCCCGATCGACCGCGAGGACATCCTTGAGCTCGCACATTTACTCGACGACTGCGTAGATCTCATCGAGGATACGGCCAAGGGAATCCAGCGCTATGGGGTGCGCGGATTTCCTGCAGAGATGCGAGCGATGGCCGACGCAGTGGTCGAGGCCGCGTCGGTGCTGCAGAAGGTCATGCCCTCACTGGATTCGATTGCGAAGGACCACAAGACCATCTCTGAACTATGTGAGCAGGTCGGCCAGATTGAAGGGCGCGCCGATGCGTCGTTCGATCTTGGGCTGACGTATCTGCGGGCGCAGCTGCAGGCAGGCCAAGTCGACACGATTGGCTATATCGACCGGAAGGAACTGTACGAGCTCATTGAGAACGTGGTTGACAAATGTGACGACGTCGCCAACGCCATCCAATCTATCACCGCCAAGCACGCCTAGCATTCCCATCGCTAGTCCGGGCACCATGACATGGATCCTAACGCGCTCGGAATTCCTATACTCGTCGCATTGATCGCCGTTGCGCTGCTGTTCGACTTCCTGAACGGCCTTCACGACGCAGCCAACTCGATCGCCACAGTCGTCGCGACGCGCGTCCTGCGCCCACAAACGGCGGTAATCTGGGCCGCATTCTTCAATTTCGTCGCATTCGCGGTTTTCGGCCTGCATGTGGCGCGAACGGTAGGAACGGGCATCGTGAGCGCCGGGGTGGTGGACGGAACCGTCATTTTCGGAGCATTGATCGGCGCTATCGTCTGGAACATCGTGACCTGGAAAGTGGGCATTCCGTCCAGCAGTAGTCACGCGCTGATCGGGGGCTTGACCGGGGCAGCCGTCGCCAAGGCAGGGCTCGCCGCCGTTGTCTACGGCGGATTGGCAATCACGGCGCTCGGCATCGTGCTCTCTCCACTGCTGGGCTTCGTCCTCGCGCAGCTATTGGTGGTCATCGTGCACTGGGCAAGCAGAAACTCGGCCCCGTTTACCGTCGATCGCCGATTCCGTGTGTTGCAACTCGTTTCGGCGGCGATGTATTCGCTCGGCCATGGTGGCAACGATGCGCAGAAGACGATGGGCATCATCGCGGTGCTGCTCTTTTCGCAAGGCATCCTCGGAAACGAGTTCCACGTTCCTTTTTGGGTGGTGCTCAGCTGTCAGGCCGCCATGGGACTTGGAACCTTGCTGGGGGGTTGGCGGATCGTCCGTACGATGGGTTCGCGCATCACCCAGTTGAAGCCGATTCAGGGGTTCTGCGCCGAAACCGGCGGTGCGCTCACATTGTTCCTTGCCACTGCATTGGGGGTGCCGGTGTCCACCACGCATACGATTACCGGCGCCATCGTGGGCGTCGGTGCGGCCCGCCGGGCGGCAGCCGTGCGCTGGCCCGTTGCGCAGCGGATCGTGATCGCGTGGGTTCTGACGCTTCCGGCGGCAGGGTTCATCGGTGCCTTGGTCTTTAGGGCGGTCAGCTATTTCTGATGCATTCCCAGCCTCGGGTCGCCAAACGATCTGACCTGGGCGAGTCTCTATACGCGCATTGGCGGCTGCTTCTGTGCTCGTCCATAAACAAGTGGCCAGTGGTGCGTGCACCAACGCACAGACGATGCGACGTAGCGATGCTGAAATGCACTTCTCATCCTTGCGTCAGTGCTAGGACTAACGACGTTACGGAGATTCTCCTCGCGCACATTCGCTAGATGAGACGCTTGGCGCGCCTCACACGCCGAGCTGACAGTTGCGCACTTTCCAGTTCCACGATAACCGGTGCGCTTTGCGTGCTACAACATAAGGGAGATTTGGACGTCGGTTCGGAGCAGTTTGTAAGCTGCGCAACGAACGGCGTAGAGCTGACTTATATAACAACGAGGTTTACCGGCCTGCCGATGCGGGGCAACGGTACGGGGCGCACGATATTGTGGCGCGGGGAATCGGCTAGCTTCATTCTCGATAATCTGTAATACGAGAATTCGGCGGCAACCCTTTGCGCGTTCCCGATGCGGGTTTCGCACCGCGGAAAGCTACGGTGGAGTGCCTGCGCTCGCGTTGCTCCGCAAACATGATGAACACTGTGCCAGTATTTGGCCTGCGCCCAGCGAATTTGACTTAATGGCGCAGCAGAATTTAGACTAAGTACGTGATTAGATGTATACCTCCGACAGCCGGTTAATCCGCAGGTCCCAGGTTCGAGCCCTGGTCGGGGAGCCACTAAATCAATCGGTTAGACGAGCCGGCTGCTGAAAATGGAGCAGTTGGGTCTATTGGCGTGCGATCGCCTTCGCTCGCAGCAGTTTTTTCGCACTGCTGGCGCTTGCAGCACGATCAATATCAGTTTTGATGGTCCAGCGCGGTCTGGCAAGCAGAGCCTGTACGTCAAGCGGATTGCTCGTGCAAAAAGGATCGAACCCGCCATGACGCGTGGATCCTCCACCGCAATCGGACACACACGCAGATCTACTTCGCGTCGAGCTGACGCTCCACTGCTGGAGAAGGCAACAATGAAGCCCACCATTCGACTTTGGATGATCGCCGGAGCGAGTGTTGTCGTGCTCGCGAGCGCTGCAGATGCGCGGGCGCAGGATATTCCACCGCCGACAGGCAAGAAAATCGATTACTCGCCATACCCGGCAAAAGACTTCCCGAACCGCGTTTACTTCGGGGACACCCATCTGCACACGTCTTATTCGACGGACGCGGGAATGATCGGAAATACCTTGGGGCCGGAAGAAGCGTATCGCTTCGCGCGCGGAGAAGAAGTGAAGTCCAGCACCGGCCTTCCCGCGAAATTGCAGCGGCCCCTCGACTTCCTGGTCGTTGCCGATCACTCGGAGAACCTCGGCCTGGCGCCGCAAATTGTCAATTCGGACCCTGAGTTGCTGAAATCCGACTGGGGTCGCAAGGTGTATGACCTGGTCAAGGCGGGCAAGGGGCTTGAAGCCTTCAACGAGTGGGTCAAGCGCCTGAATGCGCGCGACGATCCGTTCAAAGGCAACGAGGCTGTCACGCGCAAGATGTGGGAGCAGGAAACGGCGGCGGCGGAAAAGTACAACGAGCCGGGTCGGTTCACCGCCTTCATCGGCTTTGAATGGACCTCGACTCCGGACGGCAACAATCTTCATCGCAATGTGATTTTCCGCGGCAACAAGGCGCAGGCCGACAAGATTATTCCGATCTCCCAGTACGACACCGTTGACCCCGAGGTCCTGTGGCAGTGGATGAGCGACGCGGAGAAAAAGACCGGCACACGGCTGCTGGCGATCCCGCACAACGGCAATCTTTCCATGGGCCTCATGTTCGATGACGTGACGCTGACTAGCAAGAAGCCGATCGACCGCGACTACGCGGAGCGCAGGATGCGGTGGGAGCCGCTGTACGAAACGACACAGATGAAGGGCGACGGCGAGACACACCCGGCGCTTTCGCCCAACGACGAGTTCGCCAACTTCGAGCGCTGGGACAAGAGCAGTTTCGGGCTCGAGATTCATACGCCGGCTATGCTGCCGCGCGAATATACGCGCGAAGCCTTTAAGCGTGGATTGAGCTACGAGCAGAAACTAGGAGTGAATCCGTTCAAGTTCGGCATCGTCGGCTCAACCGACTCCCACACCTCGCTCGCGACCACCCAGGAAGACAACTTCTTCGGCAAGGTC
>Ga0134121_10002643_pt1 | contig 15343 bp, 16 predicted proteins | sample KB301_FD_96463 | JGI IMG/M metagenome (GOLD analysis project Ga0134121, IMG submission 96463) | Terrestrial soil microbial communities without Nitrogen fertilizer from Kellogg Biological Station, Michigan, USA - KB3-0-1 | ecosystem: Environmental > Terrestrial > Soil > Unclassified ... | reverse complement strand
GACAATGTGGACGCGACTGTCACTGTCACATGTCTTCCTGCTTCGGGATCTACGTTTGCGATCGGGCAGACAAAAGTCTTGTGTGACGCCACTGATTCGAGCGGCAACAAGGCAGTCCAGACTTCCTTTACCGTCACGGTCAATGACGTGATCAGTCCGGTGATAAGCAATGTCCAGGTCGTGGTCGAAAACAGCTCTCAGGTCAAAATCTCATGGCATACCGATGAGGCGGCAAACGGGGAAGTATTTTATTCACAAACCACTCCGGTTGATGTAAATACTTCCGCTTCAGTTTCCAACGCTTCTCTGGTCACAGATCATTTATTCGAAATATCTGGTCTGACGGCTAACACTACCTATCACTTCCTGATAGAGTCTAGCGATGTCGGAGGCAAGACTAGTGCAACAACTGAATCTAGTTTCACGACTAATCCTTAAAGCTTCATTTATTCCTTCTCCTTTGGAGGGGGAGTAGGTGAAAAATTAACACGACCCATAAATCCTCACCCAACAAACGAAAACCACCGGTTGCTCGTAAAAAATAAGGGCAGCAGGTGGTTTAGTTTTTGCGCTTAGAATAGTCGGACGGACTGTAAAATAGTTCCAATGAGAGAATCAATATCAAAAACTCCCCGTTCCTTTTCGCAGGCAGTTTTTTGGGGATCTTCGTAATTTGCGCACTGTACCGCGCGTAGAGTGAATGTAAAGAACAAAACTTTATTTTGCAGCTCTGTCGCATAGGCGTACTCCGTATATATGCTTCCGGCCGCGCCCTCGGCGATTTTTGTCACGCAATAATTTTTCCCGTTGATTATTTCTTTTAATGTCTGTCCAGCTCTGGCAGTTTCTTTCCCACCATTAGTACAGCTAAATGGCCCTTTTTGAATCTGCACCTTGGGCGGCCAGTCGACTGTGCTGATATATTTGGTATTTATATTTTCCGGATATTTGAATGTGAAGCCTTTGGTCGGATCAGAAAATGTTTTCCATCCGCTTGTGAGCTTTGCTTGCTGTAAATCAACCTCGGAGGAAATAATTTTATCTACCAGCTTCGGCACCCATATTTTCTGGGTCCCCAGCAAAGCAATCCCAATGAGTATTAAAACAAAAAGTAATATTCTTATCTTTTTCATATTTTTTAGTATCAAAATAATTTATTGATGAACGATATGTAAACGAATGAAGAGTAAAATTATAAAGATGACTACGAAACAGGCGAAAAACCCCACCACTTTACCAAAGAAAGCGATAGCTTCTTGCTTTTTATTTTCCATCATCAGCTGTAATGGTTCGGACAAAAATAAAAATCCCATGACTGCGGCTGACAAGACAAACAGGCCCAGCATAACCATCGGAATAATTATAGTTTTGCCCTGCAAACTAGAAATCCCATTGTTTATTAACAAAACTATGAAAATAATATATAAGGCTGCCGCCAGTGCATTTACGAATGGTTTTTTCATATTTATATTATAGCAGATCTACGAATTAGATATGGTGCAAAATTACCTACCGCTCAGCCGCTCAGCGCAGAAATATTTTAAGAAACTACTCCTGCTTTGAGCGGGCTGCTCGGCTCGTAGGTGGCGAAAATGATGCCGGTTGTTGATATTTGGGAATCAACCATTTTGAAATTTTCTGCTTGAGTTCCTTCCGCAAAAAGCCGCTTGCCTTTGCCTATTGTGATCGGGTATATCAATATATTCATCTGATCGATCAAATGGTGTTTGAGCAATGTCTGAACGAGGTTCCCGCTACCCCAGACCCACAAATCCGGACCATCCTCTTCTTTTAGTTTCTTGATCTGGGCCACCACATCACCGGTCACGCAGAATGAGTTGCTCCACGAGGGCTCAAAATATTTATGCGACACGACATATTTCTTTGTCCTGTTAAATGGACCTGCCACCTCGAGGTCTGTCTTTGCCGAGGGCCAGAAGGCGGCAAAGATATCATAAGTGGTCTTGCCGAGCAGAAGCTCGAACGGAATGCTAAAGAACCCGCCGATAATGGAATTCATCTTGTTGTCGGAAGGAAAAGATCTCTGCCAGCCGCCATACTTAAAACCGCCGGAAGTATCTTCTTTTGGCCCACCCGGAGCCTGCATGACACCATCTAATGTCACAAAAGTTGTCGTAATTATTTTTCTCATCCTTTTATTATAACAAATTTATTTGTCAGCCGCAGGCACTGACGACCGAAAGAGGGAAGGGCTGCGGGACTTGGAATCGAACCAAAATTTTCGCTTTCAGAGAGCGACGTCCTACCTTTAGACGATCCCGCAATATACGCTATTTACTTTTACAGGATAGCTCAAAAAGGCTCATTTTACAAGAAAATTTCTTGACCCATTGTTTCTAATATTTGCTATACTGTTACTGTCATGAAAAAGAAAATTACGTGGCTACTCATAATTCTTTCCTTTATTCTGGTCCTTTCTTCCTTTCTGTTTCCAAAATTTTTTGGCGGTGTCTCTTATAAAAGGAGTGACCAAGATATGAAAAAAGTAGAGGCTAGTGTGCCCACGATTCCGCCGCTTGACACTGTGGCCTACGATAAAAAACTAGAAGACATAGCCAACAATCCGCCGGACCCTATTGTTTTTCAAACAGTCAAGACCGTTACAAAAGATAAAGATGGCAAGTCCATTAGCAAAATTACCAAAGTACCCGTCTCTCCACAGCCCATCATATCGCATCTCTGGCCGGTCAAAAATGTCTATCCCAATGCCGGAGCAATACTACCTTTCAGCCGGATTGTCGCCTATTACGGCAATCTGTATTCGACCAAGATGGGAGTCTTGGGGCAGTACCCGACAGATGAAATGTTACAGAGGCTTGAAGCTGAAGTGAAAAAATGGGAAACGGCCGACCCTGCCACGCCGGTCATCCCGGCTCTGCACTACATCGCGGTGGTGGCTCAGGGCAGGCCGGGAGATGACGGCAAGTATAGAGTTCGGATGCCGGACTCGGAGATAGATAAAGTCTTAGCTATCGCAGCGAAAATAAATGCCATTGTTTTTCTGGATGTTCAGGTCGGATTTTCAAACTTGCAGACCGAAGTTCCTCTGCTAGAAAAATATTTGAAATTGCCAAATGTGCATTTGGGCGTGGACCCAGAATTTTCCATGAAAACCGGCATTCGTCCGGGCAAGATCGTCGGCACGCTTGATGCCACGGATATAAATTTTACGGCAAATTATTTGGCAAAAATTGCCAGAGAGAACAACCTCACCCCAAAAATTCTGGTAGTGCATCGCTACACACAAAAGATGCTCACCAATTATCAGGAAATAAAACCTCTGCCAGAAGTGCAAATAATTATAAATATGGATGGCTGGGGAGTAATGGCCAAAAAAATAGGTACTTACACGCACTTTATTTACCCCGAGCCGGTGCAATTTACCGGCTTTAAATTGTTTTACAAGAATGATGTTCTTACTCCCGGCACCGTCTTAATGACTCCAAGTGATGTGCTCAAACTAAGCCCGCAGCCCATATACATACAATATCAATAATAATGGGGAATGAAAATAGCTTGTTTTTAGCCCTTGTTTGTTGATATAATAAACGACAAATATGAAGAACAAATATATCACTATAGTCGCTTTAATCGCCTTGGTATTGGGAGCGGTGCTGGTTTTCGGAATAAGCAAGAAAGCCGAGGCGCCGGTATCACAAACGCCGAGCGGAGAGACAGGGACCATCTGTACGATGGAGGCCAAGCTTTGTCCGGATGGGAGTTATGTAAGCCGGAGTGGGCCCCAGTGCCAATTTGCGGCTTGTCCAGAAACCCCAGTCAAGAAAATAGCAGTTAAGGAATTTACTGTCACCGGAGAGAACTTTTCTTTTACGCCGTCTTTGATCACAGTCAAAAAAGGGGACAGAGTTAGAATAATTTTTAAGAACGCAAATGGATTGCACAATCTGATAATTGATGAATTTAATGTTGCCACAAAAACTATCCAAGGCGGAAATCAAGATACGGTGGAATTTACCGCTGACAAAACTGGCAGTTTCCAATATTACTGTTCGGTCGGCACCCACAGGGCGATGGGTATGTGGGGTACTTTAAAGGTTGAATAATATGGATCCTCAAAAAGAAAAAAAGACTTGGCGTGAAGTGAAGTACAGTGAAAAATTCAGAAACGCATTCCGGGGTCTGTCTATTGTTGGTCAAACGACAAAGCATTTATTTATACACATATCGGCCGCCCTACTAGCAGTAGTCTGTGGGCTTTATTTTAGGGTTTCAAGCTATGAATGGATCGCGCTGATTTTCGCCATTGGTTTTGTTTTTGTCACCGAAGCGTTGAATACAGCCATTGAGATAGATATAGACCTAACCTCTCCTGAGTATCATCCCTATGCCAGAGACACTAAGGATGTAGCCGCCGCCGCCGTCTTGCTGTCTGTTTTTGTCGCCATCATCGTCGGGTTGATTATTTTTTTACCAAAATTTATGGTATAGTTCATATATGGATAACAATGTAAAAATATTCCTTTCCGTCATCAGTATTTTGATTTTAGGAGTGATAGCTACAGTGATAATCCGGTCAGGCGGCAGCAGCGCATCTATCGCTCCCGGCAAGTACGATGCCTTTGCGCAGTGTCTAAAGGACAAGGGCGCTACTTTTTATGGAGCTTTTTGGTGTCCGCACTGCCAAGCCCAGAAAAAACTATTTGGAAGTTCCGTAAAATTATTACCCTATGTTGAATGTTCCACCCCCGATGGATCGGGGCAGACAAAGATCTGCATAGATAAAAAAATAGAAAGCTATCCGACCTGGGAACTCGCCGATGGCACACGTCTTCCGATAGAAAATCCGGCTGGAGTAACCCTGCAGACATTGGCGGCCAAGACCGGCTGTGTTCTGCCCCAATAAATATTTATGACTCATTCGACAAACTCGGGGTCCTGGTGATAAAATAAAGCCATGAATGCGGAAGCTGTACATTATCTAAATGTCTTTCTCGGATTAGGAGCGATCGCTCTGCAGATTTTTTCTGTGGTTGCCCTATTTCTGCTTTTCTTTCGCCCCGGGGGCGGGGGCAGGAATGCTTATTTAGATTTTATTGATAAACATTTTTTAATTTTGAGTTTTTTAATTTCCTTATTTGCTTCAGTCTTCCCATTGGTCTACTCCGAGATTATTCATTTTCTACCATGCTATCTGTGCTGGTGGCAGAGAGTTTTTCTCTTTCCAACTCTGTTTCTTTTTGGTACCGCCCTCTGGGATAAAGACAGAAGGGTGGTCAGGTATGCCGCCTCCCTGCTCTCCGCCGGTTTTCTAATATCTATTTACCATAATTTCTTTTATTATTTTGGAGAAACCTCGTCCGCGCCATGTGATGCCTCCGGCGTGTCTTGCTATCAGCACTTGGTCAGCGAATTTGGCGGATATATTTCTATTCCGATGCTGGCGCTGACATCCTTTTTTGCTCTTTTGACTATTCTGGCTGTTGCGCATTTTTATAAGAAAAATAAAATGATATGAAAAAATACATCAGCATTGTTATAGTGGTAGTTGTAATCTTTTTGGGCATTTGGCTTTCTACCCAAAACAAAAACAAAGAAGAAAATATTATTAGCTCAAATAATCAGCCTGCCTTGACGCCAAACTCTGGCGAGGCAAAAGAAAAAGTCATGCAAGCTACAATACATACAAATAAAGGAGACATCGCGATTGAATTTTTTGATAAACAAGCGCCCAATACTGTGGCTAATTTTATAAAGCTTGCCAAGTCTGGTTTTTATAGCGGAGTTAAATTTCATCGAGTGATCAAAGGTTTTATGATTCAAGGGGGGGATCCTTTGACCAAAGATGATTCGAAAATGAATCTGTGGGGCACCGGAGGGCCGGGATACGCATTTCCCGATGAGATAGACGCCAAGTCCGACCTCTACACCAAGATCGGATATGCCAAGGGAATAGTCGCCATGGCCAATAGCGGTCCGAATACAAACGGCAGCCAATTTTTCATAATGACCGAAAATTATCCCTTGCCCCCGCTTTACACAATCTTCGGCAAAGTGCTCTCTGGCCAAGATGTGGTAGATAAAATAGCCAATGTTCCGACAGCTCCGGGCGACAGGCCGATCAGCCCGGTAGTCATAAATAGCATTTCTTTGAAGTGACCAGTGAGTTTAAATCAATAAATTGGTATAATGTTTGAAGTCGTTTATTTATTAGTAATATTAAAAAAAATTTATGAATCAAAGAAGAGTGGGTTTGGTCTTGGGTTCGTTTGCCGGTCTAGTTCATTTAATCTGGGGAGTTTTAATTGCTTTGGGTTTTGCTCAGCCATTACTTGATTTTATTTATCGGATGCATTCTCTTAATAACCCCTTTACTGTCGGGTCTTTTGATTTGATGCGTTCGCTTGGCCTAGTCATTGTAACTTTTCTAGTCGGCTATGTTGTCGGTTATGCTTTTGCTCACCTTTGGAATAAGCTACATAAATAGAGTTATTAATAACTTAACATAAAACTATGATTTATTTATTCCTTTTAGGAAGAATATTATTAGGAGGGTATTTTATAATGAGCGGTTTCAATCATTTTAAAAATCTCGGCATGCTCACCGGCTATGCGCAATCCAAAGGTGTGCCAATGCCCAAGCAGGCCGTGCTTGTGACTGGCGCGATGATGTTTTTGGGAGGCTTGGGAATACTTTTAGGCGTTTATGTGCAACTTTCTGTTCTTTTGATTTCATTATTCTTGATTGGCACCCTTCTAAAGATGCATAGATATTGGGAAGTTGCTGACCCGATGGCTAGAATGGGAGACGAAATAAATTTCAAGAAAAATGTCGCTCTTATAGGAGCGCTACTGATGCTGCTCGCTATTCCGCTACCTTGGGCTATGTCCTTAATGTTGTAAAATAAACAAAAGCTTTATATTGTTTTTTAAAAATCGCAAAAACAGTCTATAGAATGCCCGCATAATTTTCTGCTGAAAATTTGCTTAGACTTCGGCCCGTCGGCCTCCGTATGACATTCTACAGACTGTTTTTGCTTTAATTACTATTCTTCTCCCTTTTTATCGTCTCTCCTTTCTTCCTTTTTGTGTCCGTGAGCATCAACTTCATAAGAAGTGTTTTGTTGCTCGAAAAAGTTAACAAGTTCGAATACATCAGTCGCCGTGGACATCCATTTAGCTGGGTTGGTCACATTGAAATGCGGTTCCAATCCGAGCTCTTCTAGTCTGCGGTCGGCTACGTACTGGACGTATTGATTGACGTAGTCTGCGTTCAGTCCCAGAATGCCTTTTGGGAACATGTCTTTGTTGTAGTTTACTTCCAAATTGACTCCGTCAATTATTATTTTTCTGATCTCCTCCGCAAATTCTGCCGTTAGAAGCTCTGGGTTTTCTTCTAGAACTGCGTGAATCAGTTGAATGCCGAACTTTAAGTGCAATGATTCGTCGCGCAGAACCCAGGTAATCATCGAGCCCAGGTTGCGGAGCTGGTTTCTCTGCCGGAAAGACAGCGCAACCATGAATCCGGAATAAAACCAAGTTCCTTCCATCACGATGTTGGTAGCGACCAAATTGCGCAAGAAATCTTTTTTACCCTCTGGTGAGTCGATATTCAAATTATCTTCAGTCATCCTGATCAGGTATTTGTTTATGAAATTTTCTTTTTTCACCATTGATTCAGTTTCAAGGTGGGTCCCGTAAACACGGCTTCGATCCAGCGGAAATGTCTCGAGCACGTACTCGAATGATACGCAATGGTTCGCTTCCTCAAACATTTGCTTAGCCAGATACAGATGGCACTCCGGGGATTTTAAATAAGGATAGACGCCGAGGGCGAGCGACCTGTTTACTATTAGTTCGGCTGGATTGAAGAACGCCATCAAAAATTCTACCGCATGTTTTTCGTCTTCAGTCATCTTTCTCCAGTCAGCCAGATCCTCGCCGAGCGGTATTTCATGTGGGAACCAACTATTTCTGACAGCCTGATTATAAAGGTCGTAAGCCCATTTATAATGCATCGGATGCAAGTTCATATCTGTCGGAGATGCTTTTCCTAAAATCATATATTTCCACGCCTCGGCGTTATCAAGTAAAGATTAATTTATAATTATTGGCAACCTTCACACAAAAATTTCTCCTGCGGATCTTCGGGCATATGTATATTCAGCATTTTGACTGCCGCCATACTGCTTGCATTAAAAGCCGCTTGAACCTGAACCAAATTTTCAAGCGTCTCTTTCTTTTCCTCTATTTTTTCAGTAGCCTTCATATTTGCAGTATTGGAAGGTTTAACGAAATCAGCTCCTTCTGTTTTTTCTTCCACTATTTTTTGTTGTTTGTCTTTAAGCACGGCAAAACCTCTCTTACCCAAGGCTTGAGCTTTGTTTACAGTTGTGGTTGATTGTTCCGCCGTATGGCGAGGCTTCATATGAAGATAGTAAGTGGTCTTTAAGCCCTTGTCCCATGCAGTCGTGTAAACATTCATAATTTCATTTATATCGCGGATATCTAAATACATATTGCGCGAAATTCCCATATCAACCCATTTTTGTGCGCGAGCAGCCACCTCTATGTAGGCGTAAGGGGAGACAGAGAAAGAAGTTTTATAAATTCTTTTAACAGAATCCGGAATATCCGCTATCGATTCAATGTCGCCGTGATTTTCCAAAATTGCTTCGCGTGTTTTCTCCCATAGATTTTGACCCTGCAGCGCCAGCATCATATTTGGATTTACCTCTAGATACTTGCCGGATATTTTATTTCTAGAAAACATTTGAGTGAATCTCGGATCAATGCCGGGCGAAGTCCCCGCCACAAGACCGATGTTGGCGTTTGGAGCGATAGCCAAGAGAGTGGCATTGCGTATTCCCTTTTTTACTTTAGAGCGCAAAGTATCCCAGTCCAAGAGCGGAAGCAACTTTGCGGATTCTTTCTTGACGGTCAATTCGCGTTCTCGGTCTGCCTCTAGTTTGGTAAGCGTATCGATCGGCACTTGTCCCTTTGACCAGCCGGAGCCTTCAAAATTTGTATAGGACCCTCGCTCTTCCGCTAGATTTGCCGATTCGTCTATAGACATGTAAGAGATAAATTCAAAAACTTGGTCGGCAAAATCGGCCGCCTCGCTGTCTTCATATGAATACCCCAACTGTTCAATCGAATCAGCGAAACCCATCAGTCCCAAGCCCACAGCTCTGTTTTCGCTATCAGCGCGGATTGCTTCCGGGATAGGGAGTTCGTTTATATCCACCAAATTATCAAGCTGTCGAGTCGCTAAACGGACAGAACCCTCTAGTCGGTGCCAATCAATTTGCCCGTTGACTATGTGTTTTGCGAGGTTTATAGAGACCAAATTACATACGGCGATATTATCTCTATTAGTCGGCAAAGTAACCTCGGTGCACAAGTTTGAACAGTGAATAGTGCCGGTATTATTGTTTAAAGCACGCATATTTATCGAATCTTTCCAGGTAAGCCAAGGGTGCGAGGTGGTTTCGAGGGAAACCAGTATGTTTTTATACTGTTCACGCGCTGGCATAACGCTAAACATCTTTATTTTGCCGTTTTTAGCCATTTCCACATACTCTTTGTACCTTTTTGAGAATTCTTTGCCCACGAGTTCGTTCAAATCTTTTACCTCCTTTGGATCAAACAGATACCATTCATCGCCCTCCAGCACTCTTTTCATAAATTCGTCGGAAATAAATACGGCTGTGTTGGCGGTGCGAGTGCGTCTGTAATCATCTCCGTTGTTTTGTTTCAAATCAATAAAATCTTGAAAGTTCAAATGCCAGTTCTCCATGTAAAAACAAAGCGCTCCCTTTTTCTTGCCTCCGCGTTGCACAGCGCGAACAGCAGAATCAATAATGTGCATGAAAGGTATCGGGCCGGAAGAAATAGTATTGTTCGATTTCAAAACAGATCCTTCTGCGCGAAGTTTGGTGACAGAGAGTCCGATGCCGCCAGTCGCTTTTGATAAAAGCAGAACGTCTGAGACCGTTTTTCCGATGTGCTCCATGTCATCTTGTATTTCCATCAGAAAACAATTTGAAAGTTTTGGGTGCGGAGTGCCGGCGCCGATGTTCGAACTCCCGGCCGAGAGATATTCCAGCTTGGACATTTTTTCATAAAACTTTTTTGCCCACTCCGTAGGATTTTTTTCATTCAAAGACATGCCCATCGCCACTCGCATCCAGAAATATTGCGGAGTCTCGAGCGGAGCTTGCTTCTCGTTCTTCATCAAGTAACGATTTTGCATCGTAGAGAGTCCGGAATATTTATAGAGTTCATCGTTTTCTATTTTTAAACTGGAAGCCAGATCTTCCAAGTCAAAACTGGTCGCCATTTTTGTACTCAACAGTCCCTTTTCAACCGCATTTAAAATATATTGTTTGAAATGAGAGCTGTGAAGTTTCGCAAATTCTTCAGGGGAGATGCTTTTCGACTCATCGTTGTCGTAATCGCCGATAACTTTTTTATAAATTCCTTTCAAAAGCAGACGAGTAGCTATTTTATCAAAGTCTATGCCGTATTGAGCATTCTGCAGGGCAGCATTGATACACGCCGCGTCCATTTCTTCGGTGGTGATGCCATCGTATAGAGTAAGTTGTGTCTCGGTAGCTATTTGGATGACCTTACTGATGGGGTCTTTGAGTCCGTAACAAGCTCTCTCTATGGATTTGTTTATTCTGTCGGCGTTGAAGGGTGCTTTCGTCCCGTCTCTCTTTGTAATTGTAAGTGCCATAGCAAACATTATACTCTATTTAAAAACTTTAGAGCAAGTTGATATCAATAAAATTATTACCACAAAAAAGTGATTCGACTTCGTCAATATGGGTGCTAGAAAAACCTTTAGAATTTTGCTAAAATAGCACCATGGAGAACAAAAATAAACAGAAGAGGATAATGGTCTTCGGAACTTTCGATGGGCTGCACAAAGGACACCTGAATTTCTTTAAACAGGCAAAAAAACTTGCCCGAAAATCTTTTTTGATTGTCTCCGTGGCGCGAAATAAAAATGTTTTAAAGATAAAAGGACGTTTGCCGATTTTAAATGAAAAAAAAAGAGTGGCTTTAATTAAAAAATGCAAGATGGCGGACAAAGTTGTGCTCTCCGGTCTTAAAAATCATCTTCCGCACATCCTAAAAGAAAACCCAGACATCATTGCCCTGGGTTATGATCAGAGAGCCTATGTGAAAAATCTAAAAAAAGACTTGAAAAATAAAGGCAAAAGAAATACGCCAATAAAAATAGTACGTCTTTTGCCCTATAAGGAAAAAATTTACAAAAATAACTTGCTAAAAACAAAAAGCTTAATATAATATTAAATTATGTCGACGATGCGCGAAAAATGTGCATCTCCGGGTTTATTAATTAACTATAATAAAAATATATGGAAGAAATAAAAATAATTAAATACATTAAAAAAATTTTTGCCGGCAAAGATTTTGCGTCTATGTTCCTGACAAGTTTTTTATCCGTCCTGTTAATTGTTTTGTTAGGAGCCGGACTAGTGTGGCACTATCGCGGCAATCTCTTCGAATATTTTGCGAAAGAATATTTGAGAGAAGCGCAAAGTGAAAATGGCGTAGATGGTGGACAAGCTTCAGAAAAAAATTTAGAGAACCCAACTATTTTTTCACAAGAGCATTTTGTTATAAATGCGGTGAAGAAAACAAATCCGGCTGTTGTGTCCATAATTATTTCAAAAGAAGTTCCAAAGTATGAAACTTATATCGATCCGAATCAGCAGATGAATCCGTTCGGCAATTTATTCCCCGGTTTTAATTTTAATATTCCGCAGTATCGTCAGAATGGAACAGAGAAAAAAGATATTGGCGGCGGATCCGGATTTTTTGTTTCAAGTGACGGCTTGATAGTCACCAACAGACATGTTGTCGATCAAAAAGATGTTGAGTATACAGTTTTTACCAACGACGGCAAAAAACATTCGGCTAAAGTCGTCGCTCGCGATCCGGTTTTAGACATCGCCTTGATAAAAATTGACGGATCAGATTTCCCGTCTCTTTCTCTCGGCAACTCGGACACTCTGGAAGTAGGGCAGAATGTCATTGCGATAGGCAATGCGCTGGGTGAATACAGAAATACCGTTTCAGTCGGGGTTGTTTCCGGACTTGCTCGTTCAATAACTGCGGGGGACAGCTCGGGAAGCGTTGAAACCCTCGATCATGTCATTCAGACCGATGCCGCTATTAACCCGGGCAATTCTGGCGGCCCCTTGCTTGATCTTTCTGGAAATGTGATTGGCGTAAATGTCGCTATAGCGCAAGGATCGCAGAATATTGGCTTTGCTTTGCCCATCAACAGCATCAAGGGCGTGATTGAATCAGTAAAAGCGACTGGAAAAATTATTCGTCCCTACCTCGGACTTCGTTATGTGGCGATCACTCCTGAGATGGAGCAGGCAAACAATCTGACGGTTGACTATGGAGTCTTGGTCAAAGCGGGAAAAGACACGAATGAGCTTGCCGTTATCCCCGGATCTCCTGCTGACAAGGCCGGGATTGTTGAGAATGATATAATTTTGGAAATTGATGGAGTCAAACTGGATGATAAAACAAATCTGGCTTCTATTATCCGCGAGAAAAATGTCGGACAAGTAGTGAATCTAAAAATTCTTCACAAGGGCGCAGAAAAAAATGTTTCAGTAACTCTCGAAGCGGCAAAAGATAATTAGCTAGATATCATTTCTCCTGATCGTTGAAGAGAGGTAAACTCCGCAGAGCATTATTATTCCCAGAATAATATATATCAGTTTGAAAGACGGAATAAAAATAAAAACAAGAGAAGCAAAAATCGGTCCGATGATGTAGGCGACGGGGGAGGCGCTGCGGTACACTCCCAAAAATTCTTCATTCTCCGGTCTGATATGTTTAAAAAAATAAGCATCACTTGTCACTTCAATCATTGAGGCTCCGGTTCGAGTTGCGAACAACAGAACGGCCCATATCCATAATATATGTCCGTGAATAAAAAAAAGTGACAAAGTCGCGAGCGAGACTAGGGTGAATCCAAACATTAAAATTTTTCTTTCTCCTATTTTATCCGCGTACTTGCCCAAATTAAATGGAATGATTAAAAAAGGCAGAAGCATCACGGTAAATATAATGCTGATTTCTTTCCAAGAAAAGCCCATGTGTGAAGACAAATATATAGGCGTGTAGATAACCATCCAGCAATAGAAAAATTGAAGGAGCGAACTTATGCCGTAAGCGCGGAACAGATTTTTATTATTAAAAAATTCTTTAACATATTTTTTTATATTCGATTTGTCATAAGCCGGGTTCTCTACATCTCTCAAATAAACGCAAGCGATGGCGAAGAATAGGAGCATAAAAGCAAAGCTGGTCAGATAAATCATCTTGAAAGAAAATTCTCCCCAAAATGTGCCGAGCGCAAACTGCGCCAGCACCCAAGCCAAACTGCACAGAGTAAGATACGCGCCCCTTATTTTGCCAGTTGCCGAATCTTTTGAAAAGATTTTTAAGAGTTCATCTAACGAGAAATAAATTAAAACGTTAAAGGTAAAACTCAAAATAAATAATAGAATAACGCTCCATACGTCTTTGGAAAATGCGAATAATAAGACAGCAAAGCTATCAAGGGCGATGACCGAGAGCAGAAACTTATAGCCGCCAACTTTTCTGAATATTTGCGGCACGACTAAGAGCGCAATTATTGAAACAATTGATCCAGCGGCATAAATTGCCCCGACTGATTTTTCTCCGATAAAAGAAGACACGAAGCTGGAGTTTATATAAGACGTCAAAGCTATCGGCAGAGAGAAAATAAAACCTATCAAATATATTATTTCTCTTTTTCTTCTCATTTTTTTATACGCTTAGTATGACTGGTATGACCAGAGGCCTTTTTTCCGTTTTTTGGTATAAGAATTTTGAAACTGTTTCTCCCAAACCTGACTTGATGTAGTCAAAGTCTATCGGATTCATTTTTGCCGCCGCGTCTTCTACTGATTTTTTGATGATGATTCTTACCTGGCGCAAGAGCTCCTGATTTTCTTTTAAGTAAACGAATCCGCGCGAGATCAGATCGGGAGACTTTTTTAATTTTCCAGTTTTTTGATCAAGCAGCGCGATGATGACGAACATCCCGTCTTGGGCCAGCATCACACGGTCGCGGATTACCACGTCCTGTGTGTCGCTGATAGAAACACCATCCACCATCATAATGCCGGAGGGAGCCTTTTCTTTGCGTGTGACTATTTTTTCTCCGTCGGCGGAAATCTCAATGATCGAGCCGTTGTCTGGTACGACAATATTTTCCTCGCTCATGCCGAGCTCCATCGCGAGCTCTTTGTGAAACACGAGGCGGTAATGATTGCCGTGGATCGGGATAAAGAACTTCGGATGTGTTTTTCGATGCAGCCACCTTACATCTTCTTTGTTGCCGTGGCCTGTGGCATGAACGAAGTTTTCACCCGGTGTTCGATAGCTGATGATGCGTGCTCCCTGTCTGGTCAAACCGTCTTTCATTCTATCAACAGCTATTTCATTTCCAGGAATAATAGAAGCGGAAAGAATTATTGTGTCTCCTTTGTGCAATTTAAATTTTGTATGAGTTTTATTTGCCACTCTATTGAGGGAGGCGAATTCTTCACCTTGCGCTCCAGTCATTAGAATAACTACCTTATTCGGCGGATAATTGTCTGATTCTTCGATTGAAATAATGGTATCTTTTTTGGGTGTAAACAATCCAGCTTCGATGGCTACTTCTATGTTTGCCTTCATTGAACGGCCGTCTAGAACAATTTTTTTACCGATAGATTCTGCAAACTTAACAACATGAGCGAGGCGTGTGATATGAGATGCGAAAGCAGCTATAATCATTCGCCCTGGAACTTTTCGTATCAAGTTTTCAAGCCCTTGGTGCACTTTTATTTCTGGCAGAGAAAAGCCTTCGTTTTCGATGTTGGTCGAGTCGGTCATTAAGAGGAGAACTTTCGCTTTGTCAAAAATAGAATACTCTTTTTCTTCTTCTTTTGAAACAATTCCATCAACTTGGTCGAGTTTATAGTCGCCGGGGGTTACGATCCATCCGTGTACTGTTTCTATGATGATGCCCATAGAGTCGGTGATAGTGTGAGTCACGCCGAAGAACCGTATTTTTATTTTTCCGCAAGTTATTGTCTCGTCTTTTTCTACGATGTTTTCTTTCATGGCGGGCAAATGGGGGAATTCTGCTTGACGTTTTCGCATCATCAAAATAGAAAGATTTCGGGAATACACTGGAGGGTTGCCGATGCGCGAAAGTACGAGCGGTACGCCCCCTATGTGATCCAGGTGTCCGTGCGTTATGATCAGCGCCCGTATTTTGCCTTTGTTTTCT
>Ga0134121_10002642_pt1 | contig 15344 bp, 14 predicted proteins | sample KB301_FD_96463 | JGI IMG/M metagenome (GOLD analysis project Ga0134121, IMG submission 96463) | Terrestrial soil microbial communities without Nitrogen fertilizer from Kellogg Biological Station, Michigan, USA - KB3-0-1 | ecosystem: Environmental > Terrestrial > Soil > Unclassified ... | reverse complement strand
GTTGGCGCCTGAGGTGCCGAAAGCGGCGCGGCAGTACACCGGGAACGGGATGCCATACTTGGTGCCGGCATGGGCGTTCAGGAACATCGGCACGAGCACGATCAGGTTGCCGAGGAAGATGGTGAGGACGGCCCCCCACCAGCTCATGCCGCCGCCGATGAGGGATGAGGCGAGCATGTAGGTCGGGATGCATGCCGCGAGGGAGATCCACAGCGCGGCGAAGCTCGCCATTCCCCATTTACGTTCGGCCGCGGGTACTGGCGCCAGGTCCTCGCTGTACAGCCGGCTCTGCCGGGCCTCGGCCTCGATCACGGCTACTTTGTGCACTTGCCTTCGCGCTTGACGCTCGTGCCGGCCGCGGCGGCCAGGCAGGCGTTGTCGTAGCTCTTGTCATCGCAGCCGCAGACCGGCTGGATGTGGATCTGGCCGTGCTCGATGCAGTCGGCCGGCCGCTCCTCGCACTTGCCGGTCTGCCCGCAGCTGTCATAGAGCTTGGCGCAGAACTCCTTCTCGCCGCACTGCTCGTTCGTCGTGCAGGTCCCGGCCGGCTGGGCCGGATCGCCCAGCATGGGGAGCGCGGACAGCAGGAGAAGGGAAAGGGAAAGCAGCAGCCTCGCAACGGTTCGCGGCATCGGAGTCCTCCGGGAAAAGGCTGCCGCGCCGGGAGCGCGCGGCAGCCTCGGGAGTATAGCGCCCGCCCCTGGACTCCGCGCCCGCCGTCAGAGCACTCGTCTCCCCTGGATCAACCGGACGACCAGCACGATCACGGCGATGACGAGGAGAAGGTGGATCAGCCCGCTACTGACGTGGAACACCAGGAAGCCGAGCGCCCACAGCACCAGCAGTATCACGAGTATGGTCCAAAGCATCGTTCTGTCCCTCCCAATCCGTTGGTTGACCTACGGGGGCGGTCAGGTGCAAATGCCGAGCCAGGGCACTCGATCGCCGCCACGGTGACCATGGGGATCTTCTCCTTGACGTAGTTGAGAGCGGCGAAGGAGCTTGCGCCGTCTTGAGCGCGGGCGCAGAGTATCACGCGGGCGCGATCCCTGTGGGCCGCTTGCCTCCACCTGAGAGTTTCGGCAGAATGTCTGTTGTTATTGACCGATTACGATTCCGGGAGAGACCACGATGAAAAAGACGCGTAAGCACAAGAGTGATGCCGAGACCCTCAGGACCTTGAGCCGCGAGGAGCAGCTGTCGGTGCGGGGCGGCGACGGCGGATTGCTCGCCTTCCCTTTCATCCAACAAGCGATGCAGGGATCGATTGCGCCGGGCCAGGATCCGAACAGCTGAGCTTGGCCATGGCGACGCCCCTACCCGGTATGATCGGAGGCTTTCTGCTGCGCGAGCTCCGCGCCCTGCGCCGGGAGCTCGAGGCGTATCCCGACGAGCAGCTGATCTGGGTGCTCCCGCCCGGGCTGCCGAACTCGGCCGGAACCCTGGCCCTCCATCTGGCAGGCAACCTGCGGCACTACGTGGGTGCCATTCTCGGTGGCACCGGCTACATCCGGAACCGCGACGAGGAGTTCGCTGCGCGGAACGTTCCCCGCGCAGCTCTCCTCGACCAGCTCGCGGAGGCCGAGAAGGTCATCGAAGCCACTCTTCCCCAACTGAGCGCAGAGCAGATGGCGGAGCCCTTTCCCGAGCCGATCCGGGACCATCATCTGCAGACCGATGAATTCCTGGTCCAACTCGCCGTGCACCTCGCCTATCATCTCGGGCAGGTCAGCTACCACCGGCGCCTCGTCACGGGCGACGTCCAGGGGGTCGATGCCCTGTCCGCGGCAGAGTTGGTTGCGGTGCGATCCGGCTCTCTCCGGACAGGTCTGCCTTAAACATTTCGTGTTTGGAAGTGTCTCTCTTTGTAGCCCACGGGTCGAGGTGTCGCCGACCTTGTAAGTTGGGGGAGGAAAGCCATGCATCAGCTCATGTTCCGTACCTTGCCGCAAACCATCCTTTCGCTCCTGATCGGCGCCTTGCTGATCTCTTCGCGCGGAGCGATGGCCCAGGCCGAGGGCTCGTTGCCGGCCGGCTTGGACCTCGTTGAGGAAAGTATCCGGCTCAGTGATGCCGGTGAGCACGAGGAGGCGCTCCGGTTGTTGCGTCAGGCTGTGGCGGTACACCCCGAGAGTGGGGAGCTGAACAGGAGCTTCCTGATCGAGGTGTCGAGCTTCCTTCCCGGAAACAGCGACCGTGCCGTGATCGACGAGGCGGCTTCAGCCGGAATGCGCCTCAACGAGGAAGCCTTCAAGCGCTTGGAGGTCGACTCCAATGCGTTCGCGATGACGATCGAGCTCCTCGCCACCGCCGGGCGTCGCATGGATCTGAATGACCTGTTCCAGCAGGCGATCGCCATCGAGCCGCATCCAGTCCACTGGATCGAATACGCCCATGTGCTGGAGACGCTGAACGATCCGCGAGCCGAATCGGCCTATCGTGCCGCCTATGAGCTGGCTCTGACGCGGTCGGGAGAAGAGGGTGACCCCATCCATGAATACGCACGGTGGCTGCTTCGTCAGGATCGGCCGCAAGAAGCGCTGGCGCTGCTCCCCGCCGAGACCTATGCCGACTACACGTTGGACCTGCTGCACGCGGTCGTGTTGGAAAAGCTCGGACGGGTCCAGGAAGCGGACGGCTACTACGCGCTCTATCGGAAGAAGTCGGGCGATGGCGCCCTTCCACTGGACCGCTTCTATGCTTCGCACCAGGAGCTGCGGATTCCGGGCAGCGAGCTTCAGCGCAAATATCATCTGCAGTTCGAAGGTTTCGAGGATGGTGGCGAGGGAAACAAGCTGGCCGAAGACCCATTCACGATCAATGGATTGGCCTTCATGCTCTTCGGTGAAGCCAACCTGGAAAACATCGGAGGTCAAAGGGCCGTCGCCTGGACGGCGAAGGACCGTGCTCTGCGCGGGAGGGCTACCAGACTTGGCGACGGAACGTTCTGTCCGGCCGTTCCAACTCCGGTGGACAGGCCGAATGAAAGCCTCCTGGTCAAGTACAAGCAGGTGCTTTGCCAGAAGTCGAGCAGTACAAAATGGGAATTCAAAGGCATGCGGGACCGCTGCCCCAAATGGTGCAACAATACGAGCTTTACTTTCTGCCAGAAGAGCGACGAAAATTATCGGGTGGCGCGTACGGTCTTCTACGGGATGGCGCCGGATCCCGTGAGCCAGCGCTGCGCGAACGGCGCTGTGCTGGCGACGCCGGATTGCGCAGGAAAGATCGCGTGTGAGACGCAGGTGGACGATTCACCGGCAGGAGCCTATTTTCTCGACGGCCCCCAGAGCTTCAACAGCGACGGCTCGAAGGCTTGCGGAACCAACCGCGGCAAGGTGTGCGCGAACGGCCGTACCGATCACACGTTCTTTACCAATCCTGTCTGGCCGAGCAAGCAGGGAGGGTGGCCGACGGAGAACATGTACAGCGGTATGATTCCAGAAGACTCAGACCTGGTCAGCCTTCCGGTCCAGGCCGACGGGAAGGCGTATTTCTTGGTCAACCGGAAAATGAGGATGCGCGCACATCTCGAGCACAGTGACATCGGGACGGACGGGGTCGCTCTGGTTCTGGAGGTTGCTCCGACGCCCGACGGGCGTTGGGACCTCGCCCCCGTCTTGATCTTCTCGGACGGAGCCGACGGCGACGTCATCTTCGATTCCCTGAGCACCTCGGCGGCGAAGCCGCAGTACTTCCGCTGGGACGTGATCGGCCCGGAAAGCATGAAGTTCAAGTTATACCTGAGCTACACGCTCTTTTAGCCGCGATGGCGCCGTGCTACGCTACGGCGCAATGCAAGAGCCAACCGCTCGCACTCCCGTCGGCCATCTCCGCCGCCTGCTCGGGCTCGGCTTCGGGCTCGCGGTCATCATCGGCAGCACGATCGGCGTGGGCATTCTGCGCACGCCGGGGCTCGTCGCGGGCCACCTGCACAGCTCGTCCGCCATCCTGGTTCTCTGGCTGGTCGGCGGTGTCTACACATTGCTCGGGGCGGTGTGCCTGGCCGAGCTGGGTACGACGGTGCCTCAGGCGGGCGGGTACTATGTGTACGCGCGGCGCGCATTCGGCAACTGGGTCGGCTTCGGCGTCGGCTGGACGGACTGGCTCACCTACTGCACGGTGCTCGCCTATGTCTCGATCGGCCTCGCCGAGTTCAGTGGCGTGCTCCTGCCGGCGCTCGCCGGCTGGGTGCAGGCCCTGGCGGTCGTCACGCTCCTCGCAATGGTAGCGCTCCAGTGGGTGGGCCTCAAGGTGAGCGCGCGATTCCAGGAATGGACGACGGCGGTCAAGTTTCTCGCCTTTCTCGCGCTCGTGGTCGCGGCTCTCCTGCACAAGCCCGCGGGAGCCCTGCCGGCTGCCGAGGACGCGCGCGGCCTCACGTTCACCGGCGTCATTCTGGCGCTGCAAGCCATCGTGATCGCTTATGGAGGCTGGCAGAGCGCGCTCTACTTCACCGAAGAAGATCGGGATCCCGCTCGCCACCTGCCGCGTGCGATGGTCGGCGGCGTCGTCTCGGTCATCGTCGTATATCTGCTCGTCAACCTCGCGCTCCTGAACGTGCTGGCCATTCCGGATCTCGCGAAGTCGACGCTGCCCGGTGCGGATGCGGCGGCGATCATCGCCGGCGATCGAGGAAAACAGATCATTACAGTGCTCTCGGTGATCTCACTCCTGCCGCTGCTCAATGCGATTCTCATGATCGGTACACGGATCCTGTTCGCGATGGGCCGCGACGGGCTCGTGTCGCGGCGCACGGCGTCGGTCAATCCGGGAGGCACGCCCGGCGTCGCGACCGTCGTGACAACTGTCGTGGCGCTCATCCTCATCGCCTCCGGAACATTCCAGACCCTCATCGCCCTCGCATCGGTCTTCCTGGCCGCGAACTACTGCGTCAGCTGTCTCGCGCTGGTGGTTTTGCGCCGGCGGGAGCCCGGCCTCGCCCGGCCGTTCCGCGCCTGGGGTTATCCCTGGTCGGCTGCCATCGTCGTCGTGGGAGCGGTCGTGTTTCTTGCCGGGGTGCTGGTCAACGACACCGCGAGCGCGGTGAAGGCGATGGGATTGCTGGCTTTGGGATTGATCGGCCGGGCGGTGGCCTTGAGAGTGTAGCGTCCAGCGCCCACGCCACCAGTAGGACTCACCTCGGGATGTCACGGGGAGGAGCAAACCGGCTCTCCGTGTGCTTCCAGCCTTCCAGCACGGCGGCTTGCCATTCCTCATAGAAATCGAGAAAGGCGGAGGGCTGCCAGACGGCGGGGACAGTGAATCCGTAGTCTGTCTGGATCACGCAACCGGCCAACGGTCCGTTGAGAGCCAGCACGATCTCTATGGCGCACCCGACATCGCAGAGGGACAGGGTGCCCTGGAAGAAAAGGGTCTCCAGATCGTCGTCGTCCATTTCCCCCCAACCGCTGCCGAGCAACTCGGTCTTCCAGTCTTCACCGAGGGCGGCTTTTCGATAGATGGTTGGCCGACTGCCGAGGCTGCCTTCTCGTTCCCGCAGGGTCTGACCGAAGAAGGTGAATCGTTGTTTGAGTCCATAGAACGGACCCGCGCCGCCGTCACCCACCTCCAGGATGAATTCTCGATACCCCGCAGGGAACGCAAAGCCATACTTTGCCTCGTAGGCGAGCACCTGTTCCAGCGAGGCGGGTGGATTGAAGCGGAAGTTGTGCCTTCTCCTGAAGAAATCGGGGTACTCACAGGTTTCCACTCTCTGCAGGGCGGCCGCGTTTCTCTTGATCCGCTCGATCTGGGCTCTGTCGCTCATCGGGCTCCAGCTTAGCAGTTGTAGCCCGCGAGCCGTGATCTCGTGTATCCTTCGCTGACAGCGAAAGCCGATCCTGGAGATGCTCTCATCCCACTGGCTGCTCGTCCTCGTCTCTTCTCCGTTCGTCCTCGCAGCTCGAATGGGCCGGGATGCCTCTGACTCTGCCGAGGCGCCGGACGATGAGGTCGCCACTCTCGTCCGGCGGATCCAGGCGGGCGACCCGGCGGCCGAGAGCGAGCTCGTGGCTCGCTTCAGCCGCGGCCTCCTGCTGATGCTCCGCCGCCTCGTCCAGAATCCGGCCCTGGCCGACGATCTCCATCAGGAGACCTTCGCTCTGGTCCTCGGGAAGATCCGCGGCGGCGAGGTGCGGGAGCCCGAAAAGCTCGCCGCTTTCATCCGCAGCACGGCGCGCAACCTGTTCATCGCCGATCGGCGCAAGGAGGCGCGCTACCGCGCCTTCGACGACGGCGAGGAGGAAGGGCCCCATACGGTTCCTGCCCTCGCCGATCGTGCTCCGGCTCCGCTCGAGCGGGTCCTCGCCGAGGAGGAGGCACGGCAGGTGCAGCGGCTCCTCGCCGAGCTCCGTTTCGACCGCGACCGCCAGCTCCTCCTCCGCTTCTACCTCTCCGACGACAGCAAGGAGGAGATCTGCGCGGACCTGGAGATCGAGCCGCAGCGCTTCCATCAGGTCCTGTTCCACGCCCGGGAGCGGCTGCGGGAGCTCTGGGAGCGGGCGGAGAAGCGGCAACGGTTCTTCGCCGGAGCGCAGAGAATTGTCGGAAGGACCGGCGGCGATCCTGCACCGGGTAGATAGAGGTTGAAGGGAAGCGCACCGCATGGACCATCCGACGATCGACGCCGACAACACCGCCGAGCGGTACGTGACGGGCCGCCTGCCGCCCGAGGAGGCCGCGCGTTTCGAGGAGCACTACCTCGATTGCCCGTCCTGCTGCGCCCGGGTCGAGGCCGCTGAATGTCTCCAGCGCGGGCTCCGGCGGCTGGCCGAGGCGGCGGCGGCCGGCGCGCCCGGCGGCTCGCGCTTGACCCGCTGGAGCCGCTCGCCGTGGATGAGCCTGGCCGCGGCGGCCCTGCTCGCCGTGGCCCTCCTGCCTGCCTGGTTGGAGCTCCGCGAGATCCAGCGCCTGCGCTCCGACCTCGGCTCCGCGCGCGAGGCCCTCGCCCGGACGCAGGTGGAGAAGGGTTCCAGGAACCGCCTTGCTGCCGTCGAAGGGGAGCTCCGAGAGACCCGCCGCGACCTCGCCGCCGAGGCTGCGAAGCGCGAAGCCCTGGCCCGGGAGATGGCGGCGGACCGGCAGCCGCAGGCAAACCTCCCCGTCGTTCCCTTGACGCCGGTCCGCGGAGCCGGCGGCGGTCCGGTGCGCACCGTCGAGCTTCCCGAAAAGCCGGGATGGATCGCTCTCTGGGTGGAACCCGGCGACGCCGACTTTCCGGCCTATCGGGCGACGCTCCGGACCGCACAGGGCGCCGTCGTCTTCCAGGCCTCCCGCCTCGCGCTCAACGACCTCGGCGCCCTCCTCGTCACCGTCCACTCGACCTCGCTCGCCCCCGGCAGCTATCGGCTCGACCTCGACGGTCTCCCCCCGGCCGGCGCTCCGGTCCCGGTCGGACGGTTCACGCTGCGGATCGATTGAGATCAAAAAGGAAGCGGCGGGCGGCCGGCTGAGAGACCGGCGGCCCGCCGTGATGCGGCTTGGCTCAGTAATGTTCAGGTCTTATACACCTCGAAGGAACAGTGATCGATCCAGAGCTCTTTCGACTGCGTCAGGCAGCGCCCCTCCGGGACCGAAACGTGCTGGGAACGCGCGCGGCCCCGGAGGGATCCGGGCCTTGGGTTAAACGGCGGTGCCGAAGAACGTCACGACCCCCCTCACCGTGCCTTGCCACACCCGCGAGTCTTTATTGTTGTCGCGGAGAGTCACGGTACAGGTAGCGACCGAGGTCGTGGTGCTCAGGGAAATCTGGAGCGTTCCGAAGCCGAACTGCTTGTCGTTCGAGTACTTCACATCGAAGTCCTGCTGAGCGATGGTGGCGGCCGTCGTTCCCGGCGGGGGGTCGAACGGAGCCGTGGCCGTCCTCGTGCTGGTCTTGTTCGAGGGAAAGTTGAAAACCGCAAGCCTGCTGCCAAGCATCGAGAGTCCCCGGGTCACGACTGCCTGCTCGACGATCTGCCCTACTGCCTGCTCGGTTTCCTGCTCGACTGCCTGATTGGATTGCGACATGATCCACTCCTTCCAGGATGGTTTCCGGTCCGCCTCATTGCGGCCCGCTTCGATGGAGGAGTGAGGCGCCGGCGCGATTTGTTCCAAAAAATTTTTAGCCATCGCCAGGCCAGGGCCCGTTGTCTTCGGCGGTCCAGGACCCCGCGATCTGACCGCCCTGCAGCTGGGTGAAGGTGATCGTGCGCGGGGAGCCCTCGACGAGGTGGATCTCGTACTCGCCGGCCTTCGCTATCGTGTTCGTGTTCGGAACGTATTCTCCTATGGTGAAAGGCCTGCCCCCACAAGAGACGATCACCGTGAAGGTCACGAGGTCGTCAAGTGTGCACTCGGGAACGTTGGAATCCTTGACGATCCATTTCCGCTGGTAGTCCTCGTATGGCATGTCCATTTCTCCTTGTGATGAAGGGAGCGTTTATCGCCAGTCCCCCTGGAGAACGAAGGCTCCCCAGTAGGCGGGATCGCGGAAGCGGTGCTGGCGCGCCAGGGCGAGGCGAGCCTTTCGGAGGGCGGCGGCGGGCCGCAGGCCTTCGGCCCACAGACCGCGGTAGAGCTCCGCCATGAGCGCGGCCGTCGCCCGGTCGTCGATCCACCAGAGGCTCGCGATCACCCGCGGAGCTCCCGCATAGAGGAAGCCGCGGGTGAGCCCGAGGAGCCCTTCGCCGCGGATTTCCTTGCCCAGGGCGGTCTCGCAGCCGGAGAGCACCACGAGGTCGGCTGCCAGGTCGAGGTCGTAGATGTCGCGCAGGCCGAGGAACCCTTCGCGGGGGTTGCCGGCCGGATCGACGCGGGAGAGGGTGAGGCCCGAGAGCTCCGGCCTCTGCGCGTCGAAGAGGCCGTGGGTGGCGAAGTGGATGTAGCGGAAGTCGCGCAAGCGTCCGGAAAGGACGAGGTCGCGGTCGGCCGCGAAGTCGAGCCGAGTGATGACCGAGCCCGGCGGGGCCTGGGAGGCGATCGCCAGGGCCTCCTGGCGGGAGAAGCGGAGACGGGGAAGGAGCAGGGCATCCGAGCCGCCTTCCCGTCGAGCGCCCGACGCCGGAGCCGCGGCCGCGGTTCTCTTTCGTTCCTGGAGGACGCGGGAATCGTTCGGCTGGAAGACCGGATCGGCAAGCACGATGGCGAGCTCGCGGGCCGGCGGTCTCCGGGCGAGCTCCCGCCGCTCGGCCGCCAGGACGGACGCCGACGGCAGCTGGACCACCTCGTGCCGCGCGAGGAGGGGGTCTGATCGGTCTTTGCTTTGAGGCTCGGGCAGGACGTCGAATGGGATATAGCCCAGGGCCCCGTCGGGGACGATCGCCAGGCGGCGCTCGCCGAGATCTCTGGCGACGGGGGCAAGGAGCACCTGGCTGAGCGTCCGCCCAATCCGCGTCCGGTTGTCATCGCCGTTCGATGCCGGACTCGGGGTGCTCAGAGCCTCATGGAAGGCGCGGGCGGCGCGCTCGATCTCCTCCTGTCCGGGCAGGACGAAGGCGCGCAACGTCGTCGCGTCGACTGCCCAGAGATAGCTCCGCTCGCGGCCGAGGGAGTATTCGAGGAGAAGGGTTCCGGAGTCGAGAAGCGTCTGGACCTCCTCCGTGCTCGCGGCACCGGGATGGGTGAGCTCGGCATAGCGCGGGTTTTTCCGCCGGATCTCGGCATCGAGGTTGTCGAGCTCGGCCTGGATCTGCTCGCTCTCGATCTCCAGGGTCCTGACGTCTGGATCCGGCGCCTGGCCTCCCTTGCCGCGGTCGCCGCGGGCGAGGAGGATCTGGCGGCGGTCCGCCTTCAGGGCCAGGCGGCGTTCGAGATCGCGCTGCCGCGCCGCGAGCGCCGGCTCGACGCTGCTCCGGATCGCGGCGCCGCTCTCGCGCAGGACGTCGAGGAGAGAGCTGGCGCGCGCATGCTCGCTCGCCTCGAAGGCGGCACGGTCGAAGCCCTGGCCGGGACGCGCGGCGGCGAGGCGCATCAGGACGTCGACGCGGATCTCGTAGACCTTGCTGAGGGAGCCGCGAAAGGCTGCGCGGAGCTCAGGGTTGCCCAGCCGCAGGCGGAGCGATTCGAGAGCTTCGATGGCGGCTTGGGAGTCGGCCGCCGCCTTGTCGAGCTCCCCCAGGTCGCGCAGGACGCGGGCCTGCGTGGAGAGGGCCACGACTTCGTTGATGCGATCGCCGGTAGCGTGCAAGATGGCGAGAGCCTGCTCGAAGAACGGCAAGGCCTCCGCGGCCCGCCCGCCGTCAGCCAGAATTTCTCCCTTCTGCCCCAGGGTGGAAGCCTCGTTGAAGCGGTCTCCGATCTGGCGCTGCAGAGCGAGCGCTCTGTCGGTCTCGGCGAGCGCCTCGGCGGAGCGGCCGACCGCTGACAGGGACAGGCCGAGATAGCTGCGGCTGAGCCCCTCGTTCCGCGTGTCGGAAATGGCGCGGGCGACCTCGAGGGCCTGCCGGTGGAGGGAGACCGCCTTGTCGGCCGCGCCGCTCTTCAGCTCGAGCCGGCCGAGGCTGTTGAGGGTGACGATCTCGCCGCGCCGGTCCTCGACCGCTCGGCGGAGCACCAGAGCCTGGGTCAGATAGAGTCGGGCGCGCTCCGTTTCGCCGATGGCGTTGTAAGCGGCTCCCAGATTGTTCAGGGTGGCGGCCTCCTGCCGGCGGTCGTCCAGGGTCGCGAGGATCTCCCGGGCTTCGCCGTAGGCCTTGAGCGCGTCGTCGATCTCGCCCAGGCTGCGGTAGAGGACGGCGAGATTGTTGAGCGCCTGGGCCTCGCCGGACCGGTCTCCAATCGTCCGGCGGATCGCCAGCGCCTGCCGGTAGCTCTCCTCGGCCGGCTGCGGCTCGCCCAGGTTGAACCAGGCGTAGCCGAGATTGTTGACCACCTCCGCTTCGCCTTTCGCTTCGCCGAGCTGATGGAAGAGCGCCAACGCCTCCCGGTAGCAAGCGAGCGCCGGCTGGGCGCCGGCCCGGGCATGGAGGACCAGGCACTGGTTGTTGCGCAGCTCAGCCTCCTGGTAGGCCAGACCGAGGCGTCGCGCGAGGTCGAGACCGTGGGAGAGAGCCTCGTCTGCAGCGGGGAGATCGCTCATCTCCCAGAGGGTGAGCCCGAGGTTCTTCCAGTCCTCCGTCTCGCGCTCGGGCCGGCCCAGCTCCTGCCAGCGCGAGACCGCCTCACGATAGAGCTCGACCGCTTGACGCTGCTTGCCCAGACGGTGATTGACCTCGGCGAGGGCGGCGACCGCCTCGGCCTCGCCCGGCCGGTCGCCGGCGGTCTGGAAGCGACTGCGCGCTTCCTGGTAGGCCGCCAGGATCTTGTCGAGGCTGCCCGCCGGCTCGCGGCGCAGGATCGTGCCCGCCCGCGTCATCGCGGCCAGGGCAGAGACCCTTTCCCGGTTGGCCGTGGTGGGCTCAGGGATCTCTTCCAGACGGATCGTGCAACGGCCGGGTCCGACTCCCTTCCTCGCTGCGTGCACCTCGACCCGATAGGCGCCGGTCGCGGCAGAGCTGAGGAGGACACTCTCGATCCCCCAGCGATCCAAAGGGGAATCGACCGAGGCGAGGCTTTCGCCGTCCGGCCCGCGCACGTCGACGACCAGGTGGATTCCCCGTTGCTCGACCGCGACGAGATACGTCCTGCCCGCTGCGAGATCGGCCGTGAAGACCTGGGACTCGCCGGCGGCGAAGGCGCGCTCCAGCGCTGGACCGGGAGAGAGGGAGGGGGGAGGCGCTTGTGTGCTCCCGCCGCCTGCCGCCAGGGCGAGCAGCGCGGTTAGAGCTACCCGTCGTGAGCCACGGCTGCGTCTCATGCCACGGCACGTAGTGTAAGCTGCGGCCACGATCCGTCAAGGTCCCGATCGGAGGACAGCGCAATGACTTGGACGCAGATCTACTCTCCCGTCCACGGCAGTCTTCTCGCATCGGCGTTCGTCGCCGCCATTCCCGTTGTCGTCCTCCTCGGGCTTCTCGCGTTCTTCCACGTGCGGGCGCACTGGGCCGCGCTCCTGGGGCCTCAGCAACACGGCACCGGTCGCAGGAGGTGCAAGACCCCTATTTCGGGCCGTGCCATGAGGTACGCGTCGACCATGCGACCGGTAACGGTTCTCCAGTCGGGCCGAGCGAGGGGGTAGGTACTTATTTCGGGAGCCGATCGAGTAGGTTCAAGCGATCTCGTGCGATTCGTTTAACACGACTCGCCCTGCTCCGCTCGATGCGGTGCGCAAGGAGATAGCACGTCCGGGCGTGCCAGGCCCCAGTTTTGCCTGGATCTGCCTTGTGTCCCCCGACAGCCGGGCCAGTTCTGCGAAAGAGGAAGTAGTCACCAAGATGGAGATAGCCATAGCTGTAGTCAGGATCAAGTGAAATACAGCGTTGAAGGAAAACTCGGGCCTCCTCAGGACAGCCTGCCACGAGGAGTGAGTAGCCGAAAACGTCGAGCAACCAGGAAGGTGTGACGGGGACGCCATGGGCTACGAAACCGCGGAAGAACTCGGTAGCTTCGTCTACCTCGCCGATCTGCTGTGTCTGTTCGAGAATGGCGCCGGTACCACGTCGAAGATCGAGCGAGACCACAACAGATTTGAGGGCGTCCTTGCTGAAAGTAGCCACTCCCCGTGAAACATCTATACAACTTTCCGCTGCCCTTCGCGCCTGAAGGGCTCTAGTTAGCGGGCACAACCGGCCTGAAGGAGTGGAGGTTAACATTGTTAGTATTCTGTCGATCTGATCATCCTCTTTATCATCGAGATCCTCTAGACTGAGAGCTCGGATGAGCAGGAGCTGAGCATCGAGAATGTCTACCGGTGGCTCAACGGCTACCTGGGTATCACTGATAGCATCAGTGTATCTGCCCTCAAGACGCCAAGCACATGCGCTGATCAGGTGAAGACGTTTGGACATCGCCCGCCTTTGTTGACACTTTTCGAGGTGCGCGCGCAGTGCAGAGAACCTCTTTGTAATCGGATGTCGTCCAGCGGCGAGAAGGCGCAGTGCAGTCCTCTCGTTGTCGGACAAGGGAAGCGTGTCCGGTACGCTACTCTGTACTTCAAACAGTCGCCTATAGGCAGCCGCGGAGCGTGTCAGACGCAGGGTCAGACCTTTGTGCAGGGAAATACCAAGAGCGACGCCGACCAGGAATGGCATCATCGCGTTCGCATGAACCGGAAGAACTGCGATGGTGGCAGTAAGAAACCATAGACTGGCGAGACAGAGGGTTGCAAAGAAGCGCGGCCGGCCGAAAAGCGACCGAATCATGACCTCGGCGACGAGGCGCCGGAGATTGGACCCGAGGAGGACACCCGAACCAGCGTAAAGTGCCGTGGCGCCAAGCGGTGGTAGGAGATGCTGTGCCGGTCTTACGATTATGCCTGGCTGTCGGAAGGAGGCCCAGACACCCAAGACTAGAAGAACGCCGGTTACGGCAAGAGAGATTCGCAGGTCGTTGGCTGTCAGAAAGGCAATGCCAGAAGGCGAGTTTGTGGCACGTTCGACTAGAAGCCCGAGAGTGCTCGCTAGGAGGACTTCGATAGCCATGAGGGGAATCGGTCTAATTTGGAACGAATGCATGAGATAGGCGAGGAGTGCAGTTAGCAGAGCCATGTAAGCTGTGCCGATGACCAATTGCACGGTTCGATCGCTGAATGCGTTGTAGATTCGACTCAGCACGCTGTCCTCCGGTAAACAAAAAAATCCCTTAACCAGGCGCAGCCTGTGGATCTCAGGCGATAAGTAAGATCGACCTACGCCTGGCAAACCCCATAGCCCCGAACGTCGAAGCAGAGCGGTATAGGGGCGTAAGTTCCTCGCATCCCTAGGTTACGCCGGTTCCGTATGCACGTCAATGCCTGGTTGGGCGTCCTTTGGGCGTCCTTTGACATGCCGGCCGCGAAGTGCGGGATTTGCAGGGTGGCCGAGTTAGGTGGGGTGTGTTCGCACTCGAAAACCTGGTGGCAAGGATACGAGCAGGGCGAAGTCGAATGAGCAAGGGTGGCTTCCTTGAGAGATTATCGAAGAGTCGCCCGTCTAGCGGGTTCGTTCTAGAATGGGCGCAGCCTGGGCTTGCTGCTCAATGAGGACAAGCTATGACCTGGACGCAGGTGTACTCGCCCGTCGCCGGCAGTCTTCTCGCGTCGGCGCTCGTCGCCGCCCTTCCCGTCGTCGTTCTCCTCGGGCTCCTCGCGTTCTTCCACGTGCGGGCGCACTGGGCCGCGCTCCTGGGGCTCGGCACGGCGCTCGCGATCGCCATCCTGGTCTATGGCATGCCGGCGCATCTCGCGCTCGCCGCGGCCGCCGACGGCGCCGCCTTCGGCCTCCTGCCGATCGGCTGGATCATCGTCGGGGCGATCTTCGTCTACGACGTCACGGTCAGGTCAGGCGATTTCGAGGTCCTGAAGCAGACGATCGCGGGGCTCGCGAGCGACCGGCGCATCCAGCTGCTGCTGATCGGTTTCAGCTTCGGCGCCTTCATCGAAGGCGCAGCCGGCTTCGGCACACCAGTCGCCATCTGCGGCGCGATGCTCATCGGGCTCGGCTTCAGGCCTCTTCAGGCGGCGGGGCTCGCTCTCCTCGGCAATACGGCACCGGTCGCCTACGGTGCGCTCGGCACTCCGATCATCACGCTCGCCAAGGTCACCGGGCTTCCGGAAGCGGCGCTCTCCGCCATGGTTGGCCGGCAGCTTCCTTTTTTCTCGGTCCTCATCCCCTTCTGGCTGATCTGGGCGATGTCCGGACGCAAAGCGATGCGCGAGGTCTGGCCCGCCTGTCTCACGGCCGGCGTCTCCTTCGGCGTCACTCAATTCTTCGTCAGCAATTATTTCGGTCCTTCGCTCGTCGACATCGCGGGCTCGCTCGTTTCCATCCTCTCACTGCTTGTCCTCCTTCGCTTCTGGCAGCCGAAGACGACGTGGAGCTTCACGCACGAGTCCGTCGAAGAGCGCGCGGCCGAGGCGGCCGTGCGGCCCGAGCCCAGCTCGAAGGCAGCGTTCAAGGCCCTCATGCCCTGGCTCCTCCTCTGCGTCTTCGTCTTCCTCTGGGGCTACCCGGCCTCCAAGGCCTTCTTGAACGGAGGCGCCGAGGGACACGAGAACTTCCTGCACGGGATCTCGGTCCTCAACATCCCGGTCCCCGGGCTCGACAAAGCGGTCGTGAGAATGCCGCCAGTGGTCAAGGAGCCGACGCCAGAAGCCGCGGTCTACACCTTCAACTGGCTCTCCGCCACGGGAACGAGCCTTCTGCTGACCGGAATCGTGAGCGGTCTCCTCCTCGGCTTCTCGCTCGCCGAGCTGGGGAAGATCCTCGGCAGGACGCTCTGGCGGGTGAAGTGGTCGCTGTTGACGATCGCCGCCATGCTGGCCCTGGGATTCTCGACCCGCTATGCCG
>Ga0134121_10002641_pt1 | contig 15349 bp, 5 predicted proteins | sample KB301_FD_96463 | JGI IMG/M metagenome (GOLD analysis project Ga0134121, IMG submission 96463) | Terrestrial soil microbial communities without Nitrogen fertilizer from Kellogg Biological Station, Michigan, USA - KB3-0-1 | ecosystem: Environmental > Terrestrial > Soil > Unclassified ... | reverse complement strand
GGTGCACAAAGCGCCTGTCGTCGGTGTCCGTCGCAGGCGTGCCTAACGGTCAGAGCCGGGAAGGCGGGCGACCGACGGCGGACCGGACGCGACCGGCAGCTTGCGGTCGGCCCACCGCTGCCGCAGGATGCCCGCGAAGAAACACAACCACAACTCGTACTCGAATGCCGTGCGCACGTCGCCACGCAGTGTGTGCCACACGAGGCTGCGTGACGACCGCAGCGCTTTGATCATCAGGTGCCACGGGATGCCGGCGATTCGTCGCGCGTCGGCGTTCGGCGGCTGCTCGGGTTCCTCCATGTCGAAGCCGCCCTGTTGGAACAAGATGGCGCGGCTGATGCCGTGCCAGTAGAGCCACCGCCGGAAATACTGTTTCTCGAGCCGCGACGCCGACACGAGGTGGTGCACGACCATGTCGGGCAGGTAGAAGCCGCGGGCGCCGGCCGCGCGGGCGCGCAGGTGCCACTCGCGCTGTGCCTGATTTCGAAGGGTCCCCGACTTGCGTCCGAGCCGGTTGTCGAACAGTCCGACGCGTTCGAAAACCGATCGGCGGTACGCGACGTTCACACCCAGCGGCCACGAGATGCCGCGGCCGAACTCTCGAACACGGTCGCCGTGATCGAGAAGTGCGATGACTTTGGCGTGCAGGCCGTTGTCCTCGGCGAGCCAGGCCGGCCTCTGACCGCCCCATATCGGCAGCACGCGGCCGCCGACGAAGTCGCAGTCATACCGGTTCAGCCCGTCGATCGCCCGTTCGAGCCAGTCCTTCTCGAAGCGCGCGTCATCGTCGGTTGCCGCAATCACGCGACCCGTCGACGCGGCGATCCCGGCATTCAGCGCCGCGTACTTCCCGTTCTCACCTTCGTAGAGGTAGCGCAGCGGAAACGGGAAGTGTCGCGCGGCGTCCTCGACGACCGTCCGGGTGTCGTCGGTGGAGCCGTTGTCCACGACGATGAGCTCGATCTGACCGGGTTGCCGCACGTCGGCCAGGCTCGTCAACGTGTCGCGCAAGTCCGTGGCCCGATTGGCCGTCGCAATGATCACGCACACGTCCATGCACGACTCCTGGCGGCGTGTGAGGAAGCCCCGACGTTCACGTGGCTGCGGCTGGCTTCAGGCGATCACGACCTCGGCGCCGGCGCGCTCGCGTGCCGGAAGCGACGGAAAGCCGTTCGCTGCTTCGGCCTGAGACACGCGAATAGAGCGGGTGTGCTCATCGACTTCGATTGTAGCTCTCTGCGCACGTGACTCGACGGGCACAGCCCGAAATGTCGACCGACAGGAGCCGCCGTCGATGAGATAGGATGTGCGTCCATCAGGCGCGTCCGTCGAGTTGCGCACCCTCACGTCGAGACTCTGACTCCTGGAGGTGATGGAATGGTCGCCGTCAACCGCCGCATTCCGCTCTGGATCGTCGCTGGCGTTGCCACGGCAGGCGTGCTGCTCGCCGGAGCAGGCCGACCGCGCGCGGCGGGCTGCGATCCGGCAGGCAACGTGCAGTTCATCTGCGATCAGCTCGCGCCCGAGGATCTGGTGCTGGTTCCCGGCGGCGACTGGGTGATCGCATCGGGGATGGCGGCCAACGGCGCGATTCGCGCGATCAACGTCCGCGATCGCACGACGACCGTGCTGTTCCCGGCCGCCGCGGCGAAAATGCGGCCCGACACCAAGACGTATCCGTCGTGTCCCGGTCCGCTCGACCCGGCTGCCGAAAAAGACAAGTTCAGAGCGCACGGTCTCTACATCCGCGCCGGAAAGAACGCGGTCCACACGATGTGGGTGGTCCACCACGGCGACCGCGAGTCGATCGAGGTCTTCGAGCTCGACGCGCGCGCGCGGCCGCCGGTGCTCACCTGGACGGGGTGTGCGGTCGCGCCCGATCCCGTCGGCCTCAACTCCGTCGTCGGCCTGGCGGACGGTGGCTTCGTGACGACGAATTTCTCGCCGCGTGGTCCGGACGCTGCCGCCGCTCGCACGAAGATGATGGCGGGCGAGAACAACGGCGAACTCTGGGAGTGGCACACGGCGAGCGGGTGGAAGAAGGTGCCAGGCAGCGAGTCTGCGGGCGCGAACGGCCTGGAGATCTCGAACGACGGCAAGTGGCTCTACATCGGCGGCTGGGGCAGTCAGTCGGTGATTCGCCTGTCGCGCGGGCAGACGCCCGTCAAACGGGACTCGTCGCCCGCCGGATTCCGCGTCGACAACGTCCGCATGATGTCCGATGGATCGATTCTCGCCGCCGGTCAAGGCGGCGCGGCGCCGGCGCAGACGTCGCACGTCGGCCGATGGAACCCGAAGACGATGAAGTTCCAGGAGCTGATTCGCTATCCCTATGGCGACGCGTTCAGCTTCGGAACCGTGGCGATTCAGGTGGGCAAGGAGATCTGGGTGGGCGCTGTCCGCGGCGATCGCATCGCGCTCTTCCCGGCAACGCAGCAGCAGTCTCAGTAGACCGCGCGACAGGGAGAACCAAGATGACAAGAGCATTGAACGTTGGCCTGCTGGTTGTCGGAGCCCTCGTGGTCGTGCCGCTCGTGACGCTGCGCGTGACCGGTCTGGAGCCCCGCTACGTCGATCCCGCCAGCGAAGAGTTCGTCAAGAGCGGCCGGACCACGTGGCCGGGATTGTGGCTCACCGGGGAGGTCGTCCATGAGCCGGTGACGAATTGGGACTTCGTCAACAAGGTCAACGACCCGATCCGCAAGAACACCATCATGCTCGAGACGCGTACCTGGTACGGCATCCCGCACTCGGTCACGATCGGCCTGACCGTGCGCGGCGACAAACTCTACATACGCGGCTCTGAACAGGGATTCAGGCTGCAGAAGCCGTTCCCCTATTCCAAGGCGTGGTGGACCAACGTCATGCGCGATCCGCGCGTGCGCATGAAGATCGGCGGCAAGATCTACGAGATGACGGTGGTACTGATCACCGATCGCGCCGAAGTTGCGCAACTCATGGGGGGCAGAGACCCGGTCACGAAAGAGATTGGTCCAGACGGGAAGGAACAGGTCAAGGAGGTCGCGCACTATTGGCGCGTCTTTCAGCGGAACGTTCCGGAATATGGGAACGGATCGGCGGCTACGAAATCCAATGCGTCGACGTCCCAATAAAGCGGCTGAACATTACCGTCGCGCAGCCCTTCAGGGCTGCCCGCGGCCGGTGGGGCAGGCCTGAAGGCCTGCGCTACCAGAGGCCGCGGTAACGGTCAAACGCGCTCCTACTCAGTTCGTAGCGCGTCGAGTGGGTTGAGACGGGCGCCGCGTCGGGCAGGGAGCCAGCACGCCACCAGCGCGACGCTCGACAACAGCACCGTTGTCACTGCAAACACCACGGGATCACGAGCGCTGACGCCGTAGAGCAGCGACGCCATGAGTCGGCTGCCGCCGTATGCGAGGCCGAGGCCGACGATGACGCCGGCGAACGCGACCAGTCCCTCCTGCCTGATGATCATGCCGGCAACCTGGCCTGGGTCTGCCCCGAGCGCCAGGCGGACGCCGATCTCGCCCGTGCGCTGACTCACGATGTAGGACATGACGCCGTAGATGCCGATCACACCGAGCGTCAGCGCGACGCTCGCCGCGATGATCATCAGGACCATCGTGAACGACATCTCCGCGGCGGCACGGTCGAGAATCTCCTCCAGCGACCGGACGTCGAACAGCGCCAGGTTCGGATCGATCTCGCTGAGGGCGGTGCGCGCGGCGGCGGCGAGGCTGGCGGGCGGCGTCGCGGCGCGCACGGCATAGCTCATCTTCGAGATGCTCGGTCCGAGCATGGTTCCGATGGGGATGTCCGGACCGCCGGCGATGGACATCGGCATGTAGAGTTGAGCCACCGGCGTCCGCTCCGCGAGCGACGCGACAGGCGTGTTCGAGGCGACGCCGACAATCTCCAGCCACGGCGGCGCGTTGGGTGATGAGGTCGGTGGGGCCGACGATCGGAAACGCTTGCCGAGCGGATCCTGATTCGGGAACAGCGCCTCGGCCAGCGCTGTGTTCACGACCGCGACCGGTTCGCCACGCTCCACGTCCCCGCGGTCGATGAACCGGCCGCGGAGCAATCGGATGCCCGTCGCCTCGAGGTAGCCGCCGGCGACAGCGTGGAACAACGCCCACGGCCGAAGCGTGCCGTCGTCGAGGACTCCTTCCGGCACCACCATGTGCCCGAAGCAGAACACCGAGAGAGGCAGGCAGGTTGACGCGGACGCAGCCGTCACGCCAGGTATCGCACTCAGACGATCGAGGATCGCGCGGTGGGTGGCGACGGCTGATCGGCGGCTCGCGTATTCGCGATCGGGCAGGGCGAGGCTGAAGGTGAGCGCGGATCTGGCGTCGAAGCCCGGATCGACGGTGCGAAGCGTCTGAAAACTGCGGAGCATCAGGCCGGAGAAGACGACGAGCACGAGTGCGAGGGCCACTTGTCCGCCCATCAACAGCTGACGTGCGAAGTAGCGGCCGCGGCTTGCGGTGTGGCTGCGACCACTCTGGTGCAGTGACGCCGGGAGCGGCGCGAGACGCAGCCAGGGGATCGCGCCGAACGCCGCGGCGGTCAGCAGGCTCAGCGCCAGCGTGAACGCGAGCACGGACGCGTCGAGACGCACTTCGTCCAGCCGCGGAAGGTTGACGGGAGCAAAGGCGACGAGCAATCGGACAGCGCCCCACGACAGGCCGAGCCCGATCACACTTCCGGCGATGGAGAGCAGCACGCTCTCGGCGAGAAAGTAGCCGGCGAGCGCGCGGCTGCCGGCCCCGAGCGCCTGGCGCACGGCCACTTCACGCCGCCGTGCATCGGAGCGTACGAGAAAGAGGTTGGCGACGTTCGCGCACGCGACGAGCAGCACGAGTCCGACCGAGGCCAGCAGGATCCACAGCGTGCGGGCGATGTGGCCGACGACGGCGTCCTGCAGCGGCATCGCGGTGGAGATCCACCCACGATGATTGGGAGACACGCGCGAGAGGTCCGTCAGCAGCCGGGTCGTCTCGGCGCGCGCGCTCGCGAGCGTCGCGCCATCACGCAACCGCGCGACGCCGGTGACTGTCAACAAACTGGATGCCGTTGCCCGCGTGGACTGGGCGGCGACCCAGGCATCGGTGCGAGCGTCGGGGAATGTGAATGCGGCGGGCATCACGCCGACGACGGTCGCGGGCAGTCCGTCGATGGTGAGCGATCGGCCGACGACGGCAGGATCCCGTCCGTAGCGGCGGATCCACAGCCCGTGCGAGAGCACGATCGGCGGCGGGCTGCCCGGCACGCCTTCCTGCTCGGTGAACCAGCGGCCCAGGGTCGGCTGGACGCGGAGCACGGACGCAAGCGACGGCGTCGCGCGCGATATCTGAATGCGCTCGGGGCTGCCCTCCGTACCCGTGAGCGTGACGCCGGAGAGGTTGTAGACCGCCACCGTGTCGAGCGTGCGCGCGCGATCGGCGAGCTGATAGTAGAACTGCCAGCTCATGTACTTGACGCCGGAGTTGATGTTTCGTGCCGGAAAGCCGTAGTCGAGCGCAATCAGCCGATGCGAGTCCGGGTAAGGGAGCGGGTTCATGACGACGCGATCGACCACGGTGAAAATCGCAGCGTTTGCACCGATGGCCAGCGCCAGGGTCGACACGGCGGCCAGCGTGAACGCCGGGCTCCGTGCCAGCCGCCGCGCCGCGTGCCGAATCTCGCGTCCGACTGCGTCCATCCGTCCCGCAATCAGATGGCGCGCGAGGTCCGAAGGTTGACGCCATGAACCCCCGTGAGCCTTCGGCTATGATTCCTTTCTGATGATTGCAGTCATGTGGCAGTTCGACGTGAAGAAGGGGCGCGAAGCGGAGTTCGAAAAACTCTACGGTGCGGCGGGCGACTGGACGGCGCTGAACCGGCAGACGCGATCGTACCTTGGGAGTTCGTTCCTGCACGAGCAGAACGGGTCGTCGCGCTATCTGCTGATCGAGTACTGGAGCGAGATGATCGTCTACGAGCAGCACCGGGCGTCACGCTCGGCGATGATCGAATCGATCGAGGCGCGACGCACGGAACTGGTGGAGGCCATGGAGCCGCTCGGCATCTACACGGCGCTGGACGTGCCCGATCGGTGGGGACCCACCTGGTCGCAGCGGCGCTGAACGGACGCCGCGTCAGTCTGCCAGTGTTCGTCGCGAGACGCGTGAATGCCTTCCCCCGATTGGCGCCAATGAACTCAACGAGGTGATCGCGTTGGTCCCTGCGGGTGCGGCGTAGGCGAACGTTCACACCGCGGCCCGTGCCCGGAATCCGCCGGTGACACTCATATTTTCGCCGGCGGGACCGCCACCGTGTAGCTGACCACGAGCATCAGGTCGCGGACGATCGCGATCGGAGACCCGCGCTTCGCGGCGATCGTCCATGCGCTGCCGGTCGCGGCGTCGATCGGCGTCTGCGTGTCGAACCGCTCCGATGCGAAGACGGTTGCGTCGCCGGGCGCCGGCGTCAGCGTCAGGTCCCTCGCCTGCGCCTGCGGCACCGTGAGGGTCAATGTCAACGACGGCTGCGCCAGCGCGCCGGTCAGCGTCGCGACCAGCTGCACAGCGGTGACGGTGATCGGCGCGCCGCGGAACAGGAACGGGAAGCGATCGGCGGCGATCGGCAGCGTCAGCGTCGCATCGCCGGCCGCCAGCGCGTTGCGGAACTGCATCCAGGCGTCGCTGAACTCGTAGCGCACCCGGAACAGCCGGCCGAGCGGGGTCATCGCCGTCACGCCGTCGTCCGTGCCGCCGCCGGCCCAGCGGTCGCGCAGCGATCGGCGCGCCGCGTCGGCGAGCGGACGGCCGGCGTCGCGCGCCGTGTAGGAGATCTTCATCACCACGTCGGACAGCGTGTCGACGTCGAACGCGTTGACGTCGCGCGGCAGGTCGATGCGCCAGCGCGAGACCGCGCCGGCCCCTTCGAACGGCAGGTAGCGCTCGTCGCGGAAGTTGACCTCGAACAGCCCGGCGTCGCTCTGCCCGTGGCTGGTGGCGACGCTCTGAATCGCGCCGTAGCCGTGCGAGAAGCGGCTGTCGTTCGGCGCGTCCTGCTCCGGGTACTTGCCGGCGGCGCTCGGGCTGACGCGGACGTGGCTGGCGAGCAGCGTCAGCGTGCAGTTGATCGGCGTATACGGACCGGCCACGCACGGCAGCGTCAGGCTGACGCTCCTGATCCGGCGGAAGTAGTGGCCGGGATAATCGGCGTCGAACAGCTCCTCCGGCAGATCGAGCTCGCACCAGCCCTGCGTCCGCAGATCGACGAACGCCTGCGGATCCTGGAGGACCAGCGAGATGTGGCGGGTGATCTCGTACTCGCGGCGATCGAGCTGGAGATACGACGCCTCCATCCGCTTGAGGTCGAGCGCGAGCTGCTCGCCGGCGAGCAGCCCCTTCTTGAGGCTGTCCCAGTAGCCGAACTGCACGAAGCGCGACGAGTCGATGCCGAGCTCGAAGCGGTAGCACCGCTCGGCGCGCTTGGCGAGGTCGTAGGCGAGCTTGTAGGCCTGGTAATAGGTGGTGGAGATCTGCGTGACCATCCAGGAATAGAGCTCGGTGCTGGTGTACTTGCTGCGCAGCGTCTCCTCGATCTTCGTCGCGTTGTCGATCTGCAGCTGCTGGTTGGTGACGTCGAGGGCGGCGATCGCGATCTTGATGTCGGCGGCGGCGATTTGTTGATCGATCTCGGCAAGCTCCCCGGTCGCGAGATCTTTCTGGAAGGTCCAGTCGTCCTGGCGGCGGTGATGGCCGCCGAGGATCCCCGAGGCCTGCGCCGAGTCTTTCTGCTGCTGCGCGGCGATCGTCATCCCCTGGCCCATCGCCTTGATCGTTTCGCCGATGTTCGGGCCGCCGGTATCCGCGGCGGCGTGGACGCCCATGCCGGTGGGACCGATTGAAAACGTCGGAAGACCGTAGAACGATCCGGAGACGGCAATCATCGCGCCCCCGATCGCCTGTAACAGCTGGGCGTCACCCATCTGACTCAGCTGGTTCGCCTCCCAGGTGTTGAGGAGCTCGCGCGAGGCGTAGTACTCGTACTTCGCCTGCGTCAGATCGCGCGCCCGCTGCAGCGCCGCCTTGTTGATCTCCGCTTCCTTCACCTGCTGCGTCTTGACGTCCATCACCGCCTTGTGCAGCGCGGTCTCCTGCGTCGCGCGCAGCACGGCCAGCGACTCGGCGTCCTGCTTCTCGAGCGCCGCCAGCAGCTGGCCGCCGAGCGCCTTCAGCTCGCCGCACAGCTCGTGCGCGCGCTGGAGCATGACCATGAAGCGGTGCAGCGGCAGCGGCGCCGCCAGGTCCGACAGGATGCTGCCGATGTCGAGTCCCATCGCCGCCGCCCGGACGAGCAGCGCCGGATCGATCGGCGGCTGGAACAGCGGCAGCTGCTGCACGACCCCTTCGATGTTCATGCAGTGGCGGATCTTGAACAGCCGATCGTCGATGGTGTCGAAGTAGGTGAGCAGCTTGGTGTTCGCCGGCACGCAGAACGCCAGCGGCGCCGCCGCGACCTCGTCCTGGACGGTCGGCCAGACCACCGGCAGATGGCTGATGCCGAGCAGCGACCAGGCGGCGCCGTCCGGCGCGCGCATCGCCGCCGCGGCCGGCAGCGGATCGAGCAGTCCCTCCACTTCCGCCACCATGTCGGACATCGCGTCGAGGTGGCCGCGCAGCTGGCCGTAGGTAAACGCCTGCGGCCCCTGATCCTGCGGCACGTGCTGCGGCCGCGGGCCGAGCAGATGGCTGGCGAACACGTAGAGCTCGGTCGCCTGGTTGATCGTCTCGATCGTGTCCTGCGTGAACAGCGAGTCGGCCCAGGCGATCAGGTTGTCGAGGTAGGTGAAGACGATCGCTTTCTGGTACGCCGACAGGCGCAGCCGCGCGATGCGATGCGGATCCGCCGGGTAGCGCCGCCACTGATCGATTTGCGCGGCAACGCCGGCAGCGACGTCGGCCGGCTCGCCGGTGGCGAGCGCCGACATCAGCTGCGACGCGTCGAGCGTATCGGTGTTGTCGCGGAACGGCTGCAGCTTCCAGAAGCGCTTCGTCGAGGCGTCGCCGTTCGCCGCGGCGGTCGGATCGAAGACGTAGTGCAGCCAGCGGCGCGCCTCGTCGTACTGCGCGTCCTGCATCAGCCGCCGGGCGATCAGGTACGGCACGTGGAAGAACAGCTCCCAGTTGTACGGCGCGTACGGACCCTGCGGCCGGAAGTCGACGTCGTGCGGCGAGTACGGGTACGCGACCAGTTTCGCCGACGGCTTGAAGGTGTCGTCGAAGTGCGCCCCGTGCTCGCCGGCGTCGCTGCCGGCCGGGTTCTGCGCGTGCACGGTGAGCAGGCCGTCCACGCCGTCGCGCTCGAGGCGCTTGATGAACGTCCGCACGAACGGATGGTGCAGCGGCTCGAAGCAGTACGGCGGCGCCGCCGCCGTCGGACGTGGATTCGCGGCCACCGCTTCGAGGCCGAACGACTTCTGACTCCGCAGCGTGTCGAACCCGGCGATCAGCGACTCACGATCCGGCTCGACGCCGAGGCTCAGGCCGATCGCCCTGTCCGGCGCGTTCACCCGGCGAGGCGCGCCGTTGGCGGCCGTCGGCAGGTTCCGCACGATCGGTGGCGGCGTCGCGACGATCGAGACGCCCTGTCCGAACACGCGCGTCTCCGGCGGTTCGTCGACGACGGCGGCGCCGAACGGCAGCGCGATCTCGACGTCACTGCCGCGGGTGACGGTGAACGGCCGCAGGTGGTCGCCGGTCACCGGCCGGCCGAACCAGTGTTCGTCGACGACCTCCGCGGCGTGCGCGCGGCGCAGCAGGTCGGGCAGCCCCTCGAAGTCGAGCCCCTTGTGCGTGGTCGTGTCCACCCGGAACGCGTTCACGTTCGGCGCGCTGTGCCGCGGTGTCTGGCGCGTCAGATCGACGCGGACGCCGGTCGTCGCCGTGGTGCTGACCGAACGGCCGTCGTCGGACAGGGTGAAGGTGCCGAGCTTCTTCGGATTGTGCCGATCGTCGTGTCGCAGCACGTCGATGGCGACGCCCCCGCCGGCTGTCGACAGCCAGAAGGTGTGATCGGCGCGGGTGGTGAGGTCGGGGATGGCGAGCGCCGTCTTCCCATGCATGAAGTCGTTGAGCGCTTTCGTGGCGGTATCGAGATCGCCGGCGCGCGCGTCGCGCTTCTTGCGCCGATCGAGCACGTCCTGGTAGGCGGCGTCGAGATCGTCCTGCCCGATCGTCAGGAACCCTTCCGGCAGATCGGCGACGAAGCCGAAGACGTCGTCGAAGAACTGCGACACGGTGAGCCGGCTCGCCTTCACGAAGCTCTCGAAGTCGGCCAGGCCGGCCGCCGCAAACCCGACCACATGCGCCGCGATGCTGGCCAGCGTGGTCGGGTCGGACGGCAGGCCGTTGTCGGTCTGATTCTCCGAGACGATGGTCTGGAGCTGATCGCCGAGCGCGGTGATCTGCGACCAGGTCTCGGCGGCCGCGTGCTGTTCGTCGGCGACCGCCTTCTGATAGCGCGACTTCGCCTGCGCGATCGCCGCCTTCATCTCGTCGAGCGCCGACGCGTACGACTTCAGCGTGGCGTTGGTGACGAAGCGGTTCGATCGGATGACGCCCGGAGTGACCTGCTTTCCGGACCACGCGCCGTTGCGGCAGGTCGACCACGCCAGCCGGATCTCCCAGTGCGTGAGCGGCGGCGCCGGCGAGTCGCCGAGGTCGGCGCCAGGCTGTGTCGGCTCGGGCACCTCGGTGAAGAGCGCCCAGAACATGTACAGCCGACGATCGAAGGTGGTCAGCAGCATGTGGACGTCGCCGCTGTCGCCGTCGCCCTGGATGTCGAGGTCGATCTTCTCCCACGGCGTCCACTCGGTGCCGCCGCCGCCGACGGCCGTGCCGAGCAGCGTGCGATAGAAGTAGAGCGCCGTCGCGCCGGGCGTGCGGGCGACGACGTGCAGCGTGTCGATGATCCGGTCGTCACTCAACTCGGAGTCGGCGTCCGACGCCGATCCTTCGCGCTGCCAGTGCAGCGCACAGACGCTCAGCCTCGACACCTGATCGAGCTCGAGCAGGTAGGTTTCGAACGCGCGCTCGATCGTGTCGTCGTCGAGCGCGCCCTGGCTGAGGCGCGACTGCAGCTCGCCGAAAAACGGCGTCTTGTCGGTGCGCAGCTCCGGATCGATCCAGTTCTCGGGGTAGAGGAAGATCTCGCGGTTCGCCTGCCAGATCCGGTACTGCTGGTTCCACTCCCACCGATCGGGATCGATCCGGTCCGGGGCGATCGGCGGCTCGAGGCCGAGCAGGATCCGCTGGATGAAGAGCTGCACCGTCGAAATGCCCTGCAGCACGCGCGACGTCTGACCGCACGCGCACATCTGGACGTCGATCAGGAAGTACTCGTAGAGCGCGTCGGCGTCGGCAGCGGTCAGCCACGGCAGCAGGTGAGCGACCAGCGCGTCGCGCTGCAGCTGGCGCAGCGTGTCGTTGCGGGTCTGCGCGACCTGGTACCACTGCGCATCGTCGGGATAGCGGGCGCGCACCGCCTGCACGACCTCGCGCGCGGCGATCGCGTCCGGCTCGCTCGACGTCCACGCGCGCAGCGTCGGCCGCGTCCCCTGCGGCCCGTCGCCCGCGACGCCGACCCGCTTGATCAGATCGAGGGCGTGCTGCAGCGCCGCCAGCCGCGGTCCGAGCTGCAGCGATCCGCTCACCGGACCGTCGAGGCCGGCGAGCAGCAGCGCGACGATCGTCGCACCGGATCCGCTCCAGTTCGCAACCGGCGACAGCAGCGGCTGCACCGCCGCCGGATCCCAGCCGGTCGCGGCGCAGAGCTGCGCGGTCCACCACGCCAGCGGATCGGGCGTGGCCGCCGGCGTCGCCGCCTGCAGCACGTCGACCAGCGTCGAGTCGGTGGTCGGCAGCGAGGCGCGGACGGCGCCGAAGGCGGCGAGCTCGAGCCAGCGCGCCATCGCGGCGTGGACGTCGCCGTCGGGCGGCGGCTGCATCGGCAGGTCGTGCAGCCGCAGGCCGTCGAACGCCAGATCGTCCGATTCGGCGTAGGCGATCTCCGCTTCGGTGAGGCCGAGCCCGAGTATCAGCAGCGACGCCTTGTGCGCGCGCTTCCAGACGAACCCGGGACCGCGATCGCCGGCGGCCAGCGACGAGAGCGTCGGGAAGAGGTGCTCGGACTCGATCGGCGCCGCGGTGTTCGACGCCGCCAGCTTCCACTGCAGCGTGAAGCTGCCGGGCGCCGTGCCGCTGTCGTAGGCGACCTCGAACGGCACCAGCTGATCCGCTGTCAGCGGCGCGGTCATCGTGTGATCGACGACGAGCGGCTGGGTGCCGTCCAACTGCACGGCGAACGGCGCCTCCTGGCCGCCGATGGCGATCGAGCAGGCGCCATCGGTGCGCAGCACGAAGGTGTGGTCGCCGGTGCCGAGCGGCCGCAGGAACCCGTTCCACTTCATGCCGCGCAGCGGACCGTCGGCGGTGGTCTGCACCGCGATCGACTCCGACGTCGTCGGCGTCTCCGGGTCGGCGTAGCCGGGCGCGTCGAACGGCTGGCTGTTCAATCCACCGCCGGCCATCTCCAGCAGCGTGTCGAGCGCCGTGCCCGTATCGCCGGGCAGCCACTCGACGAGCAGGCGCCGCGTCATCGAGTCGGTGAGCCCGAGCGTGCCCGCCACCACCGAGATCACCGCCGACTGGCTGACAGACCTGCGCAGCGCCTCGGAGACGAGCCCGAGGATCGCGGTGCGATTGGCTGCCTGGCGCGCTGCGAGCGCGACGGAATCCGCCGGGTCCGGGTCCGGCGTGCCGAACACCGCCGCGTCGGCCTCGGCGAGCGCCGCGCCGAGGAGAGGCCGCAGGCCGTCGTCGATCGTCTGGCGCCGCGCCGTCGTGCTCTGACCGGCGGCCGGATCGAGCGCGTCGACGATCGCGGCGACGACATCGGACGGCTGGAACCGGGCGAGCCGCGCCGTGAGCAGGGTGCCGTCGGGATCGTCGGCGATCGCCAGATCCTGCCGGACGCCGCGCAGCGCCGCGCTGATCTTGTCGAGCGCGTCGAACATCACGCTGTCGGCCGGCGCCGGCCCCTGGCCGGGCGCCGCATCGCAGCGGAACAGATAGGCGAGCGTCGCGATCGAGCAGCCGGACGCGCGAACCGTCGCGACCCGATCGACGAACCCGAACGTCCCCGCGGGATCGTTCGGGGTGAACGGGTTGGCGCCGGTCAGCCCGAGCAGCGTGATCAGATCCGCGACCCGCAGGCCGAGGCCCTTCGCCAGCACGGTGTAGCGATAGACGACCGTCAGGTTGTGGACGTCGAGCATCGGCTCGCCGCTCGCGCTGCGCGCCGCGAACGCGCCGGCGGCGAGCGCGTGCGCGCGGATCGCGCCGAGATCGGCGGTGGTGATCCGCAGCGCCGCCTGAATCGTCGCGGCGTGGGCCGACATCACCTCCGTCGTCGTGGTGAGCGTCCAGACGCCGTTCGGCGGCTTCCGCGACGGGTCGCCGGCGAGCACGAACGCCGACGCGTCGTCGAGGCGCGCGACGGTGCGGTTCTGGAACAGCGCCAGGTAGAGCGCGTCGCTGCCCCAGGTGTCGAGATCGGACCAGAGCGCCAGCACCGCGGCGAGCGGCTGCCCGAGCGTGTCGACCGCGCGCTTCGCCAGCGCGACGCGGCGCAGGCTGTCGCGATCGAGCGTCACGGTGTGATCGGCTCTCGCGCCGACGGCGAACAGCGCGCGATCGAGATCGGCGATCGACCATCCGGTCGCGCGCCACAGGCGGACGAATCGATGCAGGCGATCCCAGGTATCGGCGGCCGGATGCAGCGTGGTGTCGTCGATCTGGCACTGGACGGGCGGATCGAGCGTCACCGCGCCGCTGCGGTTCAGGAAGTAGGTGCCGGTCAACGCGTAGAGATCGTCGTAGCTGATGCCGGTGCGGCGCAGCAGTTCCGGCACCGACGACAGCGTGTCCTGCCAGTGCGCGTCGGATGCGCCGTAGCCATAGCACCCCGGCAGCGTCACCGGCGGCGTCGCCGTCAACCCGGCGATCAGCGCGAACTGCCGCGCGGTCAGGCCGAGCGTCTCGGCGGCACGCCGCTCGTCCGCGGTCAACCCGTCGGCGCCGGCCTGCGGACCGAACGCCGCCAGCAGATCGGCGTAGGAGACGCCGAGCTGATCGAGATAGGTCCGCATCACCGCGAGCGATCGCCGGAACGGCAGCGTGAACGGATAGACGTCGTTGCGCAGCGCGTCGTCGTACACCTGATCGATCAGGTTCTGCGGCACGGCGCGGAGCTCGGCGGCCGACAGGCCGGTGCTGTCGTAACTCGTCGAGGTCGCGTACGGCTGGCCGGTCGCCGGATCGACATAGCCGTTGTTCGCCGCGATCTGCAGCTCGAGCACCTCGTTGACCACGTCGATGTACGGCAGCGGCGTGTTGGTGTTGTCGCAGGTGAGGCGCAGGTTGGGCAGATCCGGCCGCCGCGCGAACAGCCGATCGGCCGGCGGGTGATCCGATCCGTCCGGATCGAGCATGTGCAGCAGATCGACGAAGTAGGCCGCCGGCCCGTAGATCGACTGGCAATCGTCGCAATCGCACCACGCCTGGCCGCCGAACAGCGACGGCCACGTCGCGTTGCCGTCGGCGCCGGCGGCCTGCTTCAGGAGATCCAGCACCGACCCGTAGTCGGGCGGCGGAAACGTGGCCGTCGAGCCGCCGCGAACCGCCCACGGGCTCGCGCCGGCGATCGACTGCGCGGTGGTGGTCAGCGCCAGTTGCGCGGTGGCGGCGGTGCGGAACGCGTTCGAGAACGCCGCGTGCGCCTGGCGCGCGCCGCCGAGGATCGTCGCGTAGCGATCGACGAACTCGCTCCGCGGCACGCGGACGATCCGCAGCGCGCAGTCGAGGCCGTCCGCCATCAACGGCTCGACCGCTTCCGGCGTGCTGACGATGCGCAGCACGCGCTGCACGGCTTTGAGGTAGCCGATCACCGCCGGCCGGGTCGCCGGCGCGACGTTGCCGAGCGCCGACGCGTGGCCGGCGAGATAACGATCGACGGTCGTGTGCTCGAGATCGAGATCGGCGGACGCGGTCAGGACGCCGTTCGCCGCCGCGCGAATCGCGTTCGTCCCGCCGGCGCCGTCGACGGAGGCGAGCAGCGTGCGGGCCGGCGTGCTCCTGAACGTGCGCGCCTCGCGCTGGAACGCGGTCCATTGCGCGCGCGCCGCCGGCCGATCGCCTTCGGCAATCGAGCCCCACGTCACGGCGTCGGGCAGGGGCCGCGTCAGATCGAGCGCGAGATTGGCCGCGGCGAGGATCGAGACGAAGTTCGTGGCGAGCGGCGCCGCGGGAACGGC
>Ga0134121_10002640_pt1 | contig 15363 bp, 11 predicted proteins | sample KB301_FD_96463 | JGI IMG/M metagenome (GOLD analysis project Ga0134121, IMG submission 96463) | Terrestrial soil microbial communities without Nitrogen fertilizer from Kellogg Biological Station, Michigan, USA - KB3-0-1 | ecosystem: Environmental > Terrestrial > Soil > Unclassified ... | reverse complement strand
GGGCGACTCGGCGCGCTCGTCGGCGATGAACTGGCCGAACTCCGACTCCTCTTCGTCGCCGACCGGCTTCTCGAGCGAGACCGGCGCCTGCGCGGAGCGCTTGATCGAGTCGACCTCCTCCGGATCGATCCCGGTGACGTCGGCGATCTCCTCGGCGGTGGGCTCGCGGCCCAGCTCGGTGACGAGCTTGCGCTCGGCACGGCCGATCTTGTTGAGCTTCTCGACCACGTGGACCGGGATGCGGATCGTGCGCGCCTTGTCGGCGAGCGCGCGGGCGATCGCCTGACGGATCCACCAGGTCGCGTACGTCGAGAACTTGAAGCCCTTGCGGTAGTCGAACTTCTCCGCAGCGCGCACGAGCCCGAGCGTCCCCTCCTGGATCAGGTCGAGGAACGGCAGGCCCTGGTTGCGGTAGTTCTTCGCGATCGAGACGACGAGCCGGAGGTTCGACTCGACCATCTTCTGCTTCGCGTCGAGGTCGCCGCGCTCGATGCGCTTGGCGAGGTCGACCTCCTCCTGGGCGGTGAGCAGCCGCACCTTGCCGATGTCCTTCAGGAACAGCTGAAGGGAGTCGGTCGTCATGTCGGGCTTGAGATCGAGCGCCGTCTTCGCCTTGCGGCGGGTTCGCTTGTCGGGCGCCCGCTCCACCTGGCTGTTGGCGGCGGTGGCGGGGTCGATCTCCTCGACGAGCTCGATCTCGGACTTCTCGAGGTAGCCGTGCAGCTCCTCGACGTCGGCCTCGTCGAGGTCGAGCTCGCTCACGGCCGTCGAGACCTCGGCGTACGTGAGCACGCCGAGCTGCTGGCCGCGCGAGAGAAGACCCTTGATCTCCTCGAGTTCCTGAAGTTCGGCTACAGACATCTAGTTCCGTTTCTCACATGCGCCGCCCCAGTTCCGGCCTGGCGGTCCGGCCTCGCGGCGCGTTCTTCGCGACAGATGCTGCGCGCATGGACGCGCACCACTGCCATTCAAGCACGTTCGATCCTAGCTACTTTACTTTTTGAAGTCAAAACAGCGCAAGCGGCCACGCCGTCCGGGGCTACCTCTTCTACTACGCAGAACGGACGCGAACGTTTCAAGTTGCGCTCTACCCGCGCCCCGAGGATCGGATGCGTGCAGTCCTCGCTTGAGCGTATACTGCCGCCGCCTGGCCGAACGGCTGTGCGCCCTGCGTACGCCCGACGGGGGACCCGATGCGAGCCTGCCAGCTCGCTGGGGCGAATCGGTCGCAGCGCGCGACCGTAGCGGCGTCAGAGCGTCGCGAGCCCGTCAGCTCACCTCGTAGGCCCAGCATCGCCAATGACCGTCCGCCGCCAGATCGTCACGCTTCTGCTCGCCGCCTGCCTGCTCGGGCTGCTCGTCGATGCCGCGCCCGCAGCCGGCCCGGGCGGGGCCGCGCCGGACACGATCGTGCTGCCGGGCACGCCGCCGACGATCGTGCGCGTCGGCAACCCGCTGCTCAGCGCCGCCGGCGACGGCATCTCCTTCGCGGCGCACGCCACCGCGCTCGTGCGCGGTCGCGTCCGCATCGCGGGGAGCGCGCCGACGACGAGCGGGGCCGTGCGCGTCGAGCAGCTCGATCCGCTGCAGGGCTGGGTGGTCGCCGTCGCAGCAGCGCCCGTCGCCGCAGACGGGAGCTTCCACGCCATCTGGCGTCCGAAGCGGCCCGGCTCGACCCAGCTGCGCGTCGTGGCGGGCGCCGCCAGCGGCAGCAGCGCGGGCGCCGCAGGCGACACGCCCGCCGGCACCAGCCCGCAGCTCAGCCTGACCGTCTACCGCCCGGGCGTCGCGTCGTGGTACGGGCCCGGGGCGTACGGTCGGACGACGTCGTGCGGCGTCGTCCTGCGACCCACCACGATCGGCGTCGCCCATCGCACGCTGCCGTGCGGGACGCAGGTCGCGATGTACTACCGCGGACGCACGCTCGCCGTGCCGGTGATCGACCGCGGGCCGTTCGTCCCCGGCCGCAGCTGGGACCTCACGCTCGCGACGTTCCACGCGCTCGGCGGCGGCAGCGAGGGGTTGCTGACGCTCGGCGCGCTCGCGCTGCCGGCTGCGACGCCCGCGCGGCGCTGAGCAGCAGGGCTCAGGTTCGCTCAGCGGACGAGCCGCGGGCCCGGCCGGCCGGCGTCGTCGCTCGGCGGGATCGACTCGCCGATCCGCACGCCGGCGGCGGAGGCGGCGAGCATCGCCTCCTCCGCGCGCTCGATCAGCGTCGCGGCGTCCTGGCCGTCCTCGCCGTAGACCGCGAAGCCGATCGTCGCCGCCAGCGGCGCGCCGTGCCACGGCTCGCCGTTCTCGACGCCTGCGCCGATCCGCTCCGCGAGCGCGATCGCACCGGCGCGCCCGACGGCAGGAGCGATCACCCAGGCACGCCCGTTGTGGTCGGCCGCGACGAGGTCCTGGCGGCGGATCGCGCGGCGCACGGCCTGTGCGAGGCGGCCGTAGGGCACGCCGCGCTCCTCGGGCTCGGCGCTCGCGACGATGCGCTCGCCGTCGACGAGCTCCACGCGCAGCAGCGCAAGCCCGCCGCCCTCGCGCTGGCAGCGGTCGACGTGGCGCTCGAGCGTGGCGATCCACAGGTCGCTGTCGTCCATCGCGGCCGCCGGACCGCTGCGGGGGTCGACGGCGGGGCGCGGCGGCAGCTCGCCGAGCGGCGCCATGTCGCGCAGGTCGTGGACCTCGGGATCGGCGGCGGCCGCCCCCACGCCGACCTCGGCGTCCGCATGCGGCGGCGCGACGGCCGCCGAGCCGAGCGCCGTCGCGGTGACGAGCGCCGCGACCTCCGCGAGCCGCTCGGCGAGCGCAGCGACGGCGGTCGTCTCGGCGCGCTCGCCGAGGAGCTCGAGCGCGGCCGTCCAGATGCAGGCGCGCAGCGCGTCGACCGCGCCGACGATCGCGCCGGCGTCCGTTGCCGCGGCGAGCGGGCCGATTCGCTGCGCGAGCGCGGCGAGGTCGCCGTCGGCACCGAGCCGCGCGAGCTCCGCGTCGGAGCCGAGCGCCCGCGCGAGCGCGGCGCAGATCGCGGGCCCGTCGGCGGCGAGCGCGGCGGCGGGGATCGCGCCGACCGACGCGAGCGGGGCGCGCTCGAGCAGCACGAGCAGCCAGCCCTTCGCGACCGCCTGGGCGCGGCCGGCGAGCGGCTCGGCGATCGTCGAGGCGACCGGCTGGGGCCGGCGCGGGCGAGGCGGCGCGGGCGGCGCGGAGTCCGTCATTGCCGTGTCTATACCAGCGCGTCCCGACACGTGCACGCCTCGCTGGACAGAATGGAGCCGTGGAGCCCGTCCTCACCTCGATCGACGCCGCCCGCACGCGTGTGCTCGCCGCCTGCGCCCCGCTGCCTGCGCAGCCCGTCCCCGTTGGGATCGCGCTCGATCGCGTGCTGGCAGTGGACGTTCAGGCCGTCGCCGACGTGCCCGGCTTCGTCAATTCGGCCATGGACGGCTTTGCCGTGCAGGCGGGTGCGTCCACCCGCACGCTGCCGATCGTCGGCGAGGCGCGTGCGGGGGCGCCGGCGGGCGCCGCGGTCGGCGCCGGCGAGGCGGTTCGCATCTCGACGGGCGCCCCGCTGCCGGACGGCGCCGATGCGGTGATCCCGCTCGAGCAGGCGCACGAGGCCGACGGGCACGTCACGTTCGCGGCGGGCGTCGTCCCCGGCCAGCACGTGCGGCAGGCGGGCGAGGACCTGCACGCCGGCGCGACCGTGCTGCGGGCGGGGACGCGACTCGGTCCCGCCGAGCTGGGCGCCGCCGTCGCCGCGGGCGCCGGCGAGCTCGTGTGCGCACGACGTCCGCGCGTCGCCGTGCTGTGCACCGGAGACGAGCTGCGTCCCCCGGGCGCGGCGCTCGCGCCAGGCGAGATCCACAATTCCAACGCCGCGACGCTCGCCGCGCTCGCGACGCGGGCGGGTGCCGAGGTCGTCGCCGCGCAGGCGGTCGCCGACGACCCCGCGGCGACCGCGCGGGCGTTCGCCGCGGCCCTCGAGACCGCCGACGTCGTGCTCGCCTCGGGCGGCGTCTCCGTGGGGCCGCACGATCACGTCAAGGGCGCGCTCGACGCGCTCGGAGTCGAGCAGCGCTTCTGGCGCGTCGACCTCCAGCCCGGCAAGCCGACGTGGTTCGGCACGCGCGCGGGCCAGCTCGTCTTCGGGCTGCCGGGCAACCCCGTCTCGAGCTTCGTCACGTTCGTGCTGTTCGCGCGCCCGGCGCTGCTGGCGCTGCAGGGCGCGCAGCCGCTGCCCACGCGCGTCGACGCCGTGCTGAGCGTCGACGTCCCGCGCCGCAACCGCGAGCAGGCGCTCCGCGTGCGCCTCGAGCAGCGCGACGGCGTGCTGCATGCGACGCCGAACGGCGCGCAGGGATCGCACCTCGGCTCCTCGCTCGTGGGCGCCGACGCGCTCGCGTTCGTGCCGCCCGGCGACGGTACGCTGGCCGCCGGCGCGACTGTCAGCGTCGAGCCGATCTGAAGCGGGGAGAATCCGGCAGGTGCTGACTCCCCTGCTCGCGCTCGTCGCGCTGCTCGCGGCCGCGGTCGCCGCCGTGCGGCGGCACAGACGACCGCCCCCACCCGGTCAGATCGGGAGCCTCGGCGACGACACGACGATCGACGCGGCCGGCGCGGTGCGCTCGGTCCAGACCGCGGAGCTGACGCTGCCGAGCGACGCGCTGGAGGCGCTCTGGAGCCGGATGCAACTCGAGCGACTCGCGCGCACCTACTGGCGCTTCCTCTCGCGGGTGACGCTCGGGCTGATCCATGTCGACTATGGGGAAGCGCAGCGCACCGTCGTGCTGCTGCGACGCCCGCTGCGGCTGCTGCGCTTCAAGGCGCCCGAGTACGCGATGGACTCCGAGCGCGGGACCGTGCGCTGGCGGATCGAGGACGGGCTGCTCGTCCAGCGCCAGGGTCACAACCGCGACGGCTACCTGCAGATCGACCTGCAGCGACTCCCCGAGCCGACCCCCGGCCGCGGCCGCATCCGCGTCGAGGTCGCGGTCGCGAACTTCTACCCGTCGATCGCGCGGCGTCTCAGCCGTCCCGTGTACCGCGCGACGCAGTCGCGCATCCACGTGCTCATCACCTACGGCTTCCTGCGCTCGCTCGCGCGCCTGGACCTCGCGGAGTCGCGCGTCGGTCGCTTTGCCGGCACGACACCGAAACCCTTCCGGTAATCTGCACATGTGAATAGCGCTGTCTCCGAGACAGCGGCTGTTGGGGGCACATCATCTTCGGCGCGCGTCGGTGCAGCACGGCGCCCGGACGCCGCCACGGCCGCATGGCTGGCCCTGATCCCGAGTGCGTTGCTCGCGCTCGCGGCCGTCGTCCTGCTCGGCCCGCCGGTCGGCAGGCTGCTCTTCTCACCGGACGCGAGCCTCGACTTCTGGCCCAGCACCCCGCTGCGGCCCGAGCCGACCGAGCAGGCCCGCTACGTGCTGCTGATCGCCTCGGCGGTCCTGCTCGCGGTGACGACGCTCGTGGCGATGCGCTGGAGATCGCGCCTGCACCGGCGGCTCATCGCCGTGGCGGTGCCGGCCGCCCAGCTCGGGACGATCGGCTTCCTCGTCGCATGCTGGATCGGGCAGCTACGGGCCGCGTTCATCGGGCCGTACTTCACGAACACCACGCTCGCGGTGGCCGCGCTCATGACCGCCGCGGTCGTAGCGCTCGCCCGCACCGAGCGCACGCGCCGTGCGTGCGTGCGGTTGCTGCAGGAGTCGCGGGGCCGTCGCGTCGGGATCCTGCTCGTGGCGATCGCGATGACGGCGATATGGCTGCTGCATGCGATCAACTCGGACCAGTCGATCGAATGGTCCAACTCCGTCACCAGGTACCACGTCCAGTTCTCGTTCGACGAAACGTTCGCGGTGATCAACGGCCTGACGCCGCTCGTCGACTTCACCGCCCAGTACGGATCGCTGTGGCCGTACGTCATAGCGCTGCCGCTGGTGCTGTTCGGCAAGACGCTGCTCGCCTTCACGATCGCGATGTGCTCGCTGACCGGGATCGCGGTGCTCGCCGTGTACGGGATCCTGCGCCGCGTCACGCGCAGCTCGCTCGCCGCGCTGCTGCTCTACCTGCCGTTCATCGCCACGAGCTTCTTCCTCGTCTGGAGCGACGCCACGAACAAGCTCCTGAACCGCCACACGTTCGCCGCGTACTTTCCGGTGCACCCGCTGCGCTACGCCGGCCCCTACCTGCTGGCCTGGCTGCTGGCGCGCCAGCTCGACCGCGAGCGCGTCCGTGCCTGGCCGATCTTCGCCGTGGCGACGCTCGTGATGATCAACAACAGCGAGTTCGGCATCGCCGCCTTCGGCGCGACCGGCGCCGCGTTCCTGTGGACGCTGCCCGACTACCGCCCCGCGCGCCTTGGACGCCTGGCCGCGGAGGTGCTCGCCGGCGTGGCGATCGGCGTGGTGCTCGTGTCCGCGCTGACGCTGGTGCGAGCCGGCGCGCTGCCGCAGTTCGGGCGATCGGTCGAATTCGCGCGCATCTACCTCGTCGGCGGGTTCGCCCTCATACCGCTCGCCGGCGTGCTGGGACTGCATCTGATCATCTACGCGACGTACGTCGCGGCGATCGGCGTCGCGACGGCGCGCGCGATCGACCGCGCCCCGGACAGGCTGCTCACCGGGATGCTCGTCTGGAGCGGGCTCTTCGGACTTGCGTCCGCGGGCTACTACGTCGGCCGCTCGGCCTGGGAGACGCTGCCCATAACGTTTTCCGCGTGGGCGTTCGCGCTCGCGCTGCTGACGGTCGTCGCGGTGCGGCGGATCGCCGAGGCGCGCTCGCGCGTGCCGAGCGCCGTCGCGATCGCGGTCGTGTTCGGCATGGCCGTGATGGCCTGCTCGCTCGCGCAGACGCCGGTGCCGTGGGCGCAGATCGGCCGCATCCAGCATCCGCCCGCCGGCGGGGTCGCCCCCACCGCGGGAACGGGGCCCTATGCCCCCGTGAAGGATCCGGCCGTGCGCTTCTTCATCAGCTCGCTCGCGGACGGCGCCCACCACTTCGTCGTGCGCCACGGTGCTCCGATCGGCCTGTTCGCGACGACAGGGCATCGCATCGCCGACGCCTACGGCGTCAGAGACGTCATCCCGTACACGGGCGTCGAGTCGGTGCAGACCCGCAGCCAGTTCAAGACGGCGCTCGACGAACTGCGAGCCGACGGCGGCAACACCGTGATACTGCCGCAGGAACCGTCGCCGGAAATGGGGGCCATGCTCGCGGCGCGCGGCTTCGAGCTGCTCACGCCGCAGGGCCTGCGCCCCTGGCATCCGAGAGCGACGTTCGAAGCGCTGCCGGGCGCCAACGGGATGACGAAGTTCGTCGACACCCGCCACCTCCACCCGGCGGCTTTGCGGTAGACGCCCGGCTACCCGTAGCGTTCGCCGGTGACCGCGCGCAGCTTCGAGCGGTCATGCCGGGCGTGGATGCGGCGCACGGTGCCCGAGCGCGAGCGCATCACGAGCGACTCGGTCGTGGCGCCGACGCCGCGATAGCGCACTCCCTGCAGCACGTCGCCGTCGGTGACGCCGGTCGCGGAGAAGAAGACGTCATCGCCGGCGCACAGGTCGTCGCACGTGAGGATGCGGTCGAGCTTGTAGCCGGCGTCGAGCGCGGCCTGTCGTTCGGTCTCGTCGCGCGGCCACAGACGCCCGAGCAGCTGGCCGCCCATGCATTTCAGCGCGGCGGCCGAGATGACGCCCTCCGGCGTGCCGCCGATGCCCCACAGCAGATCGACCGGCGAGCGCTCGCTGACGGCGAGCAGCGCCGCCGAGACGTCGCCGTCGAGGATCAGGCGGATGCGGGCGCCGGCCTCGCGCACCTGCCTCATCGCGTCCTCGTGACGCGGGCGGTCGAGCATCACGACGGTGACGTCGCCGATGCCCATGCCCTTGCGCTTGGCGACGAGCTCGAGCGTCTCCGGCAACGGCCGGTCGAGGTCCAGCAGGTCGGCGATCTCCTCGCCGCCGGCGATCTTCTCCATGTAGACGCACGGGCCGGGATCGAACATCGAGCCGCGCTCGGCGAGCGCGATCACGGCGAGCGCGCTCGGCATGCCCAGCGCCGTCAGGCGCGTGCCCTCGAGCGGGTCGACGGCGATGTCGACCTGCGGCGGCGTGCCGTCGCCGATCTGCTCGCCGTTGTAGAGCATCGGCGCCTCGTCCTTCTCGCCCTCGCCGATCACGACGAGGCCGTCCATCGGCACCGAGTCGAGCACGAAGCGCATCGCGTCGACGGCGGCCTGGTCGGCGGCCTCCTTGTCGCCGCGCCCGACGAGCCGGGCGGCGGCGAGCGCGGCGGCCTCGGTGACGCGCACCAGCTCGAGCGCGAGGTTGCGGTCCGGTCGGTTCGAGCTCATCGGGGCGCGCACGCTATCACCGCATGCGGCCACGGGATCTTGGGGGTAGGGTCTTGGGGCGATGGAGCTGCGCCGCCTGCATCCCGCGCCCGGCCTCGTCGACAGCGCCGAGCTGCTCGGGGACCTCGGGCTCGCCGCGCGCGCGCATGTCGAGCGGCCGTGGGTCGTGACGAACTTCGCGACGACGGCCGACGGCCGCGCCGCGCTCGACGGGCGCTCCGGTCCGATCGGCGACGACGGCGACATGGAGATCTTCCGCCGGCTGCGCACGCAGGTCGACGCGCTGCTCGTCGGCACGCACACGCTGCGCGTCGAGGGCTACGGCCCGCTCGTGCGCCGTCCCGAGCTGCGGGCCGCGCGCGAGGCGCTCGGGCTCTCGACCGACCCGCTGCTGGCGACCGTGAGCCGCAGCGGCGAGCTGCCGCTCGAGATCCCGCTGTTCGCGGACCCGGACGCCCGCGTCGTGGTCTTCACGACGCCGGACGCGCCCGTGCCCGCGTGCGCGGCGCACGTCGAGCTGGTCCGGCTCGATCCCGCCGAGCTGACGCTCACGCACGCGCTGCGACGGCTGCGCGCCGACCACGGCGTGCGCGCGCTGCTGTGCGAGGGCGGGCCCACGCTGATGGGCGCACTGCTGGGAGAGCGACTCGTCGACGAGCTGTTCCTGACGCTCGCGCCGCAGCTCGCCGGCGGTGGCACGGCACCGACGCTCGCGGCCGGGCCGGGACTGCCCGAGGCGGGCGCGCTGGCGCTCGTGTGGGTGCTCGAGCGCGCCGGCTCCCTCTACCTCCGCTACGCGCTGGGCTGAGCGCGTTTGGATCGCCCGCGGCGCGGTGTAGCCTCAGGGTGATGAGGATCGCCTGCGGCTTCGACCATGCGGGCGTGCCGCTGCGTGAGGCCGTCGTCGGCGCGCTCGAGGAGGACGGCCACACCGTCGTCGACGTCGGCAGCTACGACGACTACCCCGACGCCGCCGTCGCGGTCGGGCGTGCGCTCGCCGACGGCGTCGAGCGCGCGCTGCTCGTGTGCGGCTCCGGCGCCGGCATCGCCGTCGCCGCGTGCAAGCTCCCCGGCGTGCGCGCCGCGACCATCCACGACTCCTACACCGCCCACCAGAGCGTGGAGCACGACGACGTCAACGTCGGCTGCCTGGGGGCGCGCGTCGTCGGCTCGGAGCTCGCACGCGAGCTTGCGCGGACCTTCGCGACAGCGCGCTTCAGCGGTGCCGAGCGCCACCTGCGGCGCCTCGGCCAGGTGGCCGCGATCGAGCGCCACGGCCTCGACGTCGCGACCGCCCCGCCGCTCGACCAACCACTCGCAACCGGAGACGAAGCCCCATGACGACGACCGCGCCCGCCACGACGCCGATCGGCCGGCTTGCCGCGCTCGGCACCAGCGCCTGGCTCGACTCGATCCGCCGCTCGATGCTGACGGGCGGCGAGCTGGCGCGGCTGGTGCGCGAGGACGGCGTCGTCGGCGTCACGTCGAACCCGTCGATTTTCGAGCAGGCGATCCTCGGCAGCCCCGACTACGACGAGCGGCTCGCCGAGCTGACGCACGACGGCGCCGACGTCGAGTCGATCTACTGGACGCTCGCGATCGAGGACGTGCAGGGCGCCGCCGACGTGCTGCGGCCGGTCTACGACGCGACCGGCGGCCGCGACGGCTACGTCTCGCTGGAGGTCGCGCCATCGGTCGCGCGCGACGGCGACGCCACGCTCGCGATGGCGCGCGACCTGTGGGCGCGCGTCGAGCGGCCCAACGCGATGATCAAGATCCCCGGCACGCCCGAGGGCGTCCCCGCGATCCGCGCCGCGATCGCCGAGGGGATCAACATCAACGTGACGCTGCTGTTCTCGCTCGACGCGTGGGCCGCGATCGCCGAGGCATGGCTCGCCGGCCTGGAGGATCGCGCCGCGCGCGGGGAGCCGGTCGACGGCGTCGCCTCAGTCGCGTCGTTCTTCGTCTCGCGCGTCGACACCAACGCCGACAAGCGGCTGACGGCGCTCGGGCACGAGGAGCTGCGGGGCCGCGCCGCGGTCGCGAACGCGCAGCTCGCCTACGCGCGCTGGCTGACGCTCGTCTCCGGCGAGCGCTTCGCCGCGCTGCGCGCCAAGGGCGCGCGCCCGCAGCGGCTGCTGTGGGCGTCGACGGGCACGAAGGACCCGCACTACTCCGACGTCAAGTACGTCGCCGAGCTGGCCGGCCCGAAGACCGTCAACACGATGCCGCTCGCGACGCTGCTCGCCTATCAGGACCATGGTGCGGTCATCGAGCCGTTGCTGGAGGACGGGGAGCCGGCGGCGCGCGCGGCGCTCGCCGCCGTCGAGGCGGCCGGCGTCTCGCTCGAGGAGGTCACCGACGAGCTGCTGGAGGCGGGGATCGCACAGTTCGCCGACGCGATGGATCGCCTCTTGGCGGGCGTCGAGCGGCGCCGCGCCGCGGTGATCGCCGGCGAGCCGGCCGGGATCGAGGGGCGCCTCACCGACGAGCAGGCGCGCGCGATCGGCGCGCGATCGGCGTGGGCGCAGGAGCAGCACGTGCTGCGGCGCGTCTGGACCAAGGACGACACGCTGTGGGCCGCGGGCGACGACAAGCCCTCCGAGCGACTTGGCTGGCTGACGATCGCCGAGCGCTCGCTCGAGCGGCTCGACGAGCTGGACGCGTTCGTCGAGCAGGTGCGGGCCGAGGGCTTCACCGACTGCGCGCTGCTCGGCATGGGCGGGTCGAGTCTCGCGCCCGAGGTCCTGCGGCAGACGTTCGGCACACGCGAGGGTTGCCTGAAGCTGCACGTGCTCGACACGACGCACCCGGACGCGATCGCGGCGCTCGAGTCGGCGCTGCCGCTCGAGACGACGCTCTTCCTCGTCTCCTCGAAGTCCGGCGGGACGCTCGAGCCGCGCTCGCTGCACGCGCACTTCCACGCGCTCGTGCCCGACGGGCGCCAGTGGGCGGCGGTCAGCGATCCGGGCACGGCGCTCGAGACGCTCGCCGGCGAGCAGGGCTTTCGCCACGTCTTCCACGGCGACCCGCACATCGGCGGGCGCTACTCGGCGCTGTCGGCGTTCGGCGTCGTTCCGGGCGCGCTGATCGGCGCCGACGTGCGCGAGCTGCTGGAGCGTGCCGAGGTCGCCGCGCGCGCGGCCGACCCGTCGCTGGAGCCCGGCCACGCGCCGGCGCTGTGGCTCGGGCTCGCGCTCGGCGAGCTTGCGAGCCAGGGGCGCGACAAGCTGACGTTCGTCGTCGACGAGCCGCTGGCATCGCTCGGGCTGTGGCTCGAGCAGCTCGTCGCCGAGAGCACCGGCAAGCAGGGCAAGGGGATCGTGCCGATCGCCGACGAGCCGCTCGGCGAGGTCGACGAGTACGGCGACGACCGCGTCTTCGTGCACATCCACGACACGACCGCCGAGGGCGACGGCGAGGTCGCGCGCCGGCTGGACGCGCTCGCCGACGCCGGCCACCCGGTGATCGCGATCCCGTTCGCGGAGGCAGCCGACCTCGGTGCGCTGTTCTTCCACTGGGAGCTGGCGGTCGCAGTCGCCGGCGCGGTCCTCGGCATCAACCCGTTCGACCAGCCGAACGTGCAGCAGGCGAAGGACCTGACGGTCGCGACGATCGAGGCGTACGTGCGCGACGGCAGCTTCCCGGCGCAGGACAGCGGGGCGGTCGAAGGCGAGCACGCCGCCGCCGCGCTGCGCGAGCTGATCGACGCCGCGGGCGCGGACGCCTACGTCGCGACGCTGGCGTTCCTCGCCCCCGACCCGCGGCTCGAGGACGCGCTCACCGCGCTGCGCCTCGCGATCCGCCGGCGCACGCGCGCGGCCACGACGGTCGGCTACGGTCCGCGCTTCCTGCACTCGACCGGCCAGCTGCACAAGGGCGGACCGGCGACGGGCACGTTCGTCCAGCTCGTGGACGACGGCAGCGCGGGCGTCGAGATCCCGGGCGCGGGCTACGACTTCGCCGCGCTCGTGCGCTCCCAGGCGATCGGCGACGGCAGTGCGCTGCGCTCGCGCGGGCGCCCCTTCCTGCGCATCCACCTGCCGGGCGACGCCGCGGAGGCAGTCGCGGCGCTCGCCAGGTCACTCGAGACAGAGGGCTCCTAAATGCAGATCGGCTTCGTCGGGCTCGGCCGCATGGGCGGCAACATGGTCACGCGGCTGCGCCAGGGCGGCCACGACGTGGTGGCGTTCGACTTCTCCGCCGAGGCGGTCGCGAAGGCGCAGGAGCAGGGCGCGACCGGCGTCGACTCGCTGGAGGCGCTCGTCGCCGCGCTCGACGCCCCACGGCGGATCTGGATCATGGTCCCCTCCGGCGACCCGGTGCAGCAGACGCTCGACGCGCTCGCCGGGCTCGTCGACCCCGGCGACCTGCTGGTCGACGGCGGCAACTCGAACTTCCACGACACCCAGCGGCGCGGCGCGGAGCTGGCGGAGCGCGGGGTGCGCTTCTGCGACGTCGGCGTCAGCGGCGGCGTCTGGGGGCTGCAGGTCGGCTACTGCATGATGAGCGGCGGCGAGGAGCAGGACATGGAGGCGCTCAAGCCGGCGCTCGACACGCTCGCGCCGCCGGATGGCTGGCTGCACGTCGGCCCGGTCGGCGCCGGGCATTACGTGAAGATGGTCCATAACGGGATCGAGTACGGAATGCTCCAGGCCTACGGCGAGGGCTTCGAGATCCTCAAGAACGGCCAGTTCGACCTGGATCTCGGCGCCATCTCGCACCTCTGGAACCAGGGCTCGGTCGTGCGCTCGTGGCTGCTGGAGCTGGCCGAGCGCGCGTTCGCGAACGGCAGCGAGCTGGAGGGGATCCGCGGCTACGTCGACGACTCCGGCGAGGGGCGCTGGACGGTGCAGGAGGCGATCGACACGAGCACGCCGGCGCCGATCCTGACGCTGTCGCTGCTCGCGCGCTTCGCCTCGCGCCAGGACGAGTCCTACTCGGCGAAGGTGATCGCGGCGCTGCGCAACGAGTTCGGCGGCCACGCAATCCACAAGGAGTAGGCGCGTGGCGACCGAGACGGCCGCCCCCGCCGCGGCGAACCCGTTCGCGCAGGACGTCGAGGAGCGGCTGCCGCCGCCCTCGACGATCGTGCTGTTCGGCGCGACCGGCGACCTCGCCGCGCGCAAGCTGCTGCCGGCCGTCTACGACCTGCTCGCCGACGGAGAGCTGCCGGAGCGCCTGCGCATCGTCGCCGTCGCGCGCGACGGCCACGACGACGCCTCCTTCCGCGCCCACATGCGCGAGGCGATCGAGCAGCACGCGCGCCACGAGCTCGACCTCGCGCTGTGGGAGGCGCTCGAGCCGCGCATCGGCGTCGTGGCCGGCACCTTCGGCAGCGAGCAGATCTACCGCGACCTCGCCGCGCGGCTCGACGCCGGCGACCGCGAGGACGGCGGCCCCACCCAACGGCTGTTCTACCTCGCGGTCGCCCCGACGTTCTTCGCCGACATCGCGAGCGACCTCGCGAAGGTCGGCCTCGGCCGCGGCGCGGACCCGCCGACGCGACTGCTGATCGAGAAGCCCTTCGGCCACGACCTCGCGTCGGCGCGCGAGCTGAACGCGCGCGTCGCCGAAGCGTTCGACGAGCGCCAGGTCTTCCGCATCGACCACTATCTCGGCAAGGAGACGGTGCAGAACCTGCTGGTGCTGCGCTTCGCGAACGGGATCTTCGAGCCGCTGTGGAACCGCACCGCGATCGACCACGTGCAGATCACCGTCGCCGAGGATCTCGGCATCGGACACCGCGCCGGCTACTACGACGGCGCCGGCGCGCTGCGCGACGTGATCCAGAACCATGCGCTGCAGCTGCTCTCGCTGATCGCGATGGAGCCGCCGACGAGCTTCGACGCCGACCTCGTGCGCGACGAGAAGGCGAAGGCGCTGCGCGCCGTGCGCCCGCTCGACCCGCGCGCCGACGTCGTTCGCGGGCGCTACACCGCCGGCTGGGTCGGCGGCGAGCAGGTCCCCGGCTATCGCGAGGAGGAGGGCGTCCCCGCCGACTCGCGCACCGAGACCTACGCGGCGCTGCGCCTCGAGATCGACAGCTGGCGCTGGGCCGGCGTGCCGTTCTACATCCGCACCGGCAAGCGGCTGCCGCTGCGCGCCACCGAGATCGCGATCGCGTTCAAGCCGGCGCCGCACCTCGCCTTCGGTGGGCTTGGGGGTGCCGATTTCGCGATCCCGCCGAACGAGCTCGTGATCGCCGTGCAACCGGACGAGGGTGCGTCGTTGCGCTTCGCCGCGAAGGTGCCGGGAACGGCGATGCGGGTACGCCCAGTACAGATGGACTTCCAGTACGGCCGCTCCTTCCTGCGCGAGTCGCCCGAGGCCTATGAGCGCCTCGTGTACGACGCGCTGCTCGGCGAGGCGACGCTGTTCACGCGCGCCGACGAGGTCGAGGCGGCGTGGCGGATCGTCGACCCGGTGCTCGCCGCGTGGGCGGAGGAGTCGGTGGTCGGCGGGCCGAAGCCGTATGCGGCCGGCACGGCCGGTCCGGCGGAGGCCGATCGCCTGACGGCGCGCGACGGCAACGCGTGGAGGCCCCTGTGAGCGCGCCTGCGGGTGGGCGGGACGTGATCTCCGAGCGCACGGAGTGGCACGGCGAGGACGTCGAGCTCGACGAGGTGGCCGCGCGGCTGCTGCAGATGAACCGCGATCATGCCCGCCACGCGCATGGGCACGCGGCCACGCGCACGCTCAACCTGCTCGTCGCTTGCAGCGGCGACGTCGAGGCGACGGTGCTCGCGCGCCGGCTGGAGGGAGCGCGCGTGCGCCATCCCTCACGCACGATCGTCCTGCGCGAGCATGCGGCCGCGCGCCTCGATGCGCACGTCTCGATCGATTGCGACGTGGGCGCGACGCCGGGAGCGGTCGGCTCCTGCCACGACCGCGTAGAGCTCGCCGCCGACGCCGAGCGCCTGCGTCACGCCGACTCGCTCGTGCACGCGCTGCTCATCGGCGGACTGCCGACCGTGCTGTGGCTGCCCGGCGCGGCCGCGAGCCCG
>Ga0134121_10002639_pt1 | contig 15366 bp, 10 predicted proteins | sample KB301_FD_96463 | JGI IMG/M metagenome (GOLD analysis project Ga0134121, IMG submission 96463) | Terrestrial soil microbial communities without Nitrogen fertilizer from Kellogg Biological Station, Michigan, USA - KB3-0-1 | ecosystem: Environmental > Terrestrial > Soil > Unclassified ... | reverse complement strand
GAGTCCATCGATCGTGGTATCACGGGCGACATAGCTGGCAAAGCCGGCGCGCCCGCATTTGATCACCTCTTGCCGCTCTTCCGCGAGTCCGAGTGCTACAAGCGGTATGTCAGGCCACTGAACAGCGATTGTCCGAACATCGATAAGGTCAATGCTTTGAGTGACGTCGATCAATACTGCGTGTGTTTCGGTGGCTGCCAGGGCGCTTCTCAGACCTGCAAGGTCGTTGACCACCGCCACGGCAGTGAATTGGGGCCGGCTGCTGAAACATGAAGCTAGCCCGTCGCCCAGGAGTCGAACCGGGGTCAACACAATGACGTTCATGCGGAAACTCCCTACATAGCTCCCACCGATGACCTTGTATTCGATGGACCATGCGATTGCAAGGTTTTTTTCTAGGATTGTCAGGCAACAATAGAAATGTCCGCCTTTTGGGAACGTGGAGCTTGTCGTCCGCGCAAGGAAAGAAAAAATCGACAATTCGGTTGGCAGGCTCCGTGGAGTCGTCATCGAGCTCGGCTGCTGGACGCACGCACGCCGCACGTTTCACGACGCCACCGCCAGCGATTCGGCCCACGCTCATGTCGCCATGGCGCACATCCGTCGGCTCTACGCCATCGAAGCCGAGGCCCGTGAACACGATTGACAGATTCTTCGACTTCGACATTGACAAAAACAGCGCCGAGCGCGCTGCCCGACCATTGGAAGCCGCCGGCATGGGTGAACTGTTCGTGACATCTTCGCGCGCCCGCAAACCGTCATTGATCCCCCTCAGACAATAATCCGACACCTCGCAGCGCGAGCATTCGCCCGCCTTGGCCTTTGCCATCTCGGTGGATCGCTCAACGTGACTTCACCGGAAGGATACGTCGAATTAGTTTCGTTGCCAATGTACAGCCGACCTAGCTAGGCTTTACTGCAACGCATTCAACCCGACCAAGTTTCAGTTGCGATCGGATTCATCACCGTGGTCGATTGGTTGCATTTGATGCTATTGCTGACTGCCACTGCGTTGTGGGTGATATTTCATCGTTGCGAAAAGCGCTGGCTCGAGCAGGCGTGACTTGCATTATCCGAGTCAAGTCGGCACCAGGATCGTGCCTTGCACCTGTCCCATTGCCGTTGTATCAGTCCTCAAGTCGGCGGCGCCAACCTTTTTTCATTTCAACCTTTCACGTTCGATTTGGAGCAAGAGAGGCTCTTTTGGTCCTCCGAATACCACGGATGGCGAATGTGAAGCGAAACCGAGTTACGCCCTTTTTGATAGCATGTCCTTGATAAATGCGGTCACTTGCCGAACGACATCACCCTTCCCATAGGTCGCGGTCACAACATACATCTCAATGAGTGTCTTTTCGCGCCATAACGCGACCAACCAGCGAATCATTCCAGCGGCTGACGCTCCGAAAACTGCTAGGAGTACTTGGATCACACCGCGGGTTTCGAAATGCAGGAAGGTCGCTCCGACCATTGCAACCAAAAGAACGAGCGTGGCGATGACGCAGATCCACAGCAGAGTCCGATTATTTCGCTGAACTTCTCTGAGTTGCTGACGAAGGGCGTCAACATCGATCTTACTGTCTCCGTATTGGACGAGTTCCGCGCTGGCTGCGTCTACAACTTGTTGAAGTCTCTTCATCGAAAATAACCTCCCCACTATGGACAGCTGTCGCCGCCTCCAGAAACGGAAGTGGCGATCTTGCAAGCAATTTCATGATCAAGCTATAACGCAGGAACCGTGGGATCGGATGGACCGGAAACCGATTCACTACCAACAGACATTCCGGACGCTGGTATTTGATCAGCTCAAAAGCAAGTGCGGACCTACAAATCGAAAGGTCAATGATGCAATTGGAGTTTCTTGGAATGCATTGGATGAATTCACCCAACGATTGCAAGCCGTCGATAAGTTCCACCACTCGAGCGGGTTTCAGCGCTCCCGCCAATGTCCGTTCCAGTGCCGGACGGGTCAGGCTCCAATCAGCGTCCGGACTGCCTCCAGTGGCCGAGCGTGGATTGTAAGCCGCGTTTGCTGTGTCCGCTAGAGTCCTCAGCCACGCAGCGAGCGCTGCTCTCAGTTCGTTGACATCAGGCGGCAGTTGCGAACCACATGCGCCTAAGAAGTCGGTCCATGCGCGGCCTAACGAATCGGTCTTATCTCTCTTGTTCAGCATCAGCGTCATGCCCATTGGATCCACAATGTCGTCGGGAGATATACTGGACATATGCCAGTGCGTCGCGAGGGTTACGACTCGATGCTTGGCGAACAGTGCGATTAGGTCCGCCCGCCGAGCCTGCTGAACCACCGTTACTCCCAAAGCCTGCATCTCGCGACATATGCGATTCTGCACTTCGACAATAGGGGAGTAGACGCGATCCCACCAAAAAGACGGATCGCCCGTGCCGACCATTGTACGGGCAAAATCGAAGTTCTCATGATCGGCGAGTTGCGCCAGGAATGTCTCGCGGAAAAGGGGAACGCCGACCGCCAGCGCGCAATCACTTGGCGTGACTGCCAGCTTGGGCGAGCACATTTCTTTGATCCTCGACTTGCAAGTCAACTCTGCCGAAATAGACATCCGACAATTCAGTGCGAAATTGGATTTCAAGCTTTTCAACAGGGAAACCATCGCGTCGAAGCGATTCCAGTTCGCGCTGCAGTTCGGCGCTCGGATCGAAACCGCCAATGCGTGCGCGCGTCGGTCCGAATCCGAAGAGCTGACGGAGGAAGGCCAGAACTCGGTTGATGAGGCCTTGCCGTTGGGGGAGCGGCAGCTCTGCGGAAAGCCGGACCTGGACTTCCAACGTGGCATGGCCTGGGCCACCAAGTTCCGCCATGCCATACCGGATCACGCCCTCGTTGGTCTCGAGTGAATGTTCGATCGTTGGCGTTCTCAAATCAAATCGCCGAAGGGCTTCGGCCGCTGTGAGCGTCTCCGCTCGCTCAAAGCGAAGTCGCTGGCGCGGTTGCTGGGCTGTCCGCGCACGATAAGTTGCGTAGAGAGCATCGGCGTCACGCTCGCTAAACCCGCGAAGTTCGATACATTCGGACAGTTCTCCATTGGCAAATCGACTCAAAAGCACGTCAACTGCTTCTTGATAGCTTGGAAGACTTGCCACAATCTCGCCGTCAGTACCACGAATCTGATAACGGCGAGCCTCACCTTCGCCGATACGCTCCAGACTTGCTCGGCGCGGCACACTCGCCAGACCGGCCAACGCCTCCGGCTCCAATCGAATTTTTTTTCCATGGAGGCTTACGAGTTCTGCCACGACGGACTCGGCTTCCATGCGCCGACCGGCGGCGAGCAACCGGTCAAGACGCAATCGGGCCTCCACTTTGTGCCATGCCAAATCCTGCCGGGCCGCTTCGGGATTCTCAGCAATAATACTTGTGGCTCGACTAAAATCCCCTGCGAGGAATGCCTCGACCACGCCGCTCTTTTTTGCAGGTGGAACGTCCGTCAAGGTCATTTCCATGCTCGTTTCGGACTTCGCCAACGTCTTCAAAGTGGATGGATTCAACCAGCGAAACAGCAGGGCGGGGTCGGTCCGCACTTCCGGAGGAAGCTTGGCGACGTTGAAATACAATAAGCGCACTTCAGAGTCGATCAAGCCATTGAGTGGCGACGGCTTCTTTTTTCCTCCGCCATCATTTTCCATGAAGTGCATCACCCGCGATCCAGACGGCGGTTTGGGAGGAATGCCGCCTCCTGCACTGGCCTGGATTGATCGCCCATTCTCGCGCGGGATTGTGATGACCAAGTATTCGGACCTATCTAGTTCGCTGAGAACCTCCTTTGAGGTCACCCATTTGGCAAGTAAGATTCGAGCACCAGTAGACGTGTCGGCAACCCGCGCTTCCCACCCCTCCGGAATGGCCACGGTTTCCTTCGGTGCCACTTGAGTCATCAACCATTTCGCGCTTCCCGCAGGCTTGATAAGAAACTGATTTCCGATCGCATAGAATGCTTCCACGTTCGGCTCGACTGCCAGCTGTTCTGCTGACAGGGTACTTCGACTCAGGCGCCGCAGCAGATCCAGTCCCCGATCCAGATCATGTCGCTCCAGCCGAACAGTGACGCCTTGCTTTCATGCACTCACCTTGAGGGAGCACAGCTCCACCGTGCCCACCGTCGTCTTCCACGAGGCATCGCCTAACTGCTTCGTGAGCTTTGACGTGATTTCGGTCTGTCGCAGTTCGGCGTGGCGTGAAGGCAGAGGAGTTCGGAGCACCACATAGTTTTCCCGAACTTCAGCGCCATTGATGTCGATTCCTCGGTCGCGAAGCAGCGCGAGTACTTTCGTGTGATCCTTGTCCGCGAGCTTTCCCGTTCGCAGCAACTTGAACTGCGGAATCACTTTTTGCTCGGCGCCGTTTTTGTTCTCGGTACGGAAACTGTAGGAGGTGCCTTGCCACTGCTCGATGGAGTTTTTTCCAGAGCGCAAGGACTCCGGATCGATCCCACGAATGCTCAGCTTTGTCTGTTCGTGAATCGATGACGGCAGTTCGAATCGCTTCTTGAGCAGGTAGGGATTGCCGCCCGAAACTCCGCCGGCCATTGTGTGTACAGTAGCCGACTCACCGAAGTTGAAGAAAGGTCGGGAGGAAATGATCGGAAGCGATTCGGTGTTTGATCCTTTCGCTCCTTTATCAAAGAACTTCGCTGCCTTCCAATCGTTGAAATGCAGATCAGTTTTATTCCCAGCCCAGTCAGGAAACCAAGCCTTGTTATCAGCGTTCACGCCGTTGAGGAAAGCGAGTCGGCTCTCGCTATTCTCCGCAATTAGCCAGCTGATAAGCAAACTCCATTTCATATAGCAATTCAGTCGCTGGTATTGAGGTTCAAATGCGGCGATTGAATCATAGTGATCATTCCACCAACCGAGCACGGCGTCATCAACCGCGGTTGGCGGCATTTCGATCCCGGGAAAATAAGGGTCGGACGAGGCAGCGAACAGCCGAGTGGTATCCCGCGAGAAAAGGCACGATTTTCGCCCTGGAGCCAGAGCATAGCCGCGGTCTTCAGGGCCGAACCAGAGACGAGTGTTAGACTGGAACTTTCTCTGTTCGCGGTAGATCGGCGATTGCCCACCCTGGGCATACGATTTGAAATCCTCGACAAGGACTTGGTCGTCTCGCGCAAGCTCAGCTGGATTCCAGAGGAAATTGAGACCAGCCCAGAACTTGGCGATAAGGTCGGTGAAGAACAGAATCATTCCGACCTCAGTTCCTTGCAAGTCGCCATCGTAGCGCGCCGTTTGATATTCCAACATCTTTACTTCTTTGTCTAACTTTCGAAACAACTGCGTGTCGCTAAAACTCTTGCTCGATTTGAGTTTTCCAAGCAGGATCATCAAATCATCGGCATTGCGCTTTTTGAATCCTGCTTTTGCGGCCAGAATATCTGACGTGGTGATCGGGGCGCCAGGTTGCTGCGCGCGCGCTGACAGTTCCAAAGCGGCCTCCGAGTTGAACCAATACGCCAGAGCCTCAAAGTCGAAAGTAGGGTCCAGAGAGAAGCCTGTGCCATCTTTCAGAACTGCGGTTCGAGCGGCGGCCAGATAACGCGCATTTAATTCATCCAGTTCGCGATTCTTTTGCTTAAGGAACGCGTCGACTTCCTGCTTTATCTTGAAGTCCTCGGTTAGTTTGGGAACAGCGGGCTGATCCCACTGTCCAAGATCGAAATTCGGGTCAAACCGGTAAGGCAATTTACTCTTAGGGACCGTGGGCATGATCAGTTGGTTTCGATACTTGTCTTCCAATTCTTGGGCAATCCTCCGCCAGCGATCGTTGAATTGATCAAATTCGCTTTGCCATTTGGCATCAAATGCATCGCGCGTTTTTTTCAAAGCTGCCTGGGCCTTCCAAACGACGGCGATATCTTCGACGCGCAACCCCGTGTACGCCTTCGCCACGTGCTTCCGCCCGCCAAGCGTCAACCGCCCAGCGGCAATCGAGGCGTAGGTTACATAGTCCGTATTGGCAACGAAGGTCGCAAACTGCTGAATGTTTTCCGGACTCTCCTCGTGGTAGCCGAATACGTGCGAAAAGGCCTCGACGCCAGCCAATTCGGCTCGGCGCGTGAGGCAAGCCGAGCGCGAACCAGCCTCAAGCTCGTATTCAAACGGCGTGATCTTCGTCGGTTTCTCCCCCGTTGCCTTGCGATATTCGTCCGCAATGATCGCGATGTGCTCTCGGTACCCATGAACATTGGACTTCGGCACGACAGCAATCAAATGGCCATTCTTGAGGTAAAGCGAGCGTGTGACTCCATGCTCATAGTTGCCGGCTCGGCGCAGGAAACCTCGCCTGACTGACGGCAGATCGTAGAGTGCTCGATTCATCTCGTCAGCAGTGAGACCGGTTTGCGGCGCCACAGCGTAAAGCAGCCAATCGCGAAGTTGATCTTCAATCTCGCGGCGAGTCATGGCCGTCGAGTCGACATCATCCAAGACGAAAGATACGAGTTGTTTCTGGTCGAGCGGAAAATTGGGAAATTGTTGCCCCGAATTAGCTTCGGACCCAGCTTTCGCCGCAATGGGAACAGTGTCATTCGGAATCGAGGGTGCCTTGAGTGTCGGGCTCGGACCTGGCGAACGCAAAGCTAGCGCCGCGAGAAGAACGAGTCCTGTGAGCAACACGGCAAGCGTCGCGAGAGTGAAACCTCTTTTCATGACGGATCTCCTCAATCGGTCAGTATTGCGTTCAACGCCTGGAAACGTCGTAGTCCTTCCCGAGTGTCGGCCTCGTCGGGCTGCTGACTAAACCAACGAGCAAACGACTCGCGATAGGCTTTCTGGACTTGTTTGGTTCGGACATCTGCGTCGCCCGCGGGCGTGGCGGCGAAGAACGCCTCGGCAGCCTTGATCGCGTCAGCATCATCCATCGCTTGAACGGCGCGTTGCAACTGGCCAAACGCCGCATCGCGTTGGCGCTGACTTGGCCAGAACTCGGCATCCTTAGCTGCTTTGATAACTTCGGGTTTACGTGGATCTTTTGCATCATCTGAATGAGCAGCCAGAAAATTGTCACTTGCTTTTTTTACTTCGCTTTCATCTTTGGCGCGCACGCTCTCGACTAGCTTCTGAAAAGCCGCATCACGGAGATGACGGTTGCGCCATTCGGCGAACTGCTTTGAAACGCCAACCACCGTCAGCGTACGACCGTCTGACCGGAACCAAGGTGGATTTGCCAAGAAATCATCTACGGCTTGTTTGGCCGCGTCCGCGTCAAGTTGTTTTGTTGCGCCTTGGAGACGGGCAAACGCCTCGTTGCGCTCTTCTTGGCGCTGACGATCAATAATCCAGCCCGCAAGACCAATTACCAATACAATTGCCGCCGCGACGGCCAGTGCTTTGAGCCCGAGTTCTCGTGAACTGAACAACCACAAGTCGAAAGGGCCGTAATCAAAAGACTGTGTTGGCGTCGTGGGCGTGGAGAGGTGCGGAGCACTGCCGTCGAGAGTGGCTGGCGCCGCAGGACGCAGCAACGCTTCCATGATCCCATCCGAACAAATTCGGTCCCAGTTCAGTTCAGGTCGCGCTTTCTTTGAGTCCTTCAATGCAGTTTCCAGACTTGGCGCGTCCGTGGGATTTTTGCGCTGCAACAATTCCGTGGCCGCCAAAAGCTCAAGGGCACGTGCATCCCAATCTGCGCTTGGAGCTCGCAAATCAAGCCGGAACCATAGCTGACGCGCCTGTGCCAGGCGCATCGCGCTTGCGATGCTTTGCATTCGGGACTGGCGTACTTGTTCGCGCGGCTTGAATCCTGCATCGGCTTCGGCGCACAATGCTAAACCGTCAGCATTTAGTGACGTATGCATCATTCGGCCTCCGACGTAACGGACGCCGACCCGCGAACGGATGACATTCACTTCGCTTTGAAGCCGATTGAGCTGGAGCTCTATTTCGTGACGAACGGTGCTTGCTTCCTGCCAATGGGGCCGATATGCCAAAGCCAGTTCGATTTCCGTGAGCGCTTGTGAAGAGCGCCCGGCGCTGGCAAGCTTGATGGCGCGAATGTAATGCGCGTTCGCGAGGAATTCATAGGAGCCAATAGCGTAGGGAAACGATCCGCAAAAACGCTCCAGAGCTTGGATGAGCGATAACAGGATCGCCGCTTCAGCCAATGCCGCATGACCCGTCGAATTTGGCTTGATCTTGGCCAATACTTCCAAAAAAAGAATCTCGGCTACTATGTCTTGGTGAGGTAGATGGTTCGGAAATCTCCCCACAAGCTCGCGTGCAAGGACTTGAGCTTTACCCCAGTCGCCGCGACGCTGGTATTCCTGAATCTGTGCACGCGCCGGTTCGCCTATTAGCACAATTTTGCTGTCAAGGGAGGCACCGGTTACTTGCAGCAACTCAAAGAGGTGCGTTACGTGGTCATACGCCCGGTCAGTTGGTGGCAAATCGGCGCGAATACGGCCGTTGTAAAACGCGCAATGGGTATCAACGAGTACCTCGTTGATAAATCGCGTCCGAAGCTCGTCGGGATTGCTTAGGATTGTCTCGCCGACCGCTTCCTTCAGCTGCGCCGCGAGGTCGGACCACGCGGGTGCCTCTTTTGGGATCGCGTTCAGTGATTGTCTCACCTCGTACCAATACGCATCGGCGCGGTTAAATCGACCACTTAATTCAGCTTGCACGCCCTCGCGGTGCATCTCTAATAGGCGGCGAAAAACAGAAAAGTCTGAAATGAACCACCCGAGTCGTTGACGAAATGACCACTGACATTGTGCTAATCGCAATGCCCATCGACCAGCGCGTTGATCCACAGGTAAGGTTGCGTCGTCAAATTGACTAACAGAATAGAGATGCTCGTCGATGGCCGGAAAAACTCGAGCCGCATCGGATCCTAGTCGTCGAATGGGCGTGTTCATGGGCGAAATCCTAGTACGGATGAATCTAGAGTGTAGCGACTACCAACGGAAGTAAGCCTGCACCAATACTCCACACAAAGCGCGTTATGGACTGCTCTTCCAGCAAAGGAATCAGGATGAAGGGCACCTGTAGTCGATGGACCCACTTCTTCTGCTATTTGATTACTCCACAAATCTCCAATTTACCCATCACCAATTGAGGGATTTTGAGGCTGCATGTGCAGCTGAATGCAACTCAGTCGAACGCAATCTCGTTAAATCTCCAGGCAATTACGAACGGAGCCACCATCGCCTGGGAACGGCGACATCAAAGGCGAGGGGACGCAAACGATAACGATGGGCGAAGTGAGGATTGGAACGCGCAGGTTAACACTGGTCAAGAGAAAAAATGGTCAGGACCGAAGAAACTTGCGACACGCCAGGGATTCGACAAGAAAAGTGCGTGAACTACAAGGTTTGGCTAGCATGAGCCGCAATCCCATTCAAACCGCCGCTAGAGGGCATGCGGGAAGATTGGCCGCCGCTGTGAACGTGGACTGCCAGGGAGTCGAAATCATGCCCGTGGTCACACTCCTTGACGCATTGACTTGGCCAAACGCAGGATTTGGTCTCGCATTTCGTCGGCAGATACCCGCTGACCGTGGCCGGGCAACGGGGCGATAAACCACACCGAGGTCATGAATGCCGGCACCGGGTATTTGGCAAGAAGGTGATGGGCCAGGGAAACGAACTGCGGAAGCAAGTTCTTCGGGGGTGCAGCATCTGTTCCTGGACCAGGTCGCGCAGGCCCTGATCTTTGCGAAAGCGCGAATGTTAAGCCTTGGAGTTAAGGCCGGCACGTTCTGTTGATCGACGACAATGATCCCTGCACGGGCCATCCCGCACGGCAGCGCGAACAGGACCAAGATCGAGGAGGTTAGAAAACGATACATGAAACTGGTCCGCCACGGGATTCTCCGTTTGCACCTTCGCTCTCATCTTCCTACGCTTCCTGTCGGCCATTGGCCACCTGAGCAACCACCGGCCGGTTGCTGCGAAAGCTGCGCTTGATTGTGAATACATACGCGTTGCCGGGCCGGCTTGACTGACAGCTGTTGGAGCGAAGTAGGCGGCAATATCACTGATCCCAGCCAAAAGCGATGCAAGCCCCGACCCAGGCGAGGAACACCAGCACCACAATGGCGTATTGACGTGACTTGGCGCACCCGGCTGAGGATCGGTTTGATTGCGGTCATCAGTGTAGCAGATGACGCATTAGAGCCGCGTGAAAACGTGAAAGACGTGTTAGCCCGCGAACCGTTCAAGAATGGGAGCAGGGCCGCGCCGTCCTGTCGGGGCCATCACGGGCCTTGCTGGTGGTCATCGACCGCGAGCCGCAGGTGGTACGCCGCGTGTTGGTAATGGGGGCGTGAAAAGGTGGCAGGTTTACACCTTTTCTTTTCCCCCTCACGTTTTCTTTTCCTTTTGCATTTCTGTCCCCTCTGTGCGCCCGCGACAAACTCGCCACGAACGAGCAAAAAGGACCTTGACTGTCCAACACCTGCGTACCTTCTGACGAGCGGACTCCTGTTGATTCCGCAAACGGCGGCGGACCTGTTTCGACAGGTCTCGACGCCGGATCTAATTGAACTTTTTAAGGCTCACATAAATATAGGAGTTTTCTCATGTTCGGATTCGTCAGCAAATGGTTCTCTGGCCAAAGGACGCCGGGCCGCAAAGCCACCTACCAGCCTCAATTCGACGACCTGGAGAAGCGCGAGCTTATGACGGTGTCGCCCTTGGGCGCGTTGTTGGGCACGACCGCAAACTACAAGATCACGCAGGTACCCACGGCCGCCGGCCTGGCGCTGATCAACAGCCTTCCCGACCTGACTGTTCGTGCCACGGCCCTGGGGGATTACCAGGACGGTGTCATCTCGCGCAATGACATGATCGATATCTTCTTCAAGGGGAGTGTTGGGTTTACCGACCTCACCAACGCCGCGTTGAGCAGCATGCAAACCCTGGTAAACAACGGCACCACGGTGCGCATGCCCGATTACGTGCAGTTCCTGGCGACCAAGTCGCTGCACGGCCCGTACTATCCGGTGGGGAGCAGTCCGACCGCCCAGACCCTCAAGTCGAATGTGGACGACTTCTTCCTCGGCCTGAAGCACCCCGATGCCGGCAGTAACGCTTATTTCCAGGTCAATAAGCCGCTGTGGAACAGCAGTCCCAGTCCCAAGGACGTGTACCAGACTATTTACCCGAAGACGAATTGGCTGCTGACAGGTCTGGAAGAAGTGGTCTCGCGCAACCGCGCCGACATCACGAGCATGTTCATCGACAACGGCGACGGGACGTGGACCGTCCGCTTCTACCGCATGAACGATGTCAAGGTTCCTATGTGGGTGACCGTGGACAGATCCCTCCCGACCGGCAACGGCGAAGAATTTGGCGATACGTCTCATTCCGGCGTGCTGTGGGTGGCCCTGGCCGTCAAGGCTTATGCCCAGGCAAACGGGTACGGCGCCTCTACGGTGCAGACGGTCGATCCGTTTGTAGGGGGGACCGGCTGGTCAGGGAGCTCCTATAAGGCCCTGGGATTGCTTTCGACCGCGCCGGTGGACTACGCTTTACCCAACCCGACATTTGTTTCCCAGTTCGTCAAGGGCCTGGACGGTTCGGGCAGCTATGGCGGCAGTTTGACAGGTCAATTACAGTGGGCTAGGCAGGATTGGTTGAAAGGCCAGTCCGTTTCCCTGCTCACGCGTAGTGACGCCAGCTCTTTGTTCTACCCAGCTGGTGGGACACAGCCCCGCTGGTACGCCCTCGTGAACTATGTCCCGGATGCCGCGTGGGACGGCCGGTATACCGTGACGGAGGACGGCAAGCGCTACATCGAAGTGCCCGGCAAGGTGCTTGCGGACCACTTCAATCTCGTAGCGAGCAGCACCGGCAATCCGGCAACCGTGCCGATGTCCGCTCCGTATGCCGCATCCACCATGCAGCTCTTCCAGGTGACCCCGCCGCTGCAGACACTCGCGGCGCCGACGTCGCTGATCTCCGGCGGAGTCTTCCAGGTTCGCGCCGAGGTCACGCCGGTCAACACGGTGGAAACCAGCCTCAATCGCACGGTGACGCTCGCGTCGAACACAGGCGCGTCCGTCGGCGCCCTCGCCCCGCGGACCCTCACCCCGCCCAAGGCCGGCGCCTCGAAGCTCCAGGCCATGAGCGCGGGCGTGCTCGACTCCTTGTTCAGCGCCGATTGGCAAGGTTAAGGGTGGACAAAAGGTGGCGGGAACCGTTTGTGAGAACGGTTCCTGACACCTTGCGCTCCAAGAGTAGGTGCAGGGTCGCGCCATCCCGTCGGGGCTGTCACGGGCCTTGCTGGTGGTCATCGACCGCGAACCGCAGGCGGTGCGCCGGGCGCCGGAGATGGGGCCGTGAAAAGGTGTCAGAAATCGCTTTCAGAAACGGTTCCTGACAACTTTTTCTTTGTTCTTAATCAAAATCGGCGAAGCCGTGGTCTATGCTTCGAATCAGTGGTCCACGTTGGTGAGGTATCTGGAGGACGTCCGCTTGACCATCGACAATTCGCCCGCCGAGCAAGCGATCCGCCCGCTCGCGGTCGGCCGCCGCAACTGGCTGCAAATCGCCGGCGACGGCGGCCTGCCCAGCGCCGCGGTCTTGCTCAGCATCGCCGCGTCAGCGAAACGTCATGCCGTCAACGCCTGGGTCTACGTCAAGCACCTGCTCACCGAGTGCGTCGCGCGGCCGAAGGCCATGTGTGGCCCACGTCCCCTGGGGCGTGGCCGTCCGGTGCCGGGCGTGGAAGTCTCGTTATTGTTAGTCACAGGCCCAATCTTCAAGATGCGGCGGGCAAGGAATTCGGCGACGTTGCGGAGGCCGAGGTTGTCGTATTTGAGCCGCTTGGCGAGGGCAAATTCAAGACCATTGCACGTGTCACTACGCCGTCCACTTGGACGCAGTGGGCCAAGTAGGACGTGCGCCATGCCATTGGTTGGCGACTGTGCAATGCACAACCCAGTCCGACACATCGAGGGCAACTTGCCTGTTGTCGTTGCCCGCTCCGGTCGGATCGACGTCGGATCGACGAGTGTCACGTAGTTTAGAAGCAAGTCTTTGGCCACCCGGTAGCGGATCGGCCCAACCGGTATGAACCGAGGCTCAAGAAACGTCACCCGAATCACTATGGCTACCTCCTGGCCGGATCGACTGACCGCGGCGATCCTGGAAATGGAAGGCGGGAAGTGTGAGTATGTGCGTGTGGCGGGGCCAGCGTATTTGAAAGCAATGAAAGGCGACTGAGCTCGCTCAGGTGCCCATCGCAGTCAAGCGTTCCCGGGCGTATTTAGCCCATTTGCTTTGACAATCTTGAGCCAAATAGGACTGCCACTGCGAAGCAGCACCGGCCAGGTCGCCGATGCTGTCAAGCAGATCAGCAAGGTTGTATCTGGCGTCGGCATAGCCTGGACTTAGCGAAATCGCCCGCTCGAAAGCAAATATGGCGTCGCTGTGCTTGCCAACCTCACCCAGCACTATGCCCAGGTTGTTCCATGCTTCCGCAAAGGAACGATCCAATTCCACGGCTTGGTAATAGCGTTCAACCGCCTGTTCCTTGTTCCCCAGACGGTACAAGACATTAGCGAGGTTGAAGCAAATCACCGAGTTTGGCCCACCCCTCAGAAGTGCCTGTCGAAAGGCTTCGCTGGCCTTGTCCAAGTCCCCGCCTTCCTCATGATCGCAGCCCAGTCCGAACCATTCATCAGGCGTGGCTTCGGGTTGGGGCAAACTGAGTGTCGGCTCCGCTACCGATTCGTCAAAGTCAAAGTGGCGCTGGCCGGTTGGCTCGGCTAATCCATCCTCCAAGCGCACCAAAAGCTCCCCGTTGCCTTCCAAGACTGCCAATTGAAGCAAAGGCTGCTCAACTCCTGGCAGCCACGTTTGCAACTGGCGCATGCTCTGCCGCAATGTGTAGGGTTTGACGCCCGCTTGAATTAACTTGCAGAGGGACTTGGCGCTGACGACCTGGTCGTAATCAAAATGACTGATGCCATTGAGGTCTTTTGCCGGATGAAGCAAACCCGTTTTTACCCACCTGCGCAGGGAGCTGCCGGAGATCTTCAGAATGCGGCTGAGTTGTGCCGTGCTGTAGAGACGCTGAACTTCTTCGTGGTGTAACCCGGAACCGATGCGCGCCAAAAGGTCCTCTTCGGACAGGACTTCAATGGGAGAGCCAGAGCGCTTTAGAAGCTGAGCTTTGCGAAGATGCGACGTCAGGCGTCCATCCTTCTGCAGCGGCCAGCCGTCTTGGCCCACAATCAGATAGGCGGTTTGTCGGTTTACGGTTGGCACACACCGGCCGCCGTGTGCCTGGATCAACTCCGCGGCCTCGGTTCTGGTCAATGAAGCCAACCGCCCGGTGACGGCGACTTGTTTGTCCTTCAGGAATTCCATGTCCGCCATAGTTTGCTTCCTTCTGCGCCCTTTCCCTGATCCAGAGATTATACAACGATCAAACGCTACGTCGTCTGGTGAACAAGCGTGCCAGGCGCTCCAGACATGAAGGCAAATCAATTGCTGGACCCAGAACCGGTTTCCAAAGATCGCCCACGGTGTCCAGGCGCTTGGGCATCGTTTTCATGGTGAACTTGGACGGATCCAGTCCACGGCGAACTTCTGCCCACTTGAGCGGTGTTGACACCGTGGCGCCGGGATACGGTCGGACACAGTAGGGCGATGCCAGTGTCTTGCCTTTGCCGTTTTGAACGTAATCTAAGTAGACTTGCTTTTGGCGGCTGTTCGGGCTGCGGGCCAGGCTCGTCAAACTGGGCAGCCTGGCGTTGACAATACGTGCGATCAGTTCCGCAAAGTGCTTGGCGTGGTCGTGCGTGTATTTGGCCCCGAATGGAATATACACATGCAAGCCGCGCTTGCCGGAGGTTTTGCAGCACGCGTTGATTTCGGCCTGGTCCAACACCTTGCGGAGCATTTGAGCTGTATCAACGACCTGGTCAAATGCAATGTCCTCGGGATCGAGGTCCAGCGCAACGTAATCTGGCCGGTCCAGGTTGGTGATCCTGCAGTTCCAGGGATTGAGTTCGATGCAACCGAGGTTGGCCAGGTACAGCAGCGTGGCTTCGTCCTGGCAAAGCACGGTTTGAGCGGTCGTGCCGTCCGACTCGGAAGTGATCTCCACCGTTTGTACCCAATCAGGCGGCGGTTGCAGGCGCACGTCCTTTTGAAAGAAACTCTTCCCCTCGATGCCGTTCGGGTGCCGGTTCAAGGACTGAGGCCGGTCCCTCAAGTAGGGAAGGATGAAGCTGGACACATCACGGTAGTAGTGGATCAAATCGCCTTTGGCATAGCCCTCCTTGGGCCAGTAGATTTTTTGCAGATTGGACAACCTGACAGCATGTCCGCCTAACTCTTGCTGCTGGACAACTGGATGCTTGGGCTCCTTCAATTCCGGTAG
>Ga0134121_10002636_pt1 | contig 15373 bp, 10 predicted proteins | sample KB301_FD_96463 | JGI IMG/M metagenome (GOLD analysis project Ga0134121, IMG submission 96463) | Terrestrial soil microbial communities without Nitrogen fertilizer from Kellogg Biological Station, Michigan, USA - KB3-0-1 | ecosystem: Environmental > Terrestrial > Soil > Unclassified ... | reverse complement strand
GTATTTTCTCTTCCTCTTCGAATTCCTGAAATATTTCCCTGGAGGCACCGAAGTGTGGGGCGCCATCGTCATCCCCGGGCTCGTCATGGCGGTCATTTTTTTCATGCCGGTCATCGGCCGATGGAATCTGGGCCATTGGTTCAACGTCGGGCTTTCGTTTTCGGTCCTGGCTGGCGTCATGCTCCTGACCTATCTCGCCATGACCCATGACAAACGCGATCCGGCATTCAAGGTCGCGGTCGAGGAGGCGCGCCGCAACGCCGAGCGAATCAAGGTTCTGGCGCGCTCGCCGAGTGGCATCCCGCGCGAGGGGGCGATCACGTTGTTGCGGAACGATCCACTGACCCAGGGACCCAGGCTTTTCGCCAGGAACTGCGCGAGTTGTCATCGCTTCGATGGCCACGACGGTGTCGGCAACAGGCCAAAGGACGAACCGTCCGCGTCCGATCTGAAAGGCTTCGCCACCCGCGAGTGGCTGACCGGTTTGCTGGATCCACAGCGCGTCAGCAGCCCGCACTATTTCGGCGGGACCAAATTCACGGATGGCAAAATGGTCCGGTTTGTAAAGAAGGATGTCGCCGCTTTTTCCACAGAACAGAAGGAACAACTCAATAAGATCATTACCGCGCTCTCCGCGGAGGCGGGACTCCTTTCGCAACTCGATGCTGATCGGCGCGACGCCGCCATCGTTGCTGAAGGCAGGAAGCTGGTGAACACCGAGGCAATGCGCTGCACCGAATGTCACAAGTTCCACGATCAGGGCGAGGACCCGACCGGACCCGAGTTGACCGGTTTCGGTTCGCGCCAATGGCTCATCGATTTCATTTCCAATCCGGCTCATGAACGGTTCTACGGCAAGCGCAACGATCGCATGCCAAAATTCGGCGAAGACAAGATCCTAGACAGTCATGCCATTGGACTCATCGCCGACTGGCTCCAAGGCAACTGGTATGAGCCGGATCGCCACTAACGTCTTCGCGCTGCGGCGCCCAATCGGCGGTCTGAACTGAGGCACTTTCAATTGTTTTCTGAATGGACGCCAAAGGATCAGCCTGGCGACGGAAAACGTTTCGCCGGACACGGGCCTGCGCCTCGGTAAAAAATGCAAAAATCCGTTTATTCTCCATGGACTCCCGGCGCGGAATCGGGCATGAATATCCAGCATCGTGCAGACTTCCATCAAACAGTTCGCCCGCGCACTGGCGGCGTTGGCATTGGCAATGGCGGGTTTTCAGGCAGCGAGCGCTGCTACCTCGGATTTGTCGAAGCTGCCTGCCGCAGCAGATCGCAAGATTGATTTTACCAAAGACATTCAGCCGATCTTCGAAGCGACCTGCTGGAATTGTCATGGACAGAAAAAGGAGGAGAACGGACTGCGCCTCGACAGCCGCGACGCAATTCTCAAAGGCGGCGAGCACGGGCCGGCGATCGTGCCGGGCAAGAGCGCGGAAAGTCTACTGGTGCAGGCCGTATCGGGCGTTCACAGCGAACTCAAGATGCCGAAGAAGGGCGACAGGCTGACCCCCGCGCAAGTCGGCCTGCTCCGGGCCTGGATTGACCAGGGCGCGAAGATGCCGGAGAACCTCGCGGAAGCGGGAAAGAAAGATCATTGGGCGTTCAAAGCGCCGACGCGACCGGGCGTTCCCGAAGTGCGAAACAAAAAATGGGTCCGCACGCCGATTGACAGTTTCATCCTTGCAAGGCTGGAAAAGGAAGGACTGAAGCCGTCAAGGGAGGCGGACAAGACCACTCTGCTCCGTCGCCTCTCGCTGGATCTCGTCGGTCTGCCTCCGACGATTGCCGAAGTGGATGCGTTTCTCGCGGACCAATCTTCCGAGGCTTACGAAAAGCAGGTTGAGCACCTGTTGAATTCACCGCACTACGGCGAGCGTTGGGGGCGGCACTGGCTCGACGCCGCGCGTTACGCCGACTCGGACGGGTTCGAAAAGGACAAGCCGCGCTTCATCTGGGCCTATCGCGACTGGGTCATCAAGGCGTTCAACGACGACATGCCTTACGACCGCTTCGTCATCGAGCAAATCGCGGGCGATCAGTTGCCGAATCCGAAACAGGACGATCTGGTGGCTACGGGCTTTCTGCGCAACGCGATGCTGAACGAAGAGGGCGGCGTGGACCCGGAGCAGTTCCGCATGGAGGGTTTGTTCGACCGCATGGATTGCATCGGCAAGAGCGTCCTCGGCCTCACGATTCAGTGCGCGCAATGTCACAATCACAAGTTTGATCCGCTCACGCAGGAGGAATACTACCGGCTGTTCGCGTTCCTGAACAACGATCACGAAGCGTCGCTGGTCGCTTACCCCACCGAACAGCAGATGCTCGTGGCGAATCTGCGCCGGCAAATGAGCGATCTCGAGGCCGGCCTGCGCCACACGACTTCCGACTGGCAGGAGCGCATGAACCGGTGGGAGGATTCGGTAAAAGACGACCAGCCGGAATGGGTGGTTGTCGAGTCGCGCAACTCGGGCGAAAACGGCGAGCGTTTTTATTACTACGCCGACGGTTCGATCCGCGCCGCGAGTTACGCGCCCACGACGTGGACGGCGAATTTTCGCGGGACGAACAACCTGCCGGTCATCGGCGCGTTCCGGCTGGAACAACTCACCGATCCGAATCTGCCCTGCGGCGGGCCGGGCCGCTCGATCAAAGGGATGTCGGCCTTGAGCGAATTCAAAGCCGAAGCCGTGGATTTGCAGAACGCGACCAACAAAATCGAAGTTAAATTCGTGAAAGCCACCGCCGACTTCGCCAACGCGGAGCGGTTGCTCGAGCCCGAATTTCAGTCGGAACGCCGTAAGCGCGAGGGTGGTGACAAGCGCATTTACGGCCCGGTCGGATTTGCGATTGACGGAAAGGGCGACACGGCCTGGGGCATTGACGCCGGGCCCGGAAGGAGAAACGTCGCGCGAAAAGCCGTTTTCATTCCGGAAAAGCCGATCGAGTTCACCAACGGTGTGGTTTTCAACTTCCAGCTCCAGCAGAACCATGGCGGCGACAACTCGGACGACAACGAAAACCACAACCTCGGACGCTGGCGTATCAGCGTGACCAGCGCGACGAACGTTGCCGCCGATCCGGTGCCGGCGAACGTGCGTGAGATCTTCAAAACGCCGCGCGAACAACGGACGCCGGCGCAAATCGCGACTGTGTTCAGTTACTGGCGCACCACCGTGCCGGAGTTCAAAGAAGTCAACGACAGGATCGAGGCGCTGTGGAAACAATGGCCCGAGGGCACACCCACGCTCATGCTCATGACGCGCAAGGGGCGGGGACCGATTGATGAACGGCGCTCGACGCACATGCTGAAGCGCGGCGACTGGCTCAAGCCCGGACAGGAAGTGACGTTCGGCGTGCCGGCGTTTCTCCATCCACTGCCTCCGGACGCGGACGGCTCCCGGCTGACTTTTGCGAAATGGCTCGTGGACCGCAAATCGCCGACGACCGCGCGCGCTTTGGTGAATCGCGTCTGGCAGGCTTACTTCGGCCTCGGCCTCGTGGACACGCCGGAGGATTTTGGAACGCGCTGCGAGACGCCGTCGCATCCCGAGTTGCTGGACTGGCTCGCGGTCGAGTTCATGGAGTCGGGGTGGAGTATCAAGCACATCCACCGGCTCATCGTGAATTCCGCGACGTATCGCCAGTCGTCGCGCGTGGCGCCGGAGCTTTACACGAAGGACCCCTACAACCGCCTGCTCGCTCACGGTCCGCGCTTTCGCGTCGAGGGCGAGATCGTGCGCGACATCGCGCTGGCCGCCAGCGGATTGCTCAATCCGGAAATGGGCGGCCGGAGCATTTATCCGCCGGCGCCGGAGTTTTTGTTTCAGCCGCCGGCCAGTTACGGCCCCAAGGTGTGGACGGAGGAAAAGGACGCGGAGCGATACCGCCGCAGCCTTTACATATTCAAGTTCCGCTCCGTTCCGTATCCGATGCTCCAAACTTTTGACGCGCCGAACGGCGATTTCTCCTGCGTCCGGCGGCAGCGTTCGAACACACCGCTGCAGGCGCTGGTGTCACTGAACGAAGCGCAGTTTGTCGAGTGCGCGCAGTCGCTCGCGCGCAAAACGGTTGCTGAAGGCGGCAAGACCGATGCCGAGCGGGTCAACTATGCCTTCCGCCGCGCTTTGAGCCGCTCGCCGACCGCGGACGAACGGAAGGAACTGCTCGCCTTGCTGGACAAAGAGCGAAAACGCATCGCCGAAGGCTGGGTGAACCCGCTCGAACTCGCCACCGGCAAAAATGAAAAGCCCGCTGAACTACCCGAGGGTGCCACGCCGACGCAACTGGCGGCCTACACGGTCGTCTCGCGGGTGTTGTTGAATCTGGATGAAACGATTACTAAAGAATGAGTCGGAAGTCTTGAGTCTTGTGGCTTGAGATTTCAGACTCGACGCAAAAGGCTTTATGAATTGTCAGACGCATTTGTATCGCGGCCAGGACCCCCGACTGATCACCCGCCGCTGGTTCTTCGAGCAGTGCGGCGTTGGTTTGGGTGCCATCGCGCTGGGCACGCTGTTTCGCGAAAACGGCTGGGCCGCGTCAGCCGCCTTGAATCCGCTCGCTCCGAAGCAGCCGCATTTCAAGCCGAAGGCTAAACGCGTCATCTTTCTTTTCATGGCCGGCGCGCCGAGCCACCTCGAATTGTTCGATTACAAACCCGAACTGGCAAAGTGGGATGGTAAAAAACCGCCTGCGGAGCTCGTCAAGGGTTACCGCGCCGCCTTCATAAACCCGGACGCCGCGCTACTCGGTCCGAAATACAAGTTCGCCAAACACGGCCAGAGCGGCGCCGAGTTGTCCGAGTTGCTCCCGGGTCTCGCGGAGGTGGTTGACGACATCGCCATCGTGAAGTCCATGCACACGGACGCGTTCAATCACGCGCCGGGACAGATTCTGATGAGCACTGGCACGCAGCAGTTTGGCCGGCCGAGCATGGGCTCGTGGGTGACCTACGGTTTGGGCAGCGAATCGCAGGACCTGCCCGCGTTCGTGGTCTTCAGCACCGGGGCCAAAGGCCCGAGCGGCGGCTCATCGAACTGGGGCGCGGGTTTTCTGCCGTCGGTCCACCAGGGCGTGCTGTTCCGCAACGTCGGCGATCCCGTCCTCTACCTCTCGAATCCGAAAGGCGTGGACCAGCAGATTCAGCGCGACTCGCTCGATACGATCAAGCGGCTCAATCAAAAGCACCTCGACGTCGTGGGCGATCCGGAGATCGCCACGCGCATCAACTCATTTGAAATGGCGTATCGCATGCAGAGCAGCGCGCCGGAACTGGTGGACATTTCCCGGGAACCGAAACACATCCTCGACATGTATGGCGCCGAGCCGGGAAAATCCTCGTTCGCCAACAGTTGTCTGCTCGCCCGGCGGCTCGTCGAGCGCGGTGTCCGATTCGTCGAGATTTTTCACGAAGCCTGGGACCAGCACGGCAATCTTACGAAGGACATAAAAAAGAATTGCGAAGTGACGGACAAGCCCTGCGCCGCGCTCATCAAGGATCTCAAACAGCGCGGGATGCTGGACGACACGCTGGTCGTCTGGGGCGGAGAGTTCGGCCGCACGCCGATGGTGCAGGGCGGCAACGACGGCCGCGACCATCATCCGAATTGTTTCACGATGTGGCTGGCGGGCGGCGGCGTGAAGCGCGGCATTACCATCGGCGAATCGGATGAATTCGGCTTCAACGCGACGGCCGACAAGGTCCACGTCCACGACCTGCACGCCACGCTTCTGCACCTGCTCGGCTTCGACCACACGAAACTGACTTATCGTTTCCAGGGCCGTGACTTCCGGTTGACGGATGTGGAGGGGGAGATCGTCGAGAAACTTCTCGCCTGAAGGGCGCGCTTCGGATCACTCAGACGTTTTCATTTCGCTGGAACGAATGGCAGTTTGCAGCCGATCCAGAAACGGATGCTGCGACTCCTTCAGTTTCCTGCGCGCTTCGGGGATCGTGAAGAAAGCGACACGGTCAATTTCCGGGAAGCGTTGAGTCTTCCCGGATCGCGGCGGCCATTCGAGTTCGAAGGTGTTGCTTCGAAGCGGGCGGGATTCGTCCCAATCGCCTTGAAATCCCCAGGCATGGACGACTTTGCCGCCCTTTTGCTGGATGCAGCCCAGGATGAAAGAATCACCTCGCGGCTCGACGCCTGTCTCCTCCTGGAATTCCCGCTTCGCGGCGTCAAACAATTCTTCGCCATCGTCGGGTTCGCCCTTGGGAATGCTCCAATGCCCGTCATCTTTGTTTCGGAAGAACGGCCCGCCCGGATGCGCGAGGAAAACTTCGAGCTGGCCGTCGCGAATACGGAACATCAACAGTCCGGCGCTGATTTTTGGCGACTTCGACATGCTAACGCTTTCTTCCTGTCCTGGATTGAACACAGCGACGATTCTGTAAATCGCCTCAATTCTTCGGTTGCGCGTCGCCTGTCAGCGGAACGAATCGGACGGGCAGAAGAGTTCGTGTTTTCATGTGGCCATCCGCGTCTTTTTCCACGACGACGAGGTGCTGGGTCTCTTGGGATCGGCCGACGGGAACAACCATGCGGCCTCCCGGCTTGAGCTGTTCGACCAACGGCGGCGGAATGTGATCGGGCGCCGCAGTGACGATGATCGCATCGAACGGCGCCTTCTCTTCCCAGCCAAGATAGCCATCTCCGAGCCGGACATGGTCTTCCGGGAAGCCCACGGTTTTGAGCTGTTTCAACGCCAGTTCATAAAGCGGTTTCACGATTTCAATCGTATAAACGTTCGTGGTGATCTCCGCGAGAACCGCGGTTTGATATCCGCTGCCGGTGCCGACTTCCAGGACTCTTTCACCCGGTTTCAAATCAAGCATCTCGGTCATCAGTGCTACGATGTAGGGCTGGCTGATCGTTTGTCCATGACCGATCGGGAGCGGATGATCATTGTAGGCCTGGCTTTGCAGGTGTGGCGCAACGAAATTATGCCGTGGCACGCGGCGCATCGCTTCGAGCACGAGTTTGTTCGTGATGCCGCGGGCGTGGATTTGTTCTTCAACCATCTGATTGCGCTCGGTTGCGCGTGGGTCAACCCGGTTCGCCGCCGGCAGCGCCAGATCCGCGACAGCAACCAGAAGAGGCGCGGCGTGCCGCAGGGCAATTCCAATTTGCTGTGATCGGCGGCGTCTCGGACGGCATTCTTTCATCTTGCGGGTTCAATGGTGATTCCAATGAGGTTTGGCTTCGCCGAAGCCTCGCACAGTTTGCCGGGGGAAACAACCGTGGTTTGCGCATCATTAAGTTTGCCTTCGGCGGGAAAAGACATTAGCCAATGGGGCCGCACCCATGAACGGCGAGGCCAGCCCCGCGAAGGACCAACCCCATCTGTTGCGTCGATTCGGTCTTCTGCAAGCCACGGCGTTGAACATGTCCAACATGATCGGCATCGGGCCGTTCGTCACGATCCCGGCCTTGATGACGGCTCTGAACGGACCGCAGGCCATGGTGGGGTGGGTGGTCGCCCTGGCGATCGCACTCGCGGACGGAATGATCTGGAGCGAGCTCGGTGCGGCGATGCCGGGTTCAGGCGGTTCTTACGTGTATCTGCGCGATGGCTATGGGCGTGAGACGTGGGGCCGGCTGATGGCGTTTCTGTTCATCTGGCAATTCATCCTGAGCGGACCGCTCGAAATCGCCTCGGGCTACATCGGGTTCGCGCAATATCTGAACTATCTGTGGCCGGGCATGACGGCGGACAAAGGTTTCTCCCTGAAAGGCGCCCTCGTTGTGGTCGCCACGGGCGTGCTTTGCATCTTCGTGCTCTATCGACGGATTACTTCGATCGGCAAGATCACCGTGAGCCTCTGGATCGGCACCTTGCTTACGGTTGGGGTGGTGATTTTTACCGGCGCCACACATTTCAATCCGAAGATCGCCTTCGATTTTGGGCACGACTCCTTTAATTTTTCTTTCGGATTTCTGATGGGACTGGGCGCGGCCGCGCGGGTGGGCGTTTACGATTACCTCGGTTATTATGATGTCTGCTTCATCGGCGACGAAGTGAAGGAACCCGGCAAAGTGATTCCACGATCGATTATCATCAGTCTGATTTCGGTTGCAGCGATGTATTTCGGGATCAATCTCGCCATTATCGGCGTCGTCCCGTGGCGTGAGTTTGTTCCGGCCGCAGATCCGCCCGCGCCGGTTGTGTCATTGATGATGGAAAAAATCTACGGCCGCGGCGTGGCCTCCGTATTCACGGCGATGGTGCTGTGGACGGCTTTCGGATCTGTCTTCGCGCTGCTGTTGGGTTATTCGCGGATTCCCTATGCCGCCGCGCGGGACGGTTACTTCTTCAAACCGTTCGCGCGTCTGCACCCGGTAAAAAGTTTTCCCCACGTTTCACTCGTTGTCATCGGGGTGATGGCAATTCTTTGCAGCTTTCTGCCGCTTACCACGGTGATCGATGCGTTGCTGGTTACCCGCATCGCTGTGCAATTTGGCGGGCAGGCCTTTGCGGTGATGCTGCTGCGCGAGCGCGCGCCGAATCTGGACCGGCCTTACCGGACGTGGTTTTATCCCTTCCCGGCTCTGGTCGCGCTTGCCGGCTGGTATTTCCTGTTTGCGTCGGCGAATCTCGAGCTGAAGAACTTTACGATAGGGTTTCTGCTGCTTGGCGCAGTCGTCTTCCTGATCTGGTCGAAGGGCACCCGACGCTGGCCGTTCGGATCACCGACGGGGAACTAGAGAACTCCTACTGGGCGGCACAGGAAGCGGCCCGCCGAACCGCGGTGTTCAATTGCACGCTGATCTTTTGAATCTCCCTGACCAGGGTGACAACTTCTTCGCGTTCCATTTGCGTGTGGTTCCCGACAACCAGGTCACAAAGCTCCAGAATCCGTTTGATCAGGTTCGCCGGCGTGCCCGGGGTGAGCGCGGCGGCTTCAGCGCGCAACTCCGCCAGCTTGGTTTCCACTTCCTTTTTCACGTTGCGACGCTGGCTGATTCGTGAGGCGATCAGCCTCAACAATTCGTCTGGCGTGAAAGGCTTGTGCAGAAATCCGTCCGCGCCCATCTGCATTGCCTGAATGATTCCGTCGTTGTCCGGCAATCCGGTCATGAGGATGAAGGGAGTCGCGGCCAGTTTGGGGTCATGCCGGACCGCGTGAAGAGTGAGATGACCGTTCACGCCTTTCATGTTCACGTCGCAGAGGATCAGATCCGGGGGGTCCGTGCGCGCCAACGCGATTCCGCGTGCGCCATTGTCGCATTCAAGCATTTCATAGCCTTGCATTGCGAGAATGGGCGCCAGGCTGGCCCGAAACTCCTGCTCGTCGTCGATGACCAATATTTTTGCCATATCAAGTTTCCCGGAACGAACGGCTCGGCGAGACCCCTTAAAGCAGAAGCTCTGCCACCGGCAGGGCAGGCGGGACCGCAACAAATAAGCGAACCAAACGCGCTACGCGTTACAGGAAGAGCGTTAAAGTGCGCTGCCGGCTTCGGCGCTTTTCCGAAAATCCTGAAAGGGATCAAAACTGAGAATGCGTTTTGCTAACAAGAATGCGTGTATGTTTGCTGGCGTGCTTCATCAACAAATGGTTTACGCTTCGCATCCTGTTATTGTTGTTGAGAGCGAGCAGGTTTGCGGCGCGTTCGGCTCGGTGGAAGAGGCGGAAAAATTTATTGTCGGCAAGGGGAGCTACTGTGCCGTTGTTTATACACTGCGTGACTCGAATTGGGTCATAACGCGGGACCGACGGATCAACCCGCTCCTCCCTCAAAAGTCCAGGGGACCGGGCGCGCACCACGCGGCCTGATCTTTTGTTCTGTCGCGGCGTTCCAAGGATCGCCAAAACGGGATCGCTCAGCCGTTAAGGTCGAACCCGTCTTTCGCTGACTGCCTGTCCGCACGTCCGCGAAGTAGCGTGCTGCGAATTATTTTACGGTCTCGAAAACGGAAGATGCCGTGCTGATGGTGTGATGCGTTGTTGTGGTGCGATTCCTCAGAAGAACGTGGTGCGCGAGAGAGGACTTGAACCTCCAACCCTTGCGGGACCAGATCCTAAGTCTGGCGCGTCTGCCAGTTCCGCCACTCGCGCGACCGGGGCCAAAATGCACGCTCTGCGACGCAACCTCAAGCCGTTTTACTTCTTCCATCCTGGGCCGCGGACAACCCGACCCGGCTTTGCTCCGGTGTGTTCACCGTTCTTCAACACCTGAACTCCGTTAACGAAGACGTGCACGACGCCCGTCGAATACTGGTGCGGCCTCTCATACGTCGCATGGTCCTGGACCTTCCTGGGATCGAAAACGACGACGTCCGCGAAGCATCCGGGTTTGAGCGAACCCCGCCGGTCAAGCTTCAGGTTTTCCGCCGGCAACGAGGTCAAACGCCGGACGGCTTCTTCGAGCGGAATGATTTTTTCATCGCGAACGTACTTCCCGAGCAGTCGGGCGAAGTTGCCGTAGGCGCGCGGATGGGGATTCGACTTCAGAAACGCGCCCTCCGGCGCGAGCGACGCCGCGTCGGAGTCAAAACTGACCCACGGGAGTTTGATCTGTTTGCTGACATTCTCTTCGGACATCAGAAAGTAAACCGTGCTGACACGGCTGCCGTCCTCGATCACAAGGTCCATGGCCGTTTCCTGGGCTGACTTGCCGCGCATCTTCGCCACGTCCGCCAGCGTTTTGCCGGTGAGCGGTTTGAGCCGTTCGTTCCTGAATCCGACCAGCAGGATGTTTTCGGGTGACCCGGCGGCGACAAAAAAATTCTCCCACTCATCCGTCGGCGAGGACATCTCGCGCTTTACGCGTTCGCGAATCGCGGGATCCTTCAATCGCTCAGCCCAGGCCTTGTAACCGCCTTCCTGCACCCACGGCGGCATGGCGGCGTCGAGGCCCGTTTGCCCCGCGGTGTAGGTGTACATGTCGGCGGAAACGCGCGGCCCGGAGGCGCGCGCCGCTTCGATCTTTTTGATGGCGGCGTCGAGTTTGGACCAGTTTGGGCGGCCGGCGGCTTTCAGATGGTAAACCTCCGCCGCGATGTTCGCTTCGCGCGCAATCGCAATGAGCTCGTCGAGCGCTTCCAGAAAACGGTTCCCTTCGCTGCGCAGGTGCGAGATATACATGCCGCCGTATTCCGAGGCCACCTTGCAAAGCGCGACGAGTTCGTCGGTCTTCGCGTAAAACGCGGGCGCATAAATCAGCGAGGAACCGACACCGAGCGCGCCTTCCTCCATCGCGCGGCGCACGAGCTTCTTCATGCGTTCGAGTTCGTCGGGTGTCGGCGGTCGGTCGGCATAACCGACCTCGTGAACGCGCACGGTGGTGGCGCCGACAAACGAAGCGACATTGCACGAGACGCCGCGATCGGCGAGATAATCGAGGTATTCGCCCAGAGTCGTCCATTTGACGGCGAACTTGATGTCACCCTGGCTTTCGACCATCTCTTTTTTCATCGTTTCGTTGAGCGGCCCCATGGACTCGCCCTCGCCCATGACCTCCAGCGTCACGCCCTGGCGGATGTCGCTTTGTGAACGGCCGTCGCGGATCAGGGATTCGGTTGCCCAACTCAGCATGTTGATGAAGCCGGGAGCGACCGCGAGGCCCTTGGCATCGATTTCCTTTCTACCGCGCGCCTCGCTCAATCTGCCGATGGCGGCAACCGTGTCGCCGTTGACCGCCACGTCGCCGGTGAAAGGCGCCTTGCCGCTGCCGTCGTAAATGGTGCCGTTGCGGATGATGAGGTCGAATCGCGTGACGCGGGACGAAGAGGACGGGGAGGCGCAACTTGCGAGAAACATGAGCATACAGACTGCGGCTCGGCGAATTTTTTTCATGGGTTCATTTCCTGTAGCTGAACAGGGCGAGCAAGCCAAATCCGGCGATGACCACGCCGGACGCCCGGTTCACCCAGCGCAAATGTATGGCGCTGAATTTTTCGCGGAGAAGGGCAACGCCGCTGCTGAGCAACAGCCACCAGAGCGCCGAGCCGGTGAACACACCGAGAACCAGAAGACTCGCGGCGATGAAGTTGCGCGCGCCCGGTCCGAGCCCGAGACCAGCGAACACGGCGATGAATGAGAGAATGGTCATCGGGTTCGTCACGGTGAGCGCGAACGTCGAGGCAAATACTCCTGTCAGGCCACTGCCGTTCGCCAAAGTGGTCTGCTCAACCGGCCTCGCGATGAATGTCTTCGATCCTAGATAACACAGAAACAGGCCTCCCAGCATTCGCAGCCACGATTGCTGTCCCACCAGAAAATTCGAGAGAGTTGTCAGACCGAACGCCGCGATGCAGCCGTAACAGGCATCAGCCACCGCGGCGCCCAATCCGGAAACAAACCCAAACATCCGCCCGTTCACCAACGTTCGCCGGATGCACAGTATGCCGATTGGCCCCACGGGCGCGGCGATGGAAAAGCCGATGATCAACCCTCTTAAAAAAAACCCGATGTCCATGGGACGCACGATTCAAGTATCCAAATCACGGAAAGAAGGCAATACCGCAAGCGGGCCAGGCCCCCCGTTTTCCTTTGAATCACCCTGACCAACGCGCTATTAAACGCTGGCCATGATCATCGGTGTCCCCCGCGAAATCAAAGACCAGGAGTTTCGTGTCGCCCTCCTGCCTTCGGCTGCATACCAACTCATCAAGCGCGGGCATCATGTCATCGTCGAGCGCGGCGCCGGCGCCGGCGCCGGTTATCCCGATCAGGATTACGAGGACGCGGGCGCGGCGCTCGCGGGCGACCACGCGAGCGTTTTCGAGAAAGCCGATCTGGTCGTCAAAGTGAAGGAGCCGCAGCCTTCCGAATACGCATTGCTGCGCCGGGGCCAGATCCTTTTCACGTATCTGCACCTCGCGGCCAGCCGCCCGTTGACCGAGGCGCTGTTGAAGTCCGGCGTGACCGGTCTCGCTTACGAAACGATCGAAGTCAACCATCGCCTGCCCCTGCTGGAACCCATGAGCGAAATCGCCGGGCGCATGTCCATCCTGGTCGGCGGTTACTTTCTGGCGAAACATTTCGGCGGCAGTGGCGTGTTGCTCGGCGGCGTTCCCGGAGTTCTGCCCGGCAAGATCGTCGTGCTCGGTGGCGGCGCCTCGGGAATCAACGCGGCCCGGATGGCGACGGGGCTGGGCGCGGACGTGACGATTCTGGAAGTGGACCTCGAGCGCATGCGGTTTCTCGACATCACACTGCACACGGCGCACACGCTCTATTCAAGCGAGGCGCACCTGATGGAACTGCTGCCTGCCGTTGACCTGCTCATCGGCGCCGTGCTCGTGCCCGGCGCGAAGGCTCCGAAGCTAATCAACCGTGAAATGCTCCGTCGGATGAGGCCGGGAAGTGTGCTGGTGGACATTGCCATCGACCAGGGCGGCTGCGCGGAGACGTCCCGTCCAACAACCCATCACGATCCGGTCTTTGTCGAGGAAGGCGTCACGCACTACTGTGTTGCCAACATGCCCGCTGCCTACGCGCGCACCGCCACCCAGGCGCTCACGAACGTCACCTACCGATACATCGAGCTTCTGGCCGACCATGGGTTGGGAGAGGCGTGCCAGCGTCAGTCCCCGCTCGTTGGCGGCATCAACGTGATGAATGGCGAGGTAACCTGCAATGCCGTCGCCGCCGCGCACGGAATGACGTTCGTAAGACCGGAACTTTGATTTGCGCTCTTCGCGCGGCGTCGTCGCGCCCGATTCGCAACCCGAACGAGGAGGGCCAACCGGGTGCGGACATTGGAAAACGTTGTCGCGTTAGTCCACCAGTTCGACGCGGTAGAACCGCTGACTCGCGCCGCCATTCGTGCCATCCACGTGCGTCACGATGTTGGTCGGGGCGGTGATCGAACTACCAAGATTGCTCCAGATGGAATCCGTCAAATTGGTTTTGTATTGCGCTTGATAGCTCCTGCCCGGTATTGCGGTCCAGACGAGCGTGACGTCGCCGGAGATCGCGCTGGCTTGCACGGTGATCAAACGCGGCGCGGCCAGCAGGCCGAAGAAGCGCAGAACATCGGACATGTACTGGTCGCGCGCCGCGGCGCTCGTGATCGTTTCAAATGGAAAACCGAGGAACACAACTTTTCCGCCACCCGCGGAACCATCGTATTGAATCGCCGCGGCCCCGCCGCGGCCGCCGACGTAGCTGACGGCCGGCGTCGCGCCCGCGCCGACCGGCAGGAGAACGTCAGGAAAGTCCACGTCGTACGTGCCGCGCGTCCCGTCATCGAACGTCCCGCCAGCATTGCCCGTGAAGATGGAGCCGGCCATGGAGGCAAATTGATAGGTGCCTGCGTCGTCGTTCAGGTTGCCGTTGAGATCGGCGTGGAGTTGGCTGTTCAGGAAGGCACGGTCCGCGGCCGTCGGGCCCGCGTCGCGGTCCAGGTCCCAGGCGATCTCAGAGCCGGAGACGAACAACTGTCCGCCGCTTGCGAGGTAGTTCGCCACCAGCGTCTGTTCGGCGCCGCTGAAGGATTCGTCCACGCTGGATTCCTCGCCCAGCGCCCAGATCACTGCGAGATAGTTGCCAAGCGGCACGGCGCCGCTAATGACGGCTTCGTTCTGACATGAATCAAACGCCACGCTGCTTTGGCTCAAGGCCTCTCCATGCTGAACGACGTAATCGAACGAATTCATCTGGCGCGGCTTTACACGGTCGAAGGTGGCAACGCCGCCAGCCGGTCCTCCGATGCCCGGGCCGGCGGTCTCCCTAGCATCCAGCATGCGGTCGAAACGGTCGAAGCCATTCACAAAAAGCACGCGCGGCGCGGAAGGATCGGACGCGCGCCGACATCCAACAGTTTCGGATGGCAGCGATTCACCGCCGGCGTTAACGGCCGCCACGCGAAGGTAGATCGGTGTATCCGCGGGCAGATTTGTGAAGGCGAGCGATGTCGTTCCGCCGCCAGTCACTTGGGCGGGATTTCCGAAACCGTATCCGTCGGTCGAGCGATAAACCACGTAGCCGGTGGCGTTGCCACCGCCGGCACCCGGCGCGCTCCAGGAGATCACGATGGCGCCGTTGGTGTCCGCCATCGCGCGAACGTTTGCCGGCGGCTCCGGAAGAAAATTCAGCGGCACTCCGTCGAACTGATTCATGTATCGAACGACGGCCTGATAACTGGCGCGCGCGATGGCGTTTCGGACTTTCGGGTCGCGCAGGAGACGGGCGTCATTCACGTCGTCGTGAAAAGCGACTTCCACGATGCTCGCGTCCATTTCACCGCCAATGGCGTCGTTGCGAATTTCCCCAAACGCGAAATCGGTCCGGGCAAAAGTGATATTGGCGCCGCGATTGAACCACGCGACTTCGAGAGGCGGGACCGTGAGCGCCGAAAGGTCGTTGTTCACCTCGGCGCCGACGAGTTGGGCCCAGCGAAACTGG
>Ga0134121_10002635_pt1 | contig 15373 bp, 11 predicted proteins | sample KB301_FD_96463 | JGI IMG/M metagenome (GOLD analysis project Ga0134121, IMG submission 96463) | Terrestrial soil microbial communities without Nitrogen fertilizer from Kellogg Biological Station, Michigan, USA - KB3-0-1 | ecosystem: Environmental > Terrestrial > Soil > Unclassified ... | reverse complement strand
GGGCTGGTGACTGGCGCCTGTTTCGCCGAGTTCGGCGTCGGCGTCATGGCTGTGGACAAGGACGAATCCAAGATCGCCCTCCTGCAGGCAGGCCAGGTGCCGATCTACGAGCCCGGCCTGGAGGAGATGGTCAGGCGCAACATGAAGGAGGGGAGACTCTCCTTCACGACCGACATGAAGGCCGCAGTCGAGAAATCCCTCGTCATCCTCATCGCGGTGGGCACTCCCTCCGCTGACGGCGGTGCCGCCGACCTGAGCTTCGTGCGCGAGGTCGCGCTGAGTATCGCCCGTTATATCAACGGCTACAAGGTCGTCGTGACCAAGAGCACCGTTCCCATGGGGACCGGCGCCATGATCCGCCGCACCATCCAGGAGAAGCAGGCGCACCCGACGCCGTTCAGCGTCGCGAGCAATCCCGAGTTCCTGCGCGAGGGCTCGGCGATCGAGGACTTCATGCGCCCGAACCGCATCGTGATCGGCGCCGAGGACCCGCAGGCGGTGGCGATCCTCAAGGATCTCTACAACCCGCTCTACCTGATCGAGACGCCGTTCGTGATGACCAACGTGGTGAGCGCCGAGATGATCAAGTACGCCAGCAACGCGTTCCTGGCGACCAAGATCTCGTTCATCAACGAGATGGCCCAGCTGTGCGAGGCCGTCGGCGCCGACATCCACGAGGTGGCGCGCGGAATGGGGCTGGACAACCGCATCGGCAGGAAGTTCCTGCACCCCGGTCCGGGATACGGCGGATCGTGCTTCCCGAAGGACACCCTGTCGGTGCTGACCATGGCGCGGCAGCATGGGCTGCCCGGCAGCCTGGTGGCGTCGGTCGTCAAAGTCAACGACGAGCAGATCCCCCGCATGGTGGAGAAGATCGATCGCGCCGTCGGCGGCGTGCAGGGAAAGAAGCTCTGCCTCCTCGGTCTCTCGTTCAAGCCGAACACCAGCGACACGCGCGAGTCTCCCGCCATCCGCATCGCGCAGGAGCTCCTGAACGGCAAGGCCCGCGTCCGCTCCTTCGACCCGGCGGCGATGGACGAGGCGCGGCACGTTCTGCCGACCCTTGAATACGCCGAGGACGCCTACGACGCGGCGCGCGACTGCGACGCCCTGATCCTCGCGACCGAGTGGAACGAGTTCAGGAGCCTGGACTGGGAGCGCATGCGCTCGATCCTGAAAGCCCCGATCGTCGTCGATCTCCGCAACGTCTATGACCCGAAGCACATGAAGGCGCTCGGCTTCCAGTACACCGGCGTGGGGCGGACGGCGTGACGGCACGCAAGTATCTGGTGACCGGCGGCGCCGGGGTCATCGGCTCGCATCTCGCCGAGGCGCTGCTGCGTCGCGGCGAGGCGGTAGTCGTCCTCGACAATTTCGCCACGGGGCGGCGCGCGAACCTCGCAGCTGCGCTCGAAGCACGGCGCCCCGGGGCGCCCGAGCCGATGGTGATCGAAGGGGACGTGCGCGATCCGGCGGCGGTGCGGCGGGCGATGAGCGGTGTCACGCACGTCCTTCACCAGGCGGCCCTGGCGTCGGTGCCGCGCTCGATCGCGGAGCCCCTGGCCAGCCACGAGGTCAACGCCACGGGGACGTTGAACCTCCTCCTCGCCGCGCGCGAGGCCGGCGTGACCCGCTTCGTCTATGCCTCGTCCTCCTCTGCCTACGGCGACTCGCCCACGCTGCCGAAGGTCGAGACCATGGCGACCTCACCCTTGTCGCCTTATGCCATCGCCAAGCTGACCGGTGAACACTACTGTCGCGTGTTCTCCACGTTGTACGGCCTGGAGACGATTGCGCTCCGCTACTTCAATATCTTCGGGCCTCGGCAGGATCCCAATTCGCAGTATGCCGCGGTCGTGCCCCGATTCCTGACCGCCGCGTTCGAGGGGCGTTCGCCGATCGTGTACGGAGACGGCCGGCAGTCGCGGGATTTCACCTACATCGACAACGCCGTGGACGCGAATCTCAGGGCCTGCGAAGCCGCGGCGGGCGCCGTCGGACGCGTCTACAACGTCGCCTGCGGCACGAGCGCCACCCTGCTGGAGATGCTCTCGGTCATCGAGACGATCACCGGGAAGGCGATCCATCCGGTCCACGAGGCCGGTCGTGCCGGCGACGTGCGTGACTCGCTCGCCGACATCTCGGCGGCGCGCGAGCTGCTGGGGTACGCGCCGTCCATCGAATTCGAGGAGGGGTTGCGCCGCACCGCGGCGGCCATGCGCGCATGAAGCTGTCCATCGTCATTCCCGCCTACAACGAGATCGCGACGATCGAGAACGTCCTGCGCCGGGTCAAGGAGGCGCCGTTCGAGAAGGAGATCGTCATCGTGGACGACGGCTCGCGTGACGGGACCCGCGAATACCTCGCGGCGCTGCGCGACCCCGAGTGCGTCGTGGTCCTGCAGCCCGCCAACGCGGGGAAGGGCGCGGCGTTGCGCGCCGGCTTCGCGAAGGCCACCGGTGATGTCGTCATCATTCAGGACGCCGACCTGGAATACGATCCGGACGACTACCCGCGTCTCCTGCAGCCGATTCTCGACGACGAGGCCGACGTCGTCTACGGCTCCCGTTTTCTCGGCGAGAGCCATCGTGTCCTGTTCTTCTGGCACTCCGTCGGCAACCGGTTCCTCACCACCCTGTCGAACATGTTCACCAATCTCAACCTGTCCGACATGGAGACCGGGTACAAGGTCTTCCGGATCGGGGTCCTGAGGCGACTGACATTGAAGTCGAACCGATTCGGCTTTGAGCCCGAGGTGACGGCCAAGGTGGCGCGATCGCGGGCCCGCATCTACGAGGTGGCCATCACGTACCACGGCCGCGGCTACGAGGCCGGCAAGAAGATCACCTGGAAGGATGGGTTCGCGGCGATTGGCTGCATCGTCTGGTACCGCTTCTTTGATTGACAGACTCCGGGCTTCCACGTACGCCGTGATCCTCGCGGGGGGAGGGGGGACCAGGCTCTGGCCGCTGGCGCGGGCCCGTCGACCCAAGCAATTCCTGTCCGTGGCGGGGCGCGGGACGCTTTTTCAGCAGGCCTGTCGACGGGCCGAGGCGGTCGCCTCTCGTTCCCGCGTTCTCGTGGTCTGCGGGCAGGGGCACCTGGAGTGGGTGCGCCGGCAGGCTCCATGGATCCCGGCGCGGCGAATCATCGCGGAGGGCCGGGCCAGGAACACCGCCGCCTCGGTCGCCCTCGCGGCGCACTGGATTCGCCGCCAGACGGCGGACGGGATCATGGTGGTCATCCCTTCCGATCACAAGATCGATCCCCTGACCGCGTTTCGCCACGACGTGCGGGTCGCCGCACGCGCGGCGCAGCGTCCGGGGACGCTCGTGATCATGGGAGTGCCCGCCACGACCGCAGACACCGGGTTCGGCTACATCCGTCCCGTCAGGCGGCTTGCCCCCGGAGAGCTGGCCCCCGTCCGGACATTCCTGGAAAAGCCCGCGCGGGCCCGGGCGGTCCGATTTCTGGAACGCGGCGATGCGCTCTGGAACTGCGGGCTGTTCGTGTGGCGGGCATCGAGCTTCCTGGAGGCTCTCGACAAGCGGCTCCCCGGGCTTGCGCGCGCGGTGCTGCGCATCGTTCCGGCTCGTGGAGCCAGGGTTTGGAGGATCCCCGGGAGATTGTTGAGCCGGATCATGGCGCTGCCTGTCGACAAGGCGGTGCTCGAGCGTGCCCCTGGGATCCTGGTCGTCCGGGCCACCTTCAACTGGTCGGACCTGGGCTCCTTCGATGCCTTGGCGTCGATCCTGAAGCGTGACACCCGCGGCAACAGGTCGCTGGGGAGGCTGATGGAGATCGGGGCGCGGGACTGCGTCAACGTCAATCCGCAGGGGATCACCCTCCTGGTCGGAGTGCGGGACCTCATCGTGGTCAGGGACGCCGAGGCGGTCATGGTCTGCCCGAAAGGCTGGTCCCAGCGGGTGCGTGACGCCAGGGGGCGGCTCGTCGGGAGCTTGTCGGCCCATGCCTAGGACTGCCGGACGGCGCGTCGCATGAAGAAGCTGACGGATCGCATCGTTCAGTGGGGCCTGGTGTCGCTCATCGTCTTCACCCCGTTTGCGTTCGGCACCGTGGAGGCCTGGGCCGTCGCGATCATGGAGTGGGGCATCTGGTGTCTCATCGTCGTCGCGACCGTCGGACGCCTCTGGCCGGGGCGTTCGAGCGAGCTCCATCTCCGGAAAACCGGGCTCGAGATTCCTGTCGCCCTGTTCATCGGCTACTGCCTGATGCAGCTCGTGCCGATCCCGATGCCGTGGCTGGCCCGCGTGTCGCCCGGGGCGGCGCACATGTACGAGGGGGCGTCCATCGCCAAGGCGAGCCCGGTCGCCCTCCCCGAGGCGCTGGCGCAGCAGGATCCGCTCGTGAACATCCCGACGAAGCCGTTGCGCCCGATCAGCGTGAACCCCGGCAAGACGCGCGAGCGTATCCTTCTATTGATGTCGTTCGCGGCGGTGTTCTTCCTCGTGGCTCACTGGGCCACGGAGCCGCGCCGGATCATGTTTCTGCTGGCAGCCATCACCGTGACCGGATTCGCCGTGGGGTTGGTCGGTCTGGTGCAATACCTGACATGGAACGGAAAGATCTACTGGCTCCGGCGCGTCCCTTCGGGGTCCGCCTTCGGGCCGTTCGTCAATCACAACCATTTCGCCGGGTACGTCGGGATGATCGTTCCGATCGCGGTCTGCTTCGGGTTCTTTTTCCTCGAGGGCCGGCGCGCCGAGGGAGACGATGCCGCAAGCGACAGGTGGGGGCGAACCGGTCTGGCCCTGTTCGCGGCTGCCTTGATCGTGGTGGCATTGTTCTTCAGCTTGTCGCGTGGCGGCATCCTGTCCACCTGCCTGAGCGGTCTTGTGCTGTTCGCGCTGGTGTCCCGTCGCATGGCCTCGCGTGCCTTGACGTGGTCGGTCGCCGTGGCGCTGGTGCTGGTGGCCGTCACCTTCATTTCCTGGATCGGCGCCGATATCGTCCGGCACAAGATCGGAACGTACAACACCATCGAGAACGAGGCGTCGTTCCGCCTGCGGGTCATGATCTGGAAGACGATGATCCGGGAGGCCCCAAACTTCATCTGGGTTGGATCAGGACTGGGGACCTTCGAGGAGAGCTTCGCGCAGTTCACGCCTCCGGGATCGTCGCGTCGCTGGGATCGGGCGCACAACGACTACCTCCAGCTTGGCTGGGAGACCGGCCTGGCAGGCGCCGCCCTGTTTCTCGGTGCGGCGTTGACTTTCCTCCGCCGCTATTGGTGGCCATCGGTGAGGAGCCAGCGGCACCCGATGACACTCTTCCGCGTGGGGGTGTGCATCTCGATCCTCACCATCGCCCTGCACTCCATCGTCGATTTCAACCTCCAGATCGGATCGAACGGATTTCTGTTCGCCGTACTGTGTGGATCCCTGGTCGCGCTCAGGGACCCCGCCCGGGGACTCGCCGATGAGGCGTTTTCGGGGTAGGGAGCAAACCCGTGATGGGCCTGTGATTGCAAGGTGAGGCACATCGCCGTACATTGGTGGCCGGTTGCGGATGTCTAAGTCATGACCACGCCAGCGAGAAAAGGCTCCCTCGTGATCGGGGGCGGGCTGCTCATTGCACTCGTGACGGCGTATTTCGGCACCCAATGCGTGGCCGGGTTCGAAAGGCTCGGCGGCCAGAAGGACTACTTTTCGGGTGAGTTCACCGGCGCCTGGGCCCACTATCGGGCGGCCCTGAGTCTCGGTGGTGACCGGGAGACGCTCGAGATCGATATGGTCGAGACCCTTCTCTTTGGTCTCGACCAGCAGGCTCTCGGGGTCAAGGTGGCCCTGCCGCTGCCGGTGGACGATGCCGTGACGGCGGCACGCACATTGCTGGCGCGGCAGCTATCGGCGGCCCCCTACAAGGCCTACTACTGGTCCCTGGTGTCCGACTTGAATCTGTACGAAGCGCGCCGCGAAAGGCAGAGGACTCCGCTGGACCTGTCGGCCCTGTCGGAAAATCCGGTAGACAACCTGCTCCCCCATGAAGGTGTCGCCATCGCCGCACTCGGTGAGGCAGCACGGAGGGAGTCGAGCAATTACGTCTATGAGGATCTGCTCGCGGAGCAGTACCTCGAGTGGGGTATCGGAAGCCAAGCCGTCGGGCATGTCCGCAAGTCCCTGGAGCTGTACCCCGTCCTGGGAGGGCATTCGTACCTCTCGCGGCCGCCGGTCGAGGAGGCCATCGTCAACGCGGCACTGGCCGGTCTCGACGCCGCCACTGCGGCCGAGTCGATGATTCCCAATGAGCTTATCGAGTGCGACGCGGGATCCTTGCTGCTGGCTCAGGGGCGGTCCGATGAGGCGGTGGGTTATTTCAAACGTGCCCTCGCGCGGACCCCAGGACTCCCTGAAGCCTTGTACCGATATGGACAGGCTTCCTATCTGATCAAGGACTATCAAGAAGCGGATGAGATGCTGTCGAGGGCAGCGCCCTATTTCCGGGACAGCTCATCTCTCTATTACTTCCTCGGACTGACCCGGATGCAGGAGGGGAAGAAGTCCGAAGCGATCGAGGCTCTGCGCACCGCCCGCGAGATCGACCCGAGCAATATTGAGATGTTCCATGCCTTGGCTCGGGTCCTGGAGTCGGAGGGCATGACGAAGGATGCAGAGCGGCAGTTCATGGCCGCGGCGCACATCAATCCGGGCCGACAGGAGGCTTGGACGGCGCTGCTTGATTTCTACGCGCGCCATGCGGAGCTCGCGCGCGACGCGCGACGCACATGCACTCATCTGGAAGGCCTGAAGATTGACCCTCAGGTTTACAAGCAGAGATGCGAGAGTCTCATGAAGGAGGGATCGTGATTGGCGCCGATCGTTCGCGCGTCCAGGCGGCGGGGCTCCTGCTGGCGCTCTTGGGCGTGGCGTTTCTCGGATTCGCTCTCATCTACATGAGCCTCACGCCCCAGACCGTGCTCGCGATCATTGTTGGAGCGGGCATGGTCTTCCTGCTATTGATCAGCCCGGTTCTCAGCGTGCACCTGTTCACCGGGGCGGTTTATGCCGAGAACCTGGTTCACGGTGAGGGCGGCTTGACCGTCATGAAGGTCGTCGGGGTGATTATCGTCTTTGGCTGGTCGGTGAGCGTTCTCACCAGGAGGCGGCTCGATCTCCGATGGAGCCCGGTCCTGCTCTTCCTGCTGCTGTTCGTGGGCTGGTCGGCGATCTCGATGCTCAGTGCCTTCGACACCTCAGTCGCGCTGGAGCGCGTGCTTACTTTCGCGCAACTCAGTCTCGTCGTGGTCATGTTCGCGTCGGTCGTCAATAGCGTCAGCCGTGTCAGGTGGGTCCTTCGGACCATCGTGGGCTGGACGACGCTGGTGTCGTTCCATGCCACCACTCTCTATCTTCTCGGTTTCACCGATGTCGCATCGGGAATCACCCAGAATCGCAACGGTCTTGGCATGTTCATCGCCGTCGCAATCGTCTGCGCGTACATCCTGATCCAGATGAATCCCGATCCGCGAGAACGGCTGCTCCTGATCGGAGCGCTGCCGATCCTGTTCATGGGTCTGGTGCTGACGTTTTCGCGTACAGGATACCTCGCACTTGTAGTCGCCTTGTTCCTGGTTGCATACCGGCTGGCCCGGACACGCGGATACGTCATCCTGGCAACATCGGTCGTGATGCTTGCACTTATGGTGCCGCTGCTGCCGGAGGCCTTCTACGCGCGGGTGGGATCGATCCTGCCTGCCATGGAGACGCAGGACGAGACCGTCGGACTCCGTGTGCAGAGGTGGAAGTACGCGGTGCGGATGATCAAGGACCATCCATTCGTCGGTGTGGGACCGAACAACTTTGTCCCGGCTCTGGCGCGATACGGTCGCGGGGAGATTCTCGAGAAACAGGGTTTGGTGGTCCACAACGCCTACCTGAACGTCGGCGCCGAAATGGGGCTGGTCGGGCTGGCGCTCTACCTGTTGATGACGGGCTCGGCTCTCCGGGAGGTCAACTGGATCGTCCGGCGCTTCGGACGGGAGAACCGCAATCTGATTCTGGTGGGGAACGCGGTCGAGAGCGCTCTCATCATCATGATGATCGAAGGGTTGACGGGCAACGTGGAGTATCTCAAATTCCTGTACGTTCTGTTCGGCCTTTCGTGCAGCGTCGGCCGACTCGCGATGCTGGAATCGAGGACGCCAAGCAAGACGGTAGGCGAGAGGATGGACACCGTCGCTGTTCGGTCCGACGCCTCGATGTTCCCCGGGACCATTTCGAGCCAGACCTCATGATTTCGCGGAAGTCGCGTCACGCGAACGCGAGACCTTACATTCCCTTCCACGTGCCATGGACGGATGCGCGGGAGGCCTCGAGGGTCGCCAGGGCGGTGCGCTCCGGCTGGCTCACGACCGGACCGCTGGTGCACGAGCTGGAGCAGAAGATCGCCCGCTACGTGGGCGCGCGGCACGCCGTGGCCCTGAACTCGTGCACGGCGGCGCTTCATCTGGCGCTCGCCGCCGCCGGCGTCGGGCCGGGGGACGAGGTCATCACGAGCCCCTACACGTTCGCCGCCACGGGCGAGACGATTCTTTATCTCGGCGCCCGCCCGGTCTTCGCCGACATCGATCCGCGCACCCTCAACATCGATCCACGCGAGGTCGAGCGGGCCGTCACACGTCGGACGCGCGCCATCGTCCCGGTGCACATCGCGGGGCTGCCGAGCGATACGAAGGCGCTCGATCGTCTGGCGCGAAAACACAGGCTGTGGCTCATCGACGACGCGGCGCACGCCCTGGGCACCAAGGTCGGAGCAAAACACATCGGATCGCTGTCGGACGTCACCTGCTTCAGCTTCTATGCGACCAAGAATCTCACCACGGGCGAAGGGGGCATGATCACCCTCGACGATGCCCGGCTGGCGGACAGGGTGCGCCGCCTCAGCCTGCACGGCCTCAGCCACGATGCGTGGAAGCGCTACTCGCGCGCCGGGTCATGGCGATACGACGTCGTGGAGGTCGGTTACAAGGACAACATGACCGACGTGGCCGCGGCCATCGGTCTGGCCCAGTTCGACAAGTTCGGGGAGATGCAGCGGCGGCGGAAACGCCTGGCTGCCTACTACGACCGGAGCCTCGGATCGCTCGGGGCGTTCGAGCTGCCGGCCCGGATTCCAGGGACGACGCACGCCTGGCATCTCTACATCCTCAGGCTGCGCCCGGGCATGCTCCGACTGGGACGGGACGAGGTCATCGAGCACCTGCGACGGCGCGGCATCGGCACCAGCGTGCATTTCCAGCCGCTGCACCTGTTCTCTTATTATCGGAAACGGTTCGGGTACCGTGCCGGAAGCTTCCCGCACACCGAACGGGAATCCTCGCGGGCGATCTCCCTGCCCCTCTACCCGGGGCTCCGCATGAGTCAGGCGGCCCGAATCGTCCAGGAGCTTTCCGATCTGGCACGACGATTCCGGAGATGATGGTCCGCGGGCTGCCGTACTGTCGAGGCGCCGTCAAGCGAGCGCTCGACCTCGTCCTGACCCTGCCGGCCATCCTGCTCCTCTCCCCGCTGTTCGTGGCTCTCGCGCTCGGCGTGCTCGTCACCATGGGAACGCCCGTCCTCTTCATCCAGGAACGGGCCGGCCTGGAGGGCCGTGCTTTCCGTCTCCTCAAATTCAGGAGCATGCGCCCGGCGAACGGGAAGGTCCTGCCGATCACGGGGCGCGGCGACGCGCGCGTCACACCGTTCGGTCGCTTCCTGCGCGCGACCAAGCTGGACGAGCTGCCCCAGCTGTTCAACATCGTGACGGGCCGGATGTCGGTTGTCGGTCCCCGGCCCGAGGTCATGATCTACGTCGCCGGCTATTCGCCCGCTCAGCGGCATGTTCTGGAGGTCCGCCCCGGGCTCACCGATCCCGCCAGCCTCGAGTTCCGTGACGAGGAGAGCCTCCTGGGAGCGGTCCCACCCGACGAGCGTGAAGCGTTCTACGTCGGGACGATCCTGCCGCGCAAGCTGGTGATCAATCTCTCCTACATCGAGGACGCGTCCCTCACGGGCGATCTTGGATTGATCGCCAGGACCTTGGTCGCCGTTTTTCAACGGACGGGTCCGTGATCATCCTGTTCGCCTGCTGTCTGTTCCTCCTGGTGCACGCCTACTTTCTCTATCCTCTTTCGCTGGCCGTGCTGGCGCTTGTCGCCGGAGATCGAGGCCGTCACCGGGTGTCGGACGCCACGCCCGCCGTCACGCTGGTTATCTCCGTCTACAACGAAGAACGCTGGATCGAGCGCAAGCTCGAGAACAGCCTCGCCCTCGACTATCCGCGTGCCCTGCTGAAGATCGTCGTGGTATCCGACGGTTCCAGCGATAGGACGGTGGCGCTGGCGCGCTCCTTCGAGGGCCGCGGGGTCGAAGTCCGCGCGCTCGAGGGAAGAAGGGGGAAGGTGGCGTGCCTCAACGTCGTGATCCCCACGCTGACGACCGACCTGGTCGTCATGTCGGACGCGAATTCGATGTACGACCCGCAGAGCATCAGAAGGCTCGTGGCGCATTTCGGGGACGAACGGATCGGCTGCGTCTGCGGCAGGCTGCGCTACGAGAACCCGGGCGGCGATCGCGCCGGCGAGGCTGAGACGATCTACTGGGGATACGAAGGATGGATCAAGACGCTTGAGAGCAGGGCCGGGGCGCTGCTCGGGGCGAATGGAGCGATCTACGCCTACCGGCGGCCCTTGTTCCGACCGGTGAATCCGCTGATGTTCTGCGACGACGTCATCCCGATTCGAATCGCGATCGCCGGCCGTCTCGCCATTTATGCCCCGGAGGCATGGTGCACCGAGCAGACCTCGCCGGAATCCGTCGAGATGCGCCGCCGCAGGCGCCACGCCTCGTTCGGACTGCGCTCCATGCTCCAGATGATGGGGGAGGCCCTCCAAAGAGGAAGACTCCTGGTCCTTTACGAGTGCCTCTCACACAGGGTCCTGAGATGGCTCGGCGGGCTCGCCATTCTTGGGATTCTCGTCTCCACGCCGTTTCTGCCGCCGCCGCTGCGAACTCCCGCAGTCATGGTCCAGGCCGTCGCGTACCTGATCGCCGCTGTCGGCTATGTCCTGGATCGAGCGGGATTCCGCTTGCGGCCGGCCTATGCCGTCTGTTACGGAATCGCAATCCATGCGGCGGGCCTTGCGGGCCTGTACAATCTCGTCATGCGGCGCGACAGGCCCTTCTGGGAGCCGCGCCAGTAGCGCACTTCACGTCGGTAACACTTGACAGCCTCCGGGTCTCGCGGTATATAGAGCGCACCCCCTGTAAACCGTTGAACCGGCGACCCTTGCAAGGGTCGTGGAGAGCGGCTGCGGGGGTAATTTATGAACTGGTTCCCCGGGGGTCGCCGCCGAGCCCTACTCGTCACCGGGGATGTCCTGGCGATTCTGCTCGCCAACATCCTTGCGGTCCTGCTCCGCTTCGACTTCGATCTGACCGCTCTCGCCGCGCGCCGCCATCGGAACATCGAGCTCTTGTGCCTCGACCTGCTCGTCACCCCGTTCATCTTCTGGGCCGTCGGCCTGTATCAGGGTTACCTGCGATACGCCGGGCTCGACGATCTGCTGCGTCTCGCGAGGGCGGTCTCCTACCGGACCGTGACGCTCATTTTTCTCTTCTACCTTGCAGGGTTCTTCGGACTGTCCAGAGCGGTGATCATCATCAGCACCGTACTGCTCCTCCTCCTGGCAGGCGGAATGCGCCTTGCACCCCGGTTCCATCGCGAGTTCTTCTCCGCGAGACGGCGCGGCGCCGCGCCGAGAGCACTCATCATCGGCGCCGGCGATACCGGCGAGGCCCTGTTGCGGGAGCTGCGCAAACGAGCGGAAGCGGAGATGAACCCCGTCGGTTTCATTGACGACGATCGCGAAAAGCAGGGCGTCAAGATTCACGGTGTGCCGGTCATCGGGACGAGCCAGAATCTCGCCTCCCTGATCGAGGCGAGCGGGGCGCGGGATGTGATCGTCGCAATCCCGGGACTGGCGGCCCCCGAGATGCGGCGCATCTTCCAGATATGCCGGGACGCCGACGTGCGCCTTCGCACGGTCCCCACGCGAGGCGAGATCGAGCGCGGCGTGGCGCGGGCCGGACAGATTCGCGCCGTCCAGGTCGAGGATTTGCTCGGGCGGGACGTGATCTCGATGGATCAGGCCCTTCTTCGAGGCGGACTGCACCATCGCCGCGTGCTGGTCACCGGAGCCGCCGGCTCGATCGGCCGCGAGCTGGCGCACCAGGTGGCCCTGTACGACCCCGAGATGCTCCTGCTCCTCGATCGCAACGAGAACAATCTTTTCTACCTCGAGCACGATCTCCGCGAGCGGCATCCGGCGGCCCGGATGCAGTTCATCATCGCCGACGTCGCGGACCGCGCCCGCCTGGCCGACGTCTTCCGACAGTACAGACCCGCCGTAGTGCTGCATGCGGCGGCCTACAAGCACGTCCCGCTGATGGAGAGCAACCCCCTCGAGGCGCTCAAGAACAACGTCGTGGCGACCCGCGGCCTCGCCGAGCTGTCCGCCGAGTTCGGGGTGGAACGCTTCATCTATGTCTCCACGGACAAGGCGGTTCATCCGACGAGCGTCATGGGGGCCACCAAGCGGCTGGGCGAGCGACTGGTCAAGAGCATGTCACCGGGGCGGACACGGTTCATGGCGGTGCGCTTCGGGAACGTTCTGGCCAGCGATGGCTCGGTCGTGCCGACCTTCCGGAGGCAGATCACGGCGGGAGGACCGGTCACCGTGACCCACCCCGAGGCGACGCGGTACTTCATGACGATTCACGAGGCCGTCCAGCTGGTTCTCACGGCTGGCGCGATGGGGGACGGGGGAGAGACCTTCCTCCTGCGCATGGGCGAGCCGGTGCGTATCGTCGACCTGGCCAAGAACCTCATCGAGCTCTCGGGTCTCGTTCCCGACAAGGACATCCGCATCGTGTTCACGGGACTCCGACCCGGCGAGAAGCTCCAGGAGGAGCTCCAGTCGAGCCAGGAGGTCGCGCTGCCGACCTCGAGCGAGAAGATCATGGTCCTGACCGGGGTCGAGCCGCTCGGTGAATCGGGTTGGCGCTCCCTGGGGGAGATGGAGCAGGCCCTGGCCGAGAGTCGGCCGGCGGAAGCCATCCGGCTCTTCAGGCTCCTCGTCCCCGACTACGTCCCGATGGACGCGGGCCACGCGCACGCCGCGAACATCGTGGAACTTTCCGCCAAGAAGAGGCTGGATGCGAACGCCTAGGCCGCGGGCTGGGGCGTCGATGTCGATGCGTATCCTCCTGTCACTGACGGCCATGGCCGCCCTGGCCTTCGCGGTCCAGCCGGCCGCCGCGCAGACGACCGGGCTGGTCACAGGCTCGGCCAATGGCAGGAGCATCGAGCTGGGGCGTATCAATTTCTTCCCTTCGTTTCTCGCCGACTACGGGTACGTGAGCAACGTGTTCTACTCGAGCGGCGAGGATTCGGGTGACGAGATCATTCCGTCGCGGCTCCTCGTGCTGCAATCGAGGTTCGCGTTCGACCTTCCCATGGGCGAGAACTGGGTGCGTTGGTCCTATTCACCCATCTATCGCACCTATTCGAGCGACGCGTTCACGCAGACCGATCCGTGGAGCCACTTCTTCGACCTCGATGGCCGTGTGAAATTCGGCACGCGCGGGTTCACGGCATTCAAGGACCACTTCGTCATGGGAACCCAGGAGCTGCGCGAGGTCGATCCGGGGGGTGAGCTGACGTTCGGCCTGACCCCCTTCCGGGTTCACCAGCCGTCGGTCGAGGTCGGGATGCAGATCGGCGCACGGCAGACGGTGTCGGCCATCTGGAGGTACGACAGCACGCAGTTCGACCGGAGCGAATCGAACGGGGCGTTCAACACCAGGGGGTGGGGGCTCGAGGGTCGGTTCACCTACAAGATGGGGCCGATGACGGACCTGTACGGCTACTACTCCCAAAACCAGTCGACCCAGGATCGGGGCGGGTCGCCGCGCGATCTGGTGGACATCGACGATTCGTCGTACGGTGTGGGGCTCACGCAATCGCTGAATCGCGACGTCGTCACGCAATTCCTGGTGGGGCATCAGAGCATGGACTTCACCGGCGCCTCGCCCACCCAATTCTCAGGCCCGATTCTCTCCGCCAACGCATCGTGGGTGCTGGACGAAATCACCCGCATCGCGTTCAACATCAGACGGCAGCCATACCAGTCCTACTATCTCGACAACAACTACTACCTCAACAGGACGATCTCGCTGAACCTGACCCGGCAGACCGGGGCCACCATGTACTGGACGGTCGGTGCCGGTGTCGAGGTCAACGTCTACTCCGACACGATCGTCGCGGCCGACAACCCCACCATTTTCTGCGCCGACGATGGCAGCGGCGGAACGGTCTGCCCATCCGACGGCGTGAGGCGCCGGGACCGCGGCTGGAGCGCCCAGGCGGGGCTGGGGTTCATGATCGGCCCGGCATCGCGCGCCATCATTGGCTATAATTACAGCGCCCGATCGTCGAATATCCTGCAGGCTTTTCCCGGAGGTTTTGCGGATCCATTCGACTTCACCGCAAGTCGCATTCTCTTCAGAATCGAGGCTGGTTGGCTGTGAAGATAGACTCCTTGTCGGCGCGATGGCTGGTCCTGGTCCTTCTTCTGGCGACTCCGGGGGCCGTGCCGTGGGCCGCCGCGACCGCACCGACGACTCATCCGGCCCTCCAGCAGGTCTCTCTTGAGTCGCGTTCGGACGGGGTGACGGTGGTCGTCCGCACCGGATCTCCGGTGCCGCGCTACGCCGTCTCGCTGGGTAGCGGCGGTGGCGGCGAGGTCACGCTGCACTTTCCGGGGGCGGTCAGCTCCCTGCCGTCCGATCCTCCGGCGACGAGCCCGTTCCTGGAGAGCGTGACGATGCTCCCGGACGACGGGCCGCCGCCCGGTCTCGTCCTGAAGATTCGCCCCAGGGGCGCCGCGCTCGTCGGGCTCGAGCAGCGTGAGGATTCCGTCGCCGTCCGCCTGGTGGCCTTCGGGGTGGGGGACGATCGCGCCGACTCGGATTATCACGTCGGCGTGGGGGACAAGATCGAGATCAGCGTCTTCGGTCATGACGACATGACACGCCTGGGCGAGGTCAAGACCGACGGCACCATCAACTTCCCGCTCCTCGGCGACGTCAAGGTCGCCGGGAAGACGGTGACGCAGATCCACACCGAGGTGACGCGGGACCTCAGCCGGGAATACCTCGTCGATCCCGAGGTCAACGTGGACGTCAAGGAGTACAAGAGCCAGTGGGTCACCTTGATGGGCGAGGTGCGCACGCCGGGGCGCTACGTCCTCCGGCGGAACATGCGACTCATCGACCTTCTCGCCGAGGCGGGGGGCCCCACGAAGGACGCG
>Ga0134121_10002634_pt1 | contig 15381 bp, 13 predicted proteins | sample KB301_FD_96463 | JGI IMG/M metagenome (GOLD analysis project Ga0134121, IMG submission 96463) | Terrestrial soil microbial communities without Nitrogen fertilizer from Kellogg Biological Station, Michigan, USA - KB3-0-1 | ecosystem: Environmental > Terrestrial > Soil > Unclassified ... | reverse complement strand
CGCGACCAGATCGGCGCCGATCGCGAGCTGGGTTCGCATCCCGGCCGGATCCTTCGGGAACGTCGCGTTGGCGCCGAACTCGGCGCCGGCGTACACGCCGTTGCCGTCGCCGAACGTTCGCCCGAACAGCATGCGGCCGGCACCGCCGAAGCTGCCGTCGAGCCGGTCGCCCTGGTGGATGATGATGCCCTTGCCGCCGCCGCCGAACGTCAGCTGCCAGCGCTGCTGGGAGATCTGACGGCCGCGGAACGGATGCTCGGGCTCGAGCCAGAACGGGCAATCGGCGGCAGACTCCTCGGCGCGCGCGAGCACCAGCCGCACCCGCGACATCACCAGCAGATCCGCGACGGCGCCCAGGTCTTTACCGCGCGCGCGGTACGCCACCTCGACCGGCCCGCCCAGCGCGGCGATCTGCTCGTCGAGCCAGTCGCGCAACAGGCGCCGCGCCACCGGATCGACCCGGCAGCTCGAGTCGAGCGCGCTCGGCAGCGTGGCCGCGGCCTCGAGCCGATCGATCCCCCAGCCGGTCGCCGCCGCCACCGTGACCTCGCGCTCGAGATCGCGGAACAGCGCGCGTGCCGAGGGCTCTTCGGGCGCGGGCAGGCGGGCACACGCACACAGGCCGAACCCGAACAGCACGAAGGCGCGACGCACGCGGGCACCCTAGCCCGAATAATTCACCACGTCACCGGCTGCGACCGTCGCAGCGCGGGCATCTCGTGGCGTACGGCCGGTTCTCGCTCGTCAAGTACGGCCAGTACTATCCTCGCTGCGCTTCCGGGCGTGCGCCCCGACCTGCCTCGCGCCGCTTGCCACCGCGAGCGCAGCGAGCGGATATGGATGACCTCGGCGCCGTGGTGAATTATTCGGGCTAGCGCAGTTTTGCGGCCTGGCGCGTACTCAGGGCAACGTGATCACCGCGGTGTCGTCCATCACCAGCGGATCGACGGCGCCATCGCCGCCCCAGAATTCATACTCCTGCGCCGCCGGCACCAGCGGGCGGTAGCCACCGTCGTAGTCCCAGGTGGTCACGTAGACCTTCACCCCGGAGAGCGAGGTCAGCTTGTCGAGCGCGGCATCGGGCAGAATGAAGCTCACGGTATTGGTCGCGGCATTCACCCGCAGGCCCGCCGCCGGCGACTTGCTCGTACCTTCGCTGGTGGCCGAGGCGCCCGCCGACGAGAAGAACGCGTTGGACCAGCCGTGTGCGCGCAGGCGATAGTGCCACGTCATGCCGCCCGGCAGCGTCGCGTTCTGCTGCGGCATGACCGTGACGCCGCCCGGCCGGCCGGGCACCTCGATGAAGATGGTGAACGCGACGTGATCGAAGCCGTTCAGCGGATTCCACACCGTGGTCACCTTGTTGATCTGAACGTCGATCCGCATCGCGCCACCCGCGCCGAACACGGCGACATTGCGCAGATCGAGCTGCCGGTTCGTGCCCCAGGTATCGTTGGTCGGGTACTTGTAGGTGCCCGCCGGGCCGGCGTCGTCACCCGACGGATCGGCAACCTCGGCCAGCTTCACGAACGGGCGATCGACGAAGAACGTCCCGCTGTTCGACAAGACCTTGAACGCCTCGTTCCATGCCACCGCGCTGTGCCGCACGTCCGCATCGATCATGGACGAGGTATCCACCGTCGCCGACCACGAACCATCGCCGGCCGGTGTGACGAGCTTGGCGTTGGCAACATCGCCGTCGACCACCAGCTTGAACTGGCCGACACCGGTGGCGGTGCCGCCGACGGTGAAGTCGCCGGTCTGCTTGGCACCGTCGAGCGCGGTCATCGTCAGCGTTGCGGTGGGGTCGGTCACGACGCCCCGCTCGGACGTCGCGAGCCACACATAGGCGCTGCGCGGCCCAAGCTTCATGCTGAAACTGCCGTGCAGGTCGACGGTCACCGGCTGCCCGGCGCCGGTCCTCGCGAACACCGGCTTCAGCACCGTGAGCCCCGGCAGGCCGGTCGCCAGGTTATCCAGCAAGGTGTCGCTGTCCGCCGTATTGAACACGACGATCGCGGTCTCGCCCTGCCAGGCCATCCGGTACGCCAGGACGCCCGCGGCGGCGCTGTTGTCCTTGAGCACGGTCGGCGTGCCGCGCGAGAACACCTTGTGATCTTTACGCAGCGCCGCGATCTGCGCGATGTACTGATACAGCGGCGCGCTGGTATCGAAGTGGTCTGCGTCGCCCGCCTTGTAACCCGTCTTGAACATCGCCCCTCGCTGCTCCTTGTAGCCTTGCTCGGTGCCGTAATAGATCACCGGGATGCCGGGCAGCGTCATCATCAGTAACAGGTTCTGCTCGAGCGCCTGCTCGGAGCCGGCGGTGAGGTACCGATCGACATCGTGGTTGTCGAGGAACGTCGGCATCAGGTGAGGGCGCTTGTGCGTCATCATCTGGTCGGTAATGCGATAACCGAGCTCCGCGGTCGGCCGGCCGAGCGCAAAGACCCCGCCCGCCGTTGCGTAGAGCGGAAAGTTGAGCATCCCGGGGAGGATGTCGGCCCCCGTCGTGGGATCGGTCGCGTACGACTCGATCTTCTTGGAATTGGTGTCGTCGAAGGCGCGGTCCGCGGTGAAGCCCTCCCCGAAGGCCAGAAAGCTGTCCCGGCCGGTCGAACTCGCAGCGGCGACCATCCCAGGGTTATTGGCATCCGTCGAATACATGAAGTCCTTGAGGAACTCCGGCTCGACGTAAAACGCGGTGTCGATGCGAAACCCGTCCACACCCGCTTCCTTGATCCAGTACGCGTAGCTCTTGCGTAGTGCGTCGCGAACCACCGGATTGCTCGTGTTGAGATCATCCAGGTCCGCGAGCTGGTACGTCTTCTCCTGAACCGGGCTCTGGAAGTCGCTGATGGCGGGCGTCCAGTGATAGATGCCGGCGCTCACATGGCTCGGGTTACGCGGGTCATTCTGGTCGAACGGAGCCTGCGTGGGCGCGGCGACCGGCTTCGCTTCGGTGTTCAGCGCCACGAACTTCGCGGGATCCGCGGGGTCGTAGCCACCGCGATAGCTGAAGAAGTTGCCGGCGTGATTCAGGACGATGTCCTGGACCAAGTACATCCCGGACTTGTGCAGCGCCCGCGACAGCTGCTGGTAGTCCGCCAGGCTCCCGACGTGCTTGTCGAGCTGCATGAAGTTGCTCGCCCAGTAGCCGTGGTATCCGCCGTAATTGACCAGCGGATCCCACCACTGGTTTTCGATCGGCGGCGTGATCCACACCGCGGTGGCGCCCAGGCCCTTGATGTAGTCGATCTTCTGCTCGATCCCGCGCAGGTCGCCACCGCTGTACTTTGCGCCATCGTCCGGGTCGTACTCCCCAGCCCCCTGGTTGTTATTGCTCGGATCGCCATCATTGAAGCGATCGGTCATCACGAAGTAGATGATCTGGTCCTGCCACTCCGGTGACGCTACATGCAGCGGGTCATCGGTGGGCGGCGGTTCGGTCATGCCGGGCTGCAGCCGCTCGTTGTCTCCACATGCCGGCAAGACCGCGGCGACGAGCATGGTCGAGGTCGCGACCGCAGCGGGCCAATCCAGGAAGATCCTCATCTGCACACTCCTTTGAACCAGCAGCAAGTAACACGAGCCGGTGGCTGCCACGCGGGCAGCCTGCGCATAGAGGGTGCGTTTTGCGTGAGCGTCCACTACCTGAAGAAGCCACCTGTAACTATCCGGATTCCGACCGGACATGCCCCGATGCCGGACGGCGTACGGGCCACGCTCGTCATCGCGCCACCCACGTCAACCGCGCGAAGTGCGGCAGTCCAACGCCCTTCGCGCAGACGACCGTCTCCGTTTTGGTACGGCGCGATATCTACGAGCTGAGTGAACATCCGGGCGATAGAGTCCGTGTCTACGATCGAAAGCGCACACTGCTGAGTCCGGATTGCGGGCGGATCTAGCCAGATCGACTCCGGATGAGCAACCGTCTCGGAGCATCGTCAAAGCACTCCCGTCGAGGCTCCGTGCTCTTCCAATCACAGAGCACGCCCGAGAGGTGTCGTCATGAAGCACGATGTGGAAGCGAGCAAGCCCGGCGGCATGGCGGTCACGCGCGCAAGTCAGTACGATGATCGTGCCGATGTGGAAACCAGGTTCCCGGATCGGGCGGTATCGTGTGCTCGGCGCGTTCGGTCGCGGTGATCCCGACGGTTTGTTCGAGATTCTGGACGACGCCGGCCGGCGGTTCGTGCTCCGTTCGCCGATCGGGGATCTCGAAGACGGCGGCGACGCGGTCACCAGGCAATTCTTGCCCTTCGCCGAATCGCTGCGCGCGCTCGCGCACCTCAACCTGGTGGCGCTGTTCGATGTGTTCGTCGACAACAGCCAGCTGTTCTTCGTCACCGAGCGCGTGCCCGGGCGTACGCTCGCGATGGCGAGCAGCACCGGCGTCGGACCGCGGCAAGCGCTCATGATCACGCGCCAGATCCTCGACGCCGCCGCTCACGCCCACGCCGCCGGGCAGGTGCACCGCGATCTCCGACCGTCGAAGATCTTGCTGGTCGCGATGATCGGGTGGGAGTTCGTCAAGGTCGCCGATTTCGGCCTCGGCACGCTGGTCGACGAGACCCTGCTCGAGTTCGGCGCCGGCGCGCTGATCGGCAGCCTGCCGAGGCCCACCGCGGCGTACATGGCGCCCGAGCAAGTGCTGGGGCGCTCCGTCGACGAGCGCACCGATCTCTATTCGATCGGCGTCATGCTGTTCGAGATGCTCACCGGCCGGCTGCCGTTTCCAGATCGCGATCCCGACCTCGTCCAGCAGCTCCACGTCCGTGTCCCGCCGCCGAAGCTCGACGAGATCTGCCGCGGCGCGCCGTGGTGTACGCCTCAGATCCGGAGGCTCGTCGAGACCGTGCTCGCGAAGAATCGCGAGGCTCGCTATCCGACCGCGCTCGCCATGCGCGGCGACGTCGACGAGGCGTTCGCGTCCCTCCAGCACCTGCCGCCGGAGTGATGAAAGTTATCCGATTGCTGGCCGAACATGCCCGACGCCGGACCAGGCCACGCTCATCATCGCGCCATCAATGTCAGCCGCGCGAAGTGTGGCCAGTACAGCGTCCCTTCGCGCTGCGGGTCGAACAGATCGCCCGGCGTGAAGCTGTTGTCGGCGTACGTGACGACGAGGCCTCCACCTGCGAGCATCGGGTGGGCCTTGCCGGCGTAGACGAACGAGTTCGGTGCCGACGACTCCGGTGGCGTGAACACGTCGAGCGGGTCCGACCATGGCCCCTCGAGCGCGGGTGCCGTGCGGATGGCGATCGTGGTCGCGCCGAAGCCGGCGCTGGCGACGTGAACCCACGATCCGCTGGGGTCACGGTGCAGCGAGCATTCGGTCGCGCCATCATCGATCACGATCGCGGGAGAGGCCGTCAACGCCGCCTCCGCACGCCAGCCTGACTCGGTCCACCATTCGGGTTGTGAGAGATCGGCCACCGCAACCGCGGCAAGCGTCCAGCGCGCGAGCCGGCCGTGGTGGGCCTCGCCATCGGTCACCAGCGCGACAAGGTGGTCGGCGTCGGTCGCGGTGCACGCAATGCTCGCCGCCGGATCGTACGGAGCGTCGTGCGACGTGACCGGCGCGAAGTGCCACCCGCCCGGCGGTCCGCTCGGATCCTGGACGATCACGGCGCGAAAGCCGGCGCTCGCGAAGCCGAGGGAATCTCCAGGCGCTCCTCGCTGGCGGTTCAGGAACACGACCAGCGGGCCGCCGGATAGCCGTACGCCATCGGCCGGCCAGAACCAATCGCCGTCTTCCTCGGGAAGCAAGGATGACGGTGAGGCGCCATCGTGCCAGGCAAACTGCATCGTCGCGGTCAGCGGATCACGTCCGGTCATCACCGCGGCCGAGTTCCGGATGAAGGCCGACTCGGTCCGGACATGCGCGGGCGAGGTCGCGATGAAAGAGTCACCGAACAGCCAGAGGGTTCGATCTCCTCCCAGATCGATCGTCGACGCGAGGTCGCCGCCAAGCCAGCGCGGGTCCTGATGAAACACAGCGTCCGCCTCGGCCCACCGCTGACCACTCCCTGTCAGGCTCGGAGGGTTCGGCGCCCCGCAGGTAGACGCCGCGACGGCGGTCGATGTCAACATCACGGAGAGAAACTTGATCGACATGATCCGGTGACACGCAAGGCCCCCGTCGTGGGAACCGCCGCGTCGCCCGTGGTTCGCCGATGGTGCGGGCAGCTTGCACAGCTCGGGCTACCATCCGTGGATCGGCACCCGCGACCGATGAAGGATCGGGACGGTGACGCGAGCGCTCGCCATGCATGGCGCCGTCGACGAAGCCTTCCATCACTCCAGCACCTGCCACCGGAGTGATTTACAATGTTCGACCGCCCACGCACGTGGCAGTCGACCCTTAATTCAGACGTTACGACATCATCACGAGCGGCAAGGTGATGCATGCGGCCGGGCATCATCTGATGGCGAGCCACGCGGCGAGGCCTTCGCGCGTCGTCGGCACGCCGAGCTGCGAGACCGTGCCAGCGGCGGCGTGATCGTCGAGGTCGGCGTGATCACGAACCGCCTCGAGCGTGCTGCGCTGGAGCGGGCTCAGCTTGTCCGGAGCGCGGCCGACGGCAGGACGCGATCGAGTATTGGGAGCGTCGTCCGGGAACGCGCGGCTGAGCAGGAGCCACAAGACGTTGCCGTAAACATCACCATGCGTCGTGAGCTCGTCGATCAACGCCTCGATCACGGCGCCGTCGTGGCGCGCGGGCAGGCGCATCATGCAGGCGCACGCAACATCCGCGAAGTCGGCGCCGCCGAACGCGAACGGCACCGGCGTTGCCGGAGCCGCCAGCATTGCGGGGATCGTCGCGGCCGGCAGCTCCTCGGGTAGCGCGATCGCGACCGCGCACGCCGCCGCGGCGCGGATCATCGGCGAACTCGCCTCGAGCGCCGCGAGCAACTGGCCGCGCCGCTCGCCGCCGGCGAGCATCGCGTCGGCGATCAGCGCCACCGCGGCGCACGGCTCGGCGACATGCGGTGCGCGAAGCACCGGCAACGTGACGTCGGCGCGTCGCCGGAACAGCGCGCACAGGCCGATCGCCTGGCACGCGACGCGCACGCTCGGATCGCGGACGAACGGCAGGATCGTCTCGACGCCGGCCTCGACCGCGACGAAGCAGCGGTGCGCGAGCGCGGGCTCCGCGCAGGCGTGAAAGCACCGCGGGTCGAACGCGGCGTAGTCGCGCTCGGGATCCACCACCTCGGGGAACAGGTTGCCCGGTTGCGGCACTGCGAACAGCTCAAGCAGCTTCACCAGCTCGCGCCGCTGCCACGCCCGGCCCGGGCGCTCACGCAGCAACTCGTAGAGGAACGGGATCGCGTGCTCCGTTGCGTCGGCGAGCCCACCCTGGTGCTCGAGCCGGCATTCGAGCTCGTCGAGTGCGACCCGCCGCCGGCGCTCACCGCCGCGCAACCGGCCGAGCGTGCGGAGTAGCCGGGGCACCACCCCGCCGTCGTGCGAGCTGTTCGGGTAGCACGCGTAGACCCACTGCTCCGACCACGCGATGCGGTCGAGCCCGGCGAGCATCGGCTTCGCCACGTCAACCGGTTTCCCCGACGAGCCGCGGCGGGCTGAGCTCGCGAGAATCCCCCTCCGGGGTTGCTTTTCGGTCCTCATTACGCGGCTCCGCAGCCGAATCCCCGGAGGGCAGTTCGACAAGCCGCAGATACGGCGCGTGAGTGTTACGTGACATCAGTCGGCTTCTTGTCTGTGTCGAGCGTCGCGCCCTCTGGCTTTTTGCCGATCGATCCGAGCGCGGCGGCATCCTGGACCTTCTACCCTGAGAATATTCGCCGACAACTCTGACGTCGGCAAAACCGTCGAGATGTCGCACAGATCCGATCTCGGACCCGCACTCTCGCCGTCGAGGTACAGCCCCTTGTCGCTCGCCCAGAGGCAGTAGAGCTTGCGCCCGTGCGGCGCATTGTCGGCCGACGACGACTGGGTCACGAGCGAGCCGCAAGCGCGGTCAGGACCGACATCGCTGCCTCGGCGAACGCAACCGGTACAAACAGATGATCGTGGAACGCCGCAGCGACCACGTTGCAGCTGATCCCGGCGCTGGCCAGCGCAGCGGCAACGGCGGCGGTGAGGCCGACCGCGGCGAGGTCGGAGTGCACAGCGAGGGTGATCCACGCCGACCGGAACAGCACGGGGCGCCCGGCTACCGCCCGCTCGTCGACGATGACCGACAGACCCTCCGGCTCCCGGAACGTGGCAATCGGCTGCAGCGGCTCCGCGCCGGTGCCGTGCGGCAGCGAGACAAATGCGTACACGCCCGGGTTGAGCGTCGGCCGCATCGAGCGCAGTAGCTCGGCGAGGTCGGTGATCGGCTCGGCCATGCCGAGTAACTACCAGAGGCCCAGGTGCGTCGCTACGAGGCGGGCGGGCACAAGCAGCGGCAAGCTAGTGCCTTGACCCGCTCGGTGGCACCATGCTCCCGATGGGTTACGACGTCACCTTCCATCCGGTACAGCCGGCGCATCTCGCGCGCTATCTGGCCGAGCCGCTCGAGAACCCGGGGCTCCTCCACGAGCGTGTCTGGGAGTTGACGCGCGACGCGATCCACCATGACTCGCTGTGCCGCTCCATGTACGGTCGCCTCCCGACCCTCGAAGCCGTACGGACGGGCGCCGCTGAGTTCGCCGCCACCCTGGGTTTCGCTTCGGCGATCGTCGCGGGCTACCTGCATCCTTACTGGTTCCTGCGCGGCGGCGCGCTGTCGTTCTGGGCAAAGGACGAGCCCGCGTGCGCGGCCCTGCTGTCCTCCCCCACGCAGGCGGTCGTAGCCTTCGCGGGCATGAACGATGTCGGTCGCATCGTGGGCAATGATCGAAGCGGCGCGTTCGTGGCGCACGAACACCTCGGGCCGCTGGAAGCGCTCCTCAAGAAGCGCGCGCTTCTGCCGTCGATCCAGGCGCGGCTGGGCGACCCCGCACCGCTCCAGCTCGCCATCGCGTACGCGCGCCGCCACGGCCTGGGTTTGCTCGAAGCCACGGAGATCGCCACGGCCGGAGGCACCGTTTCCTGGCCCGACAACCTCCGCGCCGTGTACAAGAAGAACCTCAAGCAGCTCGACAATCTGCGCCACGGGATCCTGGTACGAACCACCTGCGACGCGCTCGTGGAGGCGGTTCGTGCTCATCGTGCGGAGATCGAGGCCGAGCTGCTCGACGTGCGAATCGAGCCGGGATGGCGCCTCCCGCCCGACGTGCTCCGGCTCCTCGCGGCGCACTGCCCGACCGCTCGTGCCGTGCTCGCGGATGCCACGGACACACCACCGGAGCTTCTCGACTTGATCGCGTGTGGCGACCAACCGCGCGGCTCGTTCGAGAACGTATGGCTGAATATCCAGGTGGCCAAGAACCCCAGTGCGTCGATCCAGACGCTCGCCAAGCTCGCCAGGAGTGCCCGACCGGGAAAGACAGGCATTCTTCTCTATGTGGCCCAGAACCCCAGTACACCACCGGCGGTCCTCGCGCGCATCCTCGAATGGCCTCGCCAACCCGCAGCGCGCCTGGCCATCGCCCGCCACCCGCGCGCCACGCGAGCCATTCTCTCGCAGCTCGCGGACGACTCCTATGCCGAGGTAAGAACGGCGGTACAGGAACACGCTGCTTTCGCAGGTGGGAGATCGGCGGCGATCGCAGCCAGCTCCCCAGCAGGCCCAGCGAAATCTCGATCGCATCGGCGAAGTCAGCGGGCCGCCACGTCAGCGCCTCGCTCGCGCAGCGTGAGCACGAAGCGCCGGTAGACTTCCGAGTGATCGTGCTGCACCCACAAGCCGCTATGACTTCGGCGCGCGCCTGTAAGGATGACGCAAGGCCTACGCTCGCCGGGAGTGCTGCTACCTTCGACGATGTACCTGTGACGAGCAACCCGGTGGCCGCATGTCAAGACTTCACGATTCCGGGAGCCATTTCATCGGGAAGGTATGCAACTCCCCACCAGGTGCTCGCAACATCAGATCGGGGGCGCCGTCGCAAGCAGCAACATCGAAGGCCATCGAGCACCACCCCGCACCCTGCACGCGCAACGCCCTGGGCAGAACGCGCATCGCGTGCTCGAGCGTCTCTTCATCATCGACAAGTACAACGATCGGTGCGCGATACGGACGCGTCGACAATGTCTCGTTCAGAAAGCGTGCAATAGCTCCACTGTTCAGGCTCGCATCGTTGCGCACGGTGATTCGAAGCAGTCCGGCGACATCTCGGTAGGACGTGCGCGAGATCCGGAACAGCTCGAACATGCGTTTTCGGTTGAAGCGACCGATATTGAAGTACGGGGCCGGCCGTAGATCGAAAGCCCATCCAGGCTGTACATGTGTGAAGATCGTCTCGAGGGCAACGTCGGAAACGCGAGACATGTCGATGAACCCAAGGAGCGCTCCGTCCATCTCGTGCGAACGCGGCTCTGTACGCGCATCCTCGGAGGGCGGTTCGACGAGCCGCAGATATGGCGCGTGAGTGCTACGTGCCATCGGTCGGCTTCTTGTCTATGTCGAGCATCGCGGTCGCTCCAGACGATACCCCTGCTCGTTCCGGAGCATCACGCTTGGCCAGCTTGGCTTCGAGTTCGACGTAGCTGACCCGACCGATGTGCCAAGGCGTTGCCCATGCTGGCTCGGAGATTCGCATCTCACCGGAGATGTCGTTCTTGAGATCGCGGTCCTTGAGGAACGCTCGCCGATACAGTCGCGGTGCAACCCCGACGAATGGACGAAACAGTACCTTTTCTCCCTGCTTGCTCGATGGCACCCACCCGATCGGTTCGGAGGTGATAGCATCAGAATGAAGCTTCTTGGCACGACTCTTGGGATAGGGTTCGATATACTGGACCTCGTCGACTCCAGCAGCGACAATGTGTCGAGCGCAGTAGTGGCATGGGTACGTCGTCACGAACATACGCGTCGCGACCGTACTCGTTCCTTGTCTAGCGGCGCGTAGGAGCGAATCCATCTCGGCATGAACTGCACGGCTGAACTCGAGGAGCTGAGTCAGGCGTGAATCCTTCAGAATCGCGACGAGTGCATGATCAGCGACCTTTGTTGCTTGCTTCTCGTTAAGCAGCGCGACGAGCTCCTCGATCAACTCGTTCTGTTCGCGTGTACTGCTGCAGTACTTGTTCTTGTAGGCGCAACGATGGTCATGAGCATCGTCTGGTTCAAAGTCTTCTCCGTAGACACCACCGCCGGCCTGCGGAACTTCATTCGTTCCGGTGGAGACGAGGTTGCCGACTTGGTCGATCAATGCCGCACCGACCTGTCGCGAAAGACACGCACTCCGCATCTGTGCGCCATGGGCAGCGTTCATGGCGGTCTCCGCCAAGGTGGGGCGCACAACCTCGGCATGAGTGATGATCTTCACGAGCCGACGTAGTGCGTCTGGAATGATCCAGTGTTCGTTCTCTTCTCCGCCCGCTTCGTATCGGTCCGTGCTGTTGTCGAGGAAAATGTCGGCGAGGTGAAACGCGTCGGAGACACGCTGCCCATACTTCTCGTTCGCTTTTGCATCTCGTTGCATGAATGCACGGGCGTTCTTGTCGCCCGCGTCACTGTATTTTCGGTTGATTCGCTGAAGCCGAACGTCCTCGTCGCATACGATCCCGACAAGAATGAACGCGGACTGGTAAACGTTGCGAAGGAGCTCCACTTCGGCCGGATGGCGGATCGAATCAAGGATGTACGCGCGACGAGTCCCATCGGGTTCGATGGGACCATCTCCCAGCTCGAGCCCTCGCTTGTACGCTCGAAGCTGTCGTACGCGAAGGATCAACGCGCGAGCGACGGCCGCATGATCTCCACCTTCCCTGAGCGAATCACCGAGGTCCTGAAGCCGGCGCGCATAGTCCAGCGTATCCTCGCTCACACCTGCGAGAACACTGCCGGCGTTGTCAAGCGTGCGGAGCACGTCACGTGCCTTCAGGATCTCCGTGTCGAACGATCCACCAACGAGATTCGGATGGGTCAGCACGATCTTCAGGATGTCTGCCACCTCGGAGGTCCCCGAGCCGACGTGACCGACGACAGCGAAAACGAACTCGTTCGCAGCACTCTCACGAAGCACCGTCTGCGAGTGCCGGTTGGTCGCGTCCTCTGGCTTCTTGCCGATCGATACGAGCGCGGCGGGCATCCTGGACCTTCTACCCTGAGAATATTCGCCGACAACTCTGACGTCGGCCAAAACCGTTGAGATATCGCTCAGATCCGATCTCGGGCCCTCGCCAACCAGACGATCGCGGAGGTACCGATGATCGACCGCCATCTCGACGGCGAGGTGCTCACGCGCTATGCGGCTAACGTGACTCGCACGATCGGATGGTGACACGCACGGATCGGGTCCTTCGAGGAAAGACCAACCGGGGTACGCTCGCTGCTATCAGGAAGCCCACAGAGCCCCGAGGAATTCAAACCAGCGGCTCGCCCAACTTGTACCTGTCGTGCTCGTACCCGCAAGCTCGAAGGAAGAAACATGACGAAGATCAAGATCAGCCTCGAAGATCCGGAAATCCGAGCCGTCTGGAACGCTGCACTCAGAGCCAGGGACGAGGTCGCGAGCTGGCCCGCCTGGAAGCGCGGCGAGGACGACCCACCGGTCGAGAGCGAGATATCGGTTTCAACGACAACAACGGACAGTCCCAAGCCACGTTAGCCGGCCTCACGATTACTCGCCGGGATCCGGTAGCCGCGACGATCGTGCTGCATCCGCACGCCGCTACGACTTCGGCGCGGCCGGAAGGCCGAACAGCCGCTCGTGCGTGGCGCTCTCGACGTGACAGCCCATGCAATTCGCGACACGGCCGGCGCTCGTGACCGTGCCGTCGGGCGCGACGGTGCCGTAGATCCAGCCGGCGTCGCTGCCAGGTTGATCGCCGACCTTCGTCATGACGTAGAGATCCTTGCGCTTGCCCGTCGTGAGACGCTCGCCCTTGCTGGTGATCATCCAGTCGATCGGCGGTGGAGCGCCAAGGTTCCCCAACTCGCGCTGCTCGTCGGGCGCCGGTGACGGGGCCGCGGGAGGCGCCTTCGAGGCGACCGCGTCGAACGACTCCTTGACGATGGTGAAACCGACGGGAAGCTCACTCTTGCCGTCGAGGTAGAGATTCTTGTCGCTCGCCCACAGGTAGTAAAGCTTGCGGCCGTGCGGCGCATCGGCAGCCGCCGACATCCGCACGTGGCTCGGTGCGCCGTAGTCGGCGGGAAGCGGGCTGCGGCACAGGATGGGCGCGAGGTTCGGACGCTCGTCGACGCGGTGCCACTGCTTGTAGGCGGTCGCTGCGGTGCGGATCGCGTCGACGTGGCGCGCGTCAGGCTCGGCGTATGCGGTGGTTGCGAACAGCAGGGTCAGCGCGACAACGCTGTGCATGCCTGATCAAACCACACCGCGCAGGGCGCCTGTAAGGATGGCGTAAGGCGAGCAGCGGCCGAGGGTGCTGCTACTCTCGAGGCGTGCCCGTGACGAGCAACCCGGTGGCCGCGCTACTCGCGGCGTCGCCTGTCGTGCTCGCGCCGATGGAGGACGTGACCGACGCGCCGTTTCGGCGGATCTGCCGCACGCTCGGCGCGACCGTGTGTGTGACCGAGTTCGTCGGGGTCGAGCAGATCCTCAGCGATTCGCAGCTGGCACGCCGCCGCGCGACGCTGGCGGACGACGACCGGCCGACGGCGATCCAGATCTACGGCGGCGATCCAGACTTGCTGCTCGCGGCGGCCCGGCTGGTGGCGCTGACCGGGCCGGCGTTCGTCGACCTCAACTGTGGCTGCTGGGTGCCGAGCGTGGTGGGGCGCAATGCGGGTGCGGCGTGGTTGCGTGATCCGGTGGCGATGGTCGAGATGGCGCGCCGGATCGCGTCGGCGATCGCGCTGCCGGTCACGGTCAAGACGCGCATCGGCTGGGGCCCCGAGTCGCACATGCCGATCGTCGACCTCGCCCGCAGGCTCGAGGATGTCGGCGTCGCCGCGCTGACGATTCATTGCCGGACCGCGGCGATGGGGCACCGCGGGCCCGCGGACTGGAGCTGGGCACGCCGCGCGCGCGAGGCAGTCGCGATCCCGGTGATCGTCAATGGCGATGTGCGAACCGCTGGCGACGTCGTGCGTGCCATCGATGAGACGGGCTGTGCAGGCGTGATGGTGGGGCGCGCGGCGATCGAACACCCCTGGATCTTCCGAGAAGCCCGCGCGCGCCTCGCCGGCACTTGGGTGGCGCCGCCGGACGACGACGAGCGACGAGCGGTTTATCGCGCGGTGGTCGAAGGCAGCGTCGCGGCGCGCGGCGAACGTGCCGGCGTGGCCTCGGCGAAGCGGCACCTGAACATGCTCGGTCCGCTCACGCCAGCCCTGAGGCCGCGCCTCATCCGTGCCCGGACGCTTGCCGAAGCGCTCCATCCGCTCGCGACACCATGACGCCGCCGAACTGCTTGCTGCAGCCGCAAGATCCCGCCCCGGTGGTAAGATCGATCTGTGATAGCGACCGGCGCCAGAGATGTACAAGGACGAGAGGTCGACGTTCGACCGATCGGCCTGCTGCTCGATCGAATCATCGACGAGTTTCGTCCCGTCGAGATCCGCTTGTTCGGCAGCCGCGCCCGGGGCGATGCCAACGCCGCAAGTGATTGGGATCTGTTCGTCATCGTCCCGGATGACCTCGAAGCCGCCGACGATATGTTCGCTGGCTACCGGTTGCGACGCCAGACGAGAACTCGTGCAGACGTGATCCTTTGCCCGGTCGGTGAGTTTCGCGAAGATCGAGACACTCCGAACACGCTCGCGTACGAGGCCGCACATCACGGCATCACGATCTATGAGCGTTGAGCTACTGATCTCGAACTTCTTACGCATCGCGGCCGAGGATCTCGAAGGCGCTCGATTGCTTGCCGCGAGCAGCAATCGGAACGCCGTCTATCTCTGCGAGCAAGCGGCAGAAAAGGTCATCCGGGCGGTTGTAACATCCGAGAATCAACACGCTGGCATCAAGCACGAGCTTGCCGAGATGGTCGATTTGATCCCGGACGAGAATCCACTGAAGGCAGATCTCCGGGCCATCGAGCATTTGTCGCAGTACGCGACCGCGTATCGCTACCCAGTGTCGTCGAGCAAGACGAAGCGGATCCCACGCCCACCTACGACCGATGAACTGCGCGAAGCAATCGACAACACGGCCACTGCGCTCCGCAACGCCGTTCTCCGTTTCAAGGTCGACCTCCAACGACCCGATTCACCCGCCGGAACATCTGGCCCGATTCGCTGAATGCCCTGCTACCATGGAGTTCTGGGGTATCGCGTTTCGCGGACCACTCATTGTTCTGGAAGGGCGGCCCGAGATGCGACATGACTTCGGGACGTACGTCATGCGCCGGTCGGT
>Ga0134121_10002632_pt1 | contig 15388 bp, 12 predicted proteins | sample KB301_FD_96463 | JGI IMG/M metagenome (GOLD analysis project Ga0134121, IMG submission 96463) | Terrestrial soil microbial communities without Nitrogen fertilizer from Kellogg Biological Station, Michigan, USA - KB3-0-1 | ecosystem: Environmental > Terrestrial > Soil > Unclassified ... | reverse complement strand
GGCCATCGTGTACCAGGCCGAGCACGTCCTGATCGGCCGTCGCGTCGCGATCAAGCGGCTGCTTCCGGACCGGGTGCGCGACAACGATCTCGTCGAGCGATTCTTCAACGAAGCGCGGGCCGCGGCGCGGATCCAGCATCCGGGGCTCGTCGAGGTGTTCGACTTCGGCCACGACGTCGACGGCAGCGCGTACATCGTCATGGAGTTGCTCGAGGGCGAGTCGCTCGCGAAGCGGATCGCGCGAGAGAGCCCACTCCCGGCGGCGACCGCGCTCTCGATCGCCCGCCAGGTCGCGTCCGCGGTCCACGCGGCGCACGAGCACGGCATCGTGCACCGGGACCTCAAGCCCGAGAACCTGTACCTCGTCGCGGAGCACGACGCTCCCGAGGGCGTGCGCGTGAAGGTGCTCGACTTCGGGATCGCGAAGCTCGCGCCCTCCGAAGATCAGCGCTCCGTGAAGACCAAGACCGGGGTCTTGTTTGGAACGCCGCGCTACATGTCGCCCGAGCAGTGTCGCAACGCGACGGCGGTCGATCGCCGCGCGGACATCTACAGCCTCGGCTGCATCCTCTACGAGATGCTCGTCGGAGCGCCGCCGTTCAGGCATGACACATGGGCCGAGCTCGTGGCCGCCCACATGTACGAACCGCCGCCGCAGCCGAGTCAGCGCGGCGGTTGGATCCCGCCCGACGTCGAAGCGATCGTGCTGCGCGCGCTCGCGAAGCAGCCCGGCGATCGTTTTCCAACGATGCTCGACTTCGCGAACGAGCTCGAGATCAGCTGGCGTGCGAACGGGTCCGGTTCCATGCCGGCGCTGTTCACGCCCCCGCTGGGGATCCCGGCCGGCATGGCGCCGACCATGACAGTACCGCGCACGCTCGGCGAGGCGGCGACGCAGATGGATCCGAGCGCTCGCATCCCCGAGCTCGCACCACGGCGGCACAGGGTGTGGATCGCCATCGGCCTTGCAGTTGCGCTCAGCGCGGTGGTGATCTTGTACCTCGCGCGTGATCGCGATCCGCCTCGGCGCATCACCTCCGAACAAGCGATGCCCGCCAAGCCGCCGGTGGTCGGCGAGGCCGCGATCGCCCCGATGCCGCCCGACGCCACGGCCGTCGGGTCTGGCAACGAACCCGACCAGCGCGTTCCCGACGAGACGCCGGCGGCACCGGCAGCCCACGAGACGCCAGCGGCGCCGGCAGTCCAGGTGCAGTTGATGGTGACGTCACTGCCGCCGGGCGCGGAGATCTATCGCGCCAGCGATGGCGTTCGCATCGGCAGGACACCGTTCCACCGTGGCTTCGAGCGCAGCGATGGCGAGCTCGAGCTCATCGTCAAGCTTGCCGGCTATCGCGACGCGCGCATCGTGATGTCGACGGCGAGAGATAGTACCGAGACCGTGAAGCTGGTGCAGCTGCGTACGACCACGAGGCCGAAGCCGTCGGAGGGGCATGAGGCGCATGACCGTGGCGCTCCACCAGCCAATCCCGGCGGCAATGCAACCACCGTTCTCGATCCCTACAAGGACTAAGGATGCGCCCATCGACGATCGCGATCACTCTCGTCCTTGCAACGGCCTCGGCGCGCGCACAGCCGAGCCCGCAGGCGCAAGCGAAGCAGCATTTCAAGCTGGGCAAGGCGATGCAAGACGCCGGCAAGTACGACGACGCCGTCGCCCAGTACCGCGCGGCCTACGATCTCGATCGGCGTCCCGAGATGCTGTTCAACATCGCGCAGGTCTATCGGCTCGGAAATCACAAGCAGGAAGCGGTCGACTACTATCAGCAGTATCTCGCGGCGCAGCCCGACGGCACAGGTGCACGTGAAGCGCGACAATGGGTCGCCGAGCTGACGCGGCAGATCGAAGCGGACAAGCCGCTCCCCAGCGAACCCACGAAGCCCGAGCCGCCGCCGAGCGTGCCGCCGTCGTCGCCACCGCCACGCAGCGAGCCCGAGCCAGGCGCGCTGACGGTGACGCGTAGCTCGCCGCAGTTGCGCATCGCCGGGCTTGCGACCGCGGGCGCAGGCGCGATCGGGCTTGGATTCGGCGTCGTGTTCGGCATCAAGGCGCGGTCGGCGGCCGATACGATCACGAGCCACCAGGGGCCGTGGACCCTCGACGAGCGGCACACGTTCGAGGACGGGCAGCGCGCGAATCGCACCATGATCATCGGGTACGTCGCGGGAGGCGCGCTCGTCGCGATCGGCGGTGTGCTGTACTATCTCGGCGCCCGAACGCACGTCGTGCCGGTCACCGGTGTACGCACCGCGGGGCTTGCCGTGCAGGGGAGGTTCTGATGCGCGCGGCTGCCCTCGCGCTCGTGTGCTTCCTCGTCGGGGCGTGCTTCCAGCCAGCACCGCACGAAGGCTTCGCCTGCGGCCTCGATAACTGGTGCCCCGGGCCGCTGTTCTGCGCGGCGGACCACACGTGTCGCAGCGCGAATTCCCTGGGGGATGGCGGCGTCGATGGCCCGCCGGGGCCATCGAATTATGCGTTCGTCACGTCGCAGACGTTCCTGGCGGGTTCGCTGATGAGCATCGCCGGTGCCGACCAGGAATGCATGAAAGCCGCCATGGCGGCGAGCCTCCCGGGGCGATACGTTGCGTGGCTGTCGGTGTCGGGCAATAGTGCGCGCGATCGCCTCGGCGGCGCGAGTGGTTGGCATCGCACCGACGGCAAGCCGTTCGCGCACGATTTCCTGACGCTGGCCGAGGGCAATATGTTTTATCCGCTGCGCAAGACCGAGAGAGGCGCGGATCTCGACACCGACGTCGTGTTGACCGGCACGGACGACCTGGGTAACTCCAGCGGGGAGGATTGCCTCGGTCTGACCAACTCAACGGGGGCCCAGCTCATCACCGTCGGTGAGAGCACCGGGGCCATGCACCGGTGGACGAACCCTACCGACACGTCGTGCAGCCAGCCAGGGCACCTGTACTGCCTGCAGATCGATTATCAGCAAGCGGTCGTGCCGGCGCGCGAAGCGGGACTGCTGGCGTTCGTCAGCCCGGCGTACATGCCGAAGAACGGGCTCGCCGGCGCTGATGCCAACTGCATGGCCGAAGCAGCAGGAGCCCACCTCCCCGGCAAGTTCCAAGCGCTGCTGTCGACCACGGCCGTGGCCGCGCTCGATCGATTCCAGCCGCTGCCATCGACACCCTGGGTGCGCGTCGACGGGGTCGCGACCACCCGTGACTTCGTGACCTGGGATGCGCCGATCAACGTGATCGCGTCCGGTGCGTACGTAGACCTGCCCGTCTACTCGGGCGCGACGTCGCCGGCGAATAAATCGGCATCGCTGAACGACAGCTGTGACGACTGGACCGGCGGCAATTCCGCGATCCTCGGCACCGCCGCGAGCGCGAGCACGAAGGCGTTCAGCGACACCGGCACCGCCACCTCCAGCCCGGCGACTTGTGTCGCCGGAGGCGTGTACTGCCTGCAAGTGCAGTGAGCCTGCGATCAAAGATGGATCTGGCCCTCGGCGACTTCGATCGCATTGCCACCGACCCGGATATTCACGATCTTGTCGCCGGCTTTGTCCGCGCGAACAAAGAGATGGCTCGGGCGATGGATCTCGGCGCCCTGCAGAATGTGGGTGGTTTGTCCTGGCTTCACGATCCCGCAGCGAACCAACCAGGATGCGGTGCAGCCCGCGGCTGCTCCGGTCGCAGGATCTTCGCCGTCCAGCGAGAGGGCCCTGGCACGAAGCCCGACGTCAGCATCGTGGGTATCGCGGGTCACGAAGTAGAAGTCGCAATACGCGGGACCGTGGTGATCGAGGTAGGCGCGGAGCTTGCGTAGATCAGGGTTCAATGCCTGCAGGGTGTGCAGCTCTCTGATCGGCACGATCGCAAAATAGAGGCCCGTGGACACGGTTTGAATGGGCCAATCGGCAACCAGGTCGGATGCCTTGAGGCCGAGCAACTCGGCAACGGTGGCATGATCGTGCAGAGGACCGAACGTGGCGTCGACCTGGTGCATCTCTCCGAACGCATTTCCTTGGTCGTCGGTGCGGAACGCAACAGGGATCTTGCCCACCTGCAGGTCGAGCACGATCTCCTTGGGGCCGCTTGCAGGGTTCACGGTCGCCCCGTGGCCTGAGAGGGCGCGGTTTCGCAAGACCATGGCGGTGCCAAGGGTCGGATGTCCGGCGAATGGGATTTCTGCGTTTGGAACAAAAATCCGGACCTTGATTCCCTTTTGCTGCTCGACGGCTGGATCGCGCGGAAAGACGAACGTCGTCTCCTGCAGGTTGGTTTCGCGTGCCAGGTCCTGCATCTCCGTGTCGCTCAACCCGCGCGCGTCAGGAAAAACGACGAGCGGGTTACCTTGCAGACGATGGGAGGTAAAGACGTCGATCTGTACGAACGAGTAGCGGCGGGCATTTTCGGGTTGATCGGCGGCGGCGAACCGCGAAACGGCGGCGACTGCTCCGCCTGCGCCCATCATGCGTAGAAACCCTCGACGTGTGTTGGTCATCGCGCTCCCACGCGTGGGCATACCATAAGGTCGTTGCGGCGAGATCACAGGACAACAATGTGCCGGGTGCGGGGCTCCATTGGGGCCCGCCGCTCACGGGACACAATCATTGAGATCGGGGATGAACCAACGGCAGTCTATCGATGTCGGGGTTGTGTCCAGTGCGGTGCCAACGCTGACGCCCGAGCAGGTCTGGTCGCACAGGTGGTCGATGCAGCCCGAAGGCAGCACGTGAGCACAACGCGTGACGAGCGCGAGGTCCGCATACCCGTCGCCGCCGAGATCGATCCGCTCGAAGGTGGCCCAATCAGATACCGCGTGATAGCTCGCAGCGTCGCCGATGCCGAGGCGAACGGCGCGGGCGTGCACGAGCGGTCGATCGACCGGTCCAAACGCCGTGAAGCACCCCGGTTTGCGCGGCACGCCGCGATCGACGATCACTGCGTCGATCCCCGGCCCAGCGCAATCATCGCAGTCCTGCTCGCGATGGCCGATCCGTGCGGTCGCGACATAACCCTCGGCGTCGGCGAGGACGAACAACGCGCCTTTGCTGCGAGTTGCTGGCCAGTCTGCACGAGCCGTGGCTCCAGCGTCGATACAGATCGTGGCGATCACCGGCGAGATCACCATCGAGGGGCGGTCGGTGGACATCGCGTGGTTCGCGAGATCGTCGTGGCCCGCCTGCGGTGAGTGACACGCGATCAGGCCGATGATGAGCGCTCGTCGCACCACGCGAACATACAGAATTCCAGCGCTCCTGCGTGTGCGCTCGCCGTGCCACCGAGTCTCCATTCTCGCGAGCAGCGACCTTACCAGTACCGCTTGGTGCACCCCCTCCGGCGCGCAGATCGCTCCCGCGTATCGGGCTCCATTCGGCACGGCCAGCAAATCGGCCTGGACCGCAAGGGCAGAAAAGACGAGAACCGAAGCGCCATGTTCACACAGGTCCACCGCCTTGTCGTGCGCGCGAGGCCTACGTGATCGTTGGCGTCGACTTCGGTGCGCCGCAATGGGCACGCGACCAGCGGCGGAAGATCATCGCCATCGCCGCGCACGCGACCGCCTGGCGCTCCTACCGCATCGACACGACCGGCATGAACGCGCGGCTCCTTGCGAACGATCCTCCGGGCTGGAGCGCGAAGGAGCTGCTCGACGAGCTGCTGGCTCGCCCTCCGCGCGTCGTCGGGTTCGACTTCCCGTTCTGCGTTCCCCATGCGCTCCTGCGGGACGAGAAGTTCGCCTCGGGCGTCGGATACAAGGCTGGCGCGTTCCTCGGCTGGCGCTCCTTCAACTGGTTCGTCGCCCAGCGGCTGCTGCTCACCGACCCGCTCGACTTCACGCCGTTCGCGGCGTGGCGCGATCGAGCCGAGCGCGCGCGGCTCTGGACGAAGCGTGCGACCGACGTTGCTGCCGGTGGCCAGCCGCCGCTCAAGGACAAGTTCCAGGCGACGTTCCAGATGACGCTCCTCGGGAACGCGCTCCTCTCGAAGCTGTGGGAGTCGCACAAGTATCGTGTGCTCCCGTTCTCTGGAGGGCGCGGCACGGGCGAGGTCATCGAGGTCTACCCCGGCGCGACGCTGCGCGCGATGGGCCTCGCGAGCTACAAGTCGCGACCCGACGAAGCGGTGCGTCTCGGCATCGCCGCGTGTGCCGCCGCCGGCATCAAGCTCGAGGTCGACCTCCGGCTCATCGCTCTCTGCTGCCGCTACAACTCGGGCACCGGGAACACGCCCGACTACGACGTGGCCGACGCGTTCGTCGCACTGTGCACCGCAATCCTCCACGTTGAGGGCGCGTGTCGCCCGGTCATCGCTAGCGACCCGATGTGGCAAGCGCGGTTCCTGAAGGAATGGGAGGGCGCTATCTGGGTTCCGACCGTCACGACCAGTACGCCGACGTAGCGCGGCGACTCGAGCACTTCAGGTGGCAGGACTCGTAGCACCGAGCAGGTCACAGCAGGGCGCTGTCCACCCGGCATGCTGGGTCCGCGCGTTCCTCAAGTTCAATCGACAGTATCGCGTCCAGCGCGGTGCCAACTCTGACGCCAGCACGCAGATCGCTCCCACGTGCCGCTCCTGAGGGCGCCTTCAGCTCGGGCCGTCGATCACATCTGCGATCGACGCGGCGACGCTGGCCTTCTCGAGCCAGCGCTCCAGTTGCTGCAGATCCCGCTGAGCCAGGATCTGCTGACGTACGGCGTCCGGTACGGCAATACCGCGAACACGGAGCACGGTAAGCACGTCGTTTGCTCGCGCCTCGGCGCGCCCCTCGGCACGCCCCTCCGCACGCGTCTCTTCCCAGGTCTTGTACATGGCCATGATGAACTCCTGCTCGTCAGCGTCCTGGCTCGAGTCAGCCCCGAGCATCCGTCGGAAGTCTAGCAAAACGGGTGGTAACCTTGACGGTGAAGGCTTGCATGCCTGCCCACCTGCGACCGGCGCATGACAGCCATCGTGTCGGGGTCCATCCGGCGTGCTATCGTCGACGTGTTCGAGCGGATAGGCAGAGTGCTCCCGGAGGTTACAGTCCGGCTGTGGAGGCAAGCAGGCATGAGTGGTGGATTCCAGAGCAAGCCAGGGGGAAGCAATCTCGTGCAGCAAGCCTTGGACGGTGATGGTCCGAGACCGCCCGGTAAGCGCACCCTCACCGCACAACTTCAGGGTGCCCCGCAACCGGTCCAGAGGACCGGCGCATCCGACGCGCTACTGGCGCAACACGGCGAGGCGCTGACGGAGGTGCATGGCGCTGCCACCGCGGGTGTGTCGGGGGCGAGCGGCGCGCTACCGCATGCGGAGAAGATCCAGGCGGCGTTTGGGCCGGCGCACGACGTGTCGTCGGTTCGGGCGCATGTTGGCGGTGCGGCGGAGGCAGCGACGGCGCGCATGGGCGCGGAAGCGTACGCGACGGGTAACCAGATCGCGTTCGGGAAGTCACCGAGCCTGCACACCGCGGCGCACGAGGCCGCGCACGTGATGCAGCAGCGCGGTGGCGTGCAGCTCCTCGGCGGAGTCGGCGAGGCCGGAGACGTGTACGAGCAGAACGCCGATGCGGTCGCCGATCGCGTGGTCGCTGGGCAGTCGGCGGCGGATCTCCTACCAAAGGATGAGGGGCGTGGCGCCTCGCCCGGCGTGCAGATGCGCCGGTTGCCGACGAACACCGGCGCCATGCTCACGGATCCTGTGAATCCGGCGCAGCAGGGCGCGAACTACGCGGCGAACGCCGCCGGCACGCGTCGCTTGATCGAACTCGCGGAGGCGGAGCTGACACCCGCGCAGCGGACGCAGGTGAACACGGCGACGTTGGCCGGCCAGACACAGGCCGAGTTTGACGCGTTGCCCGAGCAGACGCGGCTCACGCGGCGCGTGGAGGCGATTCGCAGCGTGCGGCCCGATCTGACCCTCGGTGATCCGAACCTGATCGACACCGGGCCGCGCCCGGCGACGCCCGACACCGCGAATCTCGACGCACTCGTCGCGAGCGCGAACACGATCTTCGACGCCATCGCGGCTGGCGGGCACGACACCGATATCGATCAGGTGTTTGGCCATGCGAACCGCGCGACCGCGAAGACGAAGTTCGCGAACGGCAAGACATGGATGAACAACCTCCACACGGCGAATCACATCGTCACCGATCGCTCGGGCTATAACCGCGAGGTCGGACTCGGTGGACTCACCGGCTTTCAGCGTCAGATTGCGCTGCACTCGCGCTTCATTGATGCGCCGGGAGACGCCGAGGCGATCGTCACGATGGTCCACGAGTCGATGCACGCCGGAAACGCCGACGTGAAGGACAAGGGCTACATCGGCACGCAGGTATTCACGCAACTTCCTGAGGACGTGAAGCTCACGAACGCGGCGCACTTCGAGGTCATTGCGCGCCGCAACCTGGGAGCGGCGAACTCGTATGCGGGCCAGACATTCACGCCCGCGGGTACCGGCGCGACACCGCCCTTGACGCTGCTGCAGACCGCGGTACGCGAAGCATCGGAGCGGCTGCGCATTGCCTGGACGATGGGGCTCAATCTTCACACGAAGTACGACACGCTCTACAAGAACCAGGCGCTGTGGGACACACCGCAGGGTGGAGGTAGCTTCCACCAGGGCCTGCCGTACTGGTCGAAGGTCGAGAAGTTGACGATCCACCTGAAGACGGTCACGGACCCGGCATCGGCGGATCCGGCGCGCCGCCCGATCTCGCAGATCGACATGGCGCTCTCCGAAGGCGTGACGCGCAAGTTCGCGCTATGTATGAGAGCGATCGGCACCGTGCCGAACGACGCGCCGGGCGCGACGACGTTCCTGAACGCGCGCGCGACGGCTGCCGAGATCGCGACGGCGCAGGCGACCCCTGCGACGCACCGCGATCTGTGGATCAAGGTCGCGCTGCGCGACGTTGGGACGATCACTGGCCCAGAGGAGCGCGACCTCCGCGTCGTGCACGAGCTGTTCAACCTCAACGGCACGTTCGCCACCGTGCTTCACCACCGGGACCTCAGTGGATTTGCGGACTAACCGATGGTCGCTCGCGCTTGCGTTGTCGCTCGCGGTGTCGTCTTGCCGAAAGTCGATGGACATGGCTGCTGATACTCCGACCGGTTCGGCGACAGTGGGAGCGGTGCCCACCGTTGCACTCGGCCACGGGTTCGTACCCGCGGCGTTCGCGCCTGGACGCTACGCGACCGCGATCCAGCGAACGATGCATGGGACGCACGATCTGCAGGTGCTGAGCGAGGACTCGACGTCCGTGTTTGCACTCGATCTTGCCGCCGACGGTACCGCGACGGCATGCCGCGGTTGGCGCTACGAGTTTCGCAACGACGGCCCCGAGGTCCACACCGAGGACCGCTACCGCCAGCAGCAGGGCTACCGCGGTCGCTACACGGTCGTCGACGGCATGGCCGAGGTCTCGCTCGCGCTCGACAACGCGGTGTGCCCCCACGTGTTCGAGGGGGGCCTGGCACTCGTCCGCGTGTCGAAGGTGAAGCTGCACTGCGTGCTTGCGACCCCGCGTACCACAGGCCAGATCTCCTCGCCGATGCTGCTGTGCCGGCCCACGGAGGGCAAGCCGGCGGAGTTCGATCCGTACGTGGTGGAGCAGATCGCTCCGTCGGGCTGGTTCGCGCTCGGCAGCGGCAACGGCATGCGCGTGTGGGTCACCGGGCGTCCGCCGGGCGCGCAGGAAGGCGATGACGTGACGGCGACGGTGAAATCGGCCGACGCACCCCTGCGCTCCAACGCGTGGGAACAGGCGTTCTGACCAGATCGACTTTGGCGCGCGGGCGCGTGTGCTTGCGCCGTACAATTTCGCCACCGGAGAACGAGGGCACAAATTCCACCGGGGCACGGAGACCAGGGATCCATCGGTCACGTCAGGACAGTTCTTCGCCTTTGCCGACTGGCGCGACATGGGCCCTCGGCGCATTCACGGTCCTCTACAGTAGACGCCCCTCTCGGGGTTGGTGCTCGACACAAGGTGCCAGAGCCCGTGGTCACCGTTCATGACAAGCTCGCTACGCTCGGCGCCTCCGGTCCCTTGACTGCGCCCGCGGCGGCGAGAGGCCGGTAGGGTGGGTTGGCCAACGCCAAGCAGACGCACCTGTCGGTTCGATCCCAGCGCATCGGCGTCTGCTCTGTACCTGCGTTGAGCGTAGTTACCACCTTCGGATGGCGGTAGCGGGCCTGCTACACGATCGAAAGAAATTCAAACGCCCGATAGAGATCCCGAGCAAAGAGCTGATCGAGCAACCCATCAAACGTTGGCTTACGAGGGAAGCCGCGAGAAAATAGCCGATGCTCACCCGATCCCGCCACGTGTCCAGGAAGCGATGACACGAGCGCCGACTCGACGGACAACAAGTAGTTCTTGAACGTAACCGCGAGGCGAGACGCCCCGAGCGCCGGGTTCTCCCAGATGCCGTGGAGCTGGCTCTTCAATGCGACGTGCCGAACGGCCGAATCGGGGAAGCATTGTTGATAAAATGTTAGGAGATCGCCGGGCAGCGCGGCGTCGCTGCGAGGATGGCCCCCTGGATTCGCCATTACAGCAGTCAACAGCTCGCCAAGCGCACCATCGTACCTGAAGCGACTGGTTGTGTTTGGTGTATAGCGGGACCAGTTGCGGACGAAGACCTCTCGGCCACGCGCAAGGATGGCGATCCATGGTTCGAGCCCGCTACTCGGCACGTTGGCCAAAGCGACACACAGTCGAGCTTCAAGCGTCAACCAGCCGGTCCTCCACGAGGCGCGGTCGGCTTCCGGGGCACGTTGCTCGAGGTAGAGTTCGTTCTCCTCAAGGTTGTACTTGCTTGTTTGCGTGCGCAGGTATTCCCGCGCATGCGGGAGCAAGCGATGACGAAGCTCTTTGATGCGCAGATCGCGCGTCATGAACGGATAGAGGTCGACGACTTGGTCCATGCTCTGCAGTTTTCGCGGCAAAGCCTTGATCGTCTTACGGTCTCCAATGAGAAGTGTGATGCTACGTCGGAACGACGTATAGAAGCTGGCTCGAAGGCCACCTGAGGGAAGCGGATGGTTCACGGAGCTGCGCTGGATGTGCCCGAGCTTCTCCGCGACCTCCCATGCGAGACGGTTCGCCGAGACTTGGCCCGCGCGGCGGACGGCGTCCATGATCTCAGCTTGTAACCTACCGAAACCTTTAGACACCTTGTGGATGTTGAATGAACTGGACGGAGTGAGTTCTACGTTGGTCATTTTTTTTAACGACGAGCCGCAGAAGCCCCATGAGCTCGCGGGCGACCAGCGCAATTGCCGTAATAATTACAGCAATATCCGAGTTCCTATGCATGAGACCTAGGATACCCTCGCGCATGCATACGTCAAGCTGATAAGTGTTGTCCGGATGTCGAGCAGCCGCAGCTCGCGCTGACACGAGGTGGCTCAGCGGTATCTATCCTCTTACTATTTGTAACTACTAAAATTGGACGAATTTGTCCATTTTCGGATTTGACGTAGGCTGCCGATTTTTATAGCGTCGTGCCATGGCACATCTGATCCCTGGCCAGCTGATCGAGCAGTTGCTCGACGCGCGCGGCTGGTCGAAGAGGGTGCTTGCACTTGTCCTGGACATTGACGAGTCGGTCTTAAGCAAGATCATTGCCGGCAAGCGCAATGTCGACGCATCCCTTGCCCTCGCTCTGGGCGAGGTATTTGAGATCGAGCCGGTGGAGTTTCTCCAACTGCAGCAGGCGTACGACCTCGCGAAGGCGCGACTGGTGACGAAACCCGATCCGCGTCGCGCGCTTCGTGCACGGATTTTTGGCGGACTTCCTGTCGCAGACATGATCCGTCGTGGCTGGCTCGACGTTGAAGACGGCAAGGATGTGACGCGAGTCGAGGTTGCGCTTGCGAAATTCTTCGGGACGGAGTCTGTCGACGAGATCACGACGCCAGCGCACGCTGCAAAGAAGACCGACGTCGGTAAGGGCCCAACCCTTGTTCAGACCGCCTGGCTTACTCGCGTGCGCACGATTGCAGAAGAAATGCTTGTTCCGCGTTTCTCCGTTAACGCTGCTCGCGAGGCGCTATCTTCGCTCAAGCGTCTGCTCTCCGCCGCTGAGGAGGCACGTCATGCGCCGCGCATCCTCGCCGAGGCGGGGATTCGATTTGTGTTGGTCGAGTCATTGCCGGGCACGAAGATCGATGGCGTTTGCACGTGGCTTGACGACTCACCCGTGATTGCGCTCTCGCTTCGCCATGATCGCATCGACAACTTTTGGTTCGTTTTGAGGCATGAGATCGAACACTCGATCTGTGGACACGGAAAGACCGAGAGTGTCGTCGACATTGAACTCGATAGGCCCGACGCCGACGCTTCTCCAGAAGAGCAGGTAGCGAACGCCGCTGCGGCCGAGTTTTGTGTATCGCAAACTTCGCTGCGTGCGTTCATCGCCCGTAAGAGTCCCTACTTCGCCGAGCGAGACATCATTGGATTCGCGAAGACCCATCAAATCCACCCGGGACTTGTCGCTGGGCAATTGCAGTACCAGACGAAGCGTTACGACCGCTTCCGCACGCATCAAGTAAAGATTCGTTCGATCGTCGCTCCCAGCGCGACCGTCGATGGCTGGGGTGACGTCGCCCCTGTCGGCCTCTAGAAGAGTAGAGAGAACCATGTCCAAGACGACCGAAATGATTGCGGTGATCCGTCACTACAAGGAAGAGACCGGCAAGACCGAGGTCGACATGCATGATGTCGCCCGGTGGGCGATGTTGCATGGCTGGCATACCCCGAAGCCCAAGAGCCCGGTCGACCTCCTCGCGCGCGAGTTCTCGAAGGCAGCTGCACAGGAGGTCCGTCGTAGCAGTGCGAGCGGTCGCCCGTACCGCGCGTACCACGCGGTCACGAACGCCACGTCGTCCGGCCAGATGACGTTCTGGGTTGATATCGACGAGGCCCCCCGGAAGGTCATGCACAAGTCGCTCATCCACCGTCGTGAGCAGATGGTCGGCGACGCCGTGCAACTCTCGTTCGACGCTGAGCACTGGAGCCTGTCGCATCCGAACGAGGATCCCATCGAGATCCCTCTGGATTTCACCGAGGACGTCGAGTGGCGGAGGAATGGCGAGGATGAAGAGAAGGCGGGCTGATCCTGGCGGACGATAGTATGCGTCCGTATTCAGTTCTGCACTGTGGCGCGAATGAGCGGTTCGTCACCAGTTTCGATAAGCATTCGCCTATTATCGAGCGAGCCTGATGATGTTTAATAAGGCAGCCTTATTGGCGGCCCTGTCATTGTTGTGGGAGGCCCAGCAGTGATGATCCTCATCATGTCGGATTGTTTCAGCGCACCCGCCGGTAGGGTGCATGGCCAGTATCTGTGGATGCCGATCCGATTGGGACCTGATCGTGCTACCCGCCGTAACCAACCAGCACGCGCTGAAGAACCGATTTGGCGCAAAACAGATGGCGGCAGTCATCGCGATCATCGTTGCTCAGAGAGGGCGTCACGATCAGCGACAGCAAGTCGCGAAACTGCTCCCCATGGGTCCGTCGTAGGGATAACTCCCGAGGCAGAACGGGAATCGTGAACCGCTGTGCTGCGTGGTGATCGCCGGCAGGATCACGACGCGATCGCCGGCTGGCGCGGGCTGTCGCAGTTGCGAAGGCTGTCGCAGCTGCGAAGGCTGGCGTCGGCGACCGCCGCGAACTGCGTGAGTTGCGCGAGCGTGCTTCCGTCGATCAGCCGGCACTGAGCGTCGAGCGCGACCTCGCGCGTTGCGGTCGCCGACGCCGAGATGGTCCGTACGTCGTTGGTGGCATCGAAGCACAGCGTGCCCTCCAGGCTCGCCGGGCCTCTCGCGGGTCCGGCGATGGGCTGACCGTGGGCGTGGGCTATCGCTGTGCCGCGTGGGCGCGGTTGTGCTCCACCTCGAGATCAGCAGAAAGAGGCAACTTCACATTCTGACTTCACAGATCAGTTCGGGGCGCTATCCGCATCGCCACGATCGCTGCCGGCCGGGGCCGCAGCCGACCCAGGCGCTGCGGACCCACGGCGGGGCTCGCTCTCCTGGCCAGGTTCGGCCTCGGGCTTGATCTGCAGCGTGGGTTGGCCAGCCGGCGGGGTTGCGGTTGGCTCGCCCGTCGGTGGCGCCGCGGCAGGTTCGTCGTGCGCCGGGGGCGACGGTGTGGGCGACGATGGGGCGGGCGAGGCCGCGCGATCGGGCAGCACGCGCTCGTCGGGTGCGCCGAACTGGTCGAGGGTGGTGCGCTCCTGCGCGGCGTCGAGCATCCCGTCCATCCGCAGGAGCCGGACCAGCCGTACTGCCTTCCGGGTCAGCTCGGCGTCGCGCACGTTGGGCGCCCGCAGGAACGGGTTCGGCAGCGCGATCGCCAGCCGGATCGCCTCGGCCGGGGTCAGGTCTTGCGCCGAGTGATGGAACCACCTGCGCGCGGCGGCTTCGGCGCCGAATACGCCGTCGCCCCATTCGACGACGTTGAGGTAGATCTCGAGGATGCGCGGCTTGGTCAGGTGATCCTCGAGCGAGAACGCGATTAAGGCCTCGCGCAGCTTGCGGACGAGGCTGCGCCTCGGCGACAGGTAGAGGTTCTTGGCGAGCTGCTGGGTGATCGTGCTGCCGCCGACGGCCATCGAGCCCCGGGTCCAGTCGGAGGTGACCGCATGCTCGACCGCATGCCAGTCGATCCCATCGTGGCGGTAGAACTTCGCGTCCTCGGCATGGATCACGGCAGCCTGCAGGTAGCGCGAGATCGCCGCGAGCGGCCGCCACTGCCAGTGCAGCGTGAACGGCCTGCCGTCGGCCAGGGCGTCCGCGCGCCGCAGATCGATGAAGGCGGTGGAGGTCGGGTTCTCGCTGGCGAGCGGGGCGGTGTTGGGGACCGAGCACCACAGGCCCAGCGCGCCGAGCGCGACCGCGATCGTGGCAACTTCGGCGAGCCGCACGGCCATGCGGAGCCAGCGGCGCGGAGCGCGTGGCGGCGAAGGCGTTGGCTCCACGTGCGGATATTAGCGGCACCACCCGCGGCGCGATATCGTGCACGCGTGAGAGCCGTCGCGGTTGTGAACGGCAACGCACGGCGCGTGCGCGGGGGCCTGCGCGCGAAGCTCGAGCGAGTGTTGCCGGGCGGTGTCCGGTTCACGACGTCGCTCGAGCACGCGCGCGGGGTGATCCGCGAGGACGTGCACCGCGGGCTGGATCTGATGGTGCTCGCGGGCGGCGACGGCACCGTGGTCATGGGCCTCACGCTGCTCGCCGAAGCGTGCCGCGGCGCCGGCAAGCCCGAGCCGGTGATCCTGGAGAGCGAGGCCGTGATCGACGAGATCGCGGCCACCGCGTCGCGGCTCTACGTCAGCGAGCTGATCGGCGGGCCGTCCCGGCTGCGCAGCTTCCGGATCGCGGGGAACGGCGCGCCGGAGATCGTCGC
>Ga0134121_10002630_pt1 | contig 15397 bp, 11 predicted proteins | sample KB301_FD_96463 | JGI IMG/M metagenome (GOLD analysis project Ga0134121, IMG submission 96463) | Terrestrial soil microbial communities without Nitrogen fertilizer from Kellogg Biological Station, Michigan, USA - KB3-0-1 | ecosystem: Environmental > Terrestrial > Soil > Unclassified ... | reverse complement strand
GTGGGCCTGTCGGAGTTCCACTTCAACCGCCTGTTCCGGCGCTGGACGGGTCTCACGCCCAAGCAATACCTGGCCGAAGTCACCAGCCGCGCCGCGGCAGCCGCGCTGCGCGAGGAGCCGTCGGTGCTCGACGCGGCCCACGCCGTGGGACTTTCGGGAGGCGGCCGGCTACATGACCTGACGGTGACCCTGGATGCCATGACGCCGGGCGAGATCCGTGCACGGGGCGAGGGCGTGGTGATCCGCCATGGCGTCGCCGATACGCCGTTTGGCTCGGCTTTCGTGGCGGAGACTTCGCGCGGGCTGTGCCGGCTGGCATTCGTCGAGGGTTCCGATCGAGCGGAACTCGCGACGTTGCGCGAACAATTCGGAAAGGCGGAGTTCGCGCGAGACGATGCGCGGGCCGCCGAGCTCGTGGAGATTATCTGGGGACGCGGCACCGCGAGAATTCCGTTAGCCGTGGCGGGCACGAATTTCCAGGTGCAAGTCTGGCGTGCATTGCTCGAACTCGAACCGGGTGAGACTGTCACATACAGCGCGTTGGCAAGGCGGCTGGGGCTCCCGAATGGTGCGCGCGCCGTGGGAAATGCGGTGGGCGCGAATCCGATCGCCTGGCTCATTCCCTGTCATCGCGTTCTGCGCGCGGGTGGAAAGCTGGGCGGATACCGCTGGGGCGCCAGTCGCAAACAGATGATTCACCGCTGGGAAGAAAGGCGCGCTGGAGTGTCATAACTTTATGATTCCCCTCGTGTGTCGGAATGTTGGCGGTGCCATACTTGCCGCCCTGGAACGAGCGATCCGAACACGATGTCCGAAAAGCGCAACCTCGCAACGCCGATCAGTATCGCGGTGGCGATCGTGTCGGCGGCGTGGGCTCTTTATGCCACCCAGCACAAATCCGATTCTGGCTCGGCGGCTCCACCGCAGGCCGCGGGTGCGCGCGCATCCGCACCGGCCTTCGTGTCCGTCGCGCCGGTGCGCAGCGAGCGTGTAAGCCAGAAGCTCGAGGCGCTCGGCAACGCTCGCGCCAACGAATCCGTCGACGTGAGCTCCAAGACATCGAACATCGTCACCGCGGTGATGTTCCGCGACGGCGAGCGCGTGAAGCGCGGCCAGCTGCTGGTGCAACTCGACGACGCGCAGACGCGCGCCGACGTGGCCGCCGCCGAAGCGGCGCTCGCTGAAAGCGAACGCCTCTACAACCGCAGCCGCGAACTGATGGCAACCGAGGCGCTGTCCAAGGCCCAGTTCGACCAGCTCGAAGCCACGCTCAAGGCGAACCGTGCGCGGCTCGAGGCGGCCAAGGCGCGTTCCGAAGACACCGTGATCCGCGCGCCATTCTCCGGGCGCGTTGGACTGCGCCGCGTCAGCGTCGGCACTCTCATCAGTCCCGGCGCCGTGATCACCACGCTCGACGACACCAGCGTGATCAAGCTCGATTTCTCCGTACCGGAAAATTTCCTCGCAACGCTGCGCGAGGGCCTAACGGTGCGCGCCACCGCGCCGGCCTTCCCCGGGCGGGCGTTCGCCGGCAAGGTGGCCAGCATCGATTCGCGCGTCGACATGAGCACACGTTCGGTGACCGTGCGCGCGTTGTTGTCCAACGAGGACGGCGCATTGAGGCCAGGCATGTTCCTCAATGTGACGCTCGCCAACGACGAGCGCGAAGCGCTGATCATTCCCGAACAGGCGCTGACTCCCGAGGCGGAGCGCCAGTTCGTGTTCGTGGTCGACGACGGCAAGGCGTCGCGCCGCGAAGTGCGCATCGGCGGCCGGCGCCCCGGCAGTGTCGAAGTGCTCGACGGTCTCGCCGCGGGTGAATTCGTCATCGTCGAAGGCACACAGAAAGTCCGCGACGGCGTGCCGGTACGCACCACCGAGATGGTCGCCGAGCCCGCGGCCATGGCGGCGGGCGGCGCCTCGCACGAGGCCAACATCGCGGCACCGGCAAACGTCCGCCAATGACCCGGTTCCGGCAATGATGATCTCCGAGCTGTCGGTGCGTCGTCCGGTGCTGGCCACCGTGCTGTCACTGCTGTTGCTGATCCTCGGCGTCGCGGCCGTCTTCGGGCTCAGCCTGCGGGAATTCCCCGACATCGAGCGGCCGGTGGTGAACATCGAGACGCGATATCGCGGCGCTTCCTCCGACGTCGTCGAATCCCGCATCACGCAGATCATCGAAAACGAGATCTCCGGCATCGAAGGCGTCGAGCGGCTGAATTCGGCCAGTCGCGACGAGCGCTCGCAGATCAACGTCGAATTCACGCTGGAGCGCGATCTCGACGCGGCCGCCAACGACGTGCGCGAACGACTGTCGCGCGTCGCGCAGCGCCTGCCGCGCGAGGCCGATCCGCCGCAGATCACCAAGGTGGACAGCGGCACCGATCCGATCGTGTGGATCAACGTCACGAGTTCACAACGCAGCATCCTCGAGCTCACCGACTACATGTCGCGCTACATGGTCGACCAGTTCTCGACGCTCGACGGCGTGGCCAACGTGCGCATCAACGGCGGACGTCGCTACGCCATGCGCGTCTGGCTGTCGCGCGAGAATCTCGCATCGCGCCAGCTCACCGTGGCCGACGTCGAGAATGCGCTGTTGCGCGAGAACGTAGAACTGCCCGCGGGCCGTCTCGAATCGACGGAACGCGAATTCACCCTGCGCACCGACACCAACCTGCGCACCGAGGAGGACTTCCGCAACCTCGTGGTGGGCCGCGGCACCGACGGTTACCTGGTCCGGCTCGGCGAAGTAGCCGAGGTCCGCCTCGCCGCCGACGACGATCGCAGCATCTCGCGCTCCAACGGCATCATCGGCATGTCGATGGCCATCATTCCCCAGTCCAAGGCGAACGTGCTGGCCACCTCCCGGGAAGTGAAGAAGCGGCTCGCGGAAGTGCAGTCCACGCTCCCCAAGGACATCACCGCCGAGATCAACATCGACAATGGCATCTTCATCGCGGCATCGCTCAGGAACGTGGTGTTCGCGCTGTCCGAGACGCTGATCCTCGTGCTCGTCGTCATCTTCCTGTTCCTGGGGACTTTGCGCGCCACGCTGATTCCCGCGGTGACGATCCCGGTGTCGATCATCGCCGCGGCCACCGTGATGCTGATGCTGGACTACTCCGTCAACACGCTCACGCTTCTGGCCGCAGTGCTCGCCATCGGCCTCGTGGTCGATGACGCCATCGTGGTGCTGGAGAACATCGTGCGGCGGGTGGAGGGCGGGGAGCCCGCATCCGTGGCCGCGATCAACGGGTCGAAGGAAATCGGATTCGCGGTCATCGCGACGACGCTGGTGCTCATGGCCGTGTTCGTGCCCATTTCTTTCATGAGCGGCGACACGGGACGCCTGTTCGGCGAGTTCGGAGTCACCGTCGCGGCGGCGGTGGGCTTCTCGGCATTCGTGGCGTTGTCACTGACGCCCATGATGACCTCGCGGCTGTTCGCCAATGGCATGCCGAAGTCGCGCATGGCGGGCGGCATCGACCGCCTGTTCCACGATCTCGACGATCGTTATGCAGCGGGCCTGCGCAAGGTATTGCATGGCAGGCAACCGCAATGGATCGTGGCCGGTTCGCTGGGGTTGTTCGGGCTGGTGCTGTTCGTGCTGGCGCTCGGCTGGCCGTTCTCCGGGTTGAAGCTCTCGAGTGAGCTCACGCCCCAGGAAGACCGGGGCTTCGTGCGCATCTTCGTGACCGCGCCGGAAGGCTCGAGCATCGCGTACATGGATCGCCAGCTGCGCCAGGTGGAAGAGATCGCGAACGATGAAGTGGTGCGTGGCAACGCCAAGCGCGTGATCACTCGTACCGGTGGATTCGGTCGCGCCGCAGAAGTGAACACCGGCATGGTCAACCTGCCGCTCAACCTCTGGGGCGAGCGCGAAGACAGCGCCGGCGAAATCGCCACGCGGCTGCGCCAGCGGACCCAGAACATCCCGGGCGGCCGTATCAACGTGAACCAGGCGGGCAGCCCGCTGTCGCGCAACAGCACCCGGCCGTTGGCCATTGCGCTCGGTGGCGGCGATTACGACGAAATCGTGAAGTGGCGCGACAAGATCATGCAGCGTGTGGCCACGGAGAATCCGCGCATCCTCAACCTGGAATCCGACTACCTCGAACGACAGCCGCGCGTGATCGTGCAGATCGATCGCAACAAGGCGGCGGATCTCGGCGTATCGCTGCAGACCGTGGGTCGTACGCTCGAAACCATGCTGGGCTCGCGCATCGTGACCACCTTCGAGCGTGCCGGCGAGGAGTACGACGTGGTCCTGCAGGCACGCACCGAGCAGCGTGCTTCGGTAGGCGACCTCGACAACCTCTACGTGCGCTCCGACAAGAGCGGCGACCTGTTGCCCCTCTCCGCCATGGTGAAAGTCGACGAGCGCGCCGGACCCACCGAGTTGCGACGTACCGATCGCATGCGCGCCATCGAGCTCGCCGGATCGCTGGCGCCCGGGTACGCGCTCGGCGATGCCGTGACCTACATGGAGAAGGTGATCCGCGAGGAAGCCCCGGCCGCGCAAATCATCTACAACGGTGAGACCTACCAGCTGAAGAAATCCGGCGACACCTTGTGGATCACGTTCGCCTTCGCGCTGCTGGTGGTGTACCTGGTGCTCGCCGCGCAATTCGAGAGCTTCATCCATCCAGTGGTCATCCTGGTGACCGTGCCGCTGGCGATCACTGGCGCGCTGCTCGGCCTGTGGCTGTTCAACTCGACCATCAACATCTTCAGCCAGATCGGTTGCGTGATGCTGATCGGCATCGCCTGCAAGAACGGCATCCTGATCGTCGAGTTCGCGAACCAGCTTCGCGACCGCGGCGTGGAGTTTGTCGACGCGGTCATCCAGGCGTCCGCCACCCGGCTGCGCCCGGTACTGATGACCAGTCTGTGCACCGCCTTCGGCGCCGTTCCCCTCATGCTGGCGCACGGTGCCGGCGCGGAGAGCCGGGAATCCATCGGGGCCACGGTGTTCTTCGGGACCGTGGTGTCGCTGGGCATGACGCTGTACGTCGTGCCCTCGCTATACCTCCTGATCGCCCGCAACACGCGCTCGCCCGAGTACATGTCCCGCCTGATCGACGGCCTCCTGGGCCGCCACGACGCCCGTGGTGCGGCCACAACGGCAGCCAGCTCGACGCCTGAGGCTCATTGAGCGCATGCGGGCGGTCATCCGCCCTGCACCTCGGCGAAAACACCACAGGAGCGTTTGACATAAAAGTGACTTTTTCCGCCTTTTCGCGGCCGCGCTGTCAACCGCCAAGCGAGCCAATAACTCCCTGATTTGTCGAATTATTAAGTCGGCTGGCGCGGGCGGAAGAGGGGGCCGCTGGTAGACTTGTCGCCGTCAGTTTTCTCCCCCTTCCGAACCTTCCTCATGGCCCAGACCCCCTACAAGCAACTCGAGCAGGAGTGGAAACGCCTGCACGCATTCCGGGGCGCCATGGCGATACTGCGATGGGATGCGGCAGTGATGATGCCGCGTGGCAGCGCCGACGTTCGCGGCGAGCAACTGGCGGCTCTTGAAACCGAATACCACTCGCTGGTGACCTCGCCAAAGATCACCCGCCTGCTGGATCGCGCACAGGCAAGCAACGCGGGACTCGAGGACTGGCAGATCGCGAACCTGCGCGAGATGCGTCGGCAACGCGACTTCGCCATCGCCACCCCCGTCGCACTGGTGTCGCGCCTCGCCAAGGCGGCCTCGAAGGCCGAAGCGAAGTGGCTTCACGCGCGCGAGACCGGGAAATTCGAAGACTTCGCGCCGTACCTCGAGGAAGTCGTGCACCTGGTGCGCGACAAGGCGCAACTGCTCGGCCAGTCGCGCAATCTTTCACCCTATGACGCTCTGGTGGACGAGTTCAGTCCCGGCCTGACGTCGGCCGAAATCGACGCGATGTTCAAGTCGCTGGGGCGCCGCTTGCCCGGATTGATCCGTGAAGTGCTGGCGCGCCAGGAACAGCGGCCGGTGCTGCCCATCACCGGCAAGTTCACGGCTGCCAAGCAGCGCGCGCTCGCGCTCGAAGTCATGCGCGCGGTGGGCTTCCCCTTCGATCGCGGCCGTCTCGACGAGAGCGAGCATCCATTCACCGAGGGTGTGCCGGGCGACGTGCGTGTCACCACCCGCTTCGACACCGCCGAGCCGTTCTCGGGCCTGCTGGGTGCGTTGCACGAGACGGGTCATGCGATGTACGACGTGGGCCTGCCCGTGGAATTCGCAGACCAGCCCGTGGGGCGCGACCGCGGCATGGCGCTCGAGGAAAGCCAGTCTCTGCTCATGGAGATGGTGGTGTGCCGCAGCCGTCCGTTCGTCACCTACCTGCGGCCGCTGCTCGAGAAACACTTCGGCGTGAGCGGACCGGAGTGGTCGGAGGAAAATCTGTACGCGCACCTCACCCGCGTGAAGCGCGGTCCGATTCGTGTCGACGCCGACGAGCTGACCTACAGCCTGCACATCCAGCTGCGTTACGAACTCGAGAACCAGCTGCTCGAAGGCTCGCTCGCGGTGCGCAACCTGCGCGACGCCTGGAATTCGATCATGGAACAGCGACTGGGCATCAAGCCGCAGAACGATCTCGAGGGCGTGCTGCAGGACGTTCACTGGGCCGTGGGTTCGTTCGGTTATTTTCCTTCGTACGCACTGGGCGCCGTCATGGCGGCGCAATTCTTCGAGGCGCTGCGTGAGGCCGTTCCGGAAGTCGATCAGCAGATCGCCCGCGGCGAATTCTCCGGCCTCATGGGCTGGCTGCGGCAGAACGTCCACGGCCAGGGCGCGCGGGTCAGCGCGCAGGAACTGCTGAAACTCTCCACCGGCAAGCCGTTGTCGGCAGCCTCCGCGCTGCGTTACCTGGAAGCCAAGTACCTCGAGCCAGAGACAGTCGTCGGCAGTGCCGCCGCATGACCGCCGGAAACAACCGTCTGCGCCTGGATTGGCGCGGGTGGTTGCTGCTGGCTGTTACCGCCCTCGCACTCCTCGTCGCGGTGTTCTACCCGGCGACGCCGCAACCCATGTCCTATCACACGTTCGCGGATTGTCGCGCGATCTGGTCGATCCCCAATTTTTTCAACGTCCTGTCAAACGTGCCGTTCCTGATCGGCGGCGCATTGGGCCTGGCGGTGATCTGGCGTGGCGGCGGCAACTTCGTCGATCGCCGGGAGCAGCTTCCCTATCTGATCTTCTTCCTGGGTGCGGCACTCACCAGCGCCGGCTCGGCGTACTACCACCTGTTACCGGATAACCCGCGGCTGGTGTGGGATCGCCTGCCGATGACGCTGGGCTTCGCCGGGCTGGTGTCGGCGGCCCTCATGGAACGGACGGATGGCCGCCTGGGACTACGCGCGTTGTGGCCGCTGCTGATCGTGGGCGCCGGAACGGTCCTCTACTGGTACGCCACCGAACGCATGAACTCGGGAAACGTCATTCCCTATGGCGCCTACCAGGGCTGGTCCATCCTGGTCATCGTACTGCTGATTGCGCTGTACCCCGCGCCGCGTTACAGCCATGGCGGGCTGCTGGTCTGGGCCGCGGTCTGGTACGCGCTCGCCAAAGTATTCGAGACCTTCGATCTCGGCGTCTATCGCCTGACTGGTTTCCTGCTCAGTGGCCACACCGTCAAACACCTGCTGGCGGCGGGCGCCGTGTTTGCCATAGCCCGACAGCTGCGGCTGCGCCGGGAGCTCACAGCCCCTACACTTGCGCCGCACGCATGAATGCCACCCCAGACAGTTTGAGCGCCGCCACGCCCGACTGGCCCTCGCAGACCGCGAAGAAACTCGGCGCGCAGCTGCGCGGCCAGGTCGGCAAGGCCATCGAAGATTTCCAGATGATCGGCGCGGGCGACCGCGTCATGGTGTGTCTCTCGGGTGGCAAGGACTCGTACACACTGCTCGACATCCTGCTGTCGTTGAAACGCAGCGCTCCCGTCGACTTCGAGCTCATCGCCGTCAATCTCGACCAGAAGCAACCGGATTTTCCGGCCGAGGTGCTGCCCAACTACATGAAGGAGATCGGCGTCCCGTTCCACGTCATCGAGCAGGACACCTACAGCGTGGTCAAGCGCGTGATCCCCGAAGGCAAGACGATGTGCGGTCTGTGCTCACGGCTGCGCCGCGGTGCGTTGTATCGCTACGCGGCCGAAAACGGCGTCACGAAGATCGCGCTCGGGCACCATCGCGACGACATCGTCGAGACGCTGTTCCTGAACCTGTTCTTCGGCGGGCGGCTCAAGGCCATGGCGCCGAAGCTCAAGTCCGAAGACGGCCGTCACATCGTCATCCGCCCGCTGGCCTATGTCTCCGAGGCGCAGATCGAACGTTATGCGCGCGCGCGCCGCTTCCCGATCATTCCCTGCAAGTTGTGCGGCTCGCAGGAGAACGCGCAGCGCCGCCAGGTGAAGCAGATGCTCGCCGCCTGGGAGCGGGATTTCCCGGGCCGCACAGAATCGATCTTCTCGGCGTTGCGCAACGTCGAGCCAGGACACCTGGCCGATCCCCGCCTGTTCGATTTCAAAGGTCTCTTCAATACGGATGGCAAGCCTTCCAAAGCCGATAGCTGAGTCGTACTGGGTCATTCCGGGAAGACTGCTGGCCGGCAAAAATCCGGGCGGAAAAAACCTGCAGGAGCTGGAGCGGCGGCTGGGTGCATTGCTCGACGCCGGATTCGATGCCTTCATCGATCTGACCGAGCCCGGTGAATTGCCGGCCTATGACGGCTACCTGCCGGAAGACGCCGTCTACCTTCGCAAGCCGATCAAGGATCACGGCGTACCGCCCGATTCGGCGTACATGGCCGAGATCCTGGCGGAGGTCGACGCGTTGCTCGAAAGCGGCCGGCGCCTGTACGTCCACTGCCGTGCCGGCATCGGGCGCACCGGCACGGTGGTGGCGTGCCATCTCATCGAGACGGGCCTTGCCCCCCAGGCCGCGCTGCAGCGCCTCAATGAACTGTGGCAGGGCAGCGATAGTTCCGACACCTGGCCGGAAGTGCCCGAGACCGACGAGCAGCGCGATTACATACTGGCCTACGCCCCGGATCCGACGCGCTCGCCGGAAGTCATGGATGCGGCCCGCACCCTGCGCGATCGCTTCCAGGGCGCGCTGCTGGGACTGGCCGTTTGCGACGCGCTGGCGGTGCACACGCAGTTCCGCAAGCCGGGAAGCTTCGCGCCGGTGGGTGATCTGCTCGGTGGCGGGAGCTTCGATTTACCGCGCGGGGCCTGGAGCGACGACACCGCCATGGCCCTGTTGCTCGCCGAGAGCCTGCTGGAACGCGATGGTTTCGACGGTCATGACCAGGTAGCGCGTTATTCCCGCTGGCAACGCGAAGGGTATGGATCGGCCACCGGTCAGTGCGTGGGGATCTCCGCGAATGTCGCCCGGGCGCTGGCCACGGCGCTGTACAAGCGTCAGCCCTTTGCGGGCTCGCATGACCCCGAGCAGCTCGACAAGGACCCGTTGTCACGCGTGGCCCCGGCGGTCATGTTCTTCTTCGCCGATGCTTCGGCCTCGGTCTCGCGCGCGGCCGAGGCGGCCCGGATCACGGCCCAGGCCCCGCAAGTGCTGGATTGCGTCCGCCTGTTCGCGGCCATGGTCCGCCTGGCACTCGCCGGGCGTGACAAGGCGACCGTGTTGCGCCCGCCGCGCGAGTCCTGGATCTCCACCAGCACCCGCCCGGAAGTGCTGCGCATCTTCGAAGGCTCGTACGCCGAGCGCATGCCGCCGGAAATCACCGGCGGCGGCAACATACTGCAGGCCCTCGAGGCCGCGCTCTGGGCGTTTTACCGCGGCGAGACCTTTCGCGAGGGCGCCTTGCTGGCGGCAAACCTCGGCCGCGACTCGGATGTCGTGGCGGCTGCCTACGGCCAACTCGCAGGCGCCTACCACGGCGTGAGTGCGATTCCGGGAATCTGGCGTAACAGTCTGATGAAGCAAGAGGTGGTCATCGAAACCTCGGATCGACTTCTCACTCACGCGCTCGTGACCCTCGGCGGATGATTCCGCGCGGCCCTCGCGTGGCTTAAATTAGCGTCCATGTCGTCCACGCGTGCTTCCCGCGTCCGGCGGGCCTCGCGCTCCTGGACGCGGATGTCAGATGAGCAGTTGCTCGGCATGCGCTTTTGCGATCTGAAGCTCAGTTACGAACGCACGCCGCTCGCGCGCCGCGTGCGCCGCCTGTACCGCGAGCTCGACAAACGACACATCGGTTTTCGCCCGCACGTGTGGTTGTCCGAAGAATGGTTTTCTCCGGACGGCGTGCCGGGCATCGCGGTGCCGTTCTATCTTGCGCATCCGCGTCTCGAGCGTCTCGAGCGGCGCATGATGCAGCAGGTCGAAGGCGGCAGCGCCGAGAGCGCGATGCGTATCCTGCGGCACGAAGCGGGTCACGCCATCGACACCGCGTACCGGCTGCGCCGCCGCAGGCGCTGGCGCGAAGTGTTCGGCGCCGCCTCGCAACCTTATCCGGACAGCTACACCGCACGTCCCGGCAGCCGGCGCTACGTACAGCATCTCGGCGACTGGTACGCGCAGGCACACCCGTGCGAGGACTTTGCAGAGACTTTCGCCGTGTGGCTCAAGCCGAATTCCTCGTGGCGGCGCGAATACGCGCAGTGGCCGGCGTTCCGCAAGCTCGCGCTGGTCGACGAATTGCTGACGGGCGTGCGAAATACGCGCGCGCCGGTGCGCAACCGCGAGGTCGTCGAACCGCTGCGCGACAACACGCGCACTCTGGCGGATCACTACCGCCGCAAGCTCGCGCGCCACAGCCGCTACCGCCGGACGGTCACCGATCACCTGCTGGAGCGCGTCTTCACGTCCGAGAGGGCCACGGCGCGTGCGCGTCGCGCCAGCACTTTCCTGCGTGCGCACACGCTGCCGCTGGTAAATTTCGCCGTGCGTGCGCGCGCCGCCGAACGCTACAGCATCGAGCAGATCCTGCGCATCATCATCGATCGCGCCGACAAGCTCGGACTGTGGCAGCGCGGCGATCGTCGCAGAGCGCTGCGCCAGTCGCGCCGCATGCTGGTCCATCTCGCGCGCCTGTACGCGCAGGGTGAAAGTCCGCGTCTCGCATTATGAAGCGACTGCGCACGCTGGTCGTGATGCATTCCACGCTGGTCCCGCCCGACAGTCTCGAAGGACACAGCGAAAAAGACATCGAAGAGTGGCGCACCGAGTTCGACGTCGTCTCGACGCTCAAGAAATCCGGCCACGAAGTGCGTTGCCTCGGCATCTCTGACAGCCTCGAGGAATTGCGCAACGTCATCAGCGAGTGGAAACCCGAGATCGTCTTCAACCTGCTCGAGGAATTCGACGGCATCGTCACCTACGACCAGCACGTGGTCGCCTTCCTCGAGCTGCTGCGCCAGCCCTACACCGGCTGTAATCCACGCGGGCTGCTGCTGGCGCGCGACAAGGCGCTAAGCAAGCAGCTGCTCGCCTTCCATCGCATCCCATCACCTCAATTTGCCGTTTTTCGACGCGGTCCGAAGGTGCGGTTGCCGCGCAATATCAAGTACCCGCTGTTCGTGAAGTCCACCACGGAGGACGCTTCGCTCGGCATTTCGCAGGCCTCGATCGTCACCGACAAGCAGCAGCTCAAGCAGCGCATCCAGTTCGTGCACGACCAGGTGCAGACCGACGCGCTCGTGGAGGAGTACATCGAGGGCCGCGAACTGTACGTCGGAGTCATGGGCAACGATCGCCTCACGCGCCTGCCGGTGTGGGAGATGAAGTTCGGTTCCCTGTCCGAGACCTCCGCCGGCATCGCGACACGCCGCGTCAAGTGGGACAAGAAGTACCAGAAGAAACACGGCATCGACACCTACGAGGCGAAGGATCTGTCGCCCGCGGTGCTGGCGCGCCTCGACAAGTTGTCGCGCCGCATCTACCGCTGCCTGGGACTCTCGGGCTGCGCGCGCATCGACTACCGCATGAACGCCGACGGACAGATCTACGTGATCGAGGCGAATCCCAATCCCAACCTCGCCGCCGATGAAGATTTCGCGCAGTCGGCGAAGGCCGCCGATGTCGCCTACCCGGATTTACTGGAGAAACTACTCGCGCTCGGTGCCGGTTATCAGGCAGAGTGGCGCGCCTACTATGGATGAAGTGGTGGAGCGCATGCGCCAGGGAGCCCGGTTCTGTCTGCTGCTGCTGTCGTCGCTGACGCTGGTCGCTTGCGTCAACGAGCTCGAGATGCGCAAGCGGGACGCGCAGCATTTCCTGCAGAACTCCACCGGCGAATACGTCAATGAGGCCCGCGAGCTGCTGTTCATTGCGCCGGTGTACGCGCGCATGATCGGTTACAACACCTTTTACGTCGAACGCAGCACGGCCAAGGGTCCCTCGCAGCGACTGGTCGCGCTCGAGCCGTCCAACGATGGCGAGAAGCTCGTGCAGTACAGCTACGCCTTCGTCGTGCCCGCCCAGTGGCGCGAGGTTCGCTCGCATCCGGAGCTGCTGTCTGCCCTCCAGCCCAACGACATGCGGCCGGCTGGCACCTGCGACATCAAACTATCCGATGACCTCAACTCGCTCAGCTACAGCTGCGGCGGCAGCCCGCCGATGAATTACAAGCGCGTGCAACACGCCGTCGAGCCCTGACGGTCGCGTCGCTGCGGCTCTACTCAGTGCGCGGTATGCGCATCCATCCAGTCGAGCACGGTCTGGTACCAGAAAATGCTGTCGGCCGGTTTCAGGATCCAGTGGTTCTCGTCGGGGAACACCACGAGGCGGCTTTCGATGCCGCGCCGCTGTAACGCGGTGAACGCCGCGATTCCCTGCACATAGGGGATGCGAAAGTCCTTCTCGCCGTGGATCACCAGCATGGGCGTGCGCCACTTCGTGACGAAGTTGGCCGGGTTGAACTTCTCGTGCAGCTCGGGTTTCTCGTAGTAGGGCCCGCCGTTCTCCCACTCGGTGAACCACAACTCCTCGGTCGTGTAGTACATGGAGCGCGTGTCGAAGATGCCGGCGTGGGTCACCAGGCAGCGGAACGCGTCGGGCCAGTTGCCGGCGATCCAGTTCTGCATGTAACCGCCGTACGAGGCGCCGAGCGAGCAGGCGCGCTTCGCATCCAGCCACGGGAATTTCTCGAGCGCGGCGGCGAAGCCCTTCTGCAGATCCTCGAACGGCCGATCGCCCCAGTGCTGGCTGATGGAATCGGTGAAGGCTTGTCCGTAGCCCGGTGAGCCGTGGAAATCGATGAACACCGTGCCGAAGCCGCGGGCCGCGAATGTCTGGGCGTTCCAGCGCCAGTTCCACTGGTTCTGGAAACTCGACTGCGGGCCGCCGTGCACCACGAAGGCGATCGGATAGCGCTTGCCCGTGTCCATGCCCGGTGGCGCCACCACGTAGCCGTACACGGTCTCGTTGTTCCAGCCCTTGAAACTGAACTGCTCGAAGGCGCCGAACGTGCGCTCCTTCAGGCGCTCGGCATTCACATTCGTGAGCCGTGTGCGCCTGCCGCCATCGCTCAGTAGATAGAGATCGGGCGGCGTGCCGAGATCGTGCCACACGATCACCGTGGCTTTTTCCGCGGGCGAGAATTCGGCTACGGTGCCGTCGGCGGACACGCGCTTGACGTTACCGTCGCCCGAGTCGATGGCGAACAGCGGTGCCTGGCCGACGTCGCTGGCGGTGGCGAGCAGCGTTTGGCCGTCGCGCGCCACGCCGAGATGTGTCACCGAGCGATCCCACTTCGCGGCCAGCTCGCGCACCGTGTCGCCATGCCGCAGCTCGATGGCGAAGCGGTCGGCTTCGAACCCGGGACGGCGCATCGCCAGCCACGCCAGATCGCCGTTCTTCAGGAACACCGGCTGCGTGTCCCAGGCCGGATTGCCGGGCGTCAGGTTCTTGGGCGGGCTGCTGCCGTCGGAGGGAGCCGCGTACAGGTCGAAGTTGGTCGACCAGGGTTCCGCGCGGCCGGCGACACGCGCGCTGAACACCACCTGGCTGCCGTCGGGATTGAAGGTGTATTCCTCGTCACCGCCGTCCGGCTTGGACGGCACGTCGGCGTCGAGTGCGCCGCTCACGTTCACCGGCGGCCCCGCGCGACCGTCGGCGGTCACCGGCGCGACGAACAGGTTGGAACGCGTGTGATCGCGCCAGGTGTCCCAGTGCCGGACGAACAGTTCGCCGTATTCGCGCACCGACACCTTGGCGGTCTTGGCGTTGTCGAGGCGCTCGCGCGTGCACTTGAGATCGGCGCAATCCCGGAACACGTCCATGGTGAGCGCGATACGACCCCCGCCGGAGGAGAATTTGAAACTGCCGACGTCGAGTGGAAAGTCGGTGATCTGCACCGCTTCGCCTCCCGACATCGGCAGACGCCAGATCTGCGAGGAGCCGGCGCGCGTCGACAGGAAGTAGATGCTGGTGCCGTCGACCGACCAGCGCGGATTCGTGTCGTTCGCGGAGTGTTGCGTCAGTCGCCGGGGTTTCAACGGCTTGGCTTCGAGGTCGACCATCCACAGGTCGTTGCGACCGCGATTCGCTTCGAGATCGGTTTCGCGCTGCACGTAGACCACGTAGCGGTTGTTCGGTGAGACCTGCGGGTCGCTGACACGCGCCAGCGTGTTGAGATCCGTGGGGGTGAATGCGCGTCCGCCGGCCGCGTCGGCCTGTACCTGCAGGCCCAGTGTGAGCGCGCACGCCGCGGCGACACGTAACGATGATTTCATGTCGATCTCCAGTCCTAAAGACCAATCTCGGAATATCCGATGGTCCAGTTTTCCGCGGCCGCGGCCTCGAGCCAGTCGCGCAGGTGCGCGTCGGCCAGCACGGTAGCCGAGTATTCGGCGGATGTCTGGCGCATCGGATGACCGTACGTGCGGAATCGCAGCACGACGGGCGTGAACATCGCGTCCGCGACACTGTATTCGCCGAACAGCCAGGGACCACGCGCGGCGAAGCGGCGCCGACAGTCCTGCCAGACGTCTTCGATACGCGCGATATCGGCGGCGCGGGCGGCGTCGGGTGGCGTGTGCCGTCCGATGGCGCGCGCGTTCATCGGCCATTGCGAGCGCAGCGTCCCGAACCCGGAATGCATTTCCGCCGAGACCGCGCGTGCCATGCCGCGCGCCGCGCGATCCGCGGGCCAGCCGCGCCCGGCGAGTTCGCAGCCGTACTCGCAGATGGCGAGCGAATCCCAGATGCGCAGGTTGCCGTGATCGAGCACCGGCACGCGCCGCGTCGGGCTGATGGCGCCGATGTCGCGTTCGTATTCCGGCGTATCGAGCGACAACACGCGCTCGGTGAATTGCAGGCCGAGATTTTTCAGGAGAATCCACGCGCGCAATGACCAGGAGGAGTAGTTCTTGTTGCCGATGGTCAATCGCAGTTCGTCCACTCGTTCCCTCCCGGTACCATGTCACGATGCAAGGCGGCACCCACG
>Ga0134121_10002629_pt1 | contig 15399 bp, 18 predicted proteins | sample KB301_FD_96463 | JGI IMG/M metagenome (GOLD analysis project Ga0134121, IMG submission 96463) | Terrestrial soil microbial communities without Nitrogen fertilizer from Kellogg Biological Station, Michigan, USA - KB3-0-1 | ecosystem: Environmental > Terrestrial > Soil > Unclassified ... | reverse complement strand
GGACCGGTCGCAATATCCTGGACTAGAACCGGCCGGACCAGGACGGGCCCCTGGCCCTGGCCCGGAAGTGCCGCGCCCGTCACCAGGGCGGTCAGCGCGAGCCCGGGGATCCACGGTCTTCTCATGACAAGCTTCCTGGCGCCAACTGGCAGATCCTACCTCATGTGTCCCAACGCCGAGTCAGGCCCAAAGTCCCTCCGGCCGCCGAATTGACGCGCCGGTGACAGTGTTCCTACAATCGACCCCTCTGGGTGGGAACGGTTACATCGACCGGGAGGAGTGGGGAGAAACGCCATATGGCCGAGGTCGTCCTCGACAAAGTCCGCAAAGCCTACGGCTCGAACGTCGTCATCGAGAGCCTGGATCTCGCGATCCACGACCGGGAGTTCATGGTCCTCGTCGGCCCCTCCGGCTGCGGCAAGTCGACCGCTCTGCGCATGATCGCAGGGCTGGAGGAGATCACGGGGGGCACCATCTCGATCAGCGGCCGGGTGGTCAACGAAATCCCGCCCAAGGACCGCGACATCGCGATGGTCTTCCAGAGCTATGCCCTCTATCCGCACATGACCGTGCGCGAGAACCTGGAGTTCGGCTTGAAGATCCGCAAGACGCCGAAGGGCGAGATGGCCCTCCGGGTGCAGGAGGCGGCCGACATCCTGGGCATCGCCGAGTTTCTGGAGCGCAAGCCCAAACAGCTCTCGGGGGGCCAGCGGCAGCGCGTCGCGGTGGGCCGGGCGATCGTGCGCAAGCCCGCCGTCTTCCTGTTCGACGAGCCGCTGTCCAACCTCGACGCCAAGCTGCGCGTCCAGATGCGCGCTGAGATCTCGAAGCTCCAGAAGACGCTCCAGACCACCACCGTCTACGTCACCCACGACCAGGTCGAGGCGATGACCATGGGCCATCGCATCGCAATCATGCGTCTCGGCAAGCTCCAGCAGGTCGGCACGCCGCTCGAGGTCTACGAGCAGCCGGCCAACCTGTTCGTCGCCGGTTTCATCGGCACGCCGCCGATGAATTTCGTCCCGGCCGTCATTTCGAGGGGGACCGACGGCGGCGCCACCGTGATCGCCTCGGGGTTCCGTCTCCCCGTGCCGGAGGCCTGGCGCGCCGCCACGTCCCGCCTGGACGGTAGCAAAGTCGTCCTCGGCATCCGGCCGGAGAACATCCGCGAGGCGGCCCGCGGCGGCGCGACGGTCCCGGTCACCGCGCGGGTCGAGTTCGTCGAGCCGCTCGGCCACGAGGTGATCGTCCACGGCCGCGTCGGCGACGATCTCCTGGTGGCGAAGACCGATCCCCACCGCAGCCCCGAGATGGGCGCGGACTTCCCGCTGGTCATCGAGGCCGATTCGATCCATTTGTTCGACGCCGCGACCGAGCAGAGGCTCACCGCTTCCCAGGAGATGTCATGAACGCCAAGCCGAAACGGAACGCGGTGGTGTCGGGGGTGGTTCCGGCGGAGGAGAGGAGAAGAAGGAAAGCCCACCTGGGTTGCCCTCCTCTGTCGCCTCCTGAGTCGCTGAGGCCTATAATCAGCCCTAGGAGGAAGATCGATGGACCGCGTCCTGACCGTAGAACAGATCGAAGAACAATTCGAGTCTGAATGGGTCTTGGTGGAAGACCCTGAGACCAACGATGCCTTGGAAGTGCAGAGCGGCAGGGTACGCTGGCATAGCAAGGACCGGGATGAGGTTTATCGAAAGGCTGTCGAGCTGCGCCCCAAGCGGTTCGCCATGCTCTACACCGGCAAGATGCTCGAAGGTACAGACATCGTCCTATGAGCTTCCCCTTTTGTCATGAACGCAGATCTTCTAACAGCCTTAGGATTGTTATTGACAGGCCTTGGGCTCCTCTATGCCGCTAGGCAACTTCGAATCTCTCGGAAGATCGCGAGGGGAGAGTTTCTGCTTCATCTCTACGAGTTGGTTCAGGAGCACAATTGTGTTCATGCAGCCCTTACTGACCACGGGCGCTGGGCAAATAAAATGGGGGGTCCTAGGTCCGATGAAGAATGGTTTAGTGTTGACCGGTATATGGGGCTGCTCGAGAGCCTTCAGGTTCTTGTCGAGGATGGCTTCCTGGATGCGAGGACTGTTGATAGACAATATGGTCACAGGATAGCTGCAATCGCAGGGAATGACGTCATTCGGCAACGCAACCTGGTTGATCAGGCCTACCGTTGGAAAGACTTCATTGCTCTCTGGAGGCTCCTTGAAAAGGAAGACTCATACTGCGCGATACAGGATAATGAGGGCGACGGGAAGCGCTGGAGCTCCACGATGAGAATGAAAGTCGCTGTAAACTGCCCAGATGATGAGGCACTCATCCAGGATATAATTGATGCGGCTTCAGCGGCAGGTGGTGGCAAAATAGGTAACTACAGCAGGGTCGCGTTGGTGCTTCGCGGATACGAAACTTGGAAATCTGAACCTGGCGCAACACCGCATACGGGAGAGGTTGGAAAAGTTTCAAAGGAACCATCCGTTCGCATCGAGATGCAGTGCGAAGAGGAAGACGTGGGGTCAGTTATGAGAGCTATAAGAGACCTTCACCCCTATGAAGAACCTGTGATCGAAGTGATACGCTTGGAGAGTGTTGGTTGACGTCTACCTATCTCGTCTCTACATATAGGCATTGCGTCGACGTTTGTAAAGGTCCCGATGCTGGTTGTTCCCAAGCACGGGTGCGGCTAGACGACGGCCCCGTTGCGGTCTAACCACTCCTTCATCGAATCGTCAAGGTTCACTGCGTTCTTCACAATGAGACCTCGCACGCGATCCGTTTTCTCCCGGAAGTGCTCAGAGGTGAACTTTGTATTGGTGAGAGTCGCTCCTTCCATCGAAACACCTTGCAACCAAGAGCTTTGGAAGTTTGCGCCTTCGAAGTCGCACTTTTGCAGGTTGGCCGGCTGAGCTCCGTCCGTCTCGGAAAACCTCGTTTGGGGAAACTTGGAGAGCGAGAAATTACAGCCTTCCAGGTTGGTGCCTGCGAACATACATTCCTTGAACAGCGTGCCGCGGATCTTCGCCTTGAAGTCGCCATCGGAAAAGACAACATTTCTGAAATCTCTCGGAATCTCCAGATTCATCTCATCCAGCCGCGAAACGATCAGACGGCTCAGATTTGGCTGCTCCCTGTGGCCGAGCATGTTCTCCCAAACCTCGCGCCAGGCCTTTTTGGGGATAAGCTTGGTCACGTCGTAAGGTCGGTCATCCATGTCGAGTCGAACCTCTTGAATCTCCCGCATTCTTGGCTCGAACCGCTCGTCAGGTCCTGTCCTCCCGCGGTTATGATAGCCCGCATAATCCTCCCAGGTCCCACGAAACTTGTGGAGCGGCCCACGACAAAATCTGATCTCCCGTAACCACTTGACTGCCTTATAAAAGAACAGTGTGTCGCTAACGACGCTCCGCAGAGGCCCCCCGTTTCCATAAGGCATGGGGGTGTCGTCGATGCTGGTGGCCAGCATGACTCCATAGGAAGGGTTCAAGCAGTCGTGGAGCGGCAGCGCAGTCCGGTGGTTTTTGGTCTTGGGTCCGCAGCCACCCGGTGCCGCGCTCACGAATTGAACGGTTGGGCTGAGCTCACCGATGGGGCCAAGCTCACTCCGCAGATGGAGATCGTCGTAGAGACGCGAGATGCGGACTCCGCCAAAGGTCACGGTTTTATTCCCATGCTTGCGGACGATGCCACCCGAGGAAACGCATCGAATTTCTGTTGCTTCTCCATGGGGTTCAGGCTCGAGACGTAGCAGCTCGGCGAGAGTGTACTCTTTGACGAACTTCCCCTGCACCCAGACAGCGAGCTTCCAATCCTCGCGTGTACCGAGTGGGAGAGGTTTGTGAAATTCTCCTGAATCTCCGATGACTTTGAGGGGCAGGTTTTCGTTCATTGGATTTCCTCTCCAGCAACGATGGCCGGTATGGCTCGCCCTTCCGCCTCCGCCGCCAGGATCATTCCCTGCGACTCCTCGCCCTGGATCACCTTCGATTTGAGGTTGGCCAAAACGAGCAAGTTCTTGCCAACAAGATCCTGAAAATCTTCGGGGTTGCCGAGGCGGGCTACGACGGTACGCAGCCCGTTGTTTCCCTCGAGCCGCAGTCGGAGGTAGCCAGGCTTGCCGCTGGGCGGGGCATCCACGGCGGTGATGCGGAGGACGGCAAGATCGCAGTCCACCAAGCCGTCGAGGGTCATAGTTGGCGCTTCCACCGGGGCTGGCGCGGTCGCTTTCAGGCTCTCTCGTGACGCCTCGACCAACGCCGCGACACGGGCAGGATCGACCCGGTCGACCAAGCGCTCGTAAGGCAGGATGGGTCGGTCTTCCAGAACCTCACCCAACCCCTCCCAAGTGAGTGTCGGGAGGCTCAGCATGCGCGCCACCTGCGCTCCCCAGCCCGGCAGGATCGGCTGGAGGAGTGTGGCGACGATGCGAAAGGCGTTCAGCGCCGCGGTGCAGACCGACGCCGCAGCCTCGGTGTCTTCTTTGACCAGGTGCCAGGGCGCGCGCTCTTGAAGGAATACGTTGATCTCACCGGCGATGTCGGCGAGGACGCGGGTCACCTGGGCGAAGTCGCGCGCCTCGTAGAGGTCCCCAATTCCAGCGCTACGCTCCCGCGCTCTCTCAACCAGTTTCCACCCAGCATGGTCGAGGCGGCCTAGGCGTCCACAGCAGCTCTTGTGCAGGATCGCCAAGGTCCGGCTCGGGATATTCGCTAGCTTATGGACGAGGTCGCTGTTGACCCGCTGAATGAAGTCCTCAAAGTTGAGGTCGAGGTCCTCGACGTGCGGGTTGAGCTTGGTCGCGTAGTAGTACCGGAGATATTGGGGATCCAGATGCTCCAGGTAGGTCGCCGCATTGATGAAAGTCCCCCGGGTCTTCGACATCTTCTCGCCGTCTACCGTCAGGAATCCATGCACGGCGAGTTCCGAAGGGGTGCGGAATCCGGAGCCCATGAGAGTGGCGGGCCAGAAGAGGGCATGGAAGTAGGTGATGTCCTTGCCGATGATGTGGACGACCTCGGACGCATCGTCGCGGCGCCAATAGGAGTCGAAATCGACGCCGTGGCTCCGGCACCAAGCGAGAGTCGTGGCCATATAGCCGACCGGAGCGTCGAGCCAAACGTAGAAGTACTTGCCGGGATAGTCGGGGATCTCGAAGCCAAAATATGGAGCATCGCGGGAGATGTCCCAGTCCTGCAGGCCAGCGGTGAACCACTCCTGGAGCTTGTTAGCCACCTCCTCCTGGACATGGCCGGCGCGCAACCATTCCTGCAGCCTGTCGGTGAAGTCGCCGAGGCGGAAGAAAAGATGAACGGATTTGCGCCATTCGGGGGTGGTGCCGCAGCGGGCGCAGCGAGGATCGATGAGGTCGCGCGGAGTGTAGGTGCGCGAGCAGACCTCACAGGCGTCGCCATACTGATCCTTTGCGCCGCAGTTCGGGCAGGTCCCGCGGATATAACGGTCTGGCAGGAAGATCTCGTCCTGTGGGCAATAGGCCTGCTCGATTTCGCGAGTGTGAATGTGGCCGTTCGCTACGAGCGCCCGATACATGGCCTCTGACAGCTCGCGATTCTCCGGCGAGTGGGTGCTGTGGAAGAGGTCGAATTGGATGCCGAAGCCCGTGAAGTCGCGGCTATGCTCATGCCAGCAGCGCTCGATGAGCGCCTCGGGGGTGATTCCCTCGTTCCACGCCCGCATCATAATGGGCGTGCCATGGGTGTCGTCGGCGCAAAAGTAGACGATGTCGCGGCCACGCAGGCGCCAGGAGCGGACCCAGATGTCGCCTTGGATGTACTCGACGAGGTGCCCGATGTGGATCGGACCGTTGGCATAGGGGAGGGCGCAGGTGACGAGGAGCTTCTTCATGACAAGCGGCTCCCATTCGGAATCTCGGCGACCACGGGTCCGCTCAATACGGAGGCCGAGAAGCGCTGTCCGCCCGTTTGAAGAGGGTGGAGGCCGACGGCGACGACGACCCGTGCGCCGGCTTCGAGCCCGGACGTGGAGACCGGCACCAGAGCCTCGACGGGCTCTTCAAGCTGTACAGTGAGGATGGACAGATCGATCAGGTTCGGGTGAGGGCGGACGGCGACCACAGTCCCGACGTGCAGGTCGAGTCGCTGGAAATCGGCGAGGTCGACGGGCGGCTTCATGTCTCGTTCCTCTCCGTCGCCTCCAGAAACCCGACCAGCTCGGTCGTGCCGCTGCAGAATCGCTCGAGCAGCTCGGCGAGGAGCCACACGCCGGCCAGCAGGTCCTTGTCCGGAATCTCGCGGTTGCCCTGGAAGAAGATAACCACGTCCCGTGAGGCCGCGTCCACCTTGGTGGCCTCGCACTGCAGGACCTCCATGCGGCAGATGATCTGGCCGTCTGGATCGACGTAAGCGTACTCGCCCTGGCAGTCTCTGGGTGTACTCTCACCCAGGGGAATGAAGACGTCGTCCGGCTGGACGGGGCGGAGGGTGATCGGAGTTTTCAGCTTCGCGAGATCGTGGGCGCCGAGCGAAAGTAAGGTCCGGGCGGAGACCAGGTTGTAGCAGTCCACCAGCGCGCCGGCTTCGGTAAAGTCCTGGTGGCGGCGCACGTAGCGCAGGATCTTCACGGGAGCGGCGGGCTCGTCGACAACGCCGAAGCGGCGGTGCAGCTGTTCGTATTCCCGGACGGCGGGATGGGTGGAGAGCTTGCGGTTTTTCCAGAAGGCCGCGAGCTGGCGGCCGACGCTGCGCCGGTAGGCGGCAAGCTCAGGTGGGGTTCGAGAGCTATCGATGCCCCGGGCCACCAGCACGGCAGTGGACAGCCCGAGGCGGAGCAGCTCTGGCGAAACGTTCAGCATCGCGGTGGAACGGCTCAGACCGCAGCCGGTTGCTCCCAGGGGAAGATGTTGCGTCCGTAATGACCGTACGAGGCCGTCTGGTAATAGCTCCAACCGTTCAAAAACCGAAGCCCGAGACGCTCGATGATGCCCTTCGGTGAAAGGTCTTTGAACTTTTCGATCACCCAGTCGGCGACGTCCTTCCCGGTGTCGGTGACCGCGGTGAGCATCTCCGGCTTGTGCTGGCCGATACCATAGGCCAAGCTGACCGTGCACTCCCGCGCTCCGCCGATCTGGTTCTGGACGACCGTCTTGGCGATGTGGCGGCACATGTAGGCCGCGCTGCGGTCGACTTTGGTCGGATCTTTGCCCGAGTAGGCACCGCCGCCCACCGGGACGCGCGGCCCATAAGCATCGATTACGATCTTGCGGCCGACCACGCCAGCATCGCCGGTCGGTCCGCCGATCACGAAGCGGCCGGTGCCGTTGATCCGGACCCTGTCCGCCGGGACCTCTTGGCGCAGGACCGGCCAGACCACCCGCTCCAGGAACTCCTCTTTCCTGTCCCTGGCGTCGACCTCCCGCGAGTGCTGGGCGGCGATGATCACGCTGGTGACGGTGCCGTCGGCGTCCAGCGAGACCTGCGTCTTGCAATCGGACAGCAGCCAGGGCAGGGTGCCGTCGACGCGCACGTCGTGCAACGCCTTGCACAGATTGCGGGCGAAGACCCACTCCCGGGGCATCATCTCCTCGGTCTCGGCGGTGGCATACCCAACCATGATCCCCTGATCGCCTGCCCCTCCCAGGTCCGCCCCAGTTCCCTCGGAGGGCGCGGCAGCCTTGTCGTCGCCCTTCCCGATGTTGGGAGACTGGGTGCGGATGTGATTTATGACGGTCAGCTCTCCCTGCGCCTGGTCCGGATCCTCGTCGGCGTAGCCGCCGGTCCAGATGGCGCCGTAGCCGACGTCCCTCCACACTTCTCGCGCGAGCTTGACCACATCGAGCTCACCCCGGATCGTGGGCGGCAGCTTGACCTCTCCGGACACGATGAGAAGGTTGTCCTTGACCAGGCATTCAATGGCGGTGCGCACCGCGGGCAGAACCGCTTCCTCCGGTTTCGAAGGGGGATTCTTCCGGTCCTGCTCCGCCGCTTGCCGCAGGACCTCGTCCAGGATGCGGTCGGCGACTTGGTCACAGAATTTGTCGGGATGTCCTGCCGAAACGTGCTCGGCGGTTCTGGCAGCAGTCTGGCTCATTCATAACCTCCAAACGGAGAGAGGATAGCAGGCGGTATCTGGAACATATGCCAGGCGCTCCAATCCTCGTTTTGCGGATCATTGGCTGCGGCGGGCGTCCCTTCCCCAGCCGAGATCCTTTCTAACTCTCTTCCTAAGCCTTTGTTCTTGAAATCCTCTAACGACTTTATCGTATAGACCTTCTCTACACCGAAGTGTTTATAGGTTGATGCACACGTCAGCTGTTGGACGAGGGCATCAACGCTTTTGAGGGGGTGGCCTTCCTGATCGAGCGCGATGAAATCGCAGTAGCCGTGACGTATCACACAGGCGTGCACCAGGGTGAAAGAGAACCCAAGTGCCTGGGAGAGATCATTTAAGGCCGGGCGGCGCACGGAACTCTTCTCGAACTGCAGGCGAAAGACAGGATTATTCTTGAGGCATTTCGCTAGGTCCTCGGCACTCGGGCCCTTCATAAGACCTCCAGGTTGGCCGGCGAGAAAACTTTCGGCTTCCTCCAGCGTAGTGCAAAGCTTGGCGCCATACACGTCCTCAGAACGTTCCCCAAACTTATCGAGTACCTGTTCGATCTCCGGGGTCTTTAGCACGGCGACCCACCCATAGTCCTTTCCTTCCCCTGGCATAACGCCTTGGATGATGCTGGTTGAAACGTTCAGCCAGCGCCCCAGATCGGAAAGGACCGTCACTTTGGCATTCTGCGGTATGCACAGAAAGAAGCACTTGCCATGGTAGCGCCGGCGCAAGTTCTTAAGCCCGTGGACGAAAAGCGAAGCTATAAGCTGCTCGGTCGCTTCAACGAGCCCATCCTGCGGTGATACAATCTTTTGCTTTCGCGCATGGAGAAGGCTCTGCAGTTGCTCGCGCGCCTCCTCTTCGATGCGCCGGGCTAGCTTAGATTTTTCGACGAGCGCAGCCTCCAAGGCGGCCTCAACCCCGGCGCCGAGATCCCGGCTGGAGAAGCGAGCCGCGAGATCGGCCCGATCTTGCGGTGCGAGTTCCGCCTGGGCCAGAACAAGTCCGATCTCCTCGCCTCTGAGCCGTGCCTCCGCAACGTTTTCGATCGCGAGGAGCTTAGCTTCCAACTCGTTGAGCTCCTTCACGACAGGATCAATCGCCATGGCTGCCTCGAGGCGGTCTCGGCGGAGAAAGCGACCGATCGGGTATTGGAGGACATCTTGCTTGTGGACGAAATCGAGTTGGACGTCCAATGCCACCAGGATCTGGGCCAAGGTCTCGGGACTGAAGTGCTTCTTGCCGGAGACGACACGGCTGAGGTGACCCTCGTCGATGCCTGTCTTCTGGCAGAACTCGTACCGCGACTTGAACCGTTCTTCGATCAGGACGGCGAGGCGGTCTCGGTAATCGGGCGGAGCGACTCGGCCTTCGGAGATGCCGATGCGGGCCGCGAGATCGCGGCAGATCCACCACAATGGATGGTCCGTGGGGAACGGCACGTCCTTCCAGAGCCTTTCCCTGGCCAGAAGCATCCAATCTTGCGAGAAGCTCTCCCAGGAGGGACGGCTGCTGTACAGCTCAAGGACTTCTCTCAGGAAGTCCTTTTCCAGGGAATTCAGATTGTCGAGCTGAAAGATTCTTCCCGCAAGGGTCTTGTAAGTGCCAATCATCGGTATCCTCCAGAAACAGCAGGCGCGTTGGGTGGAAAGACGAACTCAACATGCCCACCGACGTTGAGATATAGAACTTTCTGATCAAACATCGCAAGCGCTTCTTCTTCCAAGAGGCGCCTCAGAGAGTCGACTCTATCCAGCGGAAGACAAATTATGTAGTGCCTGTTCTCATCCCTCACCGATAGCCTTTGGGGATCTTTGTAGACGCCGGAGACCGGAAAAAGGCTCTTGAAGGTCTGCGGTCCTGTAAACCCATCGGCCAGCTCAAAGAGTTTCAACTCCCACCAAGCCCAGGTGGCATCTCGATGTGGTCTTCTGTCAGAATCGCCGACCATGGGAATCATAACCTCGCATTGCATACCCATAGGGATTGAGGGCATGGCTTGACTCTCCTTTAAAGAACTCTACTCCTCCTGCTACTCTCCTGCTTGTCCAACGGTCAAGCATTGAGGTGACAATACTCCTTGCCTGTCCAGGAGTCAAGCCCTCTCGTGGGGTAGATTGGCACCAGCGTTTCCGGGCTGTCTTGGGTTACGCCCGTTTTGCGCCTGCGCGAGTGCCATGCTCAGGAGATCCAGAGCATGACCGGCACCGAGCAGGACGAGCCAAGGGTCGAGACGCGGGACAGGAAACCCGATGAGGTTCAACCCTCTCGCCCTCCTGAGCCGAAGGTGCTCATCCGAGCGGTTGGGATCAAGGAGCGGAATCGGGTCAGGATCGGGAGGAAGGAGCTCGAGCTATGACGGTCAAGAAGGTCGAGGTGATCGATGCCACCGAGTCGCTGGCCGCCTACGTACGGAAGGCGGACGAGGGACCGGTCGTGGTCACAGACGCCGGACGCCCGGTTGCTGCTCTGGTCATCCTGGAGAATACTGATCTGGAGACGGTCGCATTGAGCACCGATCCCGAATTCCTGGAGCTCATCCAGAGCTCCCGGGCGCGCGTCATGCCCATGGAGGCGGCCTGTCGAGCGCCGAGATGAGGCGCCGCTTGAAAGACGAGTCGTAGCCGGCGGCGAGAGGTGCCAGCCGTTTACTCCATGTGGTGTGCGGGGGGGGCAGGCCCTTGGACCCGGGACACCAGATTCTCTTTGGCCCCGTTACGTCCCCCGAGGCGCGAGACAATACTCCGGGCCCGAGCATCGGAGGTGGCGATCGGACTGACCAAGGAATGGAAGCTCCTGGTCGTGGTCTACACGTTCCGCGGAGAAGTCATCCGCATGATCTCGGCACGCCCCGCGACCGGTCCGGAGAGGAAAGCCTATGAAGATGAATGAGCTCCGCGAACGCCTCCGCAGTGACCGCCCGATGACGACCATCAGCCTCCGCATGCCTGAAGACGTTATCGCACAACTGAAGCACGTCGCTCCGTTGGTCGGGTTCTCTGGGTATCAGCCCCTGATCCGCGCCTACATCGGCCAAGGCCTTCGGCAGGATCTGGAGCGGCTTGAACAGAACCCCGGCCTCGACCGGTTTGTCGAGAGCCTCCGCCGGCTCGGTGTGGCCGAGGAAATCATCAGCTCCGCGTTCGCCGAGTCGAAGACAGCCTGAGTGAGCGAACGGAAGGCTGCACAAAAGGCGGGCCAGGGGCCAGGCCGGCCATCCGGCCCCTGTCGATCTTGGCGGGCCGGGGCCGCTCCTCCGCCCGCGAGGAGTGCCCCGGTACGTCCCTTGTCAAAGAACCGATCCGAGCCATCCGCTCCGTGGAACGGACAGCCCGCTCTCCGGAACGAGCCGGAGATCCGTGGAGCGGGTGAGCCCGACCGCGGAACACGCGGTCTGTACCTCGGAACGAGCCGCGATGAGGCCGGCCTCGCGCCGGGCCAGCCCTCTCTTTTTTGGGTCCACCACCGCGGAAGGAAGGCCGAGCCGGCGAGCCCATCTACTGCGTCAACGCCGGCACCAGCGCGACCAGGGCCATGATGGACAGGATGACCGCCAGAATGAGACGCCGCCTCTGGGTCCACCTTTCGTACGCGCTCTCGTCCAGGTAGTACCGCTCATCCGGCAGCTCTCGAACGATTCCCCGCCGTTCTAGGCGCCTCAGGATGTGCGAGGGGTCGAGCCCCAGGTTCGCGAGGGACCTCGAAGTCGCAGGTGAAGTCGCTCCGACCTCGCGAAAACGGGAGACCATTCTCCGTATCTTCCAGGCGATGACAAGGAGAGGCAGCACATAGAGAAGCCTGAGGAGCAGTTGCATGAGCGGCTCAAGAAGGCGATCCGTCAGCCCTGGCCGCGCACTCGGCAGAGAAAAGACAGCGTGCCGCTTCGTGCTGCGGACGGCCTCATGGTAGGTCAATCCTATATAGAAATTTCAACATAGGTCAAGCTGGCGAGCCGCTGGGCTCGGATTGCGCCACCCGCTTCTTGAGCTTGGCGAGCCGTTCCTTGGACAGCTTTGTTCCTGCCATGATTCTCTCTCCTTTCAGGTTTGACTGCGTTGTGGCGGCCGCCAATGTTGGTGCGAAACTGCAAACGCTGGACCAGACAGGCTGCAGGAGGTGAATGGCCCGCTCCGCTGTGTCGGCGGAAATGTCGATCAATGCTGGCGAACGTCGGCGAATGTCGGGTTGGGCAGGGTTACTTCAAAGGCGGTGCCGCGCTGCGAGCCGGGCGGATTTGAACCTTGCCGCCTCCGCGGGAGACTCACAACGAGGCGGTTCCCCCGGGATGCGCCAAGCGCCGCCTGTGAAGGAGAGTCTGATGAGCGTTTCGCGCAGAGCCGTTTTCGTCGTTCTGGCTGTTCTCGCCGCCTTCGCTCCGGTGCGCGCCGAGCAACGCGCTCTGGTCCTCGATCCGGTGGCGTCCAGAGTGAGCTTCACCCTCGCCGCGACGGGGCATACCGTGGAAGGGAAGATGGCGGTCAAGTCCGGCCGCATTGCGTTCGATCCTGCCACCGGCGCGGCTTCCGGCGAGATCGTCATCAACCTGAAGAGCGCGGCGACCGGCAACGACGGCCGTGACAAGAACATGCACGAGGAGGTTCTGGAGACCGGGAAGTTTCCGGTTGCCGTGTTCCGGGCCGAGAGGCTCCGCGGCACGGTGGCGCGCTCGGGCCCGTCGCAGGTCACCCTCGAGGGGACGCTCTCGTTCCACGGCGGTGCTCACAAGATGAGCCTGCCGACGAAGGTCAGGGTCGACAAGGGGCGGCTCGTGGCCGACACCCGGTTCCCGATTCCGTATGTCCAGTGGGGTCTCAGGGATCCCAGCGTGCTGTTTCTCCGGGTGGCCAAGGAGGTGGACGTGCAGGTCCACGCCGAGGGGACGGTGGGCGGCGCGGGGGTGGAATCGAGATGAGATGGAGCCGGCCGATCCTTCTGGGCATCCGTGAGGCGGAGCGGGTGCGGCAGGCATTCGCTGCCCTGATGCCGCTCGAGGGGTGTCTCGATCCCCGCCTGCGGGCGGTCGTGGCGGACGTCCTCGCGCATCCCGGGAGCCTCGCCCGGGCGCAGCTCGCCTACGGTCTGGGCGTGCGGCGCGGTCTTCCGGCGGAGCGCGCCTTGAAGCTCGCCATCGCGGTGGAGTACTTCCATTCGGCGTCGCTGATCTTCGACGACATGCCGAGCATGGACGATGCCGCCGAGCGCCGCGGCCGGCCGTGTCCGCACGTGATCCACGGCGAGGCCGCGGCCACGCTGGGAGCGCTGGCGCTGATCACCCGCGCCTATGCGCTCCTGTGGGAGGCCATCGATGAAGGATCGGGAAGCCTCCGGACCGCGGCGGCGGCGCTGGTGGGGGAGTGCCTGGGGATCGCCGGCATTCTCGACGGCCAGGCCCGCGACGTCCATTTCCGGCGCGAGGGAGCGAGCCCGCAGACGGCTGCCGAGGTGGCGGTGGCGAAGACGGTGCCGCTGGTCCGCCTCGCCATGGTGCTGCCCGCCGTGGTGGCGGGGGAGGGCGCAGCGACGCTGGACCGGCTGGAGCGCCTGGCGGCCGCGTGGGGTCTCGCCTACCAGATTCTCGACGACTTCAAGGACCGCCTGCTGGGAAGCGAGGAGTCCGGCAAGACCTCGGGACGCGACGCCGGGCTGGGCCGGCCGAACCTGCCGGACCTGGCGGGACCGCAGCCGGCGTTCGCCCGGCTCCGCGGCCTGCTCGGCGAGGCGCGCGACCTCCTCGACGCGCTCGCCGCCGCCGGAGGGGAGGAGCGCTGGGCGCCGCTGGGGGGCCTCCAGGATTTCCTCGAAGCCGAGACCCGCGACGTGGCGGTCCGGCTGGCGGGGCGGGAGGCGGCTTGAGGGCTGGCGCCCGGGTGCCCCGCAACGCTCCCTCCGCGACGCCTGGGGCTCCCGAGAGCCGGCTTCGCCGGGACCCTCACCCCCTGACCCCCTCTCCCACACGCACTCACGCCCTCCCGGGAGAGGGGGAATGGAGCCATCCGGTCGAGCTTGCGACGGCTCACTCCCTGGCCTGGCTGGGATCGGCCGGTGGCGTCGGGATGCTGATGGCATTCCTCTTATTGTTTCCGCAGCTCAATGGCGTGCTCGGCCCTCTGACCTATGGGCGGTGGGTGCCTCTCCATCTCAATCTCACGCTCTATGGGTGGCTCGCGCTGCCTCTGGTGGCGCTGCTCTTCCGTGCGTATCTGCCGCCGAAGGAGTGGGGCGAGCGGGCGGTCCGGGCGTGGTCGGCGAGCCTGATGATCGGTGCGGTGGCTTGGCTTGCGGGGCAGACGAGCGGCAAGCCGTTTCTGGATTGGGAGGGGGTTTCGCGCGTCGCGTTCCTCGCCAATCTGGTGTTCCTGGCGGGCGTTCTTGCGGCCGGGCTCGTCCGCCGGGGGCGGACCGGGGAGGCCCGTTCGAGGCTCGCGGGACTCTGGGCCTTGTGGAGCCTGCTCCTCGCTGTTCCGGTGGCGATGGCTTTCGCGACGTCGCCCCGCACCTATCCTCCGGTCAATCCGGAGACCGGAGGTCCCACGGGAGCGAGCCTCTTGGGCAGCACGCTCTGCGTCATCGCGATCTTGATCGGGACGCCTCTGCTTCTGGGGCTGCGGGGAATAACGCAGCGCTCGGTTTTTGTGACCTTCGGTGCCCTCGCGGTGCACACGGCGTTCTTCGTGGTGGTCGGCCAGGGGGACCACACGCACCGCGAGCCGCTCCAGATCGCCGCCGTGGCGACGCTCCTGGTCTGGGCATGGCTGCTGCCGCGCTGGCTCGGCCGCTTCGCGTGGCCGGCGGGGAGCCGCTCCTGGCTGATGGCCTTTCTCGCCTGGGGGGGCGTGCTGCTCGCGTCGGCGGTGCCCATGTTCCTCCCCGGCTTGCTCGACCGGATCAAGTTCACCAATGCGCTGGTGGGGCACGCGCACCTCGCCATGGCCGGGATGGCCACGAGCTTCACGGCCCTGCTCCTCGTCGTGCTCAATCAGGAGACGCGGCTCTCCGATGTCCTCTGCGATCGGGCGGCTTTCGTGCTGTGGAACGCCGGCAACGCGGTCCAGGTGAGCGTTCTGGTTGGTGCCGGAGCCCTGGAGGCGGTCGATCCCGGAATCGTCTTCCGCGGCGATCCGTCGATCACGGTCCTTTACATGGTGCGTGCCGCCGCGGGTGCCGCCATGCTCGCGGCCGCGGTCCGGTGGATCGGCCGTGCGGCCGGGAGGCGGATGGCATGAAGAGGCGTGGGCCGGCGCTGTTCTGCCTGCTCGCCGGAGGGGGCGATGCCGCGACGGGCCTCCTCCTGGTGGCTGCTCCCCGGCTGGTCCTGCGACTCCT
>Ga0134121_10002626_pt1 | contig 15402 bp, 14 predicted proteins | sample KB301_FD_96463 | JGI IMG/M metagenome (GOLD analysis project Ga0134121, IMG submission 96463) | Terrestrial soil microbial communities without Nitrogen fertilizer from Kellogg Biological Station, Michigan, USA - KB3-0-1 | ecosystem: Environmental > Terrestrial > Soil > Unclassified ... | reverse complement strand
TGTCAGGAGTGACAAGCTCGTGCTGGAGAGGGACGGAAAATCCACGCCGATCAAGCTGTCGCCGGAGCTTCCCCTGCCGCGTGTCGTCAAGGCCTTTGTCGCCGCAATCTCCGCGGGGAAGGATCAGACCGCCAGCCTGGACCTTGCAGTCGAAGTGGTCGCGGTGCTGGAGCGCGGTGCCGCAACGCTCCGGGGAGCATGATGCCGCGGCCAGCCGACAACTTTATCCGATTTTGTCGGCGAGTTCCGGCAGGAATGACCGGAGCTGGGATTCCCAGCCCGGCATCTCGATTCCAAAAACACGCTTGATTTTGTTCTTGTCGGTGACCGGACTTAATGGTCTCCTGGCGGGCAGGGGAGGATGGTACTGGTCAGTGGTAATCGGGCTGATTTCCGCCCAGCCGCCTTTCGCGCCGGAAATTTCCTTCATGATGCGGATGATCGCCCTGGCGAATTCGAAGCGTGACGTTTGCCCGGACGCGGAGAGGTGAAAAACGCCCCCGTGATCGTGTAAGAGGGGCCGATTGCGCAGAAGACCGGCAGTCGATTCCGCAAGCGCGCGTGCCCAGGTCGGCGAGCCGACCTGGTCGTTCACGACGGTCAACACCGGCTTCTCGCGCGCCAGGCGCAGGATGGCGAGCACGAAATTGCTGCGCCGCGCGCTATAGACCCAACTCGTGCGCAGAATCACGTATGTTCCGCCCACCGCCGCGATTGCGTGCTCGCCCGCAAGCTTGGATTTGCCATAAGTATTGAGCGGCTTTGGCGCATCGTCTTCCGTGTAAGGGCGCTCTAGCACGCCGTCGTACACGTAATCCGTGGAGTAATGAACCAGAGGCGCCCCGATGCGCTTGGCTTCCTCCGCCATGATCCCGGGAGCGACGCCATTGATTTGCATCGCAAGGTCGGGTTCGGATTCGGCCTTGTCCACGGTCGTATATCCGGCCGCATTCACGATGATACCGGGCCTCGCGACGCGTATCGCCGAACGGATCGAGTCGGGATTGGCGTGATCCATCCCATCGCGTCCCAGCGCAATCAGGTTACCCAGGGGGGTCAGCGCCCGTTGCAGTTCCCACCCGACCTGGCCGGAATTCCCGGTCAACAGGATAGTGGTCATGGCACTTCGCGAAGAATCGACCTGAGATACTGCGCGTAAGAATTGTTGCCCATGCCCGCGGCGAGCCTCTCCAGATCGGCCGCGGTGATATGGCCCAGCCGGTAGGCGATTTCCTCGGGACAGGCGACCTTGAGCCCCTGGCGCTTTTCGATAGTTTCGATGAACATCGATGCTTCCAGCAGCGATGCGTGCGTGCCGGTATCCAGCCAGGCGATGCCGCGGCCCATCAATACCACTTCCAGCTCGCCGCGACGCAGGTAATCGTTGTGAAGGTCGGTAATCTCGAGTTCCCCTCGTGCGGAGGGTTTTAGCTTGCGCGCGATGTCGATAACCTTGTTGTCATAAACAAAGAACCCGGGAACCGCAAAATTGGACTTGGGGTGCTTGGGTTTCTCTTCGATCGAAATGACTTTCCGGTTCTTGTCGAATTCGACGACGCCGGAACGCTCCGGGTCCTGCACCCGGTAGGCGAAGATCGTTGCCCCTGACGTCTTTCCGGTTGCCGCCTTCAAATCAGTCGTCAGGTCGTGGCCGTAAAAAATGTTATCGCCGAGGATCAGCGTGCAGGGACCTTTTCCGATGAAATCTGCGCCAATAATAAAGGCCTGGGGCAAGCCTTCGGGTGCCGGCTGCACAGCATAGGTAATATTGATCCCCCATTTCTTCCCATTGCCGAGAAGTTGCTCGAATCGCGGCGTGTCCTGCGGAGTCGAGATCAGCAGGATGTCGCGTATGCCGGCCAGCATCAGCGTCGTCAGCGGGTAATAGATCATCGGCTTGTCGTATACGGGCAGCAATTGTTTCGACACGACCTGCGTCGCGGGATAGAGCCGAGAGCCGCTGCCGCCGGCAAGAATGATTCCCTTCATGCGCGCTTCCCGTAGTTGAGATCGATCCAGTTGCGATATTCGCCGCTGGTGACGCTGTCCACCCAGTTCATGTGGTCAAGATACCACTCCACGGTTTTCCTGAGACCGGAATCGAACCGCTCGCGCGGTTGCCATCCGAGCTCGTTGCGGATCTTGCCCGCGTCGATCGCATAGCGGCGGTCGTGTCCCGGCCGGTCCTCGACGAACGTGATGAGTTTTTCGTGCGGCGCCGAATCGGGTCTCAGCTCGTCGAGAGTCGTGCAAACCGTTTTGACGACATCGAGGTTGGCTTTTTCAGCGTTCCCGCCGATGTTGTAGGTTTCACCGGGCCGGCCGCGCGCGAGCACCAGCCGCACTGCGTCGCAGTGGTCGCCTACGTAGAGCCAGTCGCGCACGTTCTTTCCGTCGCCGTAGACCGGGAGCGGCTTGCGTTTCATCGCGTTGACGACCATGAGCGGGATCAGTTTTTCCGGAAACTGGTACGGTCCGTAGTTGTTGGAGCAGTTGGTGGTCACCACCGGCAATCCGTAGGTGTGGTGATAGCTGCGCACCAGGTGGTCCGACGCGGCTTTAGAGGCGGCATAGGGGCTGTTGGGCGCATACGGCGTGATTTCCGCAAATGCCGGGTCTTTCGGGCCCAGCGTGCCATAGACTTCGTCGGTCGAAACGTGGAGGAACCGGAAATTCTTCCTGCCCGTTTCCTTCAAGTCTGCCCAGTAAGCCCTCACTTCCTCGAGCAAACTGAAAGTACCGACGACGTTGGTCTGCACGAAATCGGCCGGGCCGTGGATCGAGCGGTCGACGTGGCTTTCCGCTGCAAAGTGCACGACGGCTTGCGGCTTGTGCTCGCGCAGGAGCCTGCCGATGAGCGCGCGGTCGCAGATGTCGCCCTTGACGAAGCGGTGCCGGGCATCGCCCTTCAAGCCCGCCAGATTGTCGAGGTTGCCGGCGTAGGTCAGCTTGTCGAGATTGACGACCGGCATTTTTTCGGCCGCGAGCCACTGGAGGACGAAATTCGAGCCGATGAAACCGGCGCCACCGGTGACGAGAATCACGCGCGGCCTTTCATGTCGTCTCGATTCATGGCGTTAAGTACCTGAATTGGAATCAATGTTCGTGGCCGCTATTCTATGCGCAAAGCGCAAATCGGTGTAGGCTAGCCGCGGCACCGTACGGCGCCCGCATGATGAAGAAAATTTTGCTGGTCAAAACGTCGTCGCTGGGCGATGTGGTGCACAACCTCCCGGTGGCGAGCGATATCCGCGCCGCCGCGCCCGCCGCCGAGATCGACTGGGTGGTCGAGGAGTCGTACGCCGCCATTCCCCGGCTCCATCCCGCGGTCGCGCGCGTGCTCCCGGTCGCGATCCGCCGCTGGCGCTCGAGTTTCCTGGACCGCGCCGTGCGCGAGGAAATCCGGGCCTTCACGCGTGAGTTGAAGCGCGAACAGTACAATGCCGTGATCGACACCCAGGGGTTGCTGAAGAGCGCGCTGGTCACGTGGACCGCCCGGGGCGTTCGTCACGGGCTTGATTTCGCAAGCGCGCGCGAGCCGTTGTCATTCTTCTACGACCTGACTTACGCGGTGCCGTGGACGATGCACGCGGTGGAGCGCAACCGCTCGCTCGCCGCCCAGGTGCTGGGGTACGCCGTGCCTTTGGCCGTGAACTACGGCATCGGCACGAGTCCCGCGAACTTCGTGTGGCTGCCGGGCGGGCCGTACGCGGTGCTGGTACACGCGACCAGCGCGCGCGCGAAACTCTGGCCCGATGAACGCTGGGTCGAGCTTGCCACGCGCTTGAGCGAGCGGGGAATGCGCAGCGTGCTGCCGTGGGGAAACACGGCCGAGCGGCTGCGTGCAGAGTCGATTGCGCTTCCCGTCCCCGGGGCGGTGGTGGCGCCGGGGCTGACGCTTGAAGACGTGGCCGCAGTACTCGCGCGCGCGCGCGCGGTGGTTGGCGTCGATACCGGACTCACTCACTTCGCCGCCGCGCTTAAGACCCCGACTATGGGGATCTACTGCGCGACCGATCCAGCGGCGACCGGACTTCACGGTGGCGTGCATGCCGTCAACCTCGGCCGCCCCGGGGCACCACCTTCGGTGGGAGAAGTACTGGCGGCGCTGGAGCAAGCTGGCGTATGAGCGGCGCGCGCTTCTTCTACACGCTGCTGCTCTGGTTCATGTTGCCGTACGTGTTGCTACGGCTCGCCTGGCGCGCGCGCCGCCAGCGCGGCTATCTCGATCACGTCGCCGAGCGTTTCGGTTACTACGCGCAGGCTGCAGGCGGGCCGTTCATCTGGGTGCACGCAGTGTCGGTAGGGGAAACCCGCGCCGCCGAGCCGCTGATCCGGGCGTTGCGCGAGAAATATCCCCAACACCGCTTGCTGCTCACGCACATGACACCGACGGGACGCGAAACCGGCGAGACACTGTTCGGCGATGACGTGATTCGCTGCTATCTCCCGTACGACTATCCCGGGGCGGTAGCGCGGTTTCTCGATCATTTCCGGCCCCGGATCGGCATCTTGATGGAGACCGAGATCTGGCCCAACCTGATTCATGCCGGTCGCGAGCACGGTGTGCCGCTCTACCTGGTTAATGCCAGGCTCTCCGAGAAATCGTACTCACGGTATCTGCGTTTTCCGCGGCTCGCGCACGAAAGCCTTGCCGGCTTTACCGCGATCGCGGCGCAGAGTGAAGAAGACGCGCGGCGACTGACCTCGCTTGGCGCGCGCGATGTGCGCGTCACCGGCAGCATCAAGTTCGACGTCGCACCGCCGCCGGCGCAGGTCGATCAGGGACGAGCCTGGCGCCGCGATTTCGGCGAGAGTCGCCCAGTGCTGCTCGTTGCCAGCACGCGCGAGGGCGAGGAAGCGTTATTGCTCGACACGCTTGCACACATGGATGTGCCGGGCATGCTGACCGTCGTCGTGCCGCGCCACCCGCAGCGTTTCGACGAAGTCGAGCGGTTGCTGGAAGCGCGCGGTGTGCGTTTTCAGCGTCGCAGCGCGAACGCGACGGTCTCGGCCGATACGCGCGTCGTGCTCGGCGACAGCATGGGAGAGATGTTCGCCTACTATGCCGCGTGCGACATTGCGTTCATTGGCGGCAGCCTGCTTCCGTTCGGCGGGCATAACCTGATCGAGGCGTGCGCGGCCGGCAAACCGGTGCTGATCGGCCCATTTACCTACAATTTCGCGGAGGCGACGGAACTGGCAACGGAGGCGGGAGCGGCGCTCCAGGTGCCGGACGCGAAAGCGCTGGCGCAGGAAGCGGAGCGCCTCTTTCGCGATCCGTCCGCGGCGCAGCGCATGGCACGGGCGGCGCTGGCGTTTGCCAACGCGCATCGCGGGGCCACCGCGAAAGTCCTGGCTATGTTGAAGTTTTGACTGATGCCGGGCGCATAAATTAAGTATTTGAATTTATTGTAATTATTGTCTTCCGCCCGGCGCGCGGTAAGCGCCATCCTCGGTCACGACAAGATCGACTCGCTGGTCGGTTTCCTGAGTCGGCAAATCGGGAAGCACCTGCAGAGCAAACGCGGCCGCGACCAGCGCGGGTTGCGCAACCAGACCGCGTATAAAGCGGTCGTAGAATCCGCCGCCGTATCCCAACCGCTCGCACCGCCGGGTGAACGCGACTCCCGGCACCAGGACAAATTCAATTTGTGCTGCGGAGATTTCCGGGCAAAGGTCGGCGCGCGGCTGGCGTATACCCCAGACCCCGGCTTCGAGTTGATTTTCGAGGTCCCGCACTTCAAAGAGCTTGAGCGCGCGGTTTCCATGTTCCACCCTGGGCAGCACTAGCGTTTTGCCTTGCGCCAGTATATCGGCGACAAAACGGGCGGTGTCGATTTCACTGCCGAAGCCGATATACGCCATCACGCAGGCGGCCTTGCGGCAGGCATCGAGCTCGAGCACGCGCGCCGTGATGCGTTCGCTCAAGGACGTTCGCTCCGCCGCGCCCAGCGCATCGCGCCACGCCAGGACCTGCTTGCGCAGGGCGGGTTTTAGCGATTGAGTGGCGGCAGATGCGGCATCGGCGGTTTTGCCGTTACGACTCGCCACTTACGACTCACGCACCTGCAATTAACGGTCGAGCCAGGCGTTGACCAGCGCGAGGTCCTGCTCGGTCAACTGGCCCGCGGCGGATTTGAGGCGCAACAGCGCCAGTATGTAGTTGTATTTCGTCTGCGCCAGGTCGCGCCGGGTTTGCGAGAGCTGCTGTTGCGCGTTCAGCACGTCGACCTGGGTTCTCACGCCCACTTCCTGGCCGAGGCGTGTGGAATCAAGCGAGCTCTGGCTCGATACCAGCGCAGCCTCCAGCGCCCTGACCTGGGCGATGCCGTTGGTCACGCCGAGGAAGGTCTGGCGGGCGGCGAGCTCGGCCGCGCGCCGCGCGCTCTCCAGGTCCTGTCTCGCCTTGTCCTCATTGGCCACCGCCTCGCGCACACGCGAGCTGGTAAGCCCGCCCTGGTAGATCGGGAACGCCAGCTGCACACCGAACACCTTGCTCGTGGAATCAGTGCCGGTGCCGCCCTGCAAGCCGGAGCCGGAACCGGTGTCGGAGTAGGTGGCAAAGGCGTCGACCGTCGGGCGGTGCCCGGCCCGGTTGCGCTCGATTTCCTGGCTGGCGAACTCCAGGCTCGACCGGTTAATGCGAACCTGCAGGTTGTTCTCGCCCGCCTCGGCTACCCAGCGATCCATACTGTTGGGCTCGGGCAGGCGCAGCTCGAACCGCTTGCCGAGCACCGACACCCCGGGCGCCGGGCGACCGATCAGCACTTCCAACTGCCGCTTCTTGATCTCGAGATCGCTGCGCGCGGCGATCTCGGTCGAGACCGTGATGTCGTAACGTGACTGCGCCTCGTGGGTATCGGTGATGGTCGAGGTCCCGACTTCGAAGTTGCGCTTTGCCTGCTCGAGCTGCTGGCCGATCGCGGTCAACTGCGCCTGCGTGTACTCGACGGTGTCCTGCGCGAGGAGCACGTCAAAGTAAGCTTGCGCGACTCTCACGATCAAATCCTGGGCCGCCTGGGCGAACACCGCATCCGCCTGCGCCACCTGGGTCTTTGCCTGCCCGTAGGCCACGAGGTTCTGCGGCCGGTACAACGGCTGCGACACCGACACCGACACGGAATTGGAGTTGAACGGCGCAGTGCTGGGCGGGGTGGTCGCGTTGCGAAATCTCAGATCGCGCTCATTGTATTGGGTGGATGCCGCCGCGGACGCTGAGGGCAACAGCCCGGCGAGACCCTGCGGCAGTTTTTCCTGTCCCGCGCTCCACGCCGCGCGCGCGCCCGCGTACTGGGCATCCGCGCTCTGTGCGAGGCGATAGATCTCGAGCAGATCGGCGCCGCAAGCCGGCGCCGCGCCTAGCAGAAGGGCGGTGAAAATCGCAATTCGGTTCATGTGGTCGATAACGCCGGCGAAAAGCATAAGCGGGAAATCATCATACTTTGTCGCGTCCGCGCCTGGCGTAGAAAAATGGCTACAAGATGTCAGTATCCATCTCGTCAGAACACGAACTTCTCGACTTGGGGGGCATTCCTGAGCGTCGGGATACAGGTCTCGAATAACCCCGTCGTGCCGAAAGCACCCGCCGCAACGCAGGTAATCAGTTTTGCTTCCATCACTGGCGGTTCCCCCACTACGGCAATCAGGCGCCCGCCCGGAAGCAGGCTTTTCCTGAACGCGTCGGCCAGCGCCGGCACCGAGCCGGTCAAAATGATGGCGTCATAGGGGCCGTGCCGGTCCCAACCGCGCGCGGCGTCACCGGCTTCCAGCGTCGCGTTGTTGATGCCGTGGGCCGCCAGTTTGGCGCCGGCGGCCTGGACGAATTCCGCGACGACGTCCACGCTGTAAACGTGGCTGCCGAGACTCGCGAGGAGCGCCGTCATGTAACCACTGCCGGTGCCGATCTCCAGTATCTTGTCGGACGGGCGCAGCGCGAGTTCCTGAAGCATGCGCGCTTCCATCTTGGGGGCGAGCATCTTCTCCCCGTGCCCGAGCGGGATTTCCATGTCGGCGAAGGCGAGTGCGCGGTGCTGCTGCGGAACGTATTCCTCGCGGCGCACCCGAAGCAGCAGGTCGAGCACGCGCTGGTCCAGAACTTCCCAAGTCCGAATCTGCTGCTCGACCATGTTAAAGCGGGCTTGTTCGAAGTTCATGGGCGTCATGGCGGGAAAGGGAGCCGAATTTTACCATCATCGCCCCGCAACGGCGGCCCCGGCGCCGTATACCAGATGACGGATGGAACGGGCACGGACAGGCCGATTACCCCATGACGCGCCCGCCAAACTATAATGGCTGCCATAAGCAAACGAGGCCGGAAAGCGCCGTGCCGGCCCGGAACACCCGATCCATCATTCCCGCCAAATTGTCATCCAGGACAGGAACTTCTTCATGCATCTGACCGAGAGGCGTATTGACAACGCCATGGTGCTGGCGGCATCGGGCCGGATCGATCACGCGAGTGCCGAAGATTTCAAGACGGCCCTGCAGCCCTACCTCAAGCAGTGCGAGAAGGGCGGTGATGTCGTAGTGCTCGATTTTTCCGCGGTCGAATACATCAGCAGCGTTGGCCTGCGAGTCCTGATGCTCGCGGCCAAGCAGGCCAAATCACAGGGCGGGGCGATCGCGGTTGCGGCGCTGCAGCCTGTGGTCAAGGAAATTTTCGAGATCAGCAGGTTCACCCTCGTGATACCGTGCTTTGCGGGCGTGCGCGATGCGCTTGCGGCGCTCTCGCCCTCGGCCTTCGCCGCGTACGGGGCGGCGTAAGCGCAAGTCCCCGGCCATGCTGATTCGCTTCTGGGGTTCGCGCGGTTCGCTGCCGGTTTCCCTCGGCACTGCGGCGCTCCAGGAAAAGCTCGTCAAGGCATTGGTCGCCGCATCCGGCAGGAATCTCGACACCGAGGCCAAGGCGCGCGCTTTCGTCGCTGGCATCCCCGATTTTGCGGTTTCGCACACATTCGGCGGAAACTCCTCCTGTGTGCAGATCGACACCGGCGGCGACGAATACGTCATCTGCGACATGGGGAGCGGTTTGCGCGAACTCGGCAACAGCATCATCGCCCATGACCCGCAGAAATCGCACACCTTCCATATGTTCATGTCCCATTTGCACTGGGACCACATCATGGGATTCCCCTTCTTCGTGCCGGCTTACCGCCCCGGCAACCGCATCCGTATCTACGGCTGTCACGCTTCGATGGAACAAGCGATTCGCATGCAGCATTCGGCACCGTCCTTTCCGATCGAATTCGACCGGCTGCCGGCGAAAATCGAGTTCGTGCAGTTGAAGACGGGGCAGCGTTACGACATCGCCGGATTGACGGTGACGGCGAAGCAACAAGCGCATTCCGGCGATTCGTTTGGATACCGCTTCGAGCACGCGGGCAAGAGCGTGGTCTATTCGACCGATTCCGAGCACAAGCTCGAGGATCTGGGCGAGACCGAGGCCTTCGCTTCGTTTTTTCGCGGCGCCGATCTCGTGATCTTCGACGCCATGTACTCGCTTGCTGACGCGATTTCGGTCAAGGAGGACTGGGGCCATTCGAGCAACATCGTCGGCGTTGAGTTGTGCCAGATGGCAGGGGCGAGGCGACTGTGCCTGTTCCACCATGAGCCGATTTCCGATGACGAGCACCTCGTGCGGATCTGGCGGGAGACGCAACGGCTCGAGGAGATCACCCGGTCCGGCGCGCCGCTCGAAATTCTTGCGGCCTACGATGGCCTCGAGATCGTGATCTGAGAGCGACGTGGGCGCGGCGCCGGATTCCGTTGCGCGGCGCTGGGCGGCGCTTGCCATTATCCAGCGCGGCCGTCCCCTGGCAGCGCTGGTGCTGGCGCTGCTCGCCATCTTGCTTGCCACGACGGAGCTTGCCGCGGTCGAGCGACTCCGGCATGCCGGGTTCGACGCCTACCAGCGGTTGTTGCCGCGCGTGCGGGAGAAGGCGCCCGCGATCATTGTCGAGATCGACGAAAAAAGCCTCGCGCAACACGGTCAGTGGCCGTGGCCGCGCACGCTGCTCGCGCAACTGGTCGAGCGCATCCGTGCCGGACGACCCTATGCGGTCGGTCTCGACTTGATTTTTCCCGAGCCCGACAGATTGTCGCCCGGCGTGATCGCCGAGTCTCTGCCTGGCCTCGACGCAGAGAATCTTATCGCCCGACTGAAGGCGCTTCCCAGTAACGATGATGTACTCGCCAAGTCGTTGGCGACCGTCTCCACGGTGCTGGGCGTCGCGGGCTACGATCGCGCCCAGCTTCCCATGAGCGCGCGGCGCCATTCCGGCTTCGCGCCCGCGCGGCAGCGCGGCGGCGACGCCCTCGCTTTTGTTCGCGGCTACGACGTCGCGCTCGCCAATCAGCCAGTGCTGGAGCGCGCGGCGGCCGGCCACGCGCTGCTTTCCGCGGAACTTGAAAGCGGCAGGGCGCGGCGGATGCCGCTGGTGTCGCGCGTGGGCGACGCTCTGGCCCCGTCCTTGAGTCTCGAGTTGATGCGCGTTGCGGCTGGGGTGCCGGCCTTCGAAGTCCGCGTCGGAGCGCGCGGGGTGGAGGCGGTGGGCGTGGAAAGCATCATCGTCCCGACGCAGCCCGATGGCCGCATCTGGGTCCACTACAGCCGTCATGATCCGTCGCGATTCGTCTCCGCCGCGGACGTGCTCTCCGGCGCGACGGACGCGGCCGTGTTCCGGGAGCAACTGGTGATCGTGGGCGTCACCGGGCTCGCGATCACAGACTACGTGACCACGCCGCTCGACGACCGCATGCCTGGTGTCGAGATACACGCCAACGTGCTGGAGAACATATTCGACGGTCGCGTGCTGCGGCGGCCGTACTGGGCGGCGTGGGCCGAGGCTCTGGCACTGCTCGTGGCCGGAGCGGCGCTGATCGCGGCGCTGCCGGCCAGTCGCGTATTCCTGTGGCCGGTGATGTTGGCGGGACTGTTTGCAGCCCTCCTGGGTGGCGGCTTCGCGGCCTATCACTACGGCCAGCTGCTGTTCGACGCCGCCATGCCCGCGCTGGGCATCGGCGTCGTTTTCGTCGTCATGATGGGAGCGTTATTCGCCGAGGCATTAATGCAGCGCCGGCGGCTGCGCCAGAGGCTGCAGCAGGAGCGCGAGGCGAAGGCACGGCTCGCCGGCGAGCTCGATGCCGCGCGCCGTATCCAGATGGGCATACTGCCGCGCGCCGAGGAAGCGTTCCCGGGCGAGACGCGCTTCTCGGTCTATGCGCAGCTCGAGCCCGCGCGCGAGGTTGGCGGCGATCTCTACGATTTTTTCATGCTCGACCCGGACCGGGTGTTCTTCCTGATCGGAGACGTTTCAGGCAAGGGGCTGCCCGCTAGCATGTTCATGGCGGTGAGCAAGGCATTGTGCAAAAGCATTTCCGCGCGCCACCCGACGAGCGTGACCGGGACGCTACGCGAGGCCTCCCGCGATATCGGGCGCGAGAACCCGGAGCAGTACTTTGTCACGCTGGTCGCCGGGATCCTGGATGCCCGCACCGGTGAGCTGCGATTGGCCAACGCCGGGCACGATACTCCCTACCTCATCCGCCGTAACGGCAAAGTGGAGCGCCTCGAGGCAGGCGGCGGGCCGCCCTTGTGCACTATCGATGATTTTCCCTACGGTGAGACGATTTATACGCTGGCGCCGGGCGATACGCTGTGCATGGTGACCGACGGCATAACCGAAGCCATGAACGAGCGCGGAGAGCTCTACGGCACCGCCCGGCTGACCGGGTTCATCGAACGCTTCGCACGCGAAGCGGGGGAGAGCGCCCCGCAGCGCCTGGTGACGGCGATACGGCAGGAAGTGACGCGATTCTGTAACGGCGCCGAGCCGGCGGACGACCTCACCCTACTGGTCGTGCGCTGGACGGGTTGATGATGGCCGGGCTAGCGGACGTTGAGCTCGACGCGCCGGTTGCGCGGCTCGCTCACATTGTCGTCGGTGGGCACCAGGAGTTCGCGCCTGCCGCGGCCAGTTGCGGTGATATTCTGCGCTGGCACGCCCATTCCGATCAGGATCTCCCGTACCGTCTGGGCGCGCTCGAGAGAGAGCTTGTCGTTGAAGGCGTCCGCTCCGACTGTGTCGGTGTGGCCGATTACGGTAATCTCGGCGGCGGGACGCTTCGCGATCTCGGCGAACATTTTATCCACCACCGATTTCGATTCGTCCGAAAGCGTGTTGCCTTCGGTGAAATATAGGATTAGGGAAACCGGGCGCGCCGGCTGTGCCGCGAGCGCCGGCCCAAATTCCTTGCGGACCTGCTCGGCGCTGGCGGGCGCCACTTGTAGCCCGTCCCCTTCGGAGCGCACCGAAGCAAATGCTGTATGCAGCACGGTCTCGCGTTTGCCGTCGTCGACGACCACCGCGCCAACCTTGCCGTCCTGCTCCGGCAGCACGACTACGAGGTCGTTGCGCGGCGTAGCGCAACCGGCGACGAGGCCGGCAACGGTGAGTATGAAAACGCGGCGAAGCACCTCAGCGGATCCCGTCGTCGGCGCGCACCACGAACTCGGTGCTGCGCACGCCCAGGATGGCCGCGGGCGTCCTGACCGTCATGGCGCCCGGCGTCTGCTTCGCGATCTTGCCAGACACGACGGAAAGCGTTCCGCGCGACAGCCGCGTGTCGAACGCCCCGACGTGAGTGGTCGGATTGAATGCGTAGCGCTCGATCGCGAGCGTGCTGTTCGGTCCGGCCGAGAGCAGCGAATTGTCGACGAATGTGATGCCGACCGAGCCGTCGGCGCCGGTCACCACCTTGTCGGACTGACGAATTTTCTCACCGACGGTGGCAGGAAGTTTTTGCCCGTCGCGCTCGATGTGCACCGCGCCCTTGGCCGCCTTGATCTGGCCGACGTCGTCGGCGAACGAAGGCATCGAGAATGCAGCCGCGGCGGCGGCGGACAGGATGAAGCCGGCTATCGATCGGTTCATGATTTCTCCTATGGAGGCAAACACGGATTCCTCGCAACTATAATAGCCGAGTTTCAACTGGACGGGATGTGACGCATTACCCCATTGACGGCCCCATGCCCGCACAACAACCCCGCCGCTTCGAAGCCCGCCTCGAGCTGTTTCCCGAGCTCCGCGGCTATGCCGAACGCTGCTGTCTCGAGGCGGAGTTCGAGCAAGGGGCAATCGACCGGCTTGTCCTGGTGCTGGAGGAACTCTTCGCTAATACCGTGGAGCACGGTTATTCCAGGCTTGCCGCCCCCCCCGCCGAGAGGCCGGTATGGCTGGCCATCACGACCGTGATCGGGCGCATCGAAGTCGTCTACGAGGACGCGGCACCGGAGCACGATCCGTTCACCCGGGCAGCCGAGCCCGATTACACGGGACCCGTCGACAGTTGGCAAATCGGGGGCGTGGGAGTGGCGCTGGTGATCCGGCTCGGGCGTAACGTGCGCTACGAGCGAATCGAAGGGCGCAACCGCATACGCTTCTCCATCCTGGCCTCGCCTCAGGGAGCGTGAACCGCTCTTGCACGCGCAGGGCCCTTGGGGTAACGTTCACGAACCAACGTAGGGGTCCTGGGGCCGCCGGCCCGCGGGTGAGAGAGTCCCTTCGAACCTGATCCGGATAATGCCGGCGCAGGGAAGCGTTGAAGCCGTTTCCCCTTCCCCGCGCCCCCGTATAGATGCCGCAAGGAGCGCATATGAATGCCAATCCGAAGTTTCTCAACGCCACAGCGCAGGTCGACGACGCGGCGGTCAAGCCGCTGCCCAGCTCGCGCAAGATCTACGTGGAAGGCTCGCGGCCCGATCTGCGCGTGCCGATGCGCGAGATCACGCAGTCGGACACGCCGGCGTCTTTCGGCGCAGCTGAATCGAACCCGCCGATTTTCGTCTACGACACCTCGGGGCCCTACACCGACCCGTCGGTGAAGATCGACATCCGCTCGGGGCTTGCGCCCCTGCGCCAGAAGTGGATCGAGGAACGCAATGATACCGAGGCACTCGCGGGCCCCAGTTCGCGCTACGGACAAGAGCGCCTCGCGGACCCCAAGCTCGCCCAGCTGCGCTTCAACCTGAAACGCCAGCCGCGCCGCGCGAAGGCCGGGATGAACGTGTCGCAGATGCACTACGCGCGCCGCGGCGTCATCACGCCGGAGATGGAGTACATCGCCATCCGCGAAAACCAGCGCCGGGATGCGCTCGCAGAGCTGATCACGCGCCAGCACAAGGGCGAATCGTTCGGCGCGGCGATCCAGAAGGTGATCACGCCCGAGTTCGTGCGCGAAGAAGTCGCGCGCGGCCGCGCCATCATTCCGGCCAATATCAACCACCCGGAAACCGAGCCGATGATCATCGGCCGCAATTTCCTGGTGAAGATCAACGCCAACATCGGCAACTCGGCGATCTCCTCGGGCATCCAGGAGGAAGTCGAGAAAATGACATGGGCGATCCGATGGGGCGGGGACACCGTGATGGACCTTTCCACCGGCAAGCACATCCACGAGACGCGCGAGTGGATCATGCGCAACTCGCCGGTGCCGATTGGCACAGTGCCGATCTACCAGGCGCTGGAAAAAGTGGACGGCAAGGCCGAAGAGCTGACCTGGGAGATTTACCGAGACACGTTGATCGAGCAGTGTGAGCAGGGCGTGGATTACTTCACGGTGCATGCCGGCGTGCGGTTGCCGTACATCCCGATGACAGCAAAGCGCATGACCGGGATTGTCTCGCGCGGCGGCTCGATCATGGCGAAATGGTGCCTGGCCCACCACAAAGAGAGCTTTCTCTACACGCACTTCGAGGAGATCTGCGAACTCCTCAAGGCCTATGACGTTTCCTTCTCGCTCGGCGATGGCCTGCGTCCCGGCTCGATCTATGACGCCAATGACGAGGCGCAGATTTCCGAGTTGAAGACGCTCGGGGAATTGACCGACATCGCGTGGAAGCACGATGTGCAGGTCATGATCGAAGGCCCGGGGCACGTGCCAATGCAGCTCATCAAGGAAAACATGGATCTGCAGCTCAAGTATTGCCGCGAGGCGCCGTTCTATACGCTGGGACCGTTGACCACCGACATCGCGCCCGGCTACGACCACATCACCTCGGCGATCGGCGCGGCGATGATCGGATGGTTCGGCACTGCGATGCTGTGCTACGTCACACCGAAGGAGCACCTGGGTTTGCCGGACAAGGACGACGTCAAGGACGGCATCATGGCCTACAAGATCGCGGCTCACGCTGCCGATCTCGCCAAGGGCCATCCCGGCGCTCAGATCCGCGACAACGCGCTGTCCAAGGCGCGCTTCGAGTTTCGCTGGGAGGACCAGTTCAACCTCGGGCTCGATCCGGACAAGGCAAAGCAGTTCCATGATGAGACGCTGCCACAGGAAGGCGCCAAGCTCGCGCATTTCTGCTCGATGTGCGGGCCGCATTTCTGCTCGATGAAG
>Ga0134121_10002625_pt1 | contig 15404 bp, 15 predicted proteins | sample KB301_FD_96463 | JGI IMG/M metagenome (GOLD analysis project Ga0134121, IMG submission 96463) | Terrestrial soil microbial communities without Nitrogen fertilizer from Kellogg Biological Station, Michigan, USA - KB3-0-1 | ecosystem: Environmental > Terrestrial > Soil > Unclassified ... | reverse complement strand
GCGAGCAGTTCCCCGGCAAGCGCAACAGCCTGGACGCGCTCTGCGAGCGCATGGGCGTCGCCAACGCGCATCGGACGCTGCACGGCGCGCTGCTCGATGCGCAGCTCCTCGCCGAGTGCTATCTCGCCATGACCCGCGGCCAGGAGAGCCTGATGATGGAGCTCGAGACGCCGGCCGAGGCGGCCGCCGCCGCGGCGCTGCTCCAGGTCGACCTCACGAACCTCATCCTCCTGCCGGCGCTGCCCGAGGAAGTGGCGCTGCACGAGGCGTACCTGGACGCGATGGAGAAGGACGCAAAGCGCCCGAGCCTCTGGCGCAAGCTCGCCGCTTAGTTGGAATAACGCGCGTTGCGCGGCATCCACTCCGCGCCGACCATCTCGCGACGCGCGGCCGGCAGGTTGATCTCGTAGTGGATGAGGTAGACCGGCGCATCGGCCGCGTATTCCTCGAGGTGCTTGGGCTCGACCGCGTGGTGGAACACGCGCTCTAGCTTGGGCGAGCGGTTTGCCGTGGATTTCACGAAGAGCTCGAACGAATAGCGCCCCGGCCGCAGGCTCAGGCCCGGGGTGGTCTTCTTCTCGGCCAGGTCGAAGAGCACGAACTTCGCGAGCGCCCGCTTGCCTTCCAGAGGGAAGGCGGTGAAAGGTTCGATGGCGGTCTCATCGAGGCGGCGCTTTGCCTGAATGAAGCGCTGCATGTCGACCTCTGCCACCGGGGAGAGGAGCACCGAGCGCTCGATGTTGCCGTCGATGGTGAGGCGCAGCGCCACCCACTCGATCACGCCGTCGAGCGACCCGGCGTTGATGAATTGCAGGGGCAGCAGGAGCTTCACGTCGCGTCCGGCGCGGCTGGGGCGCGGCACGATCACGTCGCCGGCGATCACCTCCGGCGCGAACTCGAGGAGCTGCAGGCGGATGGCGCACATCACGGCGACCGCGAGCCCGCCGAGCGCGAGGCCCGGTGCGAGCCAGCTGGGCAGCGGACCGAAGTCGGCGAGCGCGATGGCGATGAGCGCAGACAGCACGATGAGGCCCATGGCGTCGCGCGTGGTTCTGCGCAGCGCGGTCTTGCCGAAGAAGGAGGCGAAGGTGCGAAGCGTGGTCGTGGCATCCATACCCGCATTCCACCCGTTGGCGCGTGAATCAGCCACCCGGGCCCCAAGCCCCAGGCCGCTATACTTGGCCCATGGCGGCACCGATTTTTGATCACAATCTAGAAAAGACTCCCGCCAATTACGCCCCGCTGACGCCGCTCTCGTTCCTCGAGCGCGCGGCCTACGTCTACCCGGAGCGGGTCTCGGTCGTTCACGGCGCCGAGCGCTACACCTGGAAGCAGACCTACCAGCGCTGCCGCAGCCTTGCTGCCGCGCTTGCGGGGCGCGGCATCGGCGTTGGCGATACGGTCGCAGCGATGCTGCCGAACACGCCGCCGATGTATGAAGCGCATTTCGGCGTGGCGATGACCGGCGCGGTGCTGAACACGCTCAACACGCGGCTCGATGCCGAGGCCATCGCCTTCATGCTCGACCACGGCGAAGCGCGGGTCCTGATTACCGACAGGGAATTCGCCCCCACCATCGAGGGGGCGCTCAAGCTCGCCAGACGCAAGGTCACCGTCGTCGATGCCGAGGACCCGCAGTTCGACGGCGGAAAGCGGCTGGGCGAGATCACCTACGAGCAGCTGCTCGCCGAAGGCGATCCCGATTTCGCGTGGCGCTGGCCGGCCGACGAGTGGGAAGCGATCTCGCTCAATTACACCTCCGGCACCACCGGAAACCCGAAAGGCGTCGTCTATCACCATCGCGGCGCCTACCTGAACGGCGTTGGCAACATCCTCGTGTGGGGCATGCCGCACCACGCGGTCTATCTCTGGACGCTGCCGATGTTCCATTGCAACGGCTGGTGCTTCCCCTGGACGATGGCGGCGAATGCGGGCACGAACGTCTGCCTGCGCAAGGTCGAGGCGGCCGCCATCTTCAAGCTCATCAAGGAGCACCGCGTCACGCACTATTGCGGCGCGCCGATCGTGCACCAGACGCTCATCAACGCGCCCGACGAGGTGAAGCGCGGCATCGAGCACAAGGTGAGCGCGCTCGTCGCGGCCGCGGCGCCGCCGGCCTCGATGATCGAAGGCATGGCGAAGATGGGCTTTGACATTACCCACGTGTACGGCCTTACCGAGACCTATGGTCCGGCGAGCGTGTGCGCGCGTCATGTCGAGTGGGAGCAGTTGCCGCTTGCCGATCGGGTGCGCCTCAATGGCCGCCAGGGCGTGCGCTACACGGTCGAGGAGGGCCTTACCGTGATGGACCCGCAGACGATGCAGCCCGTGCCGGCCGATGGCGAGACGATGGGCGAGATCATGTTCCGCGGCAACATCACCATGAAGGGCTACCTCAAGAACCGGAAAGCCACCGACGAGGCCTTCGCCGGCGGCTGGTTCCATTCCGGCGACCTCGCGGTGATGCAGCCCGACGGCTACATCAAGATCCGCGACCGCTCGAAGGACATCATCATCTCCGGCGGCGAGAACATCTCTTCGCTCGAGGTCGAAGACGTGCTGTACCGGCACCCGGCAGTGCTCGCCGCAGCAGTGGTTGCTAAGCCCGACGACAAGTGGGGCGAGACGCCCTGCGCTTTCGTCGAGATCAAGGCGGGCGCACAGGTCACCGAGCAGGAGCTGATGGAGTTTTGCCGCGGACAGCTCGCGCGTTTCAAGGCCCCGCGTGCCATCGTCTTCGGCGAACTGCCGAAGACCTCCACCGGCAAGATCCAGAAGTTCGTCCTGCGCGAAAAGGCGAAATCGACGAGCGTGATCGACACATGAGCGCCATACCCAGGCCGGACGACTCAATCCTCCTGCGCGACGACCGCGACGGCGTCTGCACGCTGACCTTCAACCGGCCGGGGCAGATGAACCTGCTCACCACCGAGATGCTGGACGCGTTGCAGGAGGCGTTCGACGCCATCTCGTCCGACAAGCGAGTCCGGGTCGTGGTGCTCGCCGCGAACGGCAAGGCGTTCTCTGCCGGGCACGATGTGAAGGAGATCCGCGCGCTCGGTGAATTGCCCAGGATCCAGGAGCTCTTCGGCAAGTGCAGCCGCATGATGCAGACCATCACCGCGCTGCCGCAGCCGGTCATCGCCCGGGTGCAGGGCGTAGCCGCCGCTGCCGGCTGCCAGCTCGTCGCGCAGTGCGACCTGGCAATCGCCTCCGAGGTGGCGCGCTTCACCACCCCAGGTGTCACCTGGGGATTCTTCTGCTCGACGCCCGGCGTCGCCGTCGGCCGCAACGTCTCGCGCAAGCGCGCCATGGAGATGCTGCTGACCGGCGAGCAGGTCGATGCGAGGACCGCGCTCGAATGGGGCCTCGTCAATCGCGTGGTCCCTCCCGCGGAACTTGCGGCGGAGACGGACAAGCTCGCGCGCGAGCTCGCCGAGAAGCCGCCGCAGCAGCTCGCCGCCGGCAAGCGAGCCTTCTACCAGCAGATGGACCTCGGCATCGCCAAGGCCTACGAGCTCGCCTCCGGCGTGATCTCGTCGAGCTTCGCCCATGAAGAAGGCCGCCAGGGTGTCGACGCTTTCCTCGAAAAGCGAAAACCGCCGCGTCACTGATGGCGGACGAGACGATCCTCGAGACGAAGGGGCTGACGAAGGAGTTCAAGGGTTTCGTCGCCGTTAAGGACGTATCGCTCAAGGTGCGTCGCGGCAGCATCCATGCGCTCATCGGGCCGAATGGCGCCGGCAAGACCACCTGCTTCAACCTGCTGACGCATTTTCTCTCGCCGACGCGCGGGCAGATCTTCTACAACGGCCAGGAAATCACCGGCTCCAGTCCATCGACCATCGCGCAGATGGGCCTCGTGCGCTCGTTCCAGATCTCGGCTGTGTTTCCCCACCTGACGGTGCTCGAGAACGTGCGCATTGCGCTGCAAAGAAAGCGCGGTCATTCGTTCGACTTCTGGCGTTCCGAGCGCGTGTTGACGCAGCTCAACGAGGAGGCGCGTCGGCTGATCGATGCCGTGGGCCTCGCCGAATTCGAGAACACAGTGGCGGTCGAGCTCGCCTATGGCAGGAAACGGGCGCTCGAGATTGCGACCACGCTCGCGCTCGACCCCGAGATGCTGCTGCTCGACGAGCCCACCGCCGGCATGGCGCATGCCGACGTCGAGCGCATCACCGCGCTCGTGAAGCGCGTCGCGACCAACCGCACCGTGCTGATGGTCGAGCACAATCTCTCGGTGGTTTCGACGCTTTCCGACCGCATCACCGTGCTGCAGCGGGGCGAGATCCTCGCCGAGGGCGACTACAACACCGTGTCGAAGGACCCGCGCGTCGTGGAGGCTTACCTGGGCTCAGGTTCCGAGGGCGGCCATGCTTGAAGTGCGCGGACTGAACGCCTGGTACGGCGAGTCCCACATCCTGCATGGCATGGACTTCGACGTGGCCGAAGGCGAGGTGGTGACGCTCCTGGGGCGCAACGGTGCCGGCAAGACCACGACGCTCAAGTCGGTCATGGGCATGGTGGCGCGTCGCGAAGGGTCCGTAAGATTCGCCGGCAAGGAGCTGATTGGACTGCCATCGAATGCCATCGCCCGGCTGGGCATCGCGTTTTGCCCCGAGGAGCGCGGCATCTTCGCGAGCCTCAACGTGCAGGAGAACCTGCTCCTGCCGCCGAAGGTGCGCGACGGCGGCCTGGAGCTCGGCACCATTTACGAGCTGTTCCCAAACCTGCGGGAGCGGCTGAAGAGCCAGGGCACCAAGCTCTCCGGCGGCGAGCAGCAGATGCTCGCCATCGGGCGGATCCTGCGCACCGGGGCGCGCCTTCTCATGCTGGACGAGCCGACCGAAGGGCTCGCGCCGGTGATCGTGCAGCAGATCGGCCGCACGATCGCGAGCCTCAAGCAGCAGGGCTTTACCATCCTGCTCGTCGAGCAGAATTTCCGCTTCGCGCAGACCGTGGCGGACCGTTATTACGTAGTGGAGCACGGGCGCGTCGTCGACACGGTCGAGAACCGCGCGCTCGAAGCGAGCATGGACAAGATTCACGCCTATCTCGGCGTCTGATTTTCCAACCAGGAGGGAAGCAAATGCTATTTCGCAAATTAGCAATCGCCGCCGCCGTGCCAATGGCCATGGCAACGGCGGCGCACGCGCAGATCTCGGATGGCGTCATCAAGATCGGCGTGCTGAACGACCAGTCGAGCCTCTACGCCGATATTTCCGGCCCGGGCGGCGTGGTCGCCGCGAAAATGGCGGTCGAGGATTTCGGCGCGGCGAAGAAGGGCATGAAGGTCGAGATCATCTCTGCCGACCACCAGAACAAGCCCGATGTCGGCTCGAGCATCGCCCGGCAGTGGTACGACGTCGACAAGGTCGACGTGATCGTCGACGTGCCGACCTCGTCGGTCGCGCTCGCCATCAACCAGGTGACGCGTGAAAAGAACAAGCTGTTCCTCGTCTCCGGCGCGGCCAGTTCCGACCTCACCGGCAAGGCCTGCTCGCCCAACACCATCCACTGGACCTACGACACCTGGATGCTGGCCCACGGCACCGGCAGCGCCATCGTCGGCGCCGGCAAGAAGACCTGGTTCTTCATCACCGCGGACTACGCTTTCGGCCACGCGCTCGAGCGCGACACCGCCGAGGTGGTCAAGGCCGCGGGCGGCCAGGTGCTCGGCGCGGTGCGCCATCCGCTGAACGCGCAGGACTTCTCCTCGTTCCTGCTGCAGGCGCAGTCGTCCAAGGCGCAGGTCATCGGCCTCGCCAACGCCGGCGGCGATACGATCAACTCGATCAAGCAGGCTTCCGAGTTCGGCATCGTCAAGGGCGGCCAGAGCCTCGCCGGCATGCTCGTCTTCATCTCCGACATCCATGCGCTCGGCCTGCAGACCGCGCAGGGCCTGATCTTCACCGAGACCTTCTACTGGGATCGCAACGACGCCTCGCGTGCGTTCGCCAAGCGCTTCGCCCCGCAGAACGGGGGCAAGATGCCCACCATGGTGCAGGCGGGCATCTATTCCTCCGTGCTGCATTACCTGAAGGCGGTCCAGGCGCTGAAGAGCGACGACGGCCCGAAGGTTGCCGCGAAGATGAAGGAGATGCCGACCGACGATCCGCTCTTCGGCAAGGGTCGCATCCGCGCCGACGGCCGCAAGATCCACGACGCCTACCTCGTCGAGGTGAAGAAGCCTTCCGAGTCGAAGGGCCCGTGGGATTACTACAAGATCCTGGCGACGATCCCGGCGGAGAAGGCCTTCCGGCCCGAGAAGGACGGCGGCTGCGATCTGGTCAAGAAGTAGATCTGCATGACCGAGATTTTCGGCATCCCGGTCCAGGCATTCATGGGCCAGCTGTTGATCGGCCTGATCAACGGCTCGTTCTATGCGCTCCTGTCGCTCGGGCTTGCGGTGATCTTCGGTCTCTTGAACATCATCAACTTCACGCACGGCGCGCAATACATGATGGGCGCATTCGTCGCGTGGTTCCTGCTCAACAAGACGGGAATGGGCTATTGGTGGGCGCTCGTGGTCGCGCCGATCGCAGTCGGCATCGTCGGCGTGATCATCGAGCGCACCATGCTCAAGCAGTTGTACAAGCTCGACCACCTGTATGGGCTGCTGCTGACTTTCGGGTTGGCGCTGATCATCCAGGGCCTTTTTCGGAACGAGTACGGCTCCTCGGGGCTGCCGTACTCGATTCCCTCGCAGCTCACGGGCGGGCAGAACCTCGGCTTCATGTTCCTGCCGAACTACCGCGCGTGGGTGATCGTCTTCTCGCTGGTGGTTTGCTTTTCCACCTGGTTCGTCATCGAGAAGACCAAGCTCGGCTCCTATCTGCGGGCGGCAACCGAGAACCCGGAGCTGGTGCGCGCCTTCGGCATCAACGTGCCGCGCATGATCACGGTAACCTACGGGTTCGGCGTCGGCCTCGCCGCGCTCGCCGGCGTGATGGCGGCGCCGATCTACTCGGTGAACCCTCTGATGGGCGAGAACCTGATCATCGTGGTGTTCGCCGTGGTGGTGATCGGCGGCATGGGCTCGATCATGGGCTCGATCGTCACCGGGTTCGGCCTCGGCATCATCGAAGGCTTGACCAAGGTGTTCTATCCCGAGGCCTCGAACACCGTGATCTTCATCGTGATGGCCATCGTGCTCGCCATTCGCCCGGCCGGCCTCTTCGGCACGCAGAAATGAGCGCTGTCCTTCCGGCAGCGAAATCGGGCGAGGTGGGCGCGCAGCGCATCGCGTTCGTCGTGATGCTGGCGTTCTTCATCCTTGGCCCGCTGGTGATGTACCCGGTATTCCTGATGAAGGTGATGTGCTTCGCGCTCTTCGCCGCGGCCTTCAACCTGCTCATCGGCTTCGTCGGGCTGCTTTCCTTCGGCCATGCGATGTTCCTCGGCACGGCCGGCTACGTCTGCGCGCACGCCGCCAAGGTCTGGGGCTTCACGCCCGAACTTGCCATCCTCGCCGGCGCGGCGGCGGCGGCGGCGCTCGGCCTCGTCACGGGCCTCCTTGCCATCCGGCGCCAGGGCATCTACTTCGCCATGATCACGCTCGCGCTCGCGCAGATGATCTTCTTCCTCTGCCTGCAGGCGCCCTTCACCGGCGGCGAGGACGGCATCCAGGCCGTGCCGCGCGGCCGGCTGCTTGGGCTTCTGGACCTGTCGAACGTATGGAACATGTATGGCACGGTGCTCGTGATCTTCGTCGCCGGTTTCCTCCTCATCTACCGCACGGTGCATTCGCCCTTCGGACAGGTGCTGAAGGCGATCCGCGAGAACGAGGCGCGCACCACGTCGCTCGGCTACAACACCACCCGCTACAAACTGATGGCGTTCGTCCTTTCGGCCGCGCTCTCGGGCGTCGCCGGCGCGACCAACGCGCTCGTCTTTCAGCTGGCGGCGCTCAACAGCGTGCACTGGAGCATGTCGGGCGAAGTGGTGCTGATGAACCTGGTTGGTGGCCTGGGCACCATCTTCGGGCCGGTGGTCGGCGCCTTCGTCGTGCTCGCGATGGAGAACTACCTGGCGACGCTCGGCTTCTGGATCACGATCGTGCAGGGGGCGATCTTCGTCCTATGCGTGCTCGCTTTCCGTCGCGGCATCGTCGGCGAGCTCGGCCGCCTGATGAGAAAGCCGATCTAGCTTCCGAGATTCAGCACCACGCCGGAAAGCTGTCCCGCCCGCTGTGAGGCGAGGAAGCAGACTGTGTCGCCCACCTGCTCGGGCTCGATCACGTTGCCCATCAGCTCCTCGTAGCGACTCTCGTCGCCGAACTTTGCTTTTGCCTGCGCCTTCATCAGCGTGATGATGCGGTCCGTGCGGGTGGAGGGCGGATGCACGCCGACGACGCGCACGCCGTGCTGCGCATAGCCCTTGCCGAGCGCGCGCGTGAAGTTGGCAAGGCCGGCGTTCGCCGTGGCGCCGCAGATGTACTCGAAGCTCGGATGCTCGGCGGCCATGCCGATGACGTTGACGATGACGCCGCTCTTGCGCGCCTTCATGCGCGGGTAGATCTCGCGCGTCAGGTTGATGAAGCCGAACACCTTGAGCTCCCAGGCGTTGCGCCATTTCGCGTCGTCCAGGCCCTCGATGGTGCCGCCGGGGATGTCGCCGGCGTTGTTCACCAGGATGTCGACTTCGCCGCACTCGCTCGCGAGCCGGCGGAGCGCCGCCGCGTCGCGCAGGTCGACCGAGTGGGTCGTCGCCCCCAGCGGCTTCGCCGCCTGTGCGAGACGGTGCTTGTCGCGCGCGGCAAGGTGCACGCTGCAGCCTTCGGCGGCGAAGGCCTTGGCGCAGGCGAGGCCGATGCCTTTGGAGCCACCGGTGACGAGAACTGCTTTACCCTTCAGGCCGAGATCCATTCCGCCATCCTTAGGAGAGTGTCGATGCCCGCTTATATCATCGCGATGGTCAACATCAAGAACCCGGAGAAGTACCAGGAATATGCGAAACGCGCAGGGCCGGCGAACGCGAAGCACGGCAGCCGCTTCCTCGTGCGCGGCGGCAAGAAGACCGCGCTCGAGGGCGACATCCCCTTCGAGCGCATCGTGGTGAGCGAATTCCCCGACGTCGAGGCGGCGAAGAAGTTCTACAACTCGCCCGAGTACCAGGAGGCGCGCAAGCATCGGCTCGGCGCGGCCGACTTCCACATGGTGATCGTCGAGGGCGCGCAAACTTGAGGCTCATCGCGCTCGCGCTCCTCTGGCCGGCGCTTGCCCTCGGCGCCGTCGATTCGAAGGACGCGGCGTTCCTGAGCGAGGGTTATCGCCTCTTCGGCACGCTGACCGTTCCCGCCGCGCCGCGCGCCGCGGTGCTCATCATCCCCGGCAGCGGGCCGGTCGATCGCGACGGGATCTCGAAGGCAGCGCCGCAGGTGCCGGCGGTCTACAGGATGTGGGCCGAGCGCCTGGGCGATGCGGGCATCGCGGCGCTGCGCTACGACAAGCGCTACCTCACGTACCCGGATTTCGACTTGGTAGCGCTCGACCAGGACGCGCAGATCGCCGATGCCACCGCGGCGCTGCGCTATCTGCGCGCGCAGGTTCCCGGCAAGCCGCTCTTCGTCATCGGCCACAGCGAGGGCGGCATGATGGCGCCGCTCGTCGCCCGGCGCAGCGGGGTAGCGGCGGGCGTGATCGTCATCAATGCCGCGCAATTTCCGATCGACGAGCTGGTGATCGAGCAGGTCAAGGCGGGCGGCGCGCCGCAGGACTATGTCGACGGCCTGACCAAGGTGTTCGAGCGCATCAAGGACGGCTCGTTCCCGGCCAAGGGGCAGCTGCTCGGCGCCGGCCAGAACTACTGGAAGCAGTGGATCAGGTATTCGACCGAATCGCCGGCGCGGCTCTCGCAGCTCAAGATGCCGGTGCTGCTCATCCAATGCATGGAGGACGAGACGCTGCCGGGACCGACGCTCGAGCGCAACGTGAAGGCGCTGCGCAGCGTGCAGAGGGCGCAGCTGCGGCTCCTGAAAGGCCACGACCACCTCGGCATGGTGGTCGGCAGCCACGAGCCGTCGGCGGAATTCATGCGCACGCTGACCAACTGGATCGCTACAGCCAGTCGGGCGCCGGCAGCCCCTTCTCCTTCAGGAAAGAAGGATTGAAAAGCTTTGACTGGTAGCGCGTTCCCGAGTCGGCCAGGATCGTCACCACGGTGTGTCCCGGCCCGAGGTCGCGCGCCATGCGGATCGCGCCGGCGACATTGATGCCGCTCGAGCCGCCGAGCAGCAGGCCTTCCTTTTTGGCGAGGTCGAAGATGATCGGAAGCGCTTCCGCGTCTGGGATCTGGTAGGCGTCGTCGACCATCGCCATGGCCACGTTCTTCGTGACGCGCCCCTGGCCGATGCCTTCGGTGATCGATGAGCCTTCGGACTTGAGCTCGCCGCGCTTGAACCAGTTGTACATGGCGGCGCCGACCGGATCTGCGACCGCGATGCGCACGCCGGGCTTCTTCTCCTTGAGGTAGCGGCTCACTCCGGCGAGCGTTCCGCCGGTTCCGATCGCGCAGGTGAAGCCGTCGACCTTGCCGCCGGTCTGCTGCCAGATCTCGGGGCCAGTGCTGCGATAGTGGCCGTCCTGGTTCGCGGTGTTGTCCCACTGGTTCGCCCAGAACGCGCCGCGCTCCTTCGCCACGCGCTCGGAGATGTGGACGTAGTTATTCGGATCCCTGTAGGGCACCGCCGCGACTTCCATCAGCTCGGCGCCGCAGAGACGCAGCATGTCCTTCTTCTCCTGGCTCTGCGTCTTGGGAATGACGATCAGCGTGCGGTAGCCGCGCGCGTTGCCGACGATGGCGAGGCCGATGCCGGTATTGCCCGCGGTGCCTTCGACGATAAGCCCCCCGGGCTTGAGCAGCCCACGCTTCTCGGCATCGAGGATGAGATAGAGGCCGGCGCGGTCCTTCACCGAGCCGCCGGGATTCAGGAACTCGGCCTTGCCGAGGATCTCGCAGCCCGTGAGCTCGGATGGGCTGCGCAGGCGGATGAGCGGCGTGTTGCCGATCGCTTCGATGAGGCCTTTGCGAATTTCCATCAGGCGAGCTTAGCAGCCGATATGCCGGCGATTCGGCCGAGCGCCACCGCCGAGAGCAGCCCATTGCCGGACAGATAGCCCCAGACGTGGGCCCCTGATACGCCGCGCGCGGCGCCGCCGCCCGCGAAGACGTTGGGCCGTGGCAATACGCGGGCGGTCTCGTCGACCACCAAGCCGCCCTGCGTATGGAAGAGAGCCCCGGTGACCTTGATGCCGTAGCACGGCGGCGCGAGCTTCGGCTTCGTCGTGAAGTCGCGGCCGAATGGATCTTTCGCGCCGTCCACATACTTCTCGACCTGGGCGAGCGTCTCGCGCAGCTTAGGCAGCTCTGGCGCCGGCCGCACGGCACCAGCCGCGTTCGCATCGCGATAGTCGGGGAAGGTCATGCCGAGCTCGTGCAGCCGCTGGTCGTAGATGCACCAGGCGGTGCCGCCCGGCTGGCGGATCACCGGCAGGCATTGCTCCGAATAGCCAAGGTGCTCGTTCGAGAAGCGCTCGCCCTCCGCATTCACTTGGATGCCGCCTTCGGTCATCAACGCCCAGGTGATGAGGATGCCGTGCGGTGTGGCGACCGAGCCGTGGCCCTGATAGGCGGTCATGTCCTCCACGGTGCCGCCGAGCGCCGTGCCCCATCTCACCGCATCGCCTTGGTTGCCGACATGGCCGAAGTAGAGCGCCGACGAAATCTCGGGCAGGTAGCGCGCCACCATCTCCTTGTTGCCACCGTAGCCGGAGCAGGCGAGAACCAGCGCTCGGTACTCGAGCTCTTCCTTGCGGCCATCCGGCCGCTCGAAGCGCACGCGCTCGCGATCGACGTCGATGACGCGAGCCGAGGTCAGGATGTCGACCTCGGAGCAGGCACGAAGCAGCGCCGCCATCAGCGCCTCGCCCGTCCTCTCCGGCAGCGCATGCATGCGAAGGCAGCTGTGGCCCGGGTAGGTGAAGCCGCGCAACACGTCGAAGCGCAAGCCATGCTCGTCGTCGAGCCACTCGAGCGTCGGGCCGATGGTGCGCGCGACGGTCTCGACGATGCGCGGATCGGCTGCGCCATGATTCTTGCGCTGGATGTCGGCCGCGAAGCGCTCCGGCGAATCGTCGATGCCTGCCGTGCGCTGGTACCGCGTGCCCGCGGCGGGAATGAAGCCGGAAGAGAGCGCAGTCGAACCCGAGGGGCTCGCGTCGCGCTCGAGGACCAGCACTTCGGCGCCGGCATCGCGGGCCGCGAGCGCGGCGGTAAGCCCGCACGCGCCGGCGCCGACGATGACGACCGGGATTTTCAACTCGTCGGGCGGTGCAGGTAGCGCCCGCGCGGCTTGCCGGCGAGGTTGCCGCTCTCGCAGACGATCTCGCCGCGCAGGAAAGTGGCCTTCACCCGCGCCGAGAGCTCGAGCCCCTCGAACGGCGTGTAGCCCTGCGTGGATTCGGAGTCCTTGGCGCGGATCGTCCAGTTCTCGGCTGGATCGACGATCGCAAGGTCGGCGTCAAGCCCCTCGGCAATATCGCCTTTGGCATTCAGACCGAAGCGCCGCGCCGGGTTGTAGCTCATCAGCGCCGCCATGCGGTTGTAGGAAAGGCCTCGCTTGCTGCCCTCCGACACGAGAGCGGGCAGCAGGTACTCGGTGCCGCCGAAGCCGGACTTGGCGAGCCAGATGTTGCCGAAGGCCTGCTTCGCCACCTTGGTCTCGTGCCGGCAGCACGCGTGGTCGCTCACCACCCAGTGCACGTTGCCGGCGAGCACTTGCTCCCAGAGGTACTCGACGTCCCCGCGCGGGCGGATCGGCGGATTGACCTTGGCGAGCGCGCCCGCTTTGGAATTTACATCGAGGACAAGATGGCCGATCGTCACCTCTCGCCGGAAATCGATGTGTGGGAAGACGGCCTGCATTTGCAGCGCTGCGCCAAGTGCCTTCTTTGAGCTCAAATGGAGAAGATTGATCGTCGGCAGCGCTGTCTCGTTGGCGAGATAGGCGGCGATGAAGACCGCCAGGCCCTCGGAGTGCGGCGGGCGCGCGGCGTGATACGCCTCAAGGCCTTTCAGCTTGCCCGCGGTCTCCACCATCTTGGTGTAGGCGGTCATGATCTCGGCCGTCTCGCAGTGCAGCGACAGGCTGATCTGCGACGCCTTTGCGGGAAGCCGCTCGCGCGCCTTCTGCACGCCGCGCATGACGAACTCGAAGTGCGCGTAGTCGTAGCGATCGTCCGGCCCGATCATCAGGAAGTCGCGCTGGCTGTCGGAGCGGCCGTGCAGGCCATGGGAGCCGTAGAACATGAAGATCTTGAAGGACGCGACGCCGTGCTTCTCGACGAGCGACGGAATTTCGGCGATATGCGCCCGATCCATCGGCGCGAGGTGATACCCGTAGTCGACGTGGTAGCGGCCCTTGGAGATGTCGAGCACCTCGGGGAAGAACTTGCGATAAGGCCCGCCTTTGTTCAGGTAGTACTGGCCGGTGCGGAAATAGTTCAGCATCGACGTGACACCGCCCTGCGCCGCGGCGCGGCTCTCGCTCACGGCGTCTTCTTTCAGCGGCGAATAGATGCCGGCGTGCGTGTGTGCGTCGACCACACCCGGGAAGGCGAGGCGCCCCTTGCCGTCGTAGACGCGCTTGGCCCCTTTGGCAGGCAGCTCGGCGGCCACCTTGGCGAACTTGCCGCCTCGAATCGCAATATCTGCGGCGTGGACCGCATGGCCTTGCGGCCGCACCACTCGCACGTTCTTGATCAGGAGGTCGTACGTAGTCTTTTCTCCAGGTGGGGAAGAAGGCCGCCGTCGCGGATGAGCTGCATCAGGAACTCGGGAATCGGCTCGCACTGCAGTGTTTCACCGGTGGTGCGATTGGCGAGCTGGCCGGATTGGGCGTCGAGCTCGAGCTCATCACCCGCGCGCACCCGTTTCGCCTGAGCGCAGACCAGAGCGGGCAGGCCGAGATTGATCGCGTTGCGGTAGAACAGGCCGGCAAAGGATTCTGCAATGAGCGCCGAAACGCCCAGATGCTTGAGCGCCTCGGGTGCCTGCTCGCGCGAGGAGCCGGCGCCGAAGTTGCGCCCGCCGACCACGATGTCGCCCTTGCGCACGCCGAGAGCAAAGCCGGGGTCGATGGTCTCCATGCTGTGCTTCGCGATCTCCGCGATGTCGAACTTGAGGTAGCGGCCCGGCGCAATGGCGTCGGTATCGATGTTGTCGCCGAAGACCCACGCTTTCACTGGAGCATGCCCCTCGGATCGGCGATGCGCCCGGCGACTGCCGAAGCGGCCACCGTGTAGGGCGATGCGAGGTACACCTGCGCGGACGGCGAGCCCATGCGCCCCTTGAAGTTGCGCGCCGTGGTGGAGATCGTCGCCGTGTTGTCGCCGAGGAGGTGCTGGCCGTACCCGGCGCAGAGGCCGCAGGAGTTTGCGAGCAGCTCGGCACCCGCATCGAGCAGCACCTTCAGCGTGCCTTCGCGCTCCGCCGTCTGCTGATCGCGAAGGCTCGCGGGCGCGACGATCAGCTTGCATTTCGCTTTGCGGCCTTTCAGCACCGAAGCCGCCATGCGCAGATCGGCGAGCTTTGCGCCGGTGCAGGCGCCTATATAGGCGAGGTCGAGACGCTGATTGAATTCGCCGACCGGCTTCGTGTTCGCCGGGCTGTGCGGGGCGGCGACCTGCGGCTCGAGCTTCGCGGCGTCGAACCGGTGATGGGCCAGCAGCGCGGCGCCGGCGTCGCTGTCCCAGCGCTCGATATCCGCCTTGAGGTAGTCGCGCGTGACCTCATCGGATGCGATCAGCCCCGTCTGACCGCCGAGCTCGGCGGTCATGTTGCAGAGGGTCATGCGCTCCTGCATCGGCAGCGCACGGACTGCCGAGCCACGGTACTCGACCGCCTGGTATTGGCCGCCGTCGAGGCCGAAGCGGCCGATGAGCGAAAGCATGATGTCCTTCGCCGAGACGCCGGGCGCCAGGCGGCCGTCGAAATCCATGGCGATGGTGTGGGGCACCTTGAGCCAGATCTCGCCGGTGACCACCACGCCGAGCATCTCGGTCGCACCGATGCCGAACATGTAGGCAGCGAAGGCGCCGCCGGTGGGCGAGTGGCTGTCGCCGCCGACCGCGAACATTCCGGGACGCAGGTGCCCGCGCTCCGGCAGCACAACATGGCAGATGCCTTGCGCGTCATAGAAGGCGTCGACACCCGCTTCCTTTACCCAGTCGCGCGCGATCTGGATGATCTTGCGGCTGTCGTCGTCATAGGCGGGCAGGTAGTGATCGGTGATCACCACCAGCTTCCTCGGATCCCACACCTTGGCGCCCAGCTTCTCGAGCCGGGGCTTCAGCCGTCGCGGCCCGCTCGAGTCGTGCACCATCGCCAGGTCGACCTTGCAGGTG
>Ga0134121_10002623_pt1 | contig 15411 bp, 13 predicted proteins | sample KB301_FD_96463 | JGI IMG/M metagenome (GOLD analysis project Ga0134121, IMG submission 96463) | Terrestrial soil microbial communities without Nitrogen fertilizer from Kellogg Biological Station, Michigan, USA - KB3-0-1 | ecosystem: Environmental > Terrestrial > Soil > Unclassified ... | reverse complement strand
GGGCAAGCGTCTGCATGTGCAATCCTATAAATTCCAAGTCTAGCGGTCTTTTTACAAAGGGTTCAGCCTTCTGGTGAATTACGTCTATCAACGCGAGGCTCAAACGGAATTCTTTGATGACCGCGCGACTTTCGCGGGCGATCCCACGTGGCGATTCCTGCCTTCGGCACGCCATCGCGTCAACCACGCGCTGAGCTGGGAGATTCCCGTCGGTAGAGGGCACAGGCTGCTTCGCGACGCCTCCCGGCCACTGGAACTGGTGCTGGGCGGTTGGCAAGTGACGACGACGCACCGCTGGTACTCCGGCCGGCTTTTGATCTTCACGCAGAACCTGATCGTCAACGGCAATCCGAAGTTGGATCACCCCACGCACGATAAATGGTTCGACACCTCTGTGTTTGCTGCCCTGCCTGCCGGCACGAACAATGATCCGGCGAGCACGCCGCGTAAGAACCCGTACACCTACGACGGGCTGGTCGGGCCAGCCACGTCGCAAGTCGATATGACCTTGAGCAAGTCTTTCCGGCTGAACGAGAGTCTCAAGCTCGAGGCGCGTGTCGAAACCTACAATTCGTTCAACCAGATCAACTGGGATAATCCCATCGTGGATTTCAACAATCAGAACTTCGGCAAGGTCATCAACAAGCGTCCGGGCTACGTGGGGCGTGAGCTGCAGTATGGTTTCAAGCTGTCGTTCTGAGCGAATTTCCCAAGTGGCGATCTTCTGAAGAAAACTAGAATGAGTTCCTTATTCGACAGCGACGCATCGCCCAAGCAAAAAGGGTTTTCTGAAAGCCGCGCCAGACATTGGCCTGTTGCTGTACACTTCGCCGTCATGCAGATTCTCAAACATCGCCCCCTGTGTATCGGTGCGCTTATTTTCGCATTGACGGCCGGTTGCTCGTCGACAACCGGTTCAGGAAACATCAAGACGGAAACCAGAACGATTAACGGAGTAAGCAGCGTATCGCTTGTCGGAGATGGCATGCTGGATATTGAGCAAACGGGAACCGACTCACTGACAATCACGGCGGACGACAACCTCCTCCCTCTTCTGAATTCAGAGGTTCGCGACGGCGACCTCAAGCTCGGAGTCAAGAATCTCGCCAACGTCAAGTCGACGAAACAGATTCAGTACAAACTCACCGTGAAAGGCCTCACCGGGCTTTCATTGGCAGGAGATGCCGAAGCGGACGTGAAAAGACTTGCGACGGACCATCTTAAAGTCAGTATCACGGGTGATGGGAATATCCACATCGACGGCACAGCCGACGAACAAAGCATCACGATTATCGGCGACGGCAAGTACGACGGCGCGAAGCTCGCGAGCAAGACCGCGAGCGTTACGATTACGGGCGATGGGAATCTCGATATTGCCGTGTCTGACAAGCTGGACGTGAAGATTCTCGGCGATGGAAAGGTCCACTACACCGGTGATCCGATGATCTCCAAAAGCATTGTCGGCGACGGAAAGATCGAGAAAAAGTAGCGACCGACCTCGTTGTCTTCATTCGTCCTGGTTTGCGTGCCAGGCGGAAATGGTACCAAGACAGGACCTTGCTATAGAATGCCGTTCAATGAAACGCACAATCCTGATGGTTGCTCTCCTTCTGTGTGCCATTCCCGCGACTGCCGCGGATAAGTGGACCCGGGTTCAATCGAAGAACTTCACGCTGGCGGGAAATGCCACGGAAAACGAGATCCGTGAGGTTGCTGAAAACCTGGAGGTTTTCCGGACGGCATTCTCCAAATTCTTCAACTTGAGGGAGGGTTCGTCTGTTGGCACAACAGTGATCGTCTTCAGGTCGGACGCCGTCTTCAAGCCGTACAAACCTGTTTATCAGGGCAAACCTGCCAACGTCGCCGGCTACTTTCAGCCGGGGCCCGACATGAACTTTATCTCCCTTTCGGCGGATACGCCGACGCCGCGGGTCATCTATCACGAACTCGTTCACCGGCTGATGTCCGACAGCACGGGGAGCCTGCCGCCGTGGTTTCAGGAAGGTTTTGCGGAGTGCTTCAGTTCGTTCACAATCCTCGGCAAAGACAAAAAGGTTCAACTGGGCCAGGCCCTGGCCGAGCATGTCGAACTTCTGAACAGGCGGCAATTCATGCCCCTGGAAAAGCTGTTCGCCGTCGCCCACGGCTCTCCGGAATACAACGAAGAAGATAAACAGGGCCTGTTCTACGCCGAGTCGTGGGCGTTCGTTCACTACATGATGTTCGACACCGCCGAGCGCAGAACGCAGTTCATGACGTTCCTCAATGGGCTCAGCAACGGAAAACCTGCACCGCAAGTCTTCCAGGAGGTCTTCAAGACCGACCTGGCGTCTTTTCAGAAGGTCTTTGAGGCGTACATCCAGCAGCGCATGGCGTGGAATGCCTTCGAGTTCACGCCAGCCGGTGGACTGGACCGCAGCAAAGACATGGCTGCGCGGACGCTGTCGGAAGGCGAGTCTGAGTTTCATCTGGGAGATCTCCTGTTACACACGAACCGGCTACCGGAAGCGGAAACGCACCTGGCCAAGGCGATCATGCTGGACGCCAAACTGGGAGCCGCGCAAGCGTCGATGGGCAGGCTGCTCATGAGAAAAAACAACGACGCCGAAGCTCTGGGATATCTGAAGCGCGCCACCGAACTCGAGCCGGGCAATTACCTGACTCATTACTACTACGCCTCGCTGATCGGCGGCCGAAAGGCCACCCTGACCGACGGCGAATTTGCAACGATGCGCACGGAACTGCAAAAAACCATCGACCTTGCGCCGCAGTTCGTTGAAGCGACCGAAATGCTGGCCGGCGCCAACCTGTCGCGCAACATGGACATTTCACAGACCGTGGAGCTCCTTGCAAATGCCATAAAAGCCGCTCCCGGGAGGGATTACCTGGCGATGCAGCTCGCCTATGCCTTGTCACGCACTCAACAGCGGGAGTCCGCGCGACCGCTGCTTCGAAGTCTCCTGGCAAAACCTTCTCTGGAACTGACGCTGCGGCAAAGTGCAGAGAACCTGATCGATTTTCTGGACCGCTCTCTCGCCGGGAATGCTGCAAGCCGCGCGCTGCTCACAGAACAGGCGGATCTCGACTCGCGGTCGACGACAGTTTCCGCGGACACTGGCGACGCCGGGCCGCCGCAGGTCCGCCGCGCGTCTTCAACAAGCGCGCCTTCGCTGGACTTCACCCGGGAAGAACGCGACAGGCTGCAGCGAGAACTGGACGCCCTGGCGCCGGGCACCGCGAAAATGCGAGGCGTGCTGACTCTTCTGGATTGCAAGAACGGCCTGACTCTATCGATGGTCGTTGATGGAAAAACTATGAAGTTCCATTCCGCCACGCCCACCGGAATAAAGTTCACGAGCTTCAATGCTTCGGTTGCGGGTCAGATTGCCTGCGGGCCTACGCCCGGCAAGGGCGTACCTGCGGCGATCGTCTACCGCCCGCAGGAAAGCGCGGACGGCATTGGCGAACCGTTAAACGTGGAGTTCCTCGATGATGCGGATCGGTCGGCAGCCACCGCCCTGCCTGAGATACCCGGGACATCCGTGGTGAAGGGACTTCTAACGAAGCTCGAGTGCATCGGCTCCGTCTCGATCTCCGTGGTTTCGGAAGGAAAAACTCTGCAGTTTTACGCCGACTCACCCAGCAAGGTTGCGTTCATGAATGGACCCAACACTGACGGTACAATCGACTGCCGCCCGATCGCACCGCCGGGGCTTCCGGTGACGATCCTGTACCGCCCCGCAGCGTCGGGCACCATCATGGGTGAGCCTGTTATCGTGCAATTCCAGAGGTAGGCTCGGTCCTGCGGGCAACGTTCTCGCGCATCAGCGCGGCCATCTCGCGGTCATCGGCAGCTGTCCTTGCCTCCAGTTTCACGATCACGCCTTGTTGATCGGCGAGCGAGCGGTTTTGCGAAAGCTTGAATTTACCCTCAATCCTTTCGATGTCGACCTCGAAACCGACGATCGCTCCAAGTTTATCGGCGTGCCTCGCCGGATCGGCTGGAACCCATGGCTCCGCCGAACCCCGCTCATATTGGGCGGCGAGACCGGTCACGATTTTCCACTTCTGCGTGGCATCCTCGATTCGGCGGATGCGGCCGTGCACATGAACCGCCAGGTAATTCCAGGTAGGTACGTTGGGAATGCGCGGATCTTCGTCCACGTACCATGCCGGCGAGATGTAAGTGTGCGGTCCGTGGAAAAGAACAACGATTTCCATGCCGTCGCGGAGAAGCGCTACATGGGGGTTGGCGCGGGCGATATGACCGATAAGCGTGCCGTGCACACCGCGGGTGCGGTCGAGTTGCACGGGTGCATGCGTAATCTGCAGTTCGTCCGCGTTACTCGAAATCAAAGTCGCAAAACCGTACTGATCGATCAACGCGGCTATGCGTTCGCCATCGGCTTCGGAAAAATGGGAAGGCGTATACATTTCATACCTCCTTGTTATGGCGCGCCAGCCTCTCCTGCAGATGCCGCTTCACGCCGGGCCACTCGTTCAAAAGGATGCTGTACATCACCGAGTCACGAACGGTTCCGTCACGCCGTGCCTGGTAATGACGAAGCACCCCATCTTTCTTTGCACCGAGCGCCTCAATGGCCCGTTGTGAGGCAAAATTGAAGTTGTCCGTGCGCAGGCCAACCACCTTGCATCCAACCGACTCGAAGGCGTGCCCGAGCAGCAGCAACTTGCACGTCGTATTGACGTGAGTGCGCTGACAACGCTTCGCATACCAGGTGTAACCGATCTCCACGCGATCGACGTCGGCCATGATGTCGTGGAAGCGCGTGCTGCCGATGATCTCGCCGCTGGCAAGCTCTCGCACCGCCCATGGGAGCATGTGTCCGTCCTGCCGCCCCGCTTCTGCTGTGAAAATATACCGGCGCATCTCATCGGGCTCGGGTACCGAAGTAAACCACAACTTCCAGAGCTGGCCGTCGCTGGCGGCAGCGATCAACTCCTTGTGATGGTCCTCGGACAAGGGCTCTAGTCGAAGGCCATTGGCTTCAAGCGTGATTGTAGTGAGACTGATCATCGCCGGTTCTCCTCATTGGCCTGGCGTCCAATTCAACGGTGTAGACACAGGCGAAAGTATCCGCGATAGCGGCCCTTCAGAAAAGAACCAGTTTAGTTCGGGGCGGCAGTTGATTCGGGGGCCGTGCTACTCGAACCCCGAATCGAATTACAGAATTCGGGGTTCGAGTAGCACGGCCCCGAATTGCTGACGCGTGCAGCGCACGTTCCGTCCGCCCGTCCGTCCGCGGCATTCTTGACCTTCGTCCACACCCGGCGATACGGAGAGTTTCTTGCAGGAAGCGTTTTACCATCGTGAACTGGCTGGCCGGATTTGAAGAGGACGACCGCCCGATTCGCGTGCCCCGTCGCCGAGGCCGCGGGAACGTCGCTATTCGCGTTTGCCCTGGTGTAGTAGCTACTTCCCGACCAGGTGATCCTTATCCACGTTGAACTCGTTGCAGACGTATTCGTGGATCTCCCAGTTCGTCAGGAGAATAAATCCGCGTTTGAAAGTGTGAGGCTTCGTGAATGCCTTCGGATCTTCCATCGTGATCTCGACTTCCATATGACCGAGGTCAGGCCGTCGGTAGCGCTCAATTACCTTTAGCTCTTCGGTATGCGGCACGCCCTGTCCGTTGATCCATGTCTTGTCATTGAACCCGATCGTCTCCACGACCAGCGTGTCGCCGTCCCACTTGGCAGTGGAGTCCCCCATCCACAGCGGAAACTGATCGGTCGCGTGAGGGCGGCCGTCCATGAAAAACTGGCGATAGCTGTGGATGTTGCCTTCATCAAGAACCACGATCAGGTTCGGTGTCTGGACAAACTTTTGGGGGAACGGGGAGATTCGTGGCACGCCCGCAGGCAGGCAGAAAGCCTCCGGGTCATCCTTGCTGAGATTCGCGCGGCGCTCTTTATAGACGGCGTCCGCCCAGGGTTGCAGCGGCACCTGGCCGATGTTGAAGAAATTGGAGCCCGGGTCCCACACTCCGCTGAAATCCACCTTACCGTCGGGACCGCGCGGCGTCGGACCTGTCGGAGCCTTTTCGCTGCCCATGCTGTTGCCCGTCGATGGCGCACCACCAGCAACCGGCGCGGCCCCTCGCCCCTGCGCGGCGACGGTCGCGGCGGTCCCGGCCGTCACCAGCAGAAGTGCAGCGATCGAGAGGAAGATTCGCCGTTTCATTGCCCGCGTCCTGCCGGGGCAGTATCGCCAAGCGACGATCCGATGTAGACCTTCTTGCCATCCGTGGTCGTCACCATCCGGGAGTTGGCATGAACCGAACCATCGTGGAGCGTTTGTCCGTCTTTCGCCGCGTATCCGTCCACGGTCACTTCCTGACCGGGAAGCAAAGACTTCGCACCCCATCCTTGCCGTGCGAGAGCGTTGGGGCTCAGGAGTTCGAACGCCCAGACTGTGACCTTGCCTTTGTCATCCTTCACATCGATATAGAGGTACGCATGAGGATTGACCCACGCCACCTTATTGACCGTGCCCTTCACGGTCACAGGTTTGGTCTGGTCGTATTCCGCGGCAAACGAATGATGGGCGAATGCAGGGGCCGTCGACAGAAGAAGAATCAACGCGACAGCCATGCCTGCGCGATACCTGGTCATTACGGAACCTCCGGAAGAACTGATCGGCACTCTATCGCAAGTCGTGCGATTCTTTCAATGCGCCCACGGGCCGTTTGATGAGGAGATGATGTGCGTTCAACAAGCGCACAGAGGTCAGTTCCTCGGCAAGTCGGGGGGTAACAAGAGCAGCGAAGGCGCAAGCCGCCGTTGGAGGGGCCGATCAAAGGTCACCAGGGTCACCGCCGCGGAAGTCGCAAAAGCCGCAAGGTATGAATCGGCCCAATCCTTGGGCGTCGGCTTCGAACTGCGAGTCTTCCGGCGAAACACATCTTCCAGTTCGGACGGTTCCTCTAAAAACGAGATTCGCCCGTCTTCCAGCCAACGGTCGTAGGCTTTCCACGCGTCTGCCTGACTCAGCACTTCGTCTTTCATCACAGCTTCAGTCGTCAGCAGTCGCAAGAATCCCAACTGCGTCACGCGGCAAAAGCTCAACCTCGCCTTCCCGTCGAGCCCTTCGAACCAGGCTCGCGCGACACCGTGGTGGACGTGCCCTTCATAAGTCAGAGCAATCCAGACATTGACATCAGGGAAAAGGGATGAATTCTTCGTAGATCCTCGCGTTGTTTAAGAGAACCGACCCGGGTCGCTTCGAGGCCACAAGCGGCAACCGAACTAGACGCCTTTTCGGAGAGCGTTCGGGCCCCAGCTCTTTCTTGACGGCATGAAGGATCAAATCTTTGACGGAACGTCCTTCCAATGCCGCGCTGCTCTTGAGTTGCCGGTAGAGGGTGTCTGGAATATCGACTGTGGTTCGCATGTGTTCAACGTTACCATATTTATGGCAGTTCGCGGAATGCCGGACAATGTGCATGCAAATTCGCAGTCACACTCCGAATTTGCAACAGGACACTTCGCGCGCTTGAGGGCGCCGCAAAGCGGAATGGCACCCTATGGAGTCGCGTAATTGAGGAATCGAGAGGAGATTACGGCGGTGTCCCAAATCCCGCGTGCTCACCACTTCAGAGACTTGACCCGCACCTGATAGTGCGCCTTCGCCATAGAGGCGGTGTTGCGGCGCAGGCAAAAGCCGAACGACGTCTTGTTAAGAGCCCGAACGGTCTTGCTGGCAGCCGTGGGTGTGACTGTGACAACTCCTTTTGTGCCATCGATCGCACAGTTCCACGAGTTCTCGAGCGTATGGCCGCGCAGGTCGACTGCCATTTGCTCCCAGTCGATATCGACCTTGTCGCTCGGGTTCTCCAGGATGAGGTTCACGCAAAATGTATCGTTGTCGCTGTAGGTAGTTTGCGTTGCTACTTTGAGTGAGTACGTGCCGGCAGGCACGCCTTCGAAGTCGCCAGCCTCGACGGTCTTCTTCGACGCGTACGTCGAATTGCCGGGTGCGTGGAACACTGTGGAAGTTGGATGCATCGCTGGCAGGAACGGGCCCTTGAATCGTGGCGCGATCCAAGCCATCTTCGGATCGTCAACAGCGTAGCCGTTCGTCGGACAGAGCGTGAAGTGGTAGCCGCCCCACCACTCCGGCGGCCCATACGTCCACCAGGCCCAACCGATGATCACGTCGGAGTTGGCATCCATGTAGTCGATGGCTTTCGTGACTGCGGCTTCGGCTCCCGGCGTCATCGCGTTGGCGCCGAACTCAGTCAGGTGCACCTTGAGACCCAGAGCGCGGGCCCAGTCGGCAACAGGCTGCATTCGCTGCTGAAGGATATCGGGACCAGAAATGTCGTCGCCACCACCCCCGCCATCCGCATCGAAATAAGAATGCACGCTGACGATAATGTTGTGGAGAGGATCGCGGAGAGTCGCCCAGCCAACAGCGTTCGACACCTTCGGCATTGCAGTGTCGTACCAGTCGTCGTTCCACGAAGAAGGCTGGCTGAAGCCGTTGCCCGGGACCATGATCATGTTCGCAGCGCCGGCCGCCCGAATGGCGTCGATCGCTGCCTGCGCCGCCGCGAACCACTTCGTCGTCGACATCGCGTTGGGCTCGTTTGTGAGCCCGAAGATAACGCCTGAATCATCCTTATAGAGCTCCGCCAGCCGTCGCCACAGGTCCGCGAACGCGCTGTCGGGAACAGCTGCCGAACCGACCACGTGTTTCTTATAGCGCGCAAAGCCGCTGAACTCACCGCCGTGCGGCTCGATCATGACATTCATGCCTTTGCTCGCCGCGTAGTGAACCCTATCGCGCATTGCAGACTCGTAGCCCGGGGCAAGTTCGCCGGAAAGGCTGGGCTGCAAGATCTCCCACGAGAAGAGCAGACGTACATAGGCCACACCTTTGGACGCGAGGTAGTCGATATCCTGGTGGGATACCCAGAGATAGTCCTCACCCTCGACCGGATTCTTACCGGCCACATACGCCCACTCTCCACCCGCTAAATTCACGCCGCGAAGCGATGTCGTCATCGTTCTCCTCCGGAAGGTTGCGAACACTCGGAGTAAAGCATGGGATCACGAGGGGACGGAGCGCAATTTCGTTTCGTGAGATTGCTGATAGACGAGGAACTGCGGCATACCGTCCCAAGCTATGACGCCTGGCACATCGCTGTTGCAGAGGCGCTCAGTTTGCCCCTGGCAACTTTGGATAAGCGGCTTTCACGGGCAAAAGGACCGATCTGCGCCTTCCTAACGCCATGAGCAGAATCCCTCCCAAAGGGTTCGCTCGCCGTGGCGTATAATCCCGCGCGAGGAATTCCGATGCGGCAAACAATGACGAAGAGGGTTGTGCTGGCGCTCGCTTGCGCAGCACTGGCGCTCGCACAAGCAGGCACGGCGCAAAAGGGCGCAGCGAATCGCGAGTGGCGCCACTATGGCGGCGACGCGGGCGGCACGAAGTATTCGCCGCTCGATCAGATCGATGCTTCCAATGTGAAAGACCTGCAAATCGCCTGGCGCTGGAAGACAGCCTCGCTCGGCCAGCCACCCGACTACAACTGGCAAGCCACGCCATTGATGATCGGCGACACCCTCTACCTCACCGCCGGATCGCAACGCTCCGCAGTCGCGCTCGATGCTTCGAGCGGCGACACCAAATGGACCTATCACCTGGACGAAGGCGAACGCGGAGCACGCGCACCGCGCGCGAACAATCGCGGCCTGGCTTACTGGTCTGATGGAACGGGCGTCGAACGCATCCTGCTGATCACACCGGGATATCAGCTTGTAGGTCTCGACGCGAAGACGGGAAAGCCCGTCCCGGCATTCGGCGCAAACGGTATCGTCGATCTCTGGGAAGGCCTTGGGCGCAAGGTCGCGCCCAACCAAATCGGGGCATCCTCGCCAGCCCTGATTGTTGGCGATGTCGTCGTTGTCGGCAATGCCCTGCTGGGTGGAACTGCGCCTCCCACGATGAACAATGTCCCCGCGTACATCCGTGGATACGACGTCCGTACCGGCAAACTGATCTGGACGTTCCATACAGTTCCCCTGCCCGGCGAATTCGGCTACGACACGTGGAAGGACAAATCGGCGGATCACACCGGCAACACCGGTGCGTGGGCTCCTCTCAGCGCGGACCTCGATCTGGGCTACGTCTACGTTCCGGTTGAAACGCCGACCGGCGACTATTACGGCGGTCACCGCCCGGGCGACGGCCTGTTCGGCAACAGTCTCCTCTGCCTGGACGCAAAAACCGGTAAACGCATCTGGCACTATCAACTCATCCATCATGACATCTGGGATTGGGACACCGCCTCCGCGCCGGTTTTACTCGACGTTCGCGTTGATGGCAGAGCGCGGAAGATCGTGGCGCAAGTGACGAAACAGGGATTCGTCTACGTTTTCGATCGCGTGACCGGCGACCCAATATGGCCGATCGTCGAAAAGCCTGTGCCTCAAACGGATGTCCCGGGAGAGAAGACGTCGCCGACGCAACCGTTTCCGACAAAGCCCGCACCGTTTGATCGTCAGGGCGTGACGGAAGCGGACCTGATCGACTTCACTCCCGCGTTGAAGACGGAAGCGCTGCGCATCGCTTCGCAATTCAAAATGGGTCCGATCTATACGCCGCCTATCGTGGAAAACACGGGCGGCAAGCTGGGGACGCTTACGGTCCCGCACAATCAGGGCGCCGCGAACTGGGAAAGCGCGGCCGCGGACCCGGAGACGGGAATCCTCTACATTCCTTCCGTCACGAACTGGTGGGCCAGCGCGCTGACGCCCGGTGGCAACCGATCCGACATGAAATATGTCGGACGCTCAACACGCGTCGAAGCGCCACTGGGATTGCCTCTGATCAAGCCGCCCTGGGGGCGAATCACGGCCATCGATCTCAATACCGGCGATCACGTGTGGATGGTTCCCAACGGCCAGGCTCCGGACTATGTCAAGAACAGTCCTGAGCTGGCAGGCATTGACCTGAGCGGAGCCGGCAATCCGGAACGTGCACCGCTGCTCGTGACAAAAACATTACTTTTTGCAGGGGATGGACCAGGGTTATTCTCGTCGGGCCCCCAGGGAGGCGGGAAGAAGTTCCGCGCTCTGGATAAGAAGACGGGAAAGACGATTTTTGAGATGGAACTGCCGGGCAATGAGACCGGACTTCCAATGACGTTCATGTCCGGCGGAAAGCAATTCATCGTGGTCGCCGTGGGTGCGAGAAATTTCCCGTCGGAACTGGTAGCGCTGGCGCTGCCGAAGTAATCCGGGTGTAAAACCGCCAAGGCGCCAAGAACGCCAAGTAATGAATGGCAGTGCGCCCCTTATTAGTTTCTTGGCGACCTTGGCGCCTTGGCGGTTCTGCCCCTGTTTTCTTGACTTTTACGCATCCGAAAATATACTTAAGTCCTCATGCCACAAGGAATTCCGCGGAGAAGCCGTGAACACTAAAGTTCTCGCCACGAGTGCGATCGCCATCATGTCTGCCGTTCTGGTTTCAGCTCAGACGAGCACCCCAAAAACGCAGGCCAGTGCAGCGTCTGCAAACATCAGTCGTACCGGATCTGCGCCGGACTCTTCGGCCACCAGAGCCGTCATCGACAAGTACTGCATCACCTGTCACAACGAGAAGACGAACGCAGGAAATCTCCATCTCGACAAACTGGATCTGGCACATTTCGGCGAAAACGCAGAAGTCGGCGAAAAGATTGTCCGGAAGCTTCGTGCCGGGATGATGCCGCCCACGAACATGCCGCGACCTGACCGCGCCACCATGGAAACCATGATCGGCTGGATGGAAAACGAACTCGACCGCACGGCCGCAACGCATCTGCCTCCTCCGGGACTGCACCGCCTTAACCGCACGGAGTATGCAAACGCGATTCGCGATCTGCTGGCCCTTGAAGTGGACTCGACGAAGTTTCTTCCCTCGGATGATTCGACTCATGGGTTCGACAACATGGCAGGAACCCTGACGGTGTCTCCGGCGCTCATCGAGGCCTATCTCTCGGCAGCGGGAAAGATCAGCCGCATGGCGGTGGGCGACGTTACAGCGGCGACTCAGGCTGTGTATGAGGCTCCGGCCGACGTTTCGCAGAACTTCCACGTCGAAGGGTTACCGTTCGGAACCCGCGGTGGCATGCTCGTGACGCATCAATTCCCTGCCAACGCCGAATACGTCATCAAGGCCTTGCCCATTGCCGGATACTTCAAGAATGTCCTGGGTGGTGTCACAGGAGAACAGCTCGAAGTCACCGTCGATGGCGAGCGCGTCAAGGTATTCGATTGGGATAAGGAAATCGGCACTGGCGGCGTCGGGAAAATCGGCGAGACGCCTCACGTCCCCATCAAGGCAGGCGTGCACGTTATCGGTCTGGCCTTCCTGGCGACAAACGAAGCACCGGGCAACGACATCAACAGGCCCTTCATACGGACGATGAATTCTCCCGGGCAGATTTCCGGGTACCTCTTCTATCCCCATGTCGGCCAGGTCCAGATTGAAGGTCCCTACAATGCGATAGGCGCAGAAGATTCGCCAAGCCGCCGCAAGATTTTCGTCTGCCGGCCGACCGGCGCCGCTGATGAAGAAAAATGCGCGAGGCAAATCATCTCCACACTGGCGCGGCGGGCCTATCGGCGGCCGGCGAAAACCGATGATCTCGCCACACTGATGGAGTTCTACAAAGCGGGCCGAGCGGAAGGCAGCTTCGATTCTGGAATTGAAGCGGCAGTGCAGCGCGTCCTGGCAGATCCTTCATTCATCTATCGCGGGGAGACCGAGTCTGCGGCTCTGACCCCGGGGAGAACCTATACGCTGAGCGACCTCGAGCTCGCGTCAAGGCTTTCATTCTTCCTTTGGAGCAGCATTCCGGACGAGGAACTCCTAACCCTTGCAGAGCAAGGCAAGCTGAAGAATCCGGCTGTACTCGAGCAGCAGGTGCAGCGGATGGTCAAGGATCCCCGCTCCGAGGCGCTCGTTGCGAACTTCACTGGACAATGGCTGAACGTGCGCGGCATGCAGGCTGTCGAACCCGTCGTGAACATGTTCCCCGACTTCGACAACAATCTCCGCGACGCCTTCTGCAAAGAAATCGAGCTGTTCTTCGACAGCATCATTCGTGAAGATCGCAGCGTGCTGGACCTGCTGACGGCGGATTACACGTTCGTCAACGAACGGCTCGCAAAGCATTATGGAATCCCCAACGTCTACGGCAGCCAGTTCCGCCGCGTCACTCTCGGGCCCGATATGGATATGCGCCGGGGACTGCTGGGCAAAGGCGCACTGCTGACCGTGACCTCCCAGGCTGCAAGGACCTCGCCTACAAGCCGCGGGAAGTGGTTCCTCCAGACGTTCCTCGGAATCAGTCCGCCGGATCCGCCGCCCAACGTTCCGGCAATCAAGGAAGTAGCGCCGGATACGGCAGGCAACGCGAAAGAGCCGTCGATGCGCGAGCGGATGGCCATGCATACCAGCAATCCCGCATGCGCGACCTGTCACAGAATCTTCGAGCCGCTCGGCCTGGCGCTTGAAAACTACGACGCCACGGGAATGTGGCGAACCGAAGACAACGGTTCGGCTATTGATGCAGCGGGCAAGTTCGTCGATGGCACGCCGATCGACGGACCGGCCAGCCTGCGGGCCCTGCTGATGAACTACTCCGATCAATACGTTCGCAATGTCTCCGAGAAACTGCTGACGTATGCGCTCGGGCGCGGTGTCGAAGCGGGAGACATGCCGCTGGTGAGGAAGATCACGCGAGACTCGGCCGGCACCAGCTATCGATTCTCGTCGCTCGTGGCCGGTATCGTCACGAGCCCTCAGTTCCAGAAGAACATGAAGATCGCGGACGGCGCGCCGAAGGCCGCCGCCAGCAAATAAATAAGGAGAAGCGCGCATATGTTCATTTTTAAGAAGCACATTTCCCGCCGGGCAGTCCTGAAAGGCGCTGGAGCAGCGCTCGCGCTGCCGCTCCTCGATGCAATGGTTCCGGCAGCAACGGCAATGGCCCAGACAGCCGCAGCCCCAGTGCCCCGCTTCTTTGCCGGCTTCGTGCCGCACGGAATGGCGCCGGGATACTGGATTCCCAAGACCGAGGGCAAGCTCGAGGGCGAACTTCCGTTCAACTTCAAGCCGCTGGAGCCCTATCGGAATCAGACCGTAATCATGAGCGGATTGCATTCGCGCTCGGCCGAGCCGCCTCCGGGCGTGACCGGCGCCGACCATTGGGTCGCCGCAGCCTTCCTGTGCGCGAACAAGCCGAAGAAGACGGCAGGAGCCGATGTCTACGCGGGAACGACCATCGATCAGATGATCGCGAAAAAAATCGGCCAGGACAATCTGCTGCCTTCGATGCAGTTTGCTTGCGAAGATCCCGGGCCGAATTCGAACAGCTGCGGCGAAGGCTACAGCTGCACGTACACCAACACGATCTCATGGGCGACGCCGACTAACCCGCTGCCAATGGAGCTCAACCCGCAGGTCGTGTTCGAGCGCATGTTCGGCGACGGCAGCTCCGTGGAACAACGTCTCGCCCGCCGGTCACGCGACCGCAGCATTCTCGACTCTCTGACGCAGAGCCTGTCGCGCATGAAGAACGATTTGGGCGCATCCGACAAACATCGTCTTGACGAGTACGAAACGGACGTTCGCGAAATCGAACGCCGCCTGCAAATTGCGATGAAAGCTTCAACCGTCGCGCCGACAGAGATGCCGGTTCCGATCGGCGTTCCGCCCACGTTCGACGAACACGTCAAGATGCAATTCGATCTGCTGGCCCTGGCGTTCCGCGCCGACATGACTCGCGTTGGAACCATGATCTTCGCGCGCGATCTGACGGGACGCACCTACCCGGCGTCCGAATCTCCCACGTCGGGGTTCCATGGACTATCGCACCATGGCGAAGACCCGAGGCGCATCGCCGATCTCTCGAAGATCAACCAGTACCATATGAAGCTGGTGGCGTATTTCCTCGAGAATTTAGCGAGAACCAAGGATGGGAACGGCACGCTTCTGGATCATTCATTGATTCTTTATGGTACGAACATGGGCAACTCCAACCAGCATCTGCACCACGATGTGCCTCATGTCCTGGTCGGCGGGCTGAATGGGAAACTGAAGGGTGGACGCCATCTCGCCTATCCCTCGAAGACAATCCCGACGGGCAACCTCCTTTTGAGCGTGCTCGATTTGTTCGACATTCATGAAGACAGTATCGGTGACAGCACAGGACGACTCGAGAACCTGTAGGACTAGTAGGAGAAGATAAATGAAGAGCCTGACCCGAATTCTCGGAACGTGTACGTTGACGGCGGCTGTACTCGCAGCCGCCGCTTTCGCCTCATTAGGCGCTGGGCGCACCGAATTGGCTGACGCGGCAATGAAGGGCAACAAGGCAGCCGTGCGCACCCTTC